>Ga0066702_10000344_pt1 | contig 11290 bp, 15 predicted proteins | sample GraSoiAngelo_151_FD_66507 | JGI IMG/M metagenome (GOLD analysis project Ga0066702, IMG submission 66507) | Grasslands soil microbial communities from the Angelo Coastal Reserve, California, USA - 14_1009_12_20cm | ecosystem: Environmental > Terrestrial > Soil > Grasslands | place: USA...
GCCTCGGACGCCGCGAACGCCGACGCCGACGCGAACGCGAGCTCCGGCGTGGCGATGAACACCGACAGCACCGTGCCCGCCGCGATGCCCGCGAGCGCGACGTAGTTCCCCGCGAGCCGCTGGAGCGTGTCGCGCAGCAGGAACGCGAGCCCCGCCGCGTACACGCCCGCGGGCGCGAGCAGAGCGGTCGGCCACACCCGCACCGGGCCGTAGTGCTTGACGAGCCAGTTCGCGACGACGACGGTCGCGACGAACGCGACCCACGCCGAACAGACGACGATCTTCTTCACGTCAGACCTCCCTTGAGATGAGCGGTACCTGATAGTCCCGGACCGGCAGCGCCGGCCGGGATAGCTGCTCCTCGCGCCACCACAGCGCGAAGGTCATGCAGTTCGCGCACGAGCCGACGTGCTCGCACGGGGTCGGCCTCGGCTCGCCGTGGTTGTGCGCGTTGCGCGCCCGCGACGACCACGCCATCGAGTCCGCCGAGGCGACGACCTCCGCCACCGCCTGCAGCGCCTGCGAGCGCACGCCGAACGCGTGCAGGCTCAGGTCGCGCGACGCGAGCTCGGCCAGGATCGCCACGATCTCCGCGTCCCGGCCGCGGCGGCAGACCGAGCCGACGCCGATGAGCGGCTCGGCTCGCAGGTCGACGCCCGCGGCCGCGTAGTCGTCGACGTGGCGGAGGTAGTCCTGGAACTCCCACCCCTGGAGCACCGGGACGACCGTCGGCCCGAGCCGCTCGCGCAGCAGGCCGAAGTTGTCGATGGTGCGCGCCTGATGCTCGCGCACGGTCAGCCCCGTGCCGCGGAGGATCGACGGCTCGCACATCCAGTCCATCGGCGCGCACCACGCGAGGTTCCCGATCTCGTCGCGCCACCGCTCGACCTCGCCCGCGTACTGGTCGAGGGTGATCGACCAGCGGCGGTTCATCGAGAGCTCGGTGAAGCCGCCCGAGTCGAGCGCCCACGGGCCGAGCGCGCGCGCCCACTTCTTCTGCCGGGCGAGCCTGCGCCTGGAGACGAACAGCGGCACGTCCGTACGGCCGAGCCACGAGACCTCGTGCGTGCCGAGCCAGAACTTCACAGGTCTCGCCGCCACCTGAACTTCGGGCCCGCGGGCGTCGTGCGCTCGCCGAACAGGTTCTCCTCGTACCGCGGCCTGCCCGACTCCTCCGCCCAGCTGCGCTCGTCGATCACGCCGTCGAGCACGAAGCCCGCGGCGCGCGGCGACACGCCGCTCTCCGACTCCAGCGTGTACGTCCAGAGCGTTCGGTAGCCGAGGGCCTCCGCGGCCCGAGCGAGCGCGCCGTACATCATCGAGCAGGCGTTCTTCAAGTCCTCCACGCCGACGCACACGCGCGTGATCTCGAGCGATCGGCCGTCCTGGAGGCCCGGCGCGACCGGCCGGCCCGCCTGCGCCACCGCGACGAGCTCGCCGTCGCGCTCCAGCCCGACCCTGAACACGTCGCCCTGCGTCGCGTCGTTGTGGCGGTGGTGCTGCACCACGAACGCGCGCGCCTCCCGCTGCGACAGCGGCACCCGCTCCAGCGTCACCCGGCGTCCGCGAGCAGGTCGAGCTGCCCGGCCTCCCGCGCCGTCTCGCGACGGCGCTCCGCCTGCTCGCGCGCGCGCATCACGTCGAGCGCCTCCTCGCCGTGCTCGCTCCAGAACGCGATGCGGGCCCGCGCGACGCGCACCCACCTCTCCTCCTTCTCCACGCCGACGTACTCGACGCCCTCCAGTTCCGCCGCGACGCCCGCCGAGCCGGAGCCCGCGAACGGATCCAGCACCCGGCCGCCCGGGCGCACCGACAGCCGGAGCAGCCAGCGCATCACGTCGATCGGCTTCACCGTCGGGTGGTTGTTCTTCGCCTCGCGCTCGGTGCCGTCGGACTGGAACGCGCCGGGGTTCGCGTCGCCCGAGCTCCAGTTCAGCGGCTCGGCGTCGAAGTCGTCCCCGAGCCCGGCGTTGCGCTCCGCGCGCGACACCTTCGCGCAGTAGAAGAACCGCGACGCGCCGCCGCGCTCCGCGACCTTCTCCGAGAGGTCGCCCTGCCCGACGTGGCCGAAGCCGAACGCGTTCGCCGGGCGCGATCCCGGCCAGTGACCGACGGGGAGGTCGCCCGTCGCCGCGTCGAGCTCGAGCACCACGCAGCCGTCGGCGCACTCGTCGTCGGCGCAGTCGGGGAGGTGCTGGAGGATCACGTTCGCGGGCCACCGTCCGGCGTCCGCGCGCATCGGCACGTCGAGGTTCTCCCCGAGCGACTCGCGGCCGTGCCAGCCCTGGCCGCCGCGGCCGTTCGGGTACGACCAGCCAGCGTCGTCCCCGATCCGCGTCGCGCCGATGTTCAGCGCGCCCGTGCCGTGCGTTAGGACGTTGCGCGCGACCGTGCCGATCAGCGGCTTGCGCCCGACGACGATCGGCTCGTGCGCGGGCTTGAGCGCCGTGCCCCAGTCGTCCCACTCCTTCGCCTCGTCCGTCACCGGGACGTACGCGTGGCGGAGACCCTCCGGGTTCTTGTCGGTCGAGTGCACTGTCTGGCCGATGATCTTCTGCTCGCGTTCCCCGGCGCGCGCGCCCGGCCGTCCGGGGTGGTCCTCGCGCTCCCACCGCTCGTCGTCCTTCACGTCGACGCCGAGATGCTTGTCGATCGCCATCGGCACCTTGAGCGACTTCGGGAAGCCCGACCCGTACAGCCACATCATCGAGTCCTTGAGCTCGAAGCCCGCGTCCTCGACCGCGCACGCGAGGCGGTGGTAGGTGCGCGACCCGCCGAACGCGAGCAGCCAGCCGCCCGGCCTCAGCACGCGGAACGCCTCGCGCGCCCACCCGTAGTGCCACTCCTGCATCTGGCGCTGCGCCTGCCGCTGCGCGCCGCCGCACCGGCACGGGTCGTGGTCGTAGACCCACTTGCCGCAGTCCGGGCACTTGATGTTCTTGTCGGCGCGGAGGTACGACGGCAGCACCATGTTCTTCTCCTCGATGCCGCTGAACCCGCCGGACAGCTTGTCCCACTCCTCGCCCATGAACTCCAGGCCGTACGGCGGGTCGCACACGACGGCGTCGAACGACGACTCCTCCATCGTCGCGAGCACCTTGAACGAGTCGCCGTGCAGGACCTCCGCGCTCATCGGCCGCGCGGCCCCGTGAACACCTCGTCGCCGATGCGGTCGAGCAGCTCGCGGTCGGCCGGGCTCAGCGGCGCGCTGAACCCGACGCGCGCTGGCGCTCCAGACCGCAGCTTCGACACGAACGCCGCCGGCCCGATCAGGGCGCGCGACGATCCCTTGAGGCGGTGCGACGGGTGCACGTACTTCTTGTCGCCCTCTCCGCCGACGAGGTCGCCCTCGCGCATGTCGTCCGGCCTGACCGCGCCGACGAGCCAGAGCTGCCCCGTGCTCTCGACCCACGCACAGTGGAACCACCAGTCCCACGGGCGGTCGATGTGCTCGACGGGGACGAGCAGGTCGAGGTCGTCGAGGTACGCCTCGTCGACGCCGCGCGTCTTCACGCCGAGCGTGGCCGTGACGGTGCCGGGCACGATCTCGACCTCGATGTCCGGGTCCTTGTTGACGCCGCCGATCCGCCGCGCGCCGAGGCCGAGCTTCTTGAGCCACGCCTCCATCGCGTACTCCCCGAGGTTGCCGTGCCAGCCCTGCTTGTCGAACAGCCCGGGCCCGCGCTGCTTCTCCCGGTCGGCCTCCATCTCGCGCTTCGCGCGCGCGATCGTCGCGGCCCCGGGGCGCAGGGCGATCCACTCGTCGCGGCTCACGCGAGCTGCTCGCGCCGCGCGACCCGCCACACGACGTACTGGCCGACGTTCACCGTCACCGCGTCCCCGAGCGCCGCGTAGCGGGGCCCGTCCGCCGTGTCCCCGAGGTCCGTCCAGTCGTCGAGGAAGCCCTGGAGCCGCTCGCACTCGCGCGGCGTCAGCCGCCGCACCGCCGCGCCGGGGTGCCTGAGCACCGCGGGCGGGTTGCCGGACGCCTTGCCGTCGCCGTTGCCCGAGCCGATCTTGATGGTCGGGGACTCCTCGTCCCACGTGCGCCCCGCCTCCTGCCCCTCCGTCGGGTAGAACGCGAGCGCCTCCTCGGTCGGCTGCACGACGAGCTCGGTCGCGTGCTGGAGGCCGTTCTGCGTGCGCGCCACGTCCGCCTCGTCCCACGTCTCGTGGTCCTCGGTGTCCTGCGCGCCGTGCAGCTTCGTGAACACCGCGGGCGTGCGCGTGTTGCCGGACTCCGCCGACTTGAGCGTCGGCGCGATCTCCGACTCCGCGCCGATCGTCCCCGCGTTCGCGCCCATCCCCGGCGTGAAGCCGATGCTCTCCTCGACCACCACCGCGGGCACCGAGTCGTCCTGGCCCGTCGAGGAGCCCGGGCGCAGCGTCCGCAGCGTCGGTGCCACGTCGCCCGTCTCCAGCTGGTTCTGCGTGTCCACGCCCGTCGCGACCATCGGCGTGTTGTTGCCGACCGACCCGCCGCGCGCGAGCACCGGCGGGGCCACGTCGTCCTCCATCAGGTCGCCCTGCGGCGTCTGCTGGAACGCCGTCGCGCGCGCCTTCGCGGGGTCGTACACCGCGAGCGTCTTCGTCGTCGACAGCGACCGCGCCGTCCCCGGCTTGTCCTCGATCCACGAGCGGCCCTTGCCGCGGAACGACTTGTCGCCGCCGCCGCCCGAGAGCTGCCAGTCGAACGTCTGCGGCTCGTCGGAGTCGGAGAGGGGAGCATTGTGCGTGTCGCCGGCAGCGTCGTCTGACTGGACGCCGAGGTCAGAACCCGGCTGGCTCCTACTCCCCTCTCCCACCACGACGAGGTTCTCGTCGTCCTCCTTGCGCCGACCGGGGTACGACACGCCGTCGTTGTGCCCGCCCTTCGTCAGCGTCGACGCCGTCTCGTCCGCGGCGCGCTGCTCCAGCACGTACGACCGCGACGACCCGCCGTCGGCCGCGCGCAGCGAAGCCTTGTCGTCCAGCTCGGGCCGCGCGCCCTCGTCGCGCCCGCGGAGGTTCATCGCCTCCGCCTCCACGATGATCGTGCCGCCCTGGTTGCGCCGCGGCCCGTCCTTCATGCGGCCGTCGATCGTCGGCGTCCCGTCGTCCTCCGCGCCCGAGCCGTCCGGGCGCGTCGTGTACGTCGCGACGAGCCTGCCCGCCTGCCCGTCGTTGTCGTCGGGCCCGCCCTCGCCCATCCCCGACAGCGACGCGAAGTCTCCCGCTAGGCCGCCGCCTCGTACTCCTTCCAGAGCACCGCGTCCGTCCTCACCACCGCCTCCAGCGCCTCCAGCGCCTCCCGCAAGTGCGGCGGCAGCTCCCGGCCACGGCGTCCGGCGCGCGAGAGGATCCCGAGCGCCGCTCTCGGGGACAAGTAGTACCTCGGGTCGACCTCCTGCTCCAAAATCGAGCTCAGCGAACATGAAGACCCGCCGCCGTCGCTGGGCCACTCCGAAGTATCGGCTGTCGAGAACTCGGTAGCTGACGCGGTACCCGAGGTTCGCCAGCGCGGCGCAGACCACCGCGAAGTCGGTTCCTGCGTGCCGCTTGCGGATCTCTCGAGCCTTCGCGCACGCTCGGCATCCGCCGCGGGCGAGCCACTCGCCGTACTCGCCGCTGCCGTCTCCCGCGTCGGCGCCGTCTCCTCCTGGAGCTCCCGGACAGCCTCGCTCTCGATGCCAGCGTAGAAGCGCGCCGCACTTTCGGCATCCTCGACAGCTGCAAGAGGAAAGGAGGCCGGGGACATTTTCGAGGAGAACGAAGCGGGGCCGAACAGGGCCAGCGCCTCGAAGGAGTCGGATGATCTCCCAGTAGAGGCCGGAGCGGGAGCCTCCGAGCCCTTTCCGTTTTCCGGCGACGGAGAGGTCCTGGCAGGGGAAGCCTCCGATGAGGAAGTCCGCTCCGCGACGAGCGTCTCCTCCGGGCCGATCCCGCCGCCGCCCTTGCCTCGGTTCGCCTTCAGCGTGTTCGCGACCGGCTCCTCGTCCACCACCGCCAGGTACGCCTCGTTGTCCCGCGCCACCGTCGCGCTCACCGACTTGTGCAGCGCCGTCGCCGTCTCGCCCATCCCCGCCCGGACGCGCCGCTGACTCGGCGGCGAGCTCTCCTCCGTCGAAGGGGTCGGTGAAGACTCCGGGCTGGAGCTCTCGCACGTCGGCGTAGATGGCGCTGCCGGGGAAGCGGGCGGCGAGGACCTGCCGCCTGTACGGGACGGCCTCGCACTGTGCGACGACGCGGACGCCGCCGAACTCGGCTCCGAGGTCGAGCCCTCCGACTCCCGAGAAGACTGAGACTGCCGTGAGCTCCTCGGCTGCTTCGGGCACACCGGCGCCCACCCTAGCCGCGCCACCGGCCATCGCCGGTCGCTGTTTCGTTCGTCAAGATCGCCTCGCTCCTTCTACCTGGTCGGGTCGAACGGCGACCCTATCAGGGGTGGCGGTCAGCGTCTAGCGTGCGATGCGGAGGCGGTCGTACAGAGTGCGCTTCTTGCGGGGAGCTTCGGCCGGGACGGCGTCGATCAGCGTGCGGCGGAGCGCCGCCGACACGCCCATGAGCGCGTCCGACACCTCGGGCTTGCCGTCGATGTGCGCCTTGAGGCCCTGCTCGTGCAGGTCCTCCGCGAGGTACGCGAGCGCGGCGCGGAGGTCAGACACGGGCCCGCCGGGCCCGCCACGTCATCAGCATCAGCGCGGCGAACACCGCGAGGCCGACGGTCGTCGACATGCCGAAGATCGCGCCGACGATGCAGGCGACGGCGAAGCAGTAGAACGCCGTGACGCCCCACCCCGGCAGCTCGTAGTCGCGGTCGTCACTCACCGAGGGAAGTCTGCCCCATCTTCTTCGCCGCGCGCGGCGTGATCCGCCGCGACTGCTTCTTCCGCTTGTGCCCCGTGATCTTCTCCTCGCAGTCGGGGCCGATGCCGAGGCGGATGCTCTCCGGGTCCTTCAGCTTGTTCCCGCACGCCCCGCAGAACGCCTCCTCGACCACGCGCACCACGCCGTTCGCGGGCGCGGGGGCCCGTCCCGTGAGGGCGAAGCGCAGGGCTGCGTTCGCGGCGTAGCGGTTCAGGTCGGTGCTCCTCGCGTCCGTCGTGTCGAAGCGTACTTCCCCGGTGCGGAGGTTCATCGACACGGGCGACACCGGCAGCACGCGCGGCTCGGCGTCCCACTGAGCCGTGTCGGGGATCGACACGTACAGCGTGTCGCGGTGCTTGCGGATCGCGAACGTGTCGTGCAGCTTCTTCGCGCCGTCGCCGGCCTCGACCTGGACGGTCACGACGACGCGCGCCTGCTTGTTCTCGGACTTGAGCAGGCCCTCCATCATCCGCCCTACGCGCGTGTCGGTGTTCGGGTTCACGTCACGACCTCCCGCCCGAACTTTACGACGGGATGGTCGGCCGCGGTGCCCCGCCACACGAGCGGCACCGGGAGATCGGTCGGCTCGCTGCGGAGGTTGTGGAACTGCGGCGCAGTCCAGTCGACGTTCGTGCCGTCGGGCAGGCGCGCGAACACGTGCGTCCAGACCTCGCCGTCCTCGGCGTCGTCTGCCGTCACCGTGCGCGCCTCGACGCCGCGGGATCGCGCGAACGCGACGAACCGCTCCGTCATGTCCACGCACGCGGGCATCGCCTCGTCCGTCGCCTCGTCCACGTCCGGGTACGCGCGCCAGACCGCGACCCACGGGTCGGCGCGCGCGAACTCCTCGACCACGTTCACGTCTTCTCGACCTTCTTCGCCGCGTCGTGCCGGGCGAGGATCGCGGCGACCGCGTCGGCGTGCCCGTAGTTGTGCGGCGTGAACGCGAGGATCCGCATCGCCTCCGCGACCGTGCGCGGCTCCTCGCGCTCGGGCTCGCTCATCGGCTCGGCTCGACGCGGATCAGGTGCTCCGGGTCGCCGTGCGAGACGAAGTCGGTGTCGCGCGCGAGCATCTCCCGCTCGCCGCCGGTCAGCGCCGCGCCGCACTCCGCGCACGACGGCCCGGTCTTGTTGCGCTCGGCGCGCGCGTCGCAGGCGCGGGTGAACCCCTCCATCTCGGCGGGCTGCAACATGCCGCCGCCGATCAGGCTCGCGACGAGGCCGAGCCACTCGCGCTCGCCCATGTCCATGAACGTCGCGAAGGCGTCGTCCGCGTTCTCGCGCGGCTTGCCGCCGAGCCGCTCCGGGACGCCGACCATTAGTTCCACCTCGCCGTCGCGCACCGCTCGGCGGTGCGGACGATGACCTTCTCCTGCGGCACGCCGCGCTGCCCGAGCATGATCGCGGTGGCCTCGCGGCCGAGCTCCTCGCGCGCCTCGGGCCCCTCGTGGTTCTCCGCGAGGAGGTTCTGCGTGCGGACGAGCAGGACGGCGAACGTGGAGACGACCTTGCCGGTGGTGCTCGTGTCGGTGCGGAATCCCTTCATCTTGGCTCCTCTCACGGCCGCCCAGCGCGGCCTCTACACCAGGAACCCTATCGCACAGCGTTCGCTAGGTCAATCCCTCGGGCTCGTACATCGCGTCCGTCCCGAGGCCGTGGTCGAAGCCGCCCTCGTCCGGGCCCGGCTGCCAGTCCTGGTCGTCCAGGTCGTTGACCGTGGCCCGCTGGAACGGCATGAGCTGGTCGAGCTGCTGGAACGTCTCGCGGGTCATCTCGTCGATGCCCATGCGCCGCCAGTAGAGCTCCGTCGCCACGAGGTCGTACACCTCGGCGTGCTTGTAGTCGTCCTTCCGGGTCGCCTCCCACACCACCCTGATCTTCCCCGTCGTCTCGTCGAGCACCTTGACGCGACGAACGTTCGCGGTCATCTCCGCGACGTACCCGTCCGGGAGCACCGCCGGCAGGAGGTTGTGCTGCCGCCTGACCAGCTCGACCGTCGCGTCGATCGCCACCGTGCGGTCGACGGTCACGTCCCACGTGTCGTCGTTCACCGTGATCGGCTGCTTAGCGTCCGTCGTGTAGCGGCAGACGTACACGCGGCCGGGGAAGCGCGCCGCCAGGCCTCGCGCGATGCGCGCCTCCGGCGCTGCGTCCACGACCGCCATCGCGACCCTGAACCTGTTCATCAGGTTTACGAGCTCGTCGGGGTCGTCGACCTCCCCGATCCACAGCGCGCGCTTGCGGTACTCGTCCAGGTGCTCGCTGATGCGGACCGTCATCGCGCGCTCCGACGCCATGTCCACGCCCATCGACACCGGGCGCAGGCCGTCGTAGCCCTCCTGCATCGACAGCGGGTAGCCGTAGAACGACTCCGCCGCCGACTGCGCCGCGTGGATCGCCTCGGGCGACAGCCGCGACTGCTCCGCGACGTACGGCAGCCCGAGGTCCTTGTTGTAGAAGACCTCCACGTCGTACGGCGCCGTCGCCTTCGAGGACTTGATGATCCCGCGCAGCTGCATCCGCGGCACGATCAGCCGCGACACGTGGAAGCCCGGCAGGTCGCCGTCGGGCTGCTGGGCGACCCACTGTCCCTCGCCCACCGCGAGCGGCTCCCCGCACCACTGGCAGACGATCGCCTCGTTCGTCTCGTCCACGTTCCGCCAGAAGCTGATCTCCTGCCAGCCGCCGCGGTCGTCCGGGACGATGAGCTCCTCCTTCGTCTCCTGGTCCTCGCCGGTGTGCGGGCACGACCCGCACCGCACGAGCCACTTCCGCCGGTCGCTCTCGTCGTAGCGCGCCGCGATCCCGTACTCGGGCAGCGACGGCACGCCGACGCGGCGGATCAGGCCGGCCGACATGACGCCCGACAGACGGCGCTCGGCGTCGGGAATGTTCGACTGGTTCAGCGTGTCGTACTCGTCGAGCGCGAGCGCGTCGGCGTCGACGGAGTCGAGGCCGCGCTTGTTCTCCGATCCGCGGAAGTAGACGAGCCCGACCCCCATCCGCTTGAGGCCCTTGTTCCACGGCTGCCCGCGCCGGTCGGACAGGTACTCGGACGCGTCCACCATCGGATCGACGCGCGCGTCCGAGAAGTCGTACACGTCGCCCTCCGTCGGGAAGACGTACAGCACCGTGTAGCCGTTGCGGTCGGAGACGTAGAGGCCCCACCGCACCGTCAGCGCGGAGATCCCGACCTGCGTGCACTTGCGGACGACCACGTCGCGCGCGGCCGACCCGAACACGCGGTACATCTCGGGCTGGAAGGGGAACTGCTCGAAGTTCAGCGGCCCCGTCTTCGGCTCCGGGACCCGCTGCGCCCACTCGAAGAAGTCGAGGCGCATCGCGTCGCCGCGCTGCTCGCGCCGCATCAGGATCAGCTCGGAGAGCATCGCGCCGGGCCGCAGCCCCTCCGACTCAAGCCGCGCCTGCTCGTCCCTGCGGCGCCGCGCGTTCTCGGTCGCCGCGAAGGCCACCGGCTACCTCTTGGCTAGGAGGTCGCCCGCGTTCCGCACCTGACCTTCGAGGACCTCGAGCAGCTCCAGTTCGGCGTCGGGCAGCTTGTCCTTCGGCACGTACTTGTCGAGGATCGCGATGAAGACCTGCGTCGTGTGGCGCAGGTCGAGCTCCAGCTCCAGCCGGCCGAGGTTCTTCGGCATCAGGCCCGTCTCCTGGAGCAGCGCGATCTCCTTGCCGCGCATGTCCGCGATCATCCGCAGCGCGCCGAGGATGAGGTGCGGCTGCGGCGTGATCGTGATCTCCGTCATCTCGCCCGTCTCCGCCGACGGGCGCATCGCGAACCCGCCGTTGGCCTCGCGCGCCGCCTGCGCCGCCTGCTCGCGCACGTCGCGGAACCCTGCGATGTGCTCCTGCACGAGCTCCAGCGCGTCGGGCTCCGCGAGCTCGCTCTGCTTCTCGGCCGACCACGCCGCGTACATCTTCCGCGCGTGCTCCGGCGTGAGCCTCCACTTCGGGCGGTTCTCCGCGGCGAGGTCGACGATCTGCTCCCACGTCAGGTTCGGGAAGCTGATCCGCAGCCGAACGATCTCGGCGTCGCGGCGCGCGATCTCCGCGGCGGGCAGCCTGCGGAGCGTCGGCGCGCGCTTCGCGGTGCGCCGCTTCGCCGGGCGCGCCGCGGTCTTCTTCGCGGCGGGCTTCTTCTCCTCGGGCTGCGGCTCGGCCTCGTCGCCCTTCTTCTTCCTCGGCACAGTGTCGGCCAGCCTATCGCACAGCATGGACGGCGGGAGGGGCTCGCCACCCATCCCCTCCCGCCGTCCGCGGTCAGGCTACTTCTTCAACGAGGCGAGGTCCGCGGTCAGCGCCTTGAGGTCGAAGCCCTCCGGCGACCGCCCGCGATCGAGGTACTCGGGCGAGAGCAGCGCGTACGCCTCGTCGCAGTACCTCTCGTAGAACGTGCGGGTCATGCGCTGCACCTTGCCCCACGT
>Ga0066702_10000346_pt1 | contig 11273 bp, 10 predicted proteins | sample GraSoiAngelo_151_FD_66507 | JGI IMG/M metagenome (GOLD analysis project Ga0066702, IMG submission 66507) | Grasslands soil microbial communities from the Angelo Coastal Reserve, California, USA - 14_1009_12_20cm | ecosystem: Environmental > Terrestrial > Soil > Grasslands | place: USA...
ACCGTGACGATGAACTCGGCGTGCGACCAGGTCAGCGGCGACACCGACAAGGGCGCCCCGGTGTGCGGGTCGAGCTGCTCCGACAGCAGCCCACCGGGAAGCTGGTGCGCGACCGCCCAGTCGATGAACTCCCGCCCCGGCTTCAAGTCCGCCGCGGACTTCGCCGTCGCGATGTACCACTGGGCGAGCCACATCGTGCACATGAACCACGGGTTGCCGGGCGTCTTCGTGGTGTCGGGCTCGACCTTGAAGTAGTAGTCGTCCGTATAACGGGCGATGCCGCCGCAGCTCGCCTTGTTGGAGAGTTGCTCGGCGATTGCCTTCATCGTGTCGAAGACGCGCTTGTCGTCCGGCGGGTACATCCCGAATCGCCACAGGCCGTAGATCGCGCTGTCGAGCACGGTGTCGACGGTGACCGATTCGTCGTCCTCGACGGTGATCCGGCGGGGAAAGCGACCGAGCTCTTCGCTGTACAGGTTCGTGTCGGACGCTTCACGCATTCGTTCCGCAGCGTCCCGATAGCGGCCGTAGGCTCGAGTGTCGCCAAAAAGGTCGGCAAAACTTCGCGCGGCGTCGAGTCCGGCCCACACCGCTCCCACCGTGAACGCGTGCACGCCCCACCGCTCCTCCCACAGGTCCCATGACGGGACGGGCAGGCCGTTGCGCTGGTCGACGTAGCTCACCATCCAGTCCGCGGCCGGAACGATGAGAGTCGAGTAGAGATCCACCACGAAGTCGAGGTTGCGGTGGATGCGGTAGTGCTGCCACAACGCCCACAGCACCAGCCCCGTCTCATCCTCCTGGATGGGCAGGGTGCGGGCGCCGTGCGAATCGACCCATGGCAACCACGAGCTCCCCGGGTTGCCATACGGAGTGTACTTGTGGAGGAAGTAGCCCTCCTCCACCAGTGTCTGCTGGCAGAACTGGAAGAACTGGCGCGTCACGTCCTCATGGCCGGCTCGGTCGAGCGCGTTGGCCACCAGCGCGCCGTCACGAGGCCACGCATACGCATACGTGTCGCGCGCGAACTTCGTGATGTCGAAATCCGTCGAGGCGATCACCGCACCGCGATTATCGACGTGGGTTCGCGCGGTCAGCACGCTTCGCCGGTAAAGGTCGGTGACCTCATGGCCAAGGTCTTCGTCGATGTGGCGATGGTCCTTCTCGGACCACACCTGCCAGTAGGTCCGAGTTCGGTCGCGATACGTTTCCGGACCTTTGCCGACGATGAGTTCCTGGCCGAACGTCGTGACCTCGCTCAGCCTCGTACCCATGCAAAGCCAGTGCGTCATCGTCCGCGGTTGGTTCGGGCCGGCGGAGCCCAGGTCGAAGCCGATGGTGCAGTCGACTGAGCCCTGCTCGATCGGATTCTTGCCGAGCACCCCATCCTCGGCGTCGACCCAGGTCCCCGCAAGCCCGTTGCCCTTCTTGCCGTTCGCCCACGTGCTGACTCCGAACGCTGCGTCGCACTGGCCGCCCGCGAGAAAGTAGCGATTGGCTTTGTACGCGATCACGCCGCGATGGCGCGGTTCGTACAGCACCGTGTTGCCGATATCCGAGCCTTCTATGTACCAGTCGTAATGAAAGAAGACGCGACCTACTCCGAACCCGGACGGCGACGCAACCGTAAGGTTGCGGATGAACCAGTTGCGCGCCAGGTCGATGTAGTCCTCGAACTTGACCGTGATGCCTAGACCCGCGTGTCCAACAGTCACGTCGCTGACCAGCGAGTCTTCAGCGTAACCGAGCTTGCGCTGCCAGGCGCCTTCATCGAGCCACGCGAACTTCCCGTCGATGAAGAGACCTGTCCGGCACAGGTTGCCCATCGTGTGGTTGGCATCCCCTACACGCGGGTAATAGATGTCGCGCACCGAATACGTGGCATCGAAGCCGACCAGCGTGTTGCCGTTACCGAGGACCAGGCTTCTGGGCAATCTTTTGCGCGGAATCGTACGCCGCTAAAATCCGAACCGGCCGCACCACAACAATGGAGCAAACGTCTTGGAACCGAATCCCGACCAGCCTCGACCACCAGTCCGCGTGATCACCTCGCGCAAGCGCCGCCGCACCGTGGCCGCACGTCTGCGATCCGGTGTCCTGGAGCTGCTCGTCCCGGCGTCGATGCCTCACGCCGAGCGCGACCATTGGGCCGAGGTCATGAGCCGCAGGCTGCAGCTCCGAGCCGAGAGGTCGCGCCCATCCGACGAGCGTTTGCAAGAGCGGGCGCGCAAGCTGAACGATCGTTACTTCAACGGCAAGCTGAGCTGGACCTCGATCGGTTTTTCGGACATGGAGCGCCTTTGGGGCAGCTGCAGCTTTACCGATGGCGCGATCCGGATCGCGCGGCGCGCCGCGTCCCTGCCTGACTGGGTGCTCGACCACCTGCTCGTCCACGAGCTCGCGCACCTGGTGCACAGCGACCATGGCCCCGGCTTCCATGAGCTTGAGAATCGATATCCACTGACCGAGCGGGCGAAAGGCTACTTGCTCGCACTTGATGGGCTAGACGGAGTGCGGCTGTAGGCCGGATTTATTCCGGCCGTCCCCGTGGTTCCTTTCCAAGCGACACCCAGACGTCGCTTGCAATGGAGGGGGTCCCGCGGGGGAGGCCTGCCTTCCCCGCGCCTTTAGACGGAGTGCGGCTGTAGGCCGGATTCATTGCGGCCGTCCCCGTACGTCCTTTCCAGCGCCACCCCTGCCTTCCCCGCGCCTTATGGCGTGAGAACTATTTTCGACGCCTCGCGCTTATCGAACATGCGGTAAGCCACCTCGGCATCCGCCAGCTTCATGCGGTGGCTGATGATCTTTTCCGGATGCAGCCGGCCCGCGGCGATCAGGTCCAAGAGCGGACGCATGTACTTGGGCACGTTGCAGCGGCCGGATCGAAACGTCAGCGCCTTTTCCCAGAACAGGTAGTAGGGAAAATCCGCCGTGAACTCACTAGGCACGCCGACCACGGAAACGGTCCCGCCGCCGCGGACGCACCGGATAGCCGTGTCGACGGTCGCCGTGAGACCCACGGCCTCTATGCTCGAGTCTGCTCCGATCCCGCCGGTCCTCGCGACGATCGCCTCGATCGCGTTGACGCGGGACGCATCGATGGGTATCCCGCCGAGCTCCTGCGCCAGCTCGAGGCGCGAATCGACCATGTCGACCACGAAGACCTGGGCGGGTCCAAAGAGCTGAGCGCACATTGTGGCCATCAGGCCGACCGGTCCGGCGCCGATGATCGCGACTGAATCGCCGTACTTGATCTCCGCCCGCTCGGCGGCGAAGAGCCCGGTGCTCAGGATGTCTCCGACGAAGACGGCCTGCTCGTCAGTGACCTCGTCGGGAATCGGTTCCATCGAGCTGTCGGCCATTGGAACCACTACGTATTCGGACTGACCGCCGCCGAGGCCGCCGAGCACTGCTCCAAAACCAAACGTCGCTAGATTCGCGCATTCGTTGAAGTCGCCCTTGCGGCACAACGCGCAGTGCCCACAAGCGACAAAAAAGCTCGCGACCACCCTGTCCCCGCGTTGGAACCGCTTGACTCCGCTGCCCACGTCCTCGACCACGCCGACGAACTCGTGACCGAGGAGCTCGCCCGCGCTCATCGGGATGCGGCCGTGGTAGGCGTGGAGGTCCGATCCGCATATGGCGCCCAGGGTCACTCGCACGAGCACCTCGTCGTCGCCTTTGATGGACGGTTTGGGCACGTCCATCACCTTCACGTCTCCGACGCCTTGATAGGTCGCTGCCTTCATGTTGAAGCTGAGGCGATTCTAAGCTTCGCCCGTGCGGCTCAAGGGAGCGGTTGTCGTAATCACGGGCGCGTCGAGCGGGATCGGCGAGGCCACGGCGGTCGCCTTTGCGCGAAGCGGTGCTCGCCTCGAGCTCGGGGCGCGCCGGCTCGAAAAGCTCAATGCTGTCGCCGAGAGGTGCCGCAAGGCCGGGTCGCCTGACGTCAAGGTCAGGCTGCTCGATGTCGGGCAGCGCGCCTCGGCTCGCGCCTTCATCGCGGCGACGTTGCGCGACCACGAGCGTCTGGACGTGCTGGTCAACAACGCCGGCGTCGGCTGGATGGGCCGCGCGCACCAGATGCCCGAGGACAAAGTCGATGAGCTGATCGCGACCAACCTCAAAGGTGTCCTCAACACCACCCAATCCGCGCTGCCGTGGATGCTCGAACGGCGGCGCGGCGTGATCATCAACGTCGCCTCGGTCGTCGGCTTCAGGTCCTCGCCCTACTCCGCGGTTTACTCCGCGACCAAGCACGGCGTGGTCGGCTTCTCCCACGCGCTCCGAGGTGAGCTCTCTGGCACGGGCGTCAAGATTTGCGTCGTCTATCCGGGAGTGACGAGCGGGACGGAATTTTTCAAGGACCCGGACCGCGGTGTCGGCCCGCAGTACCCCGCCTGGTGGGTGGCCAACCTGATAGTGCGCACAGCCCGGTATCCCAGACGGGACGTGATGGTATTTCCGCTCCGCCTCGCGCACCTGGCGGAGCCGGTGTTCGGCGGACTGATGGACCACGCCATCGGCGAGATCCGACGGCGCAGCGTGCCCGACTAACTACTTCTGCCAGGCCTCGAGCAACTTCTCAAGCTGCTGAGCGTTCTTGACCGAATAGTTCGAATAGTTGTTGTTCATCAGGGCGTGGACACGGCCGGCCGAGCGCTCCATCTCCTTGATCCGCGGCACCCACTCGGTCAGCTCGGCGTCGCTGTAGTCGTACCGGAATCGGACGTTCGGCGGAACGCCTCTCAAGTCCCACGTGTCGTGGTTGCGACCGTGGAATCGAACGATCGCCAGCTTCGAGGAGGTGACGTCGTGCACCGACGGCATGCTCGTGCGGTGGCCTTCGGGCACGTCGACGGCGACGTATGGGATGTCACGTGACCGTAGGAACGCCAGGGTGCCGTCGCGATGCCTCTCGTCGAGCCACTCAGGTTTGCGGAGCTCGACAGCGATCTGGAAGCCGAACATGCGCTCCTGGACCTGCTCGACGTAGGCGAGCGATCGTGACGACGGCAAGAACCACGGCGGGAACTGGAAAAAGACAGCGCCCAGCTTGCCCGCCGCGCGCAGCGGCTCGACCGCTGCGCGAAATCGCTCCCACGTCTCGTCCACCAGCTCGTCCGGCATCTTCTCGAGGTACACGTTCTTGTCCCGCAGATTCGTCGGCAGTTGCTCACGGATGTCCGGCGGCAGCGACATCGGATGGGTCGGGTGGTTGGTGAATAGGGAGAAGGACTTGACGTCGAACGTGAAGTCGGCGGGCGTCTGCGCCGCCCAGGCCGCCGCGTTCTCTGGCTTGGGGATGCCGTAGTAGCTCGAGTCGACCTCGACGAGCGAGAACTGGGTCGCGTAAAAACGCAAGCGATCGCCTGAAGTCTTGACGCTCAGCGGGTAGAAGAGCTTGGAATCGATCAGCGACTTGTCGACCCAGCCGGCGATGCCGCAAAGGATGGTCATCACTGGATATATGATCCCGCCACCCTTGGGCCGCTACATCCGCTACTGGTACTGGTATCGCACCGCCGTGGCGGTCTTGATCGCGCTCGTCCTGACCGGCTTGATGTTCGGGCTCTACACGCAGCAAGCCGCCTGCGACGCGCACCTCCAGAGCTGCCTGGTCAACGTCTCGGTTCACCCGGAAGACAGGCTGTTCAGTGAGAGCAGCCCAGAGCCTCAGATCCTCGTTGTCGGCATCGACGACGCGAGCGTCAAGAGCATCGGTGAATACCCCGTGCCGCGCAACACGTACGCCCTCGTGCTGCGCAACCTCGAGGCGGCAGGCGCGTCGGTGGTCGCCTTCGACGTGAGCTTTGCCGACAAGCGCGAGCTTGCGGCGGATGACGACTTCGCCCGGGCTCTGAGGGAAAGCACCATCCCGGTGATCCTTGCCTACGGCGGCGAAAATACGATTCCTCAGGAAGGCAGGCTGGAGCAGACCTCAGCCAACACTCACCCCGCCGGCGTGGACCAGCTTCCCCTCAAGAAGTTCTGGTGCGCAGACCTGAATTCCAGCCCGAGCGTTGCGTGCCAGAAGCCGATCCAGAACGTGATCCTGGCGTCGACCGACGTCAAGGCTGACTCCGACGGGGTTTTGCGCCGGATGCCGATGTTCGTGCAGCCTGCCTGCTACAGCACCCACGCCTGCGGATATCCGACGATCAACCCACTCGGATTCGCGGCCTACCGAGCCTTTTCCCTGCTGCCGGATCCGTCGACCGGTCCCTCGCTCGAGGTGTCTGGCAGCCAGGCGACATTCGGCACGGCTTGGCAGCATCCTCTCGAGGTAGACCGGACAGGCTCCGCCCTGATCAACTACTCGGTCGGGCCGGGCGGTTTCAAGAACAAGACCCACCAGTACCTGTCCTTCAGCGACGTCTACGGGGCTTCGTTCCCCTCCGATAAGGTCAAGGGCAGCGTCGTTCTCATCGGCGGCTATTACCTCACCGGCGTGCCGGATGAATTTCTTACGCCGGCCGGCAATGGCACGAAGATGCCGGGCGTCGAGGTGCACGCGAACGTGCTCAACATGCTGCTGCCTCTGCAGCCGAAGTTCCTGGTCCCCGAGCCCTGGCCGCTGCTCGTCCTGATCATGGTCCTGCTGGCTCTGGCGACCGCGGTCGGCGTGGCAAGGGTGACGGTGCTCTGGGGCCTGGCCGGGACCGCCGGCGCACTGGTTCTCTTCACGCTCGGCATGTCAGCGCTCGCGGTCTTCAACGGTTGGGTGCCCGACCTGTTCCATCCGTGGCTGGCGATCGCGTTGACGTATTCGGGCGTGACCGCCTATCGATTCCTCTACGAGGACCGCGAGAAGCGCAAGGTCACCGCGCTCTTCGGTCACTACCTCAAACCCGAGATCGTCGCCGAGCTCGCCAAGACGCGCGGCGGTGTGGACGATATCCTCCGCGGCGGCGACCGGCGCGACATCACGTTGATGTTCATCGACATCCGCGGGTTCACCTCGATGTCGGAGTCGATGGCCGCACGCGACGTGACCGAGGTCGTCCAGATGTACCTCGATCACCTGAGCGGCGCCATCTTCACCTGGGACGGCACCGTCGACAAATACGTCGGCGACGAGATCATGGCTTTCTGGAACGCCCCGCGACTGCAAGCGAACCACGCGCTGCTCGCGATCCGCTGTGCCTACGACTGCATCAACCGCGCGCCAGAGCTGCAGCAGAAGCTGCTCGCCAAGGGGCTGCCTCCGATCAGATGGGGGATCGGCATCAATACGGGCCCTGCCGTGGTCGGCAACATGGGCTCTCGGAGCCGGCTTCAATACACCGCGTTGGGCGACACGGTCAACACCGCGGCGCGTTTCTGCGCGCACGCACCCCCGTTCCAGGTGCTGATCGGTCAGCAGACATACGAGATGTGCCGGGACTACATCGCGGTCGACCTGGTGCCGGGAGTGCAGCTGAAAGGCAAGTCGGCGGAGACGTTCCGGATCTACGAGGTGACCGCTGTCCGTGAGACGCCCAACGATCCCTGGGTGCAGTTCCCCACGCAGATGGCGACGCAGGCGCACCACACTTTCACCACCCAGTACACGCAGCAGAGCGTGATCAGCGCGGGCGAGTCCGGATCGAGCGACATACTCGTCGGCGAAGCGGCGGAAGAGGCCCTCGCGCGCCAGGCCCAGTCGCCGAACTAGTGGATGTAGGCAGTCCCTAACAGCACGATCGCCGTAGTCGCCAGGACCAGCAAACCAAGCACGCTGAGGCAGCTCATCGACCTCTTGGCCACAGGCTTGACTGGCGGAGTCGGGTTGTACGCGACGCGCGGAGGCGGGACTGCCGCCGTGGGATAGGCAACGGCGATACCGATCGGCGTGGCCGGGATCGGGGTGGCCGGCGTGGCCTGAGGAACCATCCGCGACAGGTCCGCGCCGGGCTCGAGACTGCGCTGCCAGCCCGGGCACATCAGGTCCGCGACGCGCGACATCGCCTCGTCGAACGCCTGGCCCGTCTGAAAGCGGTCCTCGGGCCGCTTCGCAATGGCCTGCAGGATCACCCGCTCGAGCTCAGGGTTGAGGCCCGGCTGAAACACCGAAGGGGGCTTGGGCGGCGCCTGGACGTGCTTCGCCATCAACGTAAATGGACCGTCAGCGTCCGAGGCCGTGAAGGGAGGTTGTCCCGCGACCAATTCGTAGAAGACGATGCCGGCCGAGTAGAGGTCGCTGCGGCCGTCGACCTTGCTCGAAGCAACCTGTTCCGGGGACATGTACTGCGGGGTGCCGACCGTCGTCCCGGTCTTGGTCGCGGTGCCGCCTACACCGCTGTCGTCGGTCAGTCTGGCGATGCCGAAATCCGCGACCTTGACCATTCCTTCGTCGGAGATGAGCACGTTTTCGGGCTTCATGTCGCGGTGCACGATGGCATGCCGGTGTGCGTAATCCAGTGCCTGCAGCACCCCATGCATGACAGCGAACACCTGGGGCGGCGGAAGCGGCGTCTGGTTCATCCAGTCCCGCAGCGAGCGGCCGCGAACGAATTCCAGGACCAGGTAGTTGACGTTCCCCATCAGCTCCATGTCGTGGACCTGGACCAGGTTGGGATGACTGGTGCGAGCCATCACCTGGGCTTCCTGGAGGAAGCGCCGCAGTGCGACCGGGTCGGCCGCCTGCAAGAGCTCCTTGATCGCGACCTCCCGCCCCAGACCTGGCTGCTCGGCAAGGTAAACGGCGCCCATGCCACCCCGGCCCAGCTCGCTTTTGACCCTGTACTTGCCGATGTAGCGCTCGCCGGGGACCTGCGGTGGCGTGGTGATGGACGTGAGCGGCGGCGGCGGCGTGGTCGGCGGCGGGACCGGGATGAGCCGCATCGTGGCCGCAGATTCGGTCGGGGCCGGCGTAGCCGGTTGCGGCGGGTTGGTCTGGCCAGGTGCCGGCGCCCAGGGCGGAATGGACGGCTTCGGCTTGGGCGGTTGACCGGAATCGGTCATCTCCCGGCGAGCCTACCAGAGTCATTCGAACTCGAATCAGCTATGGCGTTTTGGCGTCGCTCGGTCGATAATCTGGCCGCAGCAGCCAGCCATCAGGAGGAGTGTGATCTATGTCGCAGATGCCACCGCCGCCGCCCAGCCAGCCGGCACCAGTGGGCGGAACCCCAGGCACCGCCAGCAACGCGAAGACCAACGTCATCCTCGCGTATCTGTTCTGGTGGATCTCAGGACTTATCTTCTTGTTCGTCGCGAAGAACGACCCTGACGTGAAGTGGAATGCAGCCCAGTCGGTGGTCGTCCTCGGCGGTCTGTGGTTGCTTTCGGCGATCTTCTATGCGGTTCACATAGTGCCGCTCGGCGCCGTCATCTGGCTCGTCGGACTCGTCTACTGGATCATCTTCCTGGTGGGCGCGTTCAACTACAAAGGCGGCCGCATCGCGGCGCCCGGGATCGGCCAGTTCACGAATCAGCTGACCGACCAGCTGGCCAACTCGGTCAAATAGCCGGACTTACGTAGAGGCCCTGCCTCCGAGGCGGGGCCTCTTCTTTTACTCGGCCGCCAGCTGCTCGAGCGCGCGCTCGATGCCCGAACGCAATTCGTCTCGCTCTTCTCGCAGCTGCGTGGCTTCGGCGCGCGCGGATGCGAGCTGGTAGCGGAGCCGTTCGATCTCGTCTTGAAGCTCGCGCAACCTCGGGTCGGGTCCGCTCGTGCCGGAGCCGGCCTCGGCCAGCTCGAGCTTGAGGCGCTCCACCGCGACCTTGAGCTCGCGCCGTTCCGCGAGCAGATCCTGGACGAGCGACTCAGACGGCTTTGTCTGCTCTTTCGACATACCGGCAAAGTCCGGGCTGGAACTCGCGAAGTCGGAGATGCTCCATCTCGCCCCGTAGAAAACGCGCTTTGAGCTCGAGGCTCGAGATGCCCTTGGCGGTCTCGAACGGAAATCGGTAGAGCTTGCCTGAGTCGACGAGCATGCAGAGGGCAAGGTGCTCGCCCTCTTTTTCGATCACGTGCTTGTAGCACGGCACGGTGCGGCGGGCGATCTCCATCGTCTTCAATCCGCCGACCCTTCCCATGAGCACGTCGGCCGGGCTGCGCATGCGATGAATGCTAATTCAGTAGGGTCAGCTGTTCCGGTTCTGGCGGCGGTTTGAGGACGACGCGGCGTCGGTCCGAGACACGGTGTTCAGTTCGGAGCCGCGCGATCGTCTGCATGGTCCTCTCGCCGAACGAAGGCGGCAGGTAAGCCCTGTCGCGGTATGCCTGCTCGTAACGCGGGACCAGCTCGGGCCAATGGCGTGCGAGGACCGACATGAAATGTTCGCGCGTGCCGTCCTTCAGGTGAAGCATCCCCGCCCACAGCCCTGTCGCGCCCGCTGCGCGAGCCGCCTTGACGACGGCTTCGAGCTGTTCCGGCCGGTCCGAGAGCCCGGGCAGGATGGGAGCCATCCCGACGCCCACGTCGATTCCCGCCGCGACAAGCCTCTCAATCGCCCTCAGTCTCTGTCGCGGGTGGGCCGTGCCAGGTTCCGTCTTGCGCCAGACCTCGTCGTCGACAGTCGGGATGCTGAAAGTGATGTGAAGGGCGGCCCGCCGAGCGAGTTGGCCGAGCACATCGATGTCGCGGACGATCATCGGGCCGCGGGTGATCATCGCGGCCGGATTCGAGAAGTCGCGCAGCGCCTCCAGGCACTGGCGAGTCAGGCGGTAGCGGCCCTCGGCGGGTTGGTAAGGATCGGTGGCGGCGCCGATGACGACCGTCTCTTTGCGCCACGAGCGGCGCGAAAGCTCGCCGCGGAGAACTGCGGCGACGTTGGTCTTGATCCGCACGGTGCGGCCGTAGCGGTCGTCCGATGGGCGGTCCGCGCGACGCTCGAACGCGCGGACGTAGCAGAAGGCGCAGCGGTGCTCGCAGCCGGTGTACGGGTTGAGCGACCACGCAAAGCCCATGTTCTTGACCGGGTTGAGCGCCGACTTGCACTCGACCTCGAGGTAGTCAACGTCGACGAGACGTGGCTCAGGGACGGCCATCCCCTCCCATTGTAGAACAAACGTTCGATAATGCTCGGGATCAGCGCCAGGCGAGCTTGATGTCCGACCCTGGCGCTTCGCCGATCGGCCGTCCCCTGCCCAGGCGGCGCCCGGGGCGCACCAGCGACGAGGGACAGAAGTCGTTGAGCACGCACTCCTCGCACCGCGGCCGCCTAGCCAAGCAAACCCTCCGTCCGTGCAGGATCAGCCGCAGGGAGAGGGCGGTCCACTCCTCCTTCGGCACCATCGCGCAGACTTGGTACTCGATCTTCACTGGGTCCTTGGTCGACACCAGCCC
>Ga0066702_10000347_pt1 | contig 11265 bp, 9 predicted proteins | sample GraSoiAngelo_151_FD_66507 | JGI IMG/M metagenome (GOLD analysis project Ga0066702, IMG submission 66507) | Grasslands soil microbial communities from the Angelo Coastal Reserve, California, USA - 14_1009_12_20cm | ecosystem: Environmental > Terrestrial > Soil > Grasslands | place: USA...
CCTGTGCCGGGGCGCTGCATTCACCCCTCACCGGCATCGTCGATTCACACGGTCTGATGCTGGCGCTCCTCGGGGAGGCAGAGCGCCACGGCGCGACGCTCGTGTGCGCCAGTACCGTCACGCGCGTGGTGCTCGAGGAGCGCGCGGTGGACATCGGCGTAAATGGCGCCGAACCGGCGCTGCGTGCCCGCACGCTCGTCAACTGCACCGGGGTGCAGGCGCCGGCGGTGGCGCGCCTGATGGAGGGCTTTCCGCCGCGGCACATCCCGGTGGCGTACTTTGCCAAGGGCAACTACTTCACGCTCAACGCCCCCGCGCCGTTTCAGCGACTGATCTATCCGCTGCCCGAAGCGGGCGGGCTCGGCATACACCTGTGCCTGGACCTGGCGGGGCGGGCGCGCTTCGGACCGGACGTGCAGTGGATCGAAGCGTGCGAATACGCCGTGGACGGGCGGCGCGCCGCGGCGTTCTATGCGGCCATCCGTCGCTACTGGCCCGAGCTCCCGGATGGCGCGTTGCAGCCGGCTTATGCCGGCGTGCGCGCCAGGATCTTCGCTCCGACGCAAGCCGCCGCGGATTTTCGCATCGACGATGCGCACACCCACGGCGTGCCGCCGGTGGTCAACCTGTTTGGAATCGAGTCGCCGGGCCTCACGGCCTCGCTGGCCATCGCCGGCGAGGTCGCGGCCCGGGTGAGCTGAAGATTCGCACGCTGCGGCGTCGGACAGAGCGGCGCGCGCTCGCCGCGCGCCTTTCAGCTCGCATGGACCGCCTCGACCTGGATCGCGAGCTTCACATCCATCTTGAAGCCGTAGGTGTCGCCGAACTTGATGCCGTAATCGGCGCGGTTGAAGCTCGCCGAGGCATCGGCACCGCAGTGCTCCTTCTTGTCCATCGGGTAAGTCATGCACTTGAACTGATTGATGGTGAGCTTCAGCGGATGGGTCACGCCGTGCAGGGTGAACTGCCCGTCCACCTCTGTCGGCACGCCGTTCTTGAAGCCGGCCAGCGTGCCCTTGTAGGTCGCGGTGGGATACTTCTCCACGTCGAACATCTCGGCGGATCTCGCGTGCTCGTTGAGCTTGGGCATGCCGAAGTCGATGGAGGAGGTGTCCACGGTAATATCCACCGTCCCGGTCCCCTTCTGCTTGTCCAGCACGATCGTCCCGGAAGTCTTGTCGAACTTGCCGCGCCACACCGACATCCCGCCGAAGTGATCCGCCTCGAAGCTCGGATAGGTGTGGGCCGGGTCGATCGGATACGTCACGGGCTCGGCGAGGACGGAACCTGCCGCAAGCGCCAGCATTGCAGCCGGCAGCGCAATCTTCATCACGGGAGCCTCCTGGTGGTAATCAGCGCGGCCGTAGCGTAGCGGCCGCCCGGCGAAAGGGCCACCTCCCTTTGTAGGGACCCTTGGCGCGGCGAGCGGCGAGTCAGCGGCCCGCCGGGTGTCGGGCCTTCAGCCCGAGCGCCTTCGCGACCACCTCGTGCGTGATCTCCCCCGCGTGCACGTTGAGACCCGCGGCGAGCCCGGGGTCGCGCCCGAGCGCCGCCTGCCAGCCCAGGTCGGCCAGCGCGCGCACGTAGGGAAGTGTTGCGTTGGTGAGCGCGAGCGTCGAGGTGCGGGGAACCGCGCCGGGCATGTTGGCGACACAGTAGTGGATGACACCGTCCACCACGAAGGTCGGCTCCGCGTGGGTCGTGGGCCGGCTGGTCTCGAAGCAGCCGCCCTGGTCGATGGAGATGTCGACCAGCACCGCGCCGGGTTTCATGGTCGAGAGCATGGCGCGCGTGAGGAGTTTGGGCGCGGTGGCTCCGGCCACCAGCACGGCCCCGACGACGAGGTCGGCATCGCGCACCAGCCGCTCGATGGTGGCGGTGGTCGAGTACTCCGTGCGCAGCGCCGAGCCGAACATGGCCGACAGCTCGCGCAGGCGATCGACCGAGCGGTCGACCACCGTGACGTCGGCGCGCAGGCCGACCGCCATGTCCGCCGCGTGGGTACCCGCGACGCCACCGCCGAGGATCACGACTTTCGCCGGCGGCACACCCGGCACCCCGCCGAGCAGGATGCCGAAGCCGCCATTGGCCTTCTGCAGGCTGGCCGCTCCCACCTGGATCGACATACGGCCCGCCACTTCGCTCATGGGCGTGAGCAGCGGCAGCGAACCGTTGGGCGCCGTGACCGTCTCGTAGGCGATGGCGGTGACGCCGGACTTCATCAGAGCCCTGGCCTGCGCCGGGTCGGCGGCCAGGTGCAGGTAGGTGAACAGCACCTGGCCCTGGCGCAACATCTCGCACTCGGCCGGTTGCGGCTCCTTGACCTTGACCACCAGGTCGGCGCGCTCGAAGACTTCGCTGGCGCGCGCGGCGATCGCAGCCCCGGCGGCGCGGAACTGGGCGTCGTCGACTCCGATGCCGTTGCCGGCGCCGCTCTCGACGAGGACTTCGTGTCCGGCGGCCACCAGCTCGCGCACTCCCGCCGGCACCAGGCCGACGCGGTATTCATGAATCTTGATTTCCCGCGGAACCCCGACGCGCATAGAGCCTCCAGTCCTCTTGATCGGCAGCCAGATTAGGATTCAGCGCGCGCAGACTGTTGCCAAATCCAAGGTCCGGGCCCGCCGGCTATGGCAGAATCTGCGGTCTACCGGCCGTTCTGTGAAGGAATTTTGCGCCCATGGAGCTTGACCGCTACGATCGCGCCATTCTGCGCCTGCTGCAGCAGGACGCCCGCATCACCAACACGCGGCTCGCGGAGAAAGTGAGTCTGTCCGAATCGGCCTGTCTGCGGCGCGTGCGCGCGCTCGAGGAATCCGGACTCATCGAGGGCTACACCGCGCTGATCGATCAGCACAAGGCCGGCTTCCCGGTGAATGTGTTCGTGAGTATCACGCTCGATCGGCAGAGCCAGGCCGGGCTGGAGGCCTTCGAGAGCGCGGTGCGCAAGGTGCCGGAGGTCATGGAGTGCTATCTCATGACCGGCGAGCATGACTACCTGCTGCGGCTGGTGGTGGCGGACCTGGCGGACTTCGAGCGCATTCACAACCAGCATCTCACGCGCCTGCCGAGCGTCGCGCGCGTGCACTCGAGCTTCGCGATGCGCACGGTCACACGCGCGACGAGTCTTCCGGACCGGTAGCCCGCGACTGCGGCGCGCCTGGCGCTAGCCGCGCGCGTAGGCAGGCAGGCCTTGCGCGAAATCGCGCAGCGCGCGGATGCCGCTGCCCTCGGCGCGGCTGCACCATTCACGCAGCTGCGCCACGGCGCGGGCCGGATTCGCGGCCGTGCCGTTCCACAGCAGCTGCAGACTGTCGCGGTACTCGACCACCCGGCGCAGCACCTCGTGGCGCTCGAGCAGCTCGCGCAGCTTGCGGCGCGCCTCCTCGGCCAGCAGCGCCGGATGCCGCACCAGCAGCTTTGGCGCGATCACCGGCAGCGAGCCGTGAGGCTCACGCCGCGCCAGCTCACGGCACACGGGCAGCACCACGCGGCGCGCGTAATCGCGCAGCACGTGCATGCGATGGGTGAAGAGCGCGTTCACGGTGTCGGCGTTCAGGTCGCGCCGCCGGCGCTCGAGCTGCGGACGCGGCGCGACCCAGCGCACGCGCGCCAACCCCAGGGCGCTGAACAGGCGTATCCACAGCCAGCCGATGTCGATCTCCCAGCGCTGCACCGCGAAGCGCGCCGAGCGCGGGAACGCGTGGTGATTATTGTGCAGCTCCTCGCCGCCGAGCAGCAGCGCCCAGGGCACGAGGTTGGTCGCGGTGGACGGCATCTCGAAGCTGCGGTAACCGACCGCGTGCCCCAGCCCGTTGATGACGCCGCCGGCAAAGAACGGCTGCGCCACGAGGTGCACGGCGATCATGACAATGCCCGGAACGCCGAACAGCAACAGGTGCGCGGCGACGAACACCACGATGCCGTGGTGCGGGTAAGCGCTGTAGAGGCGCCGTTCGAGCCAGTCCTGCGGCGTACCGCGCCCGTAGTTCTTCAGCGTCTGCGCATCCTTCGCCGCGACGCTGTACAGCTCATAACCCTCGAACAGCACGCGCCGCAGTCCGAACACCACCGGGCTGTGGGGGTCGCCCGGCTGATCGGCGTGTGCATGGTGGCGGCGGTGGACCGCGACCCACTCCTTGGTGATCGCTCCGGAGCTGAACCACAGCCAGAAGCGGAACACGTGCCGGAGCGAGGGGTGCAGGATGAGGCCGCCGTGGGATTGATCACGGTGCAGGTACAGCGTCACCCCGAGAAACATCGTCTGGATGGTGACGAAGGTCACCAGCGCATAGCCCCACACGGGCAGCTCGATCAGGCCATAGGGCAAGAGACTCATCCGGGCGCTCTCCTTCGACGTTTGAGCGAGTCTGGCGCCGAAGGGTAAGGCAATTCCGTGACGTTATGGCGAATTCCTGCTGCGCCGCGGCAGCAGTTCACACTTCCGGCAAGCGGCGGCGGGCCAAGCGCTGCGCGCACCGCTCCCCTCATACGACCAGAACGATCTTGCCGATGTGCAGGTCGGATTCCATCAGCTGGTGGGCGAGCGCCGCATCGGCGAGCGGGAAACGCGCGTGGATCACGGGCTTCAGCCCACGGGAGGCGAACAGCGGCCACACATTCTCCCGCAGCGCCCTCGCGATGCGGCCCTTGTTCTCTACCGGCTGGGACCGCAGGGTCGAGGCGGTGAGTGTGAGGCGCTTCGCCATGAGCGAGCGCAGATCGAGCTCCGCCTTGGCGCCGCCCTGCGTGGCAATGAGCGCGATCCTTCCCTCGAGCGCGGCGGCGGCCACGTTGCGGGCCAGGTAGTCCCCGCCCACCATGTCGAGAATGACATCCGCCCCCCTGCCCTCCGTCGCACGCAGCGTCGCCTCGACGAAGTCGCTCTCGCGGTAGTTGATGGCCGCATCCGCCCCCAGTTCGCGGCACGCAGCGCATTTCTGCGCGCTGCCCGCTGTCACGATCACGCGCGCGTCGAACGCCTTGCCGAGCAGGATCGCGGTGGTCCCGATACCGCTCGCGCCGCCGTGCACCAGCAGGGTCTCGCCCCGCTGCAGGCGCGAGCGCTCGAACACGTTCAGCCAGACGGTGAAGAAGGTCTCGGGCAGCACTGCGCCTTCCTCAAGACTCAACCGCGCGGGCACCGGCAGGCATTGCACCGCCGGCGCGGCGACGTACTCGGCATAGCCGCCGCCGGCCACCAGCGCGCACACCCTGGCGCCCTGCTGCGGCTCGCGCACCTCCGGACCGAGCCGCACCACCTCGCCGGCGACCTCCAGCCCCGGAATGTCGGTGATGCCCGCAGGGGGCGGGTAGAGGCCCTTGCGTTGCAGGACGTCCGGCCGGTTGACGCCGGCCGCGGCGACGCGAATCAGCACCTCCGCGGCGCCCGGTTCCGGCACGGCGCGCTGCACGGCGTGCAGCACCTGGGGCGGCCCCGGTTCACGAATCTCGACCGCGGTCATGGTGCGGGGAATCACGGTGCGCGGCATGTTGAAGCGGCGCGGCGCCCCGCGTCAACCGCCCAAGCGACGGGCCGCTCAGGTCGGCGGCGCGGTGGTGCCTTGCGCCGGCTCCACGCGCTGACCACAGCGATGCTGGAACCTCTCCCGGAACCGCTCGCGCTCCTGCGGCGTCATGTTCGCCCAGCGCTCGCGCCACATGCGCTGGCGCCAGTGACCGTGCCAGCCACCCCGCCCGCGCAAACTCCCGAACAGGATACGCGACAGCAGCAACAGCCCCACCGCCTGCCAGTACTGCAGCGCCGGTCCCCGAAACAGGCTCGGGACGAGCCAGTTCCACAGGCTCATCACCACCAGGCTCAGGACCGCGATGGCGGCGATCGCCAGCGCCAGCAACGCAGCCCCCTTCACTACCCAACGGGCTCGACCTCTCACATCGCTCTCCTCATGTCAGCAACCAATCGTCCCAGGCCGCCCGCAGCCGCCGCTGCAGGTGCAGCACCGCGTAGCGCTTGCGGGCGAGCAGCGTGTTGACACTCACCCCCGAGCGTGCCGACAGCTCCCTGAAGGACAGACCGTCGAGCTCGTGCGCCACGAACACCTCGCGCTGCTCGGGCGGCAGCTCCCCGAGCGCCGCCTCGATTTCCCCGAGCAGCAGCTCGCGAATCACCGCAGACTCCGGTCCGCCATCCGGGGCCGGCAGCAGATCCTCGAACGCCTCGTCGGGCTCCTCGCCCTGCGCCGCGCGCCGGTCCGCGAGCGGCTGCGGCTTGTGCTTGCGAAACCGGTCGATGATGCGATGGCGTGCCACCCGGGTGAGCCACGCGCCCGCCTGCTGCACCGGCTGCATCATGCGGTAGGCCAGCACCAGCTCGTACAGCGCCTCCTGCAGGACATCCTCGGCTTCAGCCGCATCGGCAATGCGCCGGCGGATGAAAGCCAGCAGGCGCCCACGCTCGCGCTGCACAGTGGAGGCGATCTCGCGGTCCTGCGCGGCGGCGATCAGGGGGTCAGTGAGCGCGGCATCCATCTGCTGTTCAAGACGAGTGACTGCGGAAGATATTGTGGCGGGGAACGGACGCGGGGAGGCTAACGCGCGCCAGTGGCATCCGCGCGAGCGAGCGGCCCGAACCGCCAGATCAGGATCGGCAGCACCACGAGCGTCATGAGTGTGGACGTGGCGAGCCCCCCCAGGATGACGCTCGCCATCGGCCCCTGTACCTCCCGGCCCGCCTCGCCGCTCCCCAGCGCGAGTGGCAGCAGACCGAGCGCCGTCACCAGAGCGGTCATGAGAATCGGCACGAGCCGCTCGCGGGTGCTGCGCAGCACGGTCGGCAGGGACCACTGCGCGCCCTCGACCGCCAGCAGATGCCCGAGGTGGGCAATCAGCAGGATGGCGTTGCGCGCGACGATGCCGAACAGCGTCACAAATCCGACCAGCGAGCCGATCGAGAGCGTCGCACCGGTGAGCGCCACGGCGAGCACCCCCCCGACGAGGGCAAAGGGCGCAGTGGCGAGGATCAGCAGCACGCTGCGCGCGTCGCGAAACGCCAGCGACAACAGCAGCATGATTCCCAGCGCGGCGAGCCCCGAGTGCACCAGCAGCTCATGGCGCGCCTGACGCTCGCCGCTCGCGGCGCCGGCGAAATCCAGGTACACCGTGGGTGGCAGCTGCACGCGCCTCGCGACCGCCTTCTGCAGCCGCGCCACGAAACCGCCGATGTCGGAGGTCGTGGGGTTGAGGGTCACCACCTGCCGGCGCCGCGCCCCCTCGTGCATGATGCCGGTGCGCCCTTCGGTGAGCGAGAGTGTGGCGAGGTCCTTCAGCGGCACGGTCACCCCGTTCGCAGTCCGCACCAGCAGTTGCCCGATCGCCTCCGGATCGACGCGCTCGGCCGGCGGCAGCCGCACGGTGAGATCGATCACCTTGTTCGCGTCGTAGACCTGCGCCGCGGTCGTACCCTGGTAAGCCGTCTCGACCGTATCGAGCACGTCGGCGGCGGTGAAGCCGTATTGGCCCAGCTGCTCGGGCCGCAGGTCCACGCGCAGGAACGGTGCTCCGGAGGGGGCCTGCACCTGCACATCGCTCGCTCCCGGCACCGTGCGCGCCACGGCGGCAATCTCGTCCGCCACCCGGTCGAGCTCGTCCAGATCCGGGCCAAACACGTTGACGGCCACGGGCGCGACCTCACCGGACAGCGACTCGCTCAGGCGGTCGCCGAGAAAGGTCAGCACCTCGGTGCGCAGGCTCGGGTAGTGCTGCAGCGCTGCGCGGATGGCCGCCTGGGTCGCTTCCTCGGCTCGGCCCGACATGCGCCCGAGCTCGACGTGAAACTCGCTGCGGTTCGGCTCCCAGGTGTCCTCGCCGGATTCCGCGCGACCCATGGTCTGCTCGACGGTCACGATGCCGGGGATCGCCAGCAGGTCGCGCGCCACGCGCGCGCCGAGGGCCCGCATGGCGGTGAGCGAGGTGCCGGGGGTGGCATACGCCTGCACGACGAAATGGCCCTCGCGAAACGGCGGCATGAGCTCGCTGCCAAACAGCGGCAACGCCGCCGCGGCGAGCAGCGTCACGAGGGCGGAGCCGATGATCACGCGGCGCGGGAAGGCGCTCCAGCGGCGCAGCAGCGCCTCGTGACGGTCTTTCAGGCGCGTGAGCCACGCGGCTTCCGCATGCGGCTCGGTGCGCCTGAGCAGCAGCCAGGCGGCGGCGGGTGTGACGGTGAGCGCCACCAGGAGCGATGCCAGCGTCGCCAGCGAGAAGGACGCGGCGAGCGGCGCGAAGAAACTGCCCTGCAGCCCGGACAGCAGCAGCATCGGCGCCAGCACCAGCACCACGACGAAGGTGGCGTACACGACCGGCGCGCGCACCTCGACGGTTGCGTTGTGGATGACCTCGCGGGCCTCGAGGCCGTGGGCGTGTGTGCCACGCAGGCGCCGCACGATGTTCTCCACGCCGATGATGGCATCGTCGACCACCACGCCGAGCGCCACCGCGAGCCCCCCCAGGGTCATGGTGTTGATGGTCCAGCCGACGGCGTCCACCACGATCACGGCGGCGAGCAGCGCGAGCGGAATGGAGACGAAGGTCACGGCGACGCTGCGCAGGTCGCGCAGGAACAGGAACAGCACCAGCGTGATGAGCACCGCGCCCAGCAGCACGTCCAGGCGGATGCCGGCGAGTGCGTTCTCGATGAAGTTCGCCGGGCGGTGCAGCCCCGGGTACAGCGTCACGCTACGCGAGCGCAGGGCCGGGGCGAGCTCCGCGAGCGCCGCCTCGACCGCGCGCGTCACGATGAGCGTGTTGGCACCGTACTGGCTGGAGAGGTTCAGCAGCACGCCGGGTCTGCCCATGATGAGCGTGTCGCCGAACTTCGGCGCCACTCCGTCCGTCACGGTCGCAAAGTCGCGCAGCCGCAGGGGCGGCGCCGTCCAGGCAGGCGCCGCCGGCGTGGCGGGCGCCGCCAGCGTGGCGGGCGCCGAGGCAGCGGGCACCACGGCAGCCCCGAGCGCCGCCACATCCAGTGTCTGGCCGCGGCTCTCGATGAGCACGCGCTGGTTGGGAGTCTCGATGAAGCCCCCACCCCGCACCCCGGTAGCGGAGCGCACCGCCGCCACCACGTCGCCGAAAGCCAGGTCGCGCGCGTTCAGCTCCCGCGGCTCGACCTGCACCTGCAGCTGCCGCTCATCGCCCCCGTAGAGCGTCGCCCGGGCGACTCCGGGAACCGCGAGCAGCCGCGGCCGGATGGTCCATTGCACCAGATCGCGCAACTGCATCGGGGAGAGAGCTTCGCTCACGAAGCCGAGCTTCAGCAGGTCCATGGTCGAGGAGGTCAGCGGCTCGAGCTTGGGCGGCTTCACGCCCAGCGGCAGCCTCGCGGTGACCTGACCGAGGGCTTCGGCGACGATCTGCCGCGCGCGGTACGGATCGAGGTTCTCCTGGAACACCACGGTCACCACCGACAGCCCGGAGATGGTTTCCGAGCGCACCACCTGCACGCCGCTCGCGCCGCTGATCGCCTGCTCGATGGGCAGCGTCACCAGCAACTCCACCTGCTCGGCGACCAGTCCCGGCGCCTCGGTCTGCACCGCCGCCTGGGGAGGCACGAACTCCGGGAACACGTCGTACTTGGCGCGCGCCAGCACCAGCACCCCGTACAGGGCGAGCATCCCCGCCAGCACGCACACCACGGCCGGAAAGCGCAGGGACCAGCGGACGATCGCCGCGAGCACGTCAGTCCCCGCCGCCGGCCGGAGCTTCCACCCCCAGCAGCGCTGCGGCGCCGGCGGCGACGACGCGCTCGCCCGGCGCAAAACCGCCCGAGACGAACCACCCGGCGGTGAGCGGCTGGAAGCCAGTCACCTCGCGGCGCACGAAAGTGGCCGGCCCCGTCTGCACGTACGCCCACACCTGCGAGCCCTCGCGCAGCAGTGCGTCGCGCGGCAGGATGACTCCCGCCGCTGAGGCGGGCGCGGGCAGCTGCGCGCTGAGCATCTGCCCGACCGCAAGCTGGGCCTGCGAGCCGCTGAGCTCGGCGAGCACCCCGCGGGTCTGCAGGCGCGGATCCGCGACCGGCAACATGCCAAGCACCTTCGCCTGCATCGTTGCCGCGGCGCTGCGCAGGCGCACGACGGCGCCCGCCGGGGGCACCGGCACCTCGGGGGGCAGTTCGATGCGCACCAGCTCCGAGCGCACGTGCGCCAGATCATTCAGCAGCGCGGCGCGGCGCCGCTCCGGCAGGTGCGCCACGCCCTCCCCCCACTCGAGCAACAGGCGCCGCTGCGCGCCGCTCACGCGTTGCAGGTCGGCCTGCGCCTGCGCCTCGGCCATCTCCAGTGCGCGCGCCGAGGCGGTGCGATCCTGCGCGTACAGCTGGCGCGTGCGGCTGGCCTCGGCGCGCGAGGCCGCGAGACTCGCGGACGCCGCCGCCAGATCGGCGTCGAGTTGGATCAGCGGTCCCGGGTCGAGCACCCGTGCGGTGCTCGCGTGACCCTGCGGCGCCGGCGCCGCGGTGAGGACCTGCGTCTGCACTCCAAGCCGCGCCTGCTCGGCGGCACTCAGTGTGATCGGCGGCGGGGGGGCGCCGCCGCCGTGGGCGTAATCCGCGCCGCCCGCACCGACGCCCAAGGCCAGCAGCACGCCCAAGCCGCGCCGCATCCGCGCGTACCTCGTCATCTCGTGACCCCCTCGTTGGCCACCGGCGGGGGTGCCAGGGTGGCGGTCAGTGTGAGCTCCGGACCTTCGAGCGGCCGGCGCAGCGCATCCTCGAGGGTGGCGAGCGCCTCCTGGGCGGTGCGCACCGCATCCAGCACCTGCAGCTCCGCGAGCGTGTGCGCCACGCGCGCGGCAACCAGCTCGGTACGGTCGTTGGCGCCGGCGTCGAAGCCACGCGCGGTCTGGGCGTAAATACGCTGCGCGGCGTCGTAGACGGGCCCGCGCACCTCGGTGAGCCTCGCGTGGGCCAGCTGCCACTGGCGGATCGCCTCGTCGATTTCCTGCCAGGCGAGCGCGACCGTGGCCTCCAGATGCGCGCCGGCCTCCTCGCGCCGCGCCTCGGCCTCGCCGATCGCGCCGGCGTTGCGGTTGAGGAGCGGCAGCGTGAGACCCAGGTTGAACTGATAGCGCCTGATCCCGTGATCCCAGGTATAGGCCGGGCCCAGGTGCACGTCCGGGTACTGTCTGGCGACCTCCAGGCGCAATGCCTCCTCGGCCGTGCCGTAAGCGACCACCGCGCCGTGCACGTCGGCGCGCGCGAGTAACGCCTCATCGCGAGCGCGCTCGAGCTGCAGCGCATCGACGGCC
>Ga0066702_10000350_pt1 | contig 11242 bp, 13 predicted proteins | sample GraSoiAngelo_151_FD_66507 | JGI IMG/M metagenome (GOLD analysis project Ga0066702, IMG submission 66507) | Grasslands soil microbial communities from the Angelo Coastal Reserve, California, USA - 14_1009_12_20cm | ecosystem: Environmental > Terrestrial > Soil > Grasslands | place: USA...
GCGTCGGGCAAGACCAACCTGAGCCTGAAGGAGGTTGGCGGAGAGGCGCTCGTGGTGTCCCAGTTCACGCTCTTCGCCGATCTGACCCGCGGGCGCCGGCCGGGCTTCACCGGTGCAGCCGACCCGGTCCGGGCCGAACGAATCTACGGACATTTCGCCAGCTCCCTCGAAGGCCAGGGTGTCCCCGTCCAGACCGGCAGCTTCGGAGCGGAGATGGACGTCGAGCTGGTCAATCACGGTCCCTTCACCGTCTTGATCGACACCGATACCCTCTAGCGGTGCTGGCCTCCGACCGACGCAGCTACCTGCTTGCCTACGGCGCCTTCGCTCTGCTGGCCCTGATCTGGGGCTTCAGCTACAGCCTGATCAAGATCGGCGTCGACGCGATGCCGGCCACCGTGGTGGTGCTGGTCAGGGTCGGCACCGGCGCCATCGCGCTGCTGATCGCCTTTGCCGTGCTCCGACGCAAGCCGGTGACGCCCGGGTTTCGAGGGAAGCTGCCCGGCTACCTCTTCATGGCCCTGACCTCGACCGTTCTCCCCTTCCTCCTCATCACCTGGGGCCAGTACTACATCGCGACCGGGTTGGCCAGCATCCTCAACGCGACCACCCCGCTCTGGACGGCGGTCCTCGCCTGGTGGGTCACGCCCAGCGAGCGGCCCAGCCGCATCAACTACGTCGGAATCGCAGCCGGCTTTGTCGGCACGGGCATCCTGCTCGGGCCGCAGCTGCTCCAGGATCCGTTCAAGGCGAGCGCCCTGGCCGGGCTGGCCGTGGTCGCCGGAGCCGCCAGCTACGCGGTGGCCGCCCTCGGGCAGCGGCGGCTGCTGGCTGGGGTCGACCCGGTCGAATCCTCGCTCTGGCAGCTGATCATCGCTTCGCTCGTGATGCTCGTCATCGCCGCGCCGGCAATCCCGTCGGCGCACCCGGCGCCGGGCGCCCTGCTGGCGGTGCTGGTGCTGGGCGTGGTCGGCACCGGCTTCGCCTACATCCTTTACTACTACATCCTCAACAGCCTCGGCGGCACGCGCGGCGCCTCGGTCACCTTCGTGATCCCGGTGACCGCCGTCTTCTGGGGCGCGCTGCTGTTCCACGAGCGGCTGTCGCCGCAGACCCTGGCCGGCATGGGCGTGATCCTCTTCGGAATCGTCCTCACCAGCCTCCGGAGGCGGCGGCTGCGGCAGCCGGCGGCCGAGTCGGCGGACGCGGTCGAGGCCCGGCCCGCGTGAGCGCCAACCTCGACTTCGCCCGCGCCCACCTGGGCGAGGTGCAGGCGGCGGCCGAGCGGGTGAAGCCGCACATCCGGCGGACCCCGGCCCTGGCCACCGACCTCGATCCGCGGCTGGTCCTGAAGGCCGAATGCTTCCAGGTCACTGGCTCCTTCAAGGCCCGCGGCGCCTTCAATGCGGTTCTGAAGCTGCCCGCGGGGACGGCGGGGGTGGTGACGGCCAGCTCCGGCAACCACGCCCAGGCCGTCGCCCTGGCCGCCCGGACGGCCGGACTGAAGGCCTTGATCCTCATTCCCGAGGGCGCCAACCCGACCAAGGTGGCCGCCACCAAGGCGCTGGGAGCTGAGGTCGTGAGCGACGGGATCACCTTCGCCAACCGCGACCAGAAGCTCGAGGAGGCCGTCGCCGAGTCCGGGTACACCCTGATCCACCCGTACGACGACTGGGACGTGATCCACGGCCAGGGCACCGGCGCCCTGGAGCTCCTCGAGGACGCGCCCGACCTGGACCTGGTGGCGGTCCCGGTCGGCGGCGGCGGCCAGCTGAGCGGCTGGGCGATCGCCATCAAGGCGACGCGGCCCGACGTGCGGGTCATCGGCGTCGAACCTGCGGCGGCCGACGACGCCTTTCGTTCCTTCCAAAGCGGTACGCTGCAGCGCCTGGACGCGCCGCCCGACACCATCGCAGACGGCGTGAAAACCCTCAGCATCGGCCGCAGGAACTTCGAGACCCTGATCCAGAACCGGCTCATGGACGACATCGTGACCGTGACCGAGGCGGAGATAGAACAGGCCCTGTTAACGGCCTGGCTGCGCTGCAAGCTGGCGTTGGAGCCGACCGGCGCCCTGAGCCTCGCCGCCTTCCTGGCCGGCAACCTGCCGGAGGCAAACCGCATCGGCCTGCTGCTCAGCGGCGGGAACGCCGATCCCGGCCTCGTGGCTAGGCTATTGCAATGATCCCGGTCAAAGAGGTCATGACCAAGAAGGTGATCACCTTCGACCAGGACCTCGAGGTGGGCGAGGCAGCCGACCGTCTCTCGCGCTCTCGTATCACGGGTGCACCGGTGACCGACGCCGAGGGCCACGTGGTCGGGATCGTGAGCGAGGTCGACGTGTTCGGCAAGAAGGGCAAGAAGGTGGCCGACATCATGAGCCGGGAAGTCATCTCGATCGGCGAGGACATGAGCATCGAGGAGGCGGCCCGGCTGCTCATCGATCGTCGCGTTCGCCGGCTGCCGGTGATGGCCCAGGGCCGGATGGTGGGCTTGCTCAGCCGCTCCGACGTGCTCGACTTCTTCGCCAGCAACCACTGGACCTGCCAGGCCTGCGGCCAGGGGTACCGGGGCCTGCAGGCGCCAATGGCCTGCGACTACTGTTCCGGCACCGAGTTCCGCCTGGAGCGCGGCAGCCTGGTTCCGGGCACCTAAGAACTCGTTCGACCGAGTTAAGAGATGGCGCCGATCCTGAGCCGCAAGGCTGAAAGCTTCACCGAGAGCGTCATTCGCGAGATGACGCGTCTCAATCTGGCGTTGAACGGCCCCGAGCGGGCAGTCAACTTCGCCCAGGGCTTTCCCGACTTTCCGCCCTCGGCCGAGATCATCGAAGCGGCGAAGCAGGCGCTCGACGACGGCTTCAACCAGTACGCCACCACCTGGGGAGCGCCGCAGCTCCGGGAGGCCGTGGCCGCGAAGCAGGCGCTCGCCTGGGGCCGGCCGCTGGATGCGGAGCGGGAGATCACGGTCGCCTGCGGCGCGACCGAGGCCATGATCGCCGCCATGCTCGCCACGGTGAACCCGGGCGAGGAGGTGGTGATCTTCGAGCCCTTCTACGAGAACTACGGCCCGGACTGCATCCTGAGCGGCGCCGTGCCCCGCTACGTGACCCTTCGCGCCCCCGACTGGTCCTTCGACGAGGGCGAGCTGCGGTCCGCCTTCAACGAACGCACGCGCGCGATCGTCGTCAACACGCCCCACAACCCCACCGGCAAAGTGTTCAGCGCCGAGGAGCTGGCCTTGATCGCCGAGCTCTGCCAGCGCTGGGACGCGGTGGCGATCACGGACGAGATCTACGAGCACCTCGTCTATCGCGGCGAGCACCTATCGATGGCGACTCTGCCGGGCATGGCGGACCGGACCATCACCATCAGCGGCGCGTCGAAGACGTTCAGCGTCACAGGCTGGCGGATCGGCTGGCTGATCGCCCCGCCCGACCTGACGGCCGGAATCCGCAAGGTGCACGACTTCCTGACCGTGGGCGCCGCCCATCCACTGCAGGTCGCGGTGGCGACCGCGCTCGGCTTCCCGGCGTCGTTCTACGACTCGCTCCTCGAGGAGTACCTGGAGCGGCGCAACGCGATGACCGAAGGACTGGCCGAGATCGGCTTCGAGGTCCACCCGCCCGACGGGGCCTATTACGTCATGGCCGGGATCGGCGGGCTGGGCGACCACGACGACGTCGCCTTCGCGCACCACCTGATCGAGACCGTGGCGGTGGCGACGGTGCCGGCTTCGAGCTTCTACCACGACCCGGCTTTGGGCCGGGACCAGGTCCGCTTCAGCTTCCCGAAACGGGTGGAGACCTTGCGGCGCGGGCTGGAAGCGCTCCGGGGACTGCGCTCGGGAGCTTCTTAACCGGGCTGGTTTCGGTTTCGGGGCGGCCGGCCTAGCCTGCCGGCGTCATGAGTCGATTGCGGCAGCCGCTCTTCTGGATCGTCCTCGCCGAGGTGGTCCTGATGTTCGTCCTCTTCGCCGTCGCCTGGCGGGTGTACGAGGCGCACCGGCCGGCGGCGAGCGCGGGCTTTCCCCTCCCCCCATCGTCCGCCTCGCCACCAGCCGCCGCGCCTACGCAGCGCCCGTCTCCGCCGCCTTCGCGGCCGTCGCCAACGCCCGGCGTAGCAGGCCGCAAGCCGGCACTTTTCCCGGTCGACCTGGCGGCATTGAATCGAGACCAGGCCTCCCTCGAACGGGCCGAGGACGCGGTGTTGGTGGAGCTGATCAGGTCCGCTCGCGGCTACCTGGAGACCGTGGTCCTGCCGGCGGTCAGACGGGTCGAGAGGGTGAGCACTGCGATCAGCCCCGCGACTGCGCAGAGCCCTGCCGCCACCAGGAAGATGCTGTGATACTCGGCCACCAACGCCGAGGTCACCCGCGCGTCGAACGCCGCCTTCTGGGCGGCGAAGTCGGGCGAGCCTGGGATCAGCGCGAGCCTGGGACCGGCGTTGAAGAGCTCGTAGAAGCGATGCAGGCCGTACGCGGAGAGCGCGCTCAGCCCCACCAGCATTCCCAGCGTCCGCACCAGCACGACCAGGCTGGCCGCCAGCCCGTGGCGCTCGGGCCGGGCCACGTCCAGGACGGCGGCGGCCAGCGGTGCGATCACGAATCCGAACCCGAGCCCGGTCAGCACCAACACCAAGTCCGCCTCCGGGAATGGACCCAGGTGGCGGTGCAGCTCAAGGGCGTCCCACCGTGACAGGAAGACGAAGCCGGCCGTCGCGGCAGCCAGGCCCAGCAGGGCGGTCCAGCGGCCGCCGAGGCGAGCCGTGAGGAAGCCGCCGGCCAGGGCGCCGATGGGCACCGCGACCATGAACCGGCTCAGCAGCAGCGCCGAGCCGAACTGGCTCAGGTCGAAGACGCCGCGGCCCAGGATCGGGATGTCCACCAAGGCGACCATCAGGCCTCCGCCCACGAGGAAGTTGGCCAGCGAGGAGCCGAGGAACTGGCGGCTGCCGAGCAGCTCGCGAGGGATGACCGGGGTCAGCGCCGAGGCCTGGCGGTACGCCCAGGCGGCAAGGAGGACCACCGCCCCGGCCGCGGCGGGCAGGAAGTGGGTGCCCACCGCGAGGTGCCGGGGATCGTCCGGGTAAAGGGCGAACACGAGCAGTGCCAGGCCCAGTCCGAGGAGGATCGCGCCGAGCCAGTCGGCGCGCGCCGCCGGCGAGCGGACCTGGGTCTCGCCGCCGGCTCCGCTTCGGCGGGCGGCCAGCCAGAAGCCGGCCGCGCAGAGGGCCGCCAGCGGCAGGTTCAACCAGAAGACGGCGCGCCAGCCGCCCAGGTCGGCTGCGAGGGCGGTCACGCCCGCGCCGTAGAGCGGTCCCAGCACGGACCCGGTCTCCTGCACCGCGGCCACCGCCCCGATGGCGGTGGAACGGGAGCCGGCCGGAAAGAGGTCAGCGGCCAGCGCCAGGGCGATCGGCACCGTGGCTCCGCCGCCGAGTCCTTGCAGGACGCGTCCGGCGACCAGCCAGGGCAGCCCGATCAGGCCGAAGGGCGGCTCGCCCGTATAGCCGGCCGTGGCGGTCAGCGCCGATCCGGCCGCGAACAGCGCCAGCGCGACCAGGTAGACGGCAAGGCGGCCGTGCACGTCAGATGCCAGTCCCAGGAGGGGCATGACCACGATGTAGCCGGCGAGGAAGCCGGAGACGATGGGCGTCGCCTGCTCGATCCGATCCACCGAGAGGTCGAGGTCGAACAGCATCGCCGGGAGCAGGGCGACGACCACATAGGCATCGAGGGCGGCGACCAGCAGGCCCAGCGCCGCCGAACCCAGGAGGAGGCGCCGGCCCCAGCCGAGCGACAAGCTAGACAGGCTTGGCGATGGTGACGTCCGCGTTGAAGTCGTGGAGACGCACCTCCAGGGTCGTGCTCTTGTCGGTGCTGAAGAGCTTGCCCTTGAGCAGCGTCTTGCGGAGCAGGTGGTCCGCCTTGCCGACCCAGATGGTCGCGTCGATGTCCCCAGAGGGATTGAGCGGCTGAACGGCCTGGGCGGCTTGATCCGCCGTGTAGGTCGTCTCGACCTTCCAGCTGTCGACGCCAGCCACGGCTTCCGATCCCAGCAGCCGCTTGTTCCGGCCCTTGGCCAGCACGCCCGGGAGGCCGTTGGTCGGGTCGAAGATGCGACCGACCGAGGGAACCGCGGTCGCTTCCGTCCCGGTCACCTCCTGCACGCCCAGGAAGGGAACCGTGATCCAGGTCTGTCCGCCCACCTGGGTGACCCCGATCTCGATCAGCGAGTCAGAGCTCTGCCTGGCCTTGATCGTCACCTGGCTGTCGGCGGGCAGCTTGACCTTCCCCGAGGCGGAGACGACCGTGAAGCCGAAGAAGGTGGCCCCAGGGCCGAACTTGAGCTCGACGGAGGCCGACTTCACCGCGGCCAGCGCTGGGCCGGCAGCGGCCAGTACCCGGACCGGGTCGGCCGCCGGACTGCCGCCGAAGCCGCAAGCGAAGAGGAGGAGAGGGCTGAGCAGGATTGCCAGGCCGGCCGCCGCCCGAGGCGTGCGCACCATCGCAGTCTAAGCACCGCCGCCCTCCGCCGATGTGACAGGTCGGGCCGCGCGGGCGAGCTCCGCGCGGCCCGAGTCGAAGTCGAATCTGCTAGCGGCCGACCGGGGCCTTCTGCATGACCTGCAAGGACTCCCGCACGAAGGCGGGGATGTCCGAGGGCTGGCGGGAGGTGACCAGGTTGCCGTCGACGACGACCTCCTGGTCGACGACGTCGGCGCCCATCCGCTTCAGGTCACCCTGGATCGTCTTCCAGGCCGTCAGGCGCCGGCCCTTGTACTCGTCGGCGGTGATCATCAGCTGCGGCCCGTGGCAGATCGCGAAGACCGGTTTGTTCGCCCTGAAGAAGGCCTTCACGAAGTCGACGAAGCGCGGGTCGGCTCGCAGGCTGTCCGGCGAACCGCCGCCCGGGATCAGGAGCGCTTCGAACTGATCGGGCTTCGCCTGGTCGATCGCCAGCTCAGCCTTGGTCTTGGACTGCCCCTTCTTGCCGGCGATCTCCTCTCCGGCTTGTTTACCGATCACGACCACCTGGTGGCCGGCCCGGGTGAACTCTTCGTAGGGCTGCTGGAACTCGGAGTCCTCGTAGCCATTGGTGAGCACGCAGGCAATTCGCATGAGCGCTACCTCCACTTGAATTGCGGTTGTTGACGGCTCGACCTCCCACCATACAGGCCTCGCTCCACGGCTCGCTGAGGCTTCAGCCGGCGGCCTTGGAAAGCGCCGAGCGGAGCAATTCGGAGAGCGTCGGGTAGGCGTGCATCTCGGCCGCCACGACAGCGATCGGCAACCTGCCGGCCATGATCGCGACCGCCTCGTGGATCATCTCGCCGGCCGCCTCGCAAACGATGTGGCAGCCGAGCAGCTGGCCGTCCTCGTCCGCCACGACCTTCACATGGCCGATCGTCTGGCCGTCGATCTGTGCCTTCTCGGCGTCTTTGACCAGGGCCATGCCGACCTTGACGCTGTGCCCGGCCTCGACCGCCTGCCGCTCGGTGCTGCCGACCGAGGCCACCTCCGGCTCGGTGAAGGTGACTCGGGGCACGATCCGGGGGTCGTAGATCTCGGTGCCGCCGCCGGCTCCGACCGCGAGCGCGTTACGGGCCGCGATTCCTCCCATCGCCGTGGCGGTGTGGGTGAAGAGGAGGCCACCGACGATGTCCCCCGCCGCGTAGACCCAGGGCGCGCTGGTCCGGAGGTGGGCGTCCACCCTGACGCCCTTGGGCGTCCACTCCACGCCGGCCGCGTCGAGGCCCAGCGCATCGCCCTGCAGCTCCCGGCCCACGGCGACCAGCAGCGAGTCGACCTCGACCGCGGAGCCGCCCGCCAGCTCCAGGCGGCGGCCGGCGCCGCTGAGGCTGACGCGCTCGAGCTTGGCTGCGGTCCGAACCGTGATCCCCTCGGCACCGAAGGCCTGCCTCAGCGCCTCGCCCGACTCCGGCTCTTCCGGAGGCAGCATCCGCTCGCCTGCCTCCAGGACGGTGACCTCGACGCCGAAGCGGGCGAAGATCTGGGCGAACTCGGAGCCGATCGGCCCCGCGCCCAGCACCGCCAGGCGCCGCGGCAGCGCCTCCAGCTCGAGGGCAGTCTGGTTGTCCAGGTAGCCGCTCTCCTCGAGCCCGGGGATGGGCGGGATCAGCGGCTCAAGGCCGCAGGCGAGCAGCACCGCCCGGGCCTCGAGCTCCCTGCCGTCGACCTGCAGCCGGTGCTCACCGAGCAACCGCGCCCGGGACGGGTAGGCGACCTCGACGCCGGCCTCCCGGAAAGGCTCGGGACCGTGGCGAAGCATGTGGTCGCGGACCTCATCGGCGCGCCCGATCACCTTGCTCCAGTCGAACCGCGGCTCGACCGCCTCGAGCCCGTACTTGGCGGCGGTCCGCATCGCCTGGGCCACCTTGCCGGCCTTGACCAGCGCCTTGGTCGGAACGCAGCCGTGGTTGGTGCAGGTGCCGCCGAAATGGTTGGCCTCGACCAGCAGGATCGAGGTCTTGCCACCGTCCGCGACCGCAAAGGCGGCCTCCGACCCGGCCGCCCCGGCGCCGATGATGACCAGGTCGTAAGCCCGCCTCACGCGGCTAGCCGACCGGTTCGGGCTGGTGCTCCTCCTGGTGCTCGCCTACTGCGCTCAGCTCGGGCTCGGGCTCAGCGGCCGGCTCGGCCGCCGGGCCTTTTCCCCCGCCGACCGACTGCCCCATGGATACGTTGCCGTTGAGGGTCGCGCCGTCTTCGACCGTCAGCTTGCTGACCCGAACATCGCCATGGAGGGTCCCCGAGCCACTCAGGGAGAGCCGGCCGCGAGCGGTGACGTTGCCGGTGACCGCGCCCTGGACGGAGACGTTGTTGCCCTCGATGACGGCCTTGACGTTGGACCCGTTCTCGACCGCCACATCGCCCGTGGCGTGGAGCTCGCCTTCGACATTGCTGCCCGCCACCGTCAGGTCGCCTTCAAAGGTCAGCGAGCCGACCAGCCGGTCCTTGGGCCCAAGCGTGATGGAGTTGTGGGAGTTGCTCTCTCCGCGCTTTCCGCGGCCTCGATTCTCGTGCTGGTTCTCTTCGTCTGCCATGGATATGAGCTCCTTGAATGCGGGGGGGCAGGGGCCATTCTACCGTCGCCCTAAGCTAACGTCGCCCATGCAGCTGTCCGGCGCTGACGAGCTCCTCGAACACCTCGTCGAGTACTACGACCGGGTGGCGCCGGAATACGATTCCTGGGCCGGGGGCCTGCACGGCAGGGTCGCCGCCCGGCTGGCCGAGGTCGCGGTTCCGAAAAAGGGTGAGACCGTCCTCGACGTCGGCTGCGGGACGGGCCTGGTCACCCAGCTGGTCGCCGAGAAAGTTGGCAAGAAGGGCAGCGTGGTCGGCATCGACCTGAGCGCCCGGATGCTGGACCTGGCCCGCCTGAAGGCCCGCCCCAACACCACCTTCATGGCCGTCGCCGCGGAGCACGTCCCCTTCCGCGACAAGAGCTTCGACCTGGTCACTTACGGCCAGTCCCTGCCCTACCTGTCGGATCCCATCGGAAGCCTCGAGGAGTCCATCCGGCTGCTTCGCAAGAAGGGCCGGGTGGCGCTCTCCCTGCACCGGCGGAGCCTCCACACCGAGGCCCAGGACCTCTTTTACGAGGTGCTGGGCGACCTGGCGGTGCGCCATCACCTGCGGGTGCCCGAGCACTCGCCCGAGCGCAGCGTCTTCGGTGAGCCGGAGAACTTGTCCCGCCTCCTCGACGAGCTTGGCTTCAGCGATGTCAGGCTGACCGAGATGGTGACGGGCGGGCGCGCGCGCACCCCGCGCGAGTGGACCGAGCTGATGGCCGGGTCGGGACCTCTTCCTCACACGCTGATCCGGGTCCTGGGTCCGCGGCTCCGGACGGAGTTCGAGGTCACCCTGGCCGAGCGGATGCAGGAGCTGGGCGCCGAAGCCTTCCGCTACCACTTCGCCTTCATCTTCGCGTCGGGCTTCTTAACCGGCTAGGTTTCCTTTCCGGCCCCGCCCGGCCACGCTTCGCCTCCGCAAATTTCCTACGACAGCCGGAGGTGGCGCATGACAATCCTCAGCACCAACGTCCAGCCGGTGCTGGACATCATCAACAACTGGGTCCTGGTCGGCAGGGCGCTCGTGGGGTCGATAGGCGCGCTCGCTTTCGTCCTCGCCTTTCTCTGGAAGATGACAGCCGTCGAGCCGAAGACGGTCCTCCAGGCAAAGCAGTGGATCCAGCGCATCGTGGTCGGGACGATCGGCGTCGAGATGGCGTCGACGCTGGTCGATGTGCTCAAGGGCTCGCTGGGCTGAGGCATCCCGACCGGCATGACCTTCTTCACCGATCCCGGCCAGTGGTTACAGGAGCTGCTGGTCAGCGCCATCCGCAACTGCGCCGGCCAGGTCGTCGGCATCGTCCAGGGCTATCTGCTCTCGACCACCGACGTCTTCCGCGGCGGGCAGTTCACCGACGCCGAGGCGATCGCCCGCTACCAGCCGCCGGCGATCGTGGTGGCCGACTCCGCCCTGGCTGCGGTGGTGATCTGGGGCTCCTACCACATCATGTTCGGGCACGGCATCCGGACGCTCTACTCGGTGCGGATCCTGCTTCCGCGGCTGCTCCTCGCAATCGTCGCCGCCAATTTCTCGAAGCTCCTCTTCCAGTCCGCTGTCGACGTCAACAACGCCCTCTGCGCGGCGGTCGTCCAGACGGGCGTGGGCTTCGATCCCAAAGCACTCTTCGAGATCCGCGACCTCGGCACCGGACCGGCCCTGAGCGTCTTTGTGGTGGCCGCCCTCTTCGCCGGCTACGGCGTGCTCGCGGTCGCCTACGCGCTGCGCTACTCGCTGCTGGTGGTGCTGGCGATCACGGCACCCCTGGCGGCCCTGCTCTTCGTGCTGCCGGACACCCATCACTACTCGCGCAAGTGGGCGACCCTCTTCGTAACCACGCTGCTGATGCAGCCGCTGCAGCTGCTGATCCTGCAGGTCGGGCTGGACCTTGACCTGGCCTCGCCGTCCACCAACCCGGCCCGTCACCTCTTCGCGCTGGCGACGCTCCTGCTGGCGTTCAAGGTGCCGGGTGCACTCCACGCCACCTCGACCGCAGGGACGCATGCCATCTCGGTCGTCAAGCACTACGCCCACCTGGCCACCCACGCGGCGGCGCACATCGCATGAACGTCCTGCTGCTGGGCGCCCTGGCCGTGGCCTCGCTGGTCTTCTTCCTGCTCCTGGGCCAGCGGCCGCCGGCCGCCGCCGG
>Ga0066702_10000351_pt1 | contig 11240 bp, 9 predicted proteins | sample GraSoiAngelo_151_FD_66507 | JGI IMG/M metagenome (GOLD analysis project Ga0066702, IMG submission 66507) | Grasslands soil microbial communities from the Angelo Coastal Reserve, California, USA - 14_1009_12_20cm | ecosystem: Environmental > Terrestrial > Soil > Grasslands | place: USA...
CTGCCCCGTGTCGGCGCCATGGTCGGGATACCGGCCGTCTCCGCCTGCCCCACCATCGGGACCTGGAAGCCGGGGCCGGACCAGCCGGCCACCGCGTCGCCGGGTTACTCCTGCCGGTCGGGCCATCAGGCCGACGGTCGCCTGAGCGCGGCAGACGAGTCGTGGGCCGTGCCGGTCGGATGGGCCGCGAAGGGCGTCGTATCGGTGGCCCTGGTCCCGACGCCGGGTACGAAGCAGCCGTTCTCCGCCGACTACACCGCCCCCAGCCGCTCCTCGCTGACCATCGACGTGCCCCCGGCCGGATCCGGGAGCGGCACGACGGTGCCGACGACCGTGCCGACGGCGCCTTCGACTGTGCCGGTGGGTTCGCCGGCGGGGAGCCCCGCCGCGGGTGGCGCCCCGGGCCCCGGCTCCGGGGCCGGAACGGACGTCCTCGTTCCGGCGACGGTGGGGCCTCCGTCTGCCTCCGGGGCGCCGGCGGGTGGCACCGGCGGACCGCCGCCGGCCTTGGGCGGCATCCCGTCCAATGCCGGCGGACCCACCGCGGTGGCGGCGCCCGCCTCGGCCGCTCCGGGCGGGGGGACCGGCAAGCCGGGTGGCACAGGCCGGGCGCCGCGCATCATGGCCGTGGGCCTGCTGGTCGCCACCGGCCTGGCGCTGTTCCGTCTGGCCGCCCAGCCGGTGCGGGCGCCTCGGTCGCTGCTGCGCGGCGCGCTCCCAGGTGAGGTCGCGGTGGCGGTGAGCCATCCCGTGCGGGGGATCGGCCGCTTCGCCCGGCCCCGGCCGGCGCCGCCGAAACGGATCTGACCCTCGGTCGTGTCCGGGTAGCCTCGGCCGGCTCTGTCCGCCAGGGTGCAGAAACCCGACAAACGTTCCGGCCCGGACAGACGATTGACGGGTTTCGGTCCCTCCTGAGCGGGGCTTCGTGACAAGCGTTTGGGCGCCAGCGCAACGCTTGTCATGTTTCTGTCGTCTCTGAGCGGGGCGGTACGGCACGGGTTCCTCGGGCGGGGAACGGTTGTCATGTTTCTGTCGTCACACCCCCTCCGTACACTCACCTTCGCGCCTCCGACATCGCGACAGGTCGCCTCGCCGGCCCGCCCGGCCCCGAAGAAGCAGCCGAGAAGCCGCCGAAGAGCGGCCGAGAAACGGCGAAGCAGAAGGAGGAGCGAGGAATGATCAACGTGGTGGTGCTGCAGGGCGTCCTGGCCCGCCCGGCCCAGGACCTGGAGCTGCCGTCGGGCGACCGGCTGGTGTCGCTGGAGGTTACGGTGCGCCGGCCCGACGGCCCGGCCGAGCCGGTGCCGGTCCAGTGGCCCGGCGCCCCGACGTGGGCGTCCGTGCTGGACGCCGGCTCCGAGGTGGCTGTCCTGGGCCGGGTCCGGAGGCGGTTCTTCCGCTCCGGCGGGGTCACCCAGAGCCGCACCGAGGTGGTGGCCACCCGCATCGTGCGGGGGTCGGCCCGGGCCAAGGTGCGGGCCCTCATCGACGAGGCGGTCGAGCGCCTCGAGACCGGGCCCGGCGCTTGAGAACCGGCCCGGTGGCCGGGCGCGTAGGCTCGTCGGGGTAGCCGCCGGCCCACCGGCCGGCCCGATTCGGAGGAGTCCCCCTGTCGATGGATCTGCACCAGCTTCTCGGCGACGAGGCAGGCGAGCTGCTCTCCTACGAGTGCAAGGGCATCCCCCGCGACGACCTCGTCCTCCCGGGCCCCGACGCCATCGACCAGGTGATGAGCTGGTCGGACCGGCCCATCCAGGTGCTGCGCAACCTGGAGGCCCTGTACGCCCACGGCCGCCTGGCCCACACCGGCTTCGTATCGATCCTCCCCGTCGACCAGGGGATCGAGCACTCGGCCGCGGCCTCCTTCGCCCGCAACCCGACCTACTTCGACCCGAAGAACATCGTCGAGCTGGCCATCGAGGGCGGGTGCAACGGCGTGGCGACCACGATCGGCGTCCTCGGGATGGTGGGCCGGCGCTACGCCCACAAGATCCCCTTCATCGTCAAGCTCAACCACAACGAGCTCCTGACGTATCCGTCCCAGTACGACCAGATCATGTTCGGGTCGCCGCAGGAGGCGTACGACCTGGGCGCGGCCGGCGTGGGGGCCACCATCTACTTCGGCTCGGAGCACGCCACCCGCCAGATCCAGGAGGTGTCGGAGGCGTTCCAAGAGGCCCACGACCTGGGGATGTTCACGGTGCTGTGGTGCTACCTGCGCAACAACGCCTTCAAGAAGGACGGCGTGGACTACTCGCTCTCCGCCGACCTCACCGGCCAGGCCAACCACCTCGGCGTCACCATCGAAGCCGACATCATCAAGCAGAAGCAGGCCGAGAACAACGGCGGGTACAACGCCATCGGCTTCGGCCGGACCGACCCGCTCGTGTACGAGCAGCTCACTACCGACCATCCCATCGACCTCACGAGGTGGCAGCTGGTCAACTGCTACATGGGCCGCATCCCGCTCATCAACAGCGGGGGAGAGTCCAAGGGCGACTCCGACCTGGCCCAGGCGGTGCGCACCGCGGTGATCAACAAGAGGGCCGGCGGAGCCGGCCTCATATCGGGCCGGAAGGCCTTCCAGCGCCCCACGGCCGACGGCATCGCCCTCCTCCACGCCATCCAGGACGTCTACCTGGACGCCGAGGTCACCGTCGCCTGAGCCGAGTCGGCGCCTAGGGAGCGGAGTAGATACCCCGAAGCTACTCATCCGTAACGTGAGTCGGAAGGGTTCGCCCCCGTAGACTCTTCACATGTCCGAAACAAAGGCCAACGAACGGCCGGTCGTCGACCTCGACCGGGCCGTCATCCGCTTCGCCGGGGACTCCGGCGACGGAATGCAGCTCACCGGCGACCGCTTCACCACCTCGTCCGCCCTCTTCGGGAACGATCTGTCGACGCTGCCCGACTTCCCGGCCGAAATTCGGGCTCCCGCCGGCACCCTGGCCGGTGTCTCCGCCTTCCAGGTGCACATCTCGGACCACGACATCCTGACCCCGGGTGACCATCCCAACGTGCTGGTGGCGATGAACCCGGCCGCCCTCAAGGCCAACCTGGCCGACGTCACCCCCAACGGCACCATCATCGTCAACGCCGACAGCTTCGACGACCGCTCGCTGCAGAAGGCCGGGTACGCGGCCAACCCGCTCGAGGACGACAGCCTGCGGGACTTCACCGTCTTCGAGGTGCCCATGACCTCGCTGACCCTCGAAGCGGTCAAGCCGTCGGGGACCAAGCCCCGCGACGCCGAGCGGTCCAAGAACTTCTTCGCCCTGGGCCTGATCAGCTGGCTCTACGGCCGCCCGCAGGACCCCACCCTCAAGTGGATCGAGCAGCGCTTCGGCAAGACCCCGATGGTGGCCGAGGCCAACACCCTCGCGTTCAAGGCCGGTTGGAACTTCGGGGAGACGGCGGAGCTGTTCCCGACCACCTACGAGGTCAAGCCGGCCGCCCTCAAGCCCGGCACCTACACCAACATCTCGGGCAACACGGCCCTGGCCTGGGGGCTCATCGCGGCAGGCCAGCTGGCCCAGCTCCCTCTGTTCCTCGGCAGCTACCCGATCACCCCCGCCTCGGACATCCTCCACGAGCTGTCGAAGCACAAGAACTTCGGCGTGCGCACCGTCCAGGCCGAGGACGAGATCGCCGGTATCGGCGCCGCCCTCGGGGCGGCCTACGCCGGATCGCTGGGCATCACCACGACGAGCGGGCCGGGCGTCGACCTCAAGGCCGAGACCATCGGCCTGGCCGTCAACCTCGAGCTGCCCCTGCTCGTGATCGACATCCAGCGGGGCGGTCCCTCCACCGGGCTGCCCACCAAGACCGAGCAGGCCGACCTCCTGCAGGCCATGTTCGGCCGGCACGGCGAGGCCCCGGTGCCGATCGTGGCCCCGTGCACCCCGGGGGACTGCTTCTTCGCCGCCATCGAGGCGGCCCGCATCGCCATCAAGTACCGGACGCCGGTGTTCCTCCTGTCCGACGGCTACCTGGCCAACGGCGCCGAGCCGTGGCCCATCCCCGACGTGGCGTCCCTGCCCGACATCAGCGTCGAGTTCGCCACCGCCCCCAACCACGCCGACGAGGACGGGAACCCCGAGTTCTGGCCGTACCTGCGCGACTCCGAGACGCTGGCCCGCCCGTGGGCCATCCCGGGCACACCGGAGCTGACCCACCGCATCGGCGGCCTGGAGAAGGCCGACGGGTCCGGCACCGTCTCCTACGACGCCGTCAACCACGACCTGATGAGCCGCCTCCGGGTGGCCAAGGTGGCCGGCATCGCCAAGGACATCCCGCCGGTGGAGGTCGACGATCCGGACCAGCTCGGCGGCAACCACGCCGAGGTGCTCGTCCTCGGGTGGGGTTCGACCTATGGCGCCATCGCCGCCGGGGTGCGGCGGGTACGCGCCCGCGGCTACCGGGTGGCCCAGGCCCACCTGCGCCACCTGAACCCCTTCCCGGCCAACCTGGGCCAGGTACTGCGGACCTACCCCCGCATCCTCGTGCCCGAGATGAACCTGGGCCAGCTGGTGAAGCTGGTCCGGGCCGACTTCCTGGTGGATGCCAAGCCCCTGTCCAAGATGCGCGGCAAGCCGTTCCAGGCCGAGGAGATCGAGGCCGCCATCCTGGAGATGTTCACAGGCGCCCCGAGCCACAACTGAAAGCGAGCAACGGACCGATGACCGACGTGGCCGTCCCGGTGACGACGAAGAAGGACTGGACCAGCGACCAGGAGATCCGCTGGTGCCCGGGGTGCGGGGACTACTCGATCCTCACCGCGGTGCAGATGCTCATGCCCGATCTGGCCGCCAAGCGGGAGGACACCGTCTTCGTGTCCGGGATCGGGTGCAGCTCCCGCTTCCCGTACTACATGAACACGTACGGGATGCACTCCATCCACGGGCGCGCCCCGGCGGTGGCGACCGGGATCGCGGTGAGCCGGCCCGACCTGCACGTGTGGGTGATCACGGGTGACGGCGATGCCCTGTCCATCGGCGGCAACCACCTGCTGCACGCCTTGCGGCGGAACGTCAACCTGACCATCATCCTCTTCAACAACCAGATCTACGGCCTCACCAAGGGGCAGTACTCGCCGACGTCGGAGACGGGCAAGGTCACCAAGTCGACACCGTTCGGCTCCCTCGACCACCCGTACAACCCGATCTCGCTGGCCCTCGGCGCCGAGGCGACGTTCGTGGCCCGCACCCACGACATGGACCGCAAGCACATGATGGAGACCTTCCGGGCCGCCTACCAGCACCGGGGGGCCGCTTTGGTCGAGGTGTACCAGAACTGCAACGTGTTCAACGACGGGGCCTTCGAGCTGATCACGTCGAAGGACGCCCGGCCCCGGATGCTCATCCCCCTCGAGCACGGCCAGCCGGTGCGCTTCGGTCCCGACCTCGAATTCGGTGTGGTGATGGAGGGCGGATCGGCGCGCGTGGTCGAGGTGGCGTCCGTCGGGCCGGACGCCCTGCACGTGCACGACGCCCACAACCCCGACCCCAGCGTGGCCTTCGCCCTGTCCCGCCTGGCCCAGGGCCCCACCACCCCGACGCCGATCGGCGTGTTCCGCGCCGTGGAGCGGGCCGACTACGGCTCGCTGGTCAACGACCAGCTCGTGGCCGCCGCCGAGGCCAAGGGCCCCGGTGACCTGGCCGACCTGCTGCACTCCGGCTCCACCTGGACTGTCGGCTGAGCGGCGAGGCCCCGACGCGCTGAGGGCCGCCCCTGGCGAGGAGGCGACCCTCAGGAGTCAGGGAGGCGGAGGAGGCGCCGGCCCGTTCTGTGATCCCTATTCTCCGGCATCGGGCCCAACTACTGCTTAGAAAATCCTGAGATTCGGGTCAGAAAAATTTCGCCGGCGTGCGGGGTCGGATGGCCGGCCGCCCAGGGCGGTCAGGCCAGCAGCTCCCGGATGACCATGCCGGTGCGGGGCTTGGGCCAGAAGAAGGTCGTCTTCGGCGGCATGCGCACGCCACCGCGGCTGATGGCGGCGATCTGGTCGACCGTCGCCGGGCGCAACAGCACCGCGGCCGACGCCGCCCCTGAGGCCACGGCTGCGGCGCAATGGTCCCAGCCGTGCTGGAAGACCAGCTGGTGGGCCGGGAAGCCGCTGAGGGCCACGTCCAGCCGGCTGCTGTCCAGGTCGTGGGTGGCCGCTTCGGAGACCTTCTCCCGGGGCCGGGCCAGGAACGCCTGCTTCGGGGTCAACAGGGCCATGCCGCCCGCTTCCCGCATCCGGCCGAGGATGGTGCGGTCGACCGGCTCGGCCGGGGTGACGTCGAACCACTCCTCGAGGGCGGCCACGATGTCGAAGTCCGGGTCGAGGCCCAGGATCAGCCGGTGGATGGCCTGCACCGTGAGCTGCTCCTCCGTCAGCTCGACCACGAGGGCCATCACGGCGTCCTCGTCCGGGGGGGTACCCGGCGTGGCGCCGGCGCGCTGCTCCTCCTTGTAGTGCAGCGCCGTCTCGAAGCGGTGGTGGCCGTCGGCGATCAGCACGGGCTGCGATTCCACCGCCGCCCGGATGGCGGCCACCGCGGCGGGGTCGGTGATCGGCCACATCTCGTGCACGATGCCGTCGTCGTCGAGGGCCCGCTCCAGGGGGTGATCGGGCGGCTCGAGGTGGGTGGAGAGGCCGGTGCCGGGGGAGAGACACCAGATGGGGGACAGGTTGGCCCGGGTGGCGCGCAGCAGCTCCAGCCGGTCGGTCTTGGCCTTGGGCGTGGTCTCCTCGTGGGGCAGGATTCCCTCGCCGGGCGGCTCGAGCCCAAGGGCCCCTATGACCCCGACGGTCCGGGCCGGTCGCCCGGACGGGTCGCTGTAGGACATGCGGTAGCCGTAGAACGCCGGTCGGCCGTCCCGGTGCAGCACGCCGCCGTCCCGCCAGGAGTCGAGCAGCTCCCGGGCCCGCTCGTACCGGTTGCCGCCGCCGTCGTCATGGGGTAGCTCGAGGCGGACGACGTTGGAGGGGCTGCGGGCCTCGAGAGCGGCCCGATCGGAATCCGAGATCACGTCGTAGGGCGGGCACACGACGTCGTCGAGCGACTTCACGTGGGAGGGGGCATATCGGAGTCCGGGGAATGGTTCGAAGCGGGGCACGACCCATTGCGTAGCAGATCGGGACCGGGCGCCGGCCGGGGCCGCGGCCCCGATCCCCGGCGTTCCCGTAGGGTCGGGCGCCATGCTCTGGGTGTTCGATCTCGACGGGGTGGTCTGGCTGGCCGGGCAGGCCATACCCGGTTCGCCCGATGCGGTGGAGACCCTGCGCCGGGCCGGTCACCAGGTGGCCTTCGTCACCAACAATTCGACGCCGACGGTCGGCGAGTACGTGGCCCGGCTGGCCGCCGCGGGCATCGACATCCAGCCGGGGGAGCTGGCGACTTCCTCGCAGGCGGCCGCCACCCTCGTCGCGCCCGGTGCCCGGGTGGCCCACGTCGGCGGGGAAGGGGTGGTCGAGGCCCTCACCGGACGAGGCGCAGTCCTGGTGGACACCGGCTCCGAGGCGGAGGCGGTCGTGGTCGGCCGCAGCCTGCAACTCGACTTCGCCGAGTTGGCGGCCGCGGCGCGGGCCATCCGCGACGGGGCCCGGTTCGTCGCCACCAACACCGATGCCACCTTTCCGACGCCCGACGGTCCCGAGCCGGGGGCCGGCGCGCTGGTGGCCTACCTGCAGGTCGGCTCGGGGCGCACCGCCGAGGTCGCGGGCAAGCCGGAGGCGGCCATGGCCGAGCTGGTCCGGGCCCGGTTCGGGGTGCCCGACGTGGTCGTCGGCGACCGGGCCGAGACCGACGGGGCTTTCGCCGAGCGTCTGGGCGCGCCGTTCGTCCTGGTCCTGAGCGGGGTGACCAAGGAGGAAGATCTGCCGGTCACACCCACCCCCGCCCTCGTCGCCCCGGACCTCCAGGCCGCCGTGGAGGCCTTCCTGAGCCGGTCCGGGGACTAGTCACCACTCGTTATGATGTGGCATGGCACGTGATGACAGGTTGAAGAAGGTTCAGGGTGTGGGGGCCGACTTCATCGAATCGGCCCGCGCCAAGGCCGAGGAGTTCTTGAAGGAGCTGTCCAAGGCGGGGGGCGACACTCAGGGGCGGGCGCAGGGGGCGTTCGACGACCTGGTCGGCGGCGGGCGCAAGAGCACGGAGCAGTTCGTGTCGACCATCCGCAAGGAGGTGCAGCGCCAGCTGAGCTCACTCGGCCTGGCCACCAAGGCCGAGCTGGAGGCGCTCGAGCGGAAGCTGTCCGGGCGGGCCGCGGCCACCACGACCTCTTCGAGCACCGCCACCAAGGCCGCCCCGGCCAAGAAGGCCGCCCGCCCGGCGGCCAAGGCCACCACCGCCACGACCGCCACGGGCGGGACGGGCGCCGCGGCCAAGAAGGCGCCGGCCCGCAAGAGCCCGGCCAAGAAGGTCGCCAAGAAGGCGGCCGGCTGAGCCTCTGGTCGGGCGCAGGCGTCTCGACGGCGAGCTGGTCCGGCGCGGGCTGGCCGACAGCCGCACGGCGGCCGGCCGGCTGATAGAAGAAGGTCGGGTCCTCGTCGCCGGCGCGCCGGCGACGAAGGCGTCGCGCCTGGTCGGCCCGGACGAGCCGGTGCTCGTCCAGGGCCCACCGGCGCGCTTCGTCGGCCGGGGCGGTGAGAAGCTGAGCGCCGCCTTGGACCGCTTCGCCATCGACGTGCGGGGCCGCGGGGCGATCGATGCCGGTTCGTCGACAGGGGGGTTCACCGATTGCCTGCTCCAGGCCGGCGCCACGGACGTGATCGCGGTCGACGTGGGGCGGGGCCAGCTGCACCCGCGCCTGAGGGCCGATCGGCGCGTCGACGTCAGGGAGCGGACCGACATCCGGGCGCTGGCCGCCTCGAGCGGGCCGCCCCGGCGGCCCGTCGTGGTGGCCGACCTGTCCTTCATCTCGGTTCGGACGGTGGCGGGCGCCCTGGTGGCACTGGCCGAGCCGGGGGCGGACATCGTGGTCCTGGTCAAGCCGCAGTTCGAAGCGGGCCGGGTCGAGGCGGCCAAGGCCAAGGGCGTGATCCGGGACCCGGCCGTGTGGCGGCGGACCCTGGAAGGGGCCATTGCCTCCGTGGAGGCGGCCGGAGCGGCCAATATGGGGGTCATGGTCTCGCCGTTGCGCGGTGCCGACGGCAACGTCGAGTTCCTCGCCTGGTTCCGCGCCGCGGCTGAGCCCCGGCTCCCACCCGGAGCGGTGGATTCCGACGTGGCGACCGCGCTGCAGGACGCGCTCGCCACCACCGGGACGGCGGGCTGACCATGGCCGTCATCGGATTCGTGGTGCACAGCCACCGGGAGGCGGCCCTGCTGCTGGCCAAGGAGACGGCCGAATGGCTGGCCGACGCGGGCCACCGGTCGGAGGTCCACCTGACCGGCGCCGAGCCCGACACGTCGTCGGCCCCGACGGGATGGGACCTGGCCGTCAGCCTCGGCGGCGACGGCACGATGCTGCGCACCGTCGACCTGGTGTGCCGGGAGAACCTGCCCGTGCTCGGCGTCAACCTGGGCCACCTCGGCTACCTCACCGTGGTCGAGCCGGCCGGGTTGCGGCCCGCCCTCGGACGTTTCCTGGCCGGCGACTACGGCGTGGAGCCCCGGATGACCCTCGACGTGAGCTTCCACGGCGCCGCCGGGGAGGACTCGCCGGCCCCGCCCCGCAGCGCCCTCAACGACGTCGTCCTGCAACGCACCGAGGTCGGCCACACGATGCACACCGAGGTGGCGGTCAACTCGGAGCCGTTCCTGACGTTCGCCTCCGACTCGTTGATCCTCGCCACCCCGACCGGCTCGACGGCGTACAACCTGTCGGCCCGCGGCCCTATCGTCTCGCCCCGGGCCCGGGTGCAGGTGCTGACCCCGGTGGCCCCCCACATGCTCTTCGACCGGTCTCTGGTCCTCGATGCATCCGAGGTCGTCGCCATCACCGTCACCGGTGACCGCCCGGTGGACGTGGTGATCGACGGTTGGCGGTCGGCGACGCTGGCCCAGGGCCAGTCGGTCGAGTGCCGGCAGGGCCGCCGCGACGCCCTCCTCGTCACCTTCGGCGAGCGGGACTTCCACCGCATCCTCAAGAGCAAGTTCGACCTCAAGGACCGCTGAGCGGCGTGCTGGCCGAGCTGCGGGTCACCAACCTCGGGGTCATCGAGGATCAGACGGTCCTTCTCGGTCCCGGTCTGACCGCCGTCACCGGGGAGACCGGCGCCGGCAAGACCCTCCTGGTGGACGCCATCTCCCTGCTGGTCGGCGGCCCCGGGGATCCGTCGCTGGTCGCGCCCGGGGCGGCCGAGGCCCGGGTGGACGGCCGCTTCGAGATACCGGGCACCGACGGCGAGGAAGGCACGGAGGCGATCCTGACCCGGGTCGTGCCGGCGTCGGGCCGCAGCCGCGCCTACCTCGACGGCCGGATGGTGTCCCTCGCCCAGCTCCAGGAGCTGGGCCGCCGCCTGGTGGACATCCACGGCCAGCACGCCCACCAGTCGCTGCTGGCCCCGGCCGCCCAGCGCCGGGCCCTCGACGGGGCGGCGCGGATCGACCGGGCCGAAGTCGAGACGTGGCGGAGGAAGGTGAGAGAGCTGGAGCAGTCGAGGGCGGAGCTCGGGGGCGACCCGCACGAGCGAGCCCGTCAGATCGACCTGTTGACCTACCAGCTGCGCGAGATGGAGTCAGCCGGCCTCGACGACGCGGAGGAGGACCGGCGCCTCCAGGAGGAGGAGGAGCTTCTGTCCGATGCATCCGGGCTGGTCGAGGCGGCCGCCGCGGTGTGGCAGGGGCTGGCCGCCGACGACGGGATCGCCGAGCGCCTGGGACCGCTCGTAGCCGCCACCTCGACGCGCCGCCCCCTCCAGGATCTGCACGGCCGCCTGGCCGCGCTGCAGGACGAGCTGTCCGACGTGGCCGCGTCGGCCCGCCGGATGTCGGAATCGGTGGAGGACGACCCTGAACGGCTGGCCGCCATTGGTGAGCGCCGGCGGGTGCTCACCGAGCTGCGCCGGAAGTACGGGGGGACGCTCGCCGAGGTTATGGCCTACCGCGAGAAGGTGCGGGTGCGGATCGACGAGCTGGCTTCGCACGACCGCCGGGCGGCCCAGGTGGAGGCCGACCTCGAACGGGCCGGCAAGGAGCTGGCCGCCGCCTACGAGCGCCTGTGGGACGCCAGGAGGGCCGCCGCCCCGGGCCTGGCCTCGAAGGTGGAGACAGAGCTGCAGGCCCTGGCCATGCCGCGCGCCCGCT
>Ga0066702_10000353_pt1 | contig 11214 bp, 9 predicted proteins | sample GraSoiAngelo_151_FD_66507 | JGI IMG/M metagenome (GOLD analysis project Ga0066702, IMG submission 66507) | Grasslands soil microbial communities from the Angelo Coastal Reserve, California, USA - 14_1009_12_20cm | ecosystem: Environmental > Terrestrial > Soil > Grasslands | place: USA...
GAAGTGATCGTGCGGCGGACCAAGCACGAGCTGAGCGAAAAGCAGGATCGCGCCCACATCCTCGAGGGGCTGTTGACAGCTCTCGATCATCTCGATGAGATCATCAGCCTGATCCGCGGCTCGCGTGACCGGGACAGCGCCCGCGAGCAGTTGATCGGCCGCTTCGAGTTGAGCCCGATCCAGGCGACGGCGATCCTCGACCTGCGCCTCTCGCAGCTGACGGCCCTCGAGGCGGACAGCATCAAACAGGAGCACGCCGACGTGACCGAGCGAATCGCCGAGCTGCGGGCGATCCTCGGCGACGAGTCGCGTGTGCTGGGGGTGATCAAGGAGGAGCTCACCGAGATCGGCGAGCGCTTCGGCGACAAGCGCCGCACCGACATCAGCCACTCGGAGGATGAGATCGACATCGAGGATCTGATCGCCGACCAGCAGATGGTGATCACGATCACCCAGAGCGGCTACATCAAGTCGCTGCCGCTCGCCACCTATCGCCAGCAGCAGCGCGGTGGACGCGGCGTGACGGGGATGGACATGAAGGACGGGGACTTCATCGAGCACCTGTTCGTCTGCTCCTCCCACGACTACCTGCTGTTCTTCTCCAACCGCGGCAAGGTCTACCGGTCGAAGGTCTACGAACTGCCCGAGGCTCAGCGCACCGCCAAGGGGAGAGCGCTGGTGAACATCCTTCCGCTGCGGGAGGGCGAGCGCATCCAGGCCGTCGTCTCCACCCGCGACTTCACCGAGACGCAATACCTCGTCTTCGCCACTCGCAACGGCACCGTCAAGAAGACCGAGCTGCTCGCCTACAACACGCCGATCAAAGCCGACGGGATCATCGCTATCAACATCCGCGACGACGACGAGCTCCTGGCCGTGCGGGCCGTCGATCCCGACGACGAGATCATCATGGTCTCGCGCGCCGGCCTCACGGTGCGCTTTGCCGAGTCCGACGCGCGTTCGATGGGGCGCGACACGACCGGCGTGCGTGGCATGGCCGTCGGCAAGGGTGGCCAGGTCATCGCAATGGATGTCGCCCGCGATGACATGGACCTGCTCGTCGTCACCGAAAACGGCTACGGCAAGCGCACCCAGATCGGGCAGTACAGGAAAACCAACCGTGGCGCCAAAGGCGTCAAGACGATCGGGCTGACCGAGAAAAAGGGCGGTCTCGCGGGAGCGCTGGTAGTGCGCGAGCACCAGGAGCTCGTGTTCATAAGCGTCGGCGGGATGGTCCAGCGCACCTCGGCCCAGGGCATATCCCAGCAGGGCCGCTCGGCAACCGGCGTGCGCGTGATGAACCTCCGCGACGACGATCTCGTGAGCGCCGTGGCGCTGGTGGTGGACACCGGCGAGGAGACGGCAGCGGCCGTCGCCGAGGACGAGGCGCCCGCCGACGGAACCGACGCCTCCTAGAGCCCCGCGCACCCGATAGCCGGGGGCGGGGAGAAGGCGGCTCGAGGGCGAGCACAGCGCCGGTGACTCCCACCCGTCCAGGTTCCGGTCAGCGAACTCACTAAGTCGCAATTTGCGGCCGACACGCAGGGGATGAGCCGCCTCGGGCCAGCTGTCCTCACCGCCTTCACGCTCCTGCTTCTCACCCCGTTCCCGACCGTCGCGGCTGCCAAGGCGCCGGCGAGCACCAGGCACGCCGGCAAGCATCATTCGCGGGCGACCGAGCTCCATGCGCGCTCCCGAAGGCGCCACGAGCGCGCCGTGAAGCCGGCCCCCGCGAGCCACCGCACCCGGGGGTTTCACGGCCGCGGGGGTACCGCGCGCGGCCTCGCTGCACGCCCGACCACGGATGCTGCGCGGCCCGCCGCCATTGCAGCCGCCCTCGCCACGACCTGCCAGAACACCGAACTCATGCCCACGCCGGCGAACATCGAACTCGTTCGCGCGGCCGTGCTCTGCCTGATCAACAGAGAGCGCGCGCAGAACGGCGAGGCTCCGCTGGCGCTCAGCCCGCAGCTCCAGCAGGCGGCGGAAGGGCACGGCAGCGAACTGGTCAGTGCCGACTACTTCGAGCACGTGTCTCCCTCCGGCGTGACTCCAGTCGACCGGATCCGCGGCACGGGCTACATCCCAAACCGGAACGTCGGCTATGTCATCGGCGAGAACCTCGCCTGGGGCACCCTGAACCTTGCCACCCCGGCGTCGATCGTCGGCGCCTGGATAGCCTCGCCAGGACACCTCGCGAACATCCTCGAAACGCAATACACGGACACGGGCATCGGGGTCACGCCGCAGGTTCCCCCGTCGCTGTCGGATGGCGAGGCGGGCGCCACATACGCGCAGGAGTTCGGCGTCATCGTCAGCTGAGAGTCCCCGGATCGCCTCTCGCGTACGTCGCCCCGGTTCGCTACTCTGGCCAGACCAGAGAAAGGAGGTGGTCCAAACGTTGTACGACAGTTTTTGCGGGACCCTGGAGGTGACCGGCCGCTAGGTCGGACAGGCTGGACCGCTTAGCGGAATCCAACCCGGGGCACCCCGAGTCGACCGCCGGCATTGGTCCCTCCGGCCGTTTCATCGTCGTCTCGGTCATTCCAGTCAGAGCAGCAAGCGAGGGGCGCCTCCGTCGGGGCGCCCTTCGCCATTTTGGGGATTCTTGGGCGCTCTTTCGGGGATTGCCGAGGGCGAAGTCCCACGGGGTCTGCTCCCTCGTGAGCCTGGGTCGCTCAGGCTGCCTGTGGCAGGTACTGCAGCCACGCCGCCGGAATCGTCGGGCTGGCGACATGGATGAAGATCTCCGCGCGCGGCGTGCGGGGCAGCCTGCGGGGATGCATGCCCGCCTGACGAGGCAGCCGGTCACCCTTGCGCCGGTTGCACGGCGCGCATGAGGCGACGATGTTGTCCCAGCTCGACGTGCCGCCCTTCGATCGGGGGACGACGTGATCCACCGTCAGGTTGGAGCGGGAGCCGCAGTACTGGCAGGTCCAGCTGTCGCGTGCGAACACCGCCCGGCGGGTGATCTTTCGCCGGTGTGCGTCGCGGGGCACGTTCACGTAGGTGACGAGCCGTATCACCACCGGCCGCGCCACGGTCGAGTTCTCCGAGTGAAGCTCCGAGCGCCCGCGCTCCACCATCTCGGCCTTGGCCTTCAGCACCAGCACCACCGCGCGCCTGACCGTGCACACGTTGATCGGCTCAAAGGTCGCGTTCAGAACGAGCACCCGACCACCCATCGCCGCGGTGGGCGAGGTCTCAGGTCCGTGCCGCAGGTGCTCGGAGGGCGACACGGACCCCACCGGCTCTGGTGGGACTGTGCTTTCCATGCTCAGGCCGGCAGTTTAGCGGGGAGCCGGGATTCTGTGGCCCTGCCGAGAGTCTCCTCTGCCGCTCCTCAGGCGCGTGAGGGCGTCGAAGCGGCCGGGTAGGACCCGAGCACGCGGACCTGCTGACAGTGAGCGGAGACTCCGTGGAGGGCTTCCGCGATCCGCCGGTCCTCGACCCGCCCCTCGAGATCGGCGAAGAACATGTAGCTCCCGAGCTGCTCGCGCCTCGGGCGCGACTCGATCTTGGTCAGGTTGATGGCCCGGCGGGCGAACTCGTCGAGGCAGCGGACAAGCCAGCCCGGGCTGTCGGCGCCCGGTCCCCAGAACACGAGCGAGGTCTTCCACCCTTCGCCCGTCGGCTCTCGCAGCGGCGGCTGGGCGGCGCCGGCGTTCGTGCGGGCGAGCCACACGAAGCGTGTTTCATTGTCGTCGCGGTCCTGAACTCCCTCACGTATGACGGTGCCGCCGTAGATCTCAGCGGCGAGCAGCGTGCCGAGCGCGGCCTGCCCGTGCTCTGCCGCGCCCACGACCGCTCGCACGGCCTCGGCGGTCGAGCTCGCCGGCAGCACCCGCGCACGGGTGAGCTCCTTGCGCAGGAACGACGCGCACTGTCCGGGCACCTGCGGATGGGTGATGACCGTGTCGATCTCGCCGAGCTCGACCGGGCCTGCGGCGATCAGCGAATGCCTGACTCTCAGCAGCGCCTCGCCCACGACCTCGACGTCGCTCGCCTCGCCCGCGAGCAGGTCGAGCGTCACGCTGATCGAGCCCTCGAGCGAGTTCTCGATCGGCACGATCGACCAGTCGACCGCTCCCTCCCGCAACGCCGTCACGGTCCCGAGGATCGACGTGAGCGGGACCGGCTCGACCGCTTCGGGGGCGGAGCTCGCAAGCAGCGCCTCCTCGCTGAACGTCCCCTCCGGCCCCAGATAACCGACGCGCGGCCGGCCGGATGCCATCTCAGGCGGGCTCTTCGGCGCCGTCGCCGCCGGTGTTCCAGCCGCCTGAGACCGCGAGGCGCACGGCCTCCGCCTCCTCCGGCGAGAGCTCCAATTCGCCACGCCCCGAGTGCACCTGCTTGCCGTAGACGCGCGCCTGCTCGCGATGGTGGATGCACGACAGCACGATCCCGGACTGCTCGTGGTCGAGCAGGGCGATGGACATCGACTGATGTCCGGAGAGCTCGTTGTAGGCGTCGTAGCGCACCAGCGCCCGGTGCGAGAACGTGCCCCTCAGCGCCGTCTCGACGCCGGCGAGACGCTCCTCAAGGCGCCGGGCAGTCTCGTCGACGTACTCGCGCAGGTCCGCGAAGGCATCCTCGATGCGCGCCGCGTGCGCGACCAGGTCGCGCTGCCCTTCTTCGCCCATCACGACTCGCTGCGCGCGCCGCATGCGGCGCAGGCTGAGCGCAAGGCTCAGGCACCCGAGCAGGGCGAGCACCGCAGCGGCTGCTGCGGCGATCGCGACGATGCCCTGCGTATCGGTGATCGATGCTGCCATCGGCACAAGGTAGCCGCTCGCGCAGCCGTTACGCACCGTAGCGCGAGCCGTCGGCGCTCGCTCCGCGCTAGGCCCCGAAGATCGCCAGATAGGTCTTCTTGTTGTTTTCGACGTCTTTCTCGCCCGGCACGGGCTCGACGGAGGTTTCGATCTTCGCCGCCACCCCCAGCGGGACCCCGCTGACCGGGATTTCGACGTTGGCCTTCTGCCCCCGCTGGATCTGGTTGATCGTGTGCGAGGCCTTGAACTGCTTGCCCCCCGCGGTCACGTTCACGTCCACCTTGACGTTCGTCTCGGTGTTTTCGCCAGCGTCTTCGACGGTCACGGTGAAGGTCGGATTGCCGCCACCGGTGATGTGGTTGAGCGCCGGTTCGGGTTCGAGCGTAGTCGCGCCCACGCTCACGGAGACCAGGGCGTCGCCGTGGTCCCCGGGCGCGATGCCAGTCTGGGTCGCGCTCGCCGACTGTCCCGTGATCCGCGCCAGCGCGACCGTCGGGTCGAGCCAGCCGATGTTCGGCAGGAAGCGGCTGGGCGCGATGCTCAGGCCGTGGATCCCGTTCGCCGCGAGCGTCTGCCCGATCAGCGGGACGACGCGCTGCGAGTAGACGACGTCCGAGGCCAGGAAGACCTCCATCTGACCGGCGATCTTTTCGGTCGCTTCCTTGCGCTGTCCCCCGAGCGCGGTCGGCAGCAGCGCCGCTATCTTGGTGATCGCTTCGACGCGAAAGTCGAGCGCCAGCAGCAGGTCGCGTTGCGCCCCGGCCATTTCACCGGGCACGCTCAGTTCCTTCGCCTTCGTGGCGACGCCCTGGGCCTTGATCCGCAGCTGGTCGACCTGCACCTCGACATCGAGCGCGGGCTTGCCTCCTGCGCCGGCGAGGTTGGAGAACAGCGGATGGGAGACCTGCGTTTCGGATTCGCCGGCGAGCTGGCTCACCTGCCGGTTGTAGTCCTTCAGCGATTGTTCCTTCTGGCTCTGTTTGCAGCTGTTGACGAGTACCGCGATCACGATCAGCAACACGACGCCCGCCCCGGCGGCCACGAGCCGGCGCACCATGAGCGTGTGCTGGTCGGCGCCGAGAGCGCCTGCGCCAAGCTGCGGCCGGCGCGGTCTGGGCCGCTGAGGGGGCGCCGCGGCGGACGTGCGCGGGGCCCTGGATGACGGTCGAGGCTCTGTCTCCTCGCCATCGTCGAAGAACGACAAAAGCTGAGCGCTCCTTTACGGGACTGCAGGACGGGCCCCAGTATGACTGCAGGACGGGGCCCAGTATGACTGGCGGCCACCTGCCTGACGACCCTGCAACTTCTCGGTCAATGGATCTTTTCCGCTGCTCACAGGCAGGAATGCCGCCTTCGGAGGGCGAACACAGGACCCGGTGGAGTCGCCGCGGACCCTTCTTCAAGTGCCCCCCAGCTGGGAGGATCCCCCGACTCGGGAGGACGGACGCGGTCCTCGCCCCCACCGCCGCTCCCCGAGCGCTGGGAGCGAAGCATCCCCCAACGGCGCCGCCGTGATCCTCGGCCGCTACCGCCTGCTCGAGAGGCTCGGCTCGGGTGGTTTCGGCGTCGTCTGGCGCGCGCGAGACGAGCTGCTTGACCGCGAGGTGGCGGTCAAGCGGATCCCGCTGTCCGCGGATGGCCACAGCGAGCGCGCAACGCGCGAGGCACACGCCACCGCGCGACTGTCCCACCCGGCGATCGTGGCGCTGTACGAGGCGCACTCCGACGGCGAGGCCTTCTATCTCATCTCCGAGCTCGTCCACGGCGAGACGCTCTCACGGCTGATCGCGGCCGATGCGCTCGCCGACGAGGAGGTGCTCCAGATCGGCGTCGTGCTCGCGCGGGCGCTCTCTCACGCGCACGCCCGCGGCGTGATCCACCGTGACGTCAAGCCTCAGAACGTTCTCGTCCCGCGACGGCCGGACGGCCGCTCGCCGGCGCCCGACGGGCCGCTGGCCGTCGCGAAGCTCACCGACTTCGGTGGCGCGAGCCTCGTCGAGGAGGATGCGCTCACCCGCACGGGCGATGTCCTCGGCACGCTCGCCTACATGGCTCCGGAGCAGTGCGAAGGCCTGGAGGTGGGCGCCGAGACGGACCTGTACGCGCTCGCGCTCGTCATCTACGAGGCGCTGTCGGGCGCGAACCCCGTGCGGGGCCCCACGCCCGCCGCCACGGCGCGCCGCATCGGCGGGCTCCTGCCCGCGCTGCAGCGCAGCCGTCGCGACCTGCCGCGGCCCCTCACCGCCGCCCTCGACGCGGCGCTCTCGCCCGTGCCTGAGGAGCGCGGCACACTCGATGAGCTGCGGATGGCCATGGAGCAGACGCTGCAGCACGGACTCGAGCGGACGTGGCGAGGAGCCGTCAGGGCGCGTCGGATCGAGCGCCGGGAAGGGCGCCGGCCGGCGTACACCCAAGACGCCGAGCAGGGCCCGGCGCGGCAGGCGCGGAGGGAGCCACATGGGGTGGCGCCGCGTGCCGAGATCCCCGAGCGTGAGGCCGCCCTCGCGCCGGCCGGCGAGCCGGCACGGCAAGTAGCCGCGGGCCGGGCCGCGCTCCCGCGCGGGCTCTGGCTCGGCCTCGCCCTCGCCGGGATCGTGTGGCTGCTCATCTCCGGGCGTCCCGGGCTCGCGCTGCTCGCCGCTGCCGCCGCCGCCCCGCTGATCGCGCTCCCTCGCCGCAGCGGCCCGGGCTGGCTGGCCTGTGCGCTCGCGCCGGTGCTCGGCCTGATCGGGCTCGCCGGCGCGTTCCCCGCGATCGCCGGCCAGGCCTCGCGATGGCGCCAGCGGGCCGCGCTTGGGGCGCTCGGGTATTGGTGGCTGACGCTGGCGGAGCCGCTCCTCGGACGTCGTCTGTGGCTCGGCCAGGCCTCCGCAGCGACGCCGCGTGGGTCGTGGGAGGGCTCGGTGGGGGGCGCCGCGCACGTCCTCGGCCCGCTGCTCGGCGTGGGGTTGCTGCTCGGGGGCGCGCTGTGGTCCGCGGCGGCGATCGTGCTGCCCTGGATTCTGCGCGGTCGCAGCGCCGCGCTGGACGTGATCGCCGCCACGACCTGGTCGGCGGGCCTCGCGGCGGCGGCCCCGGTGCTCGACTCCGGGCTGTCTGCCCATACCGTGCATCCGGGACCGCGGGGCATCGTCCTTGGCGCGATCCTCGGCGGCGCGATCGCCGTGGCTGCGCGCGCTCTGCGTGGACCCATCTAACGTAGGCGCGTAGCATGGCTGGCCGCCGGCCCGGGACCACGACCGGGCGATGGGCCTACGCAAGATGAACCTGCTCAAGAGCGTCGAGACCACGATTGCAAACCTCCTCGAGGGCGCCTTCGGCCGGGCGTTCCGCTCCGAGGTGCGCCCGATGGAGCTCGCCCGCAAGCTGGCCCGCGAGATGGACGAGCACCGGACCGTGTCAGTTTCACGCGTCTACGTCCCCAACGAGTACTCCGTCTACCTGTCTGCGGAGGACCGTGCCCGCTACGAGGGCGTCGAGGAGGAGGTGATCGATGAGCTGTCGGCATACCTGCTCGAGCACGCACGGCGCGAGGACCTCGTGCTGGCCTCGCATCCCCACATCGCCTTCCACACCGACGAGCGGCTCGCGCTCGGCGAATTCGGCATCCAGGCGCTGTTGGTCCGGCCCGAGGGTCAGAGTGAGGAGCGCCAGCCTCCCGACGAATCCGACGAACACGGAAAGACCATGATCTACAGCACCTCGGCCCGCCTGGCACGCCCGCTCGAGGAGGCGGGCCGCCGTCCGCCCCGGGCGCTGCTTGCGGTAGAAGGCCGCCGCCTGGTGGTCCCGCCGACGGGTGCGACCATCGGCCGCAGCCGCGACTGCGACATCGTCCTCGAGGACAGCGGCGTCTCGCGCCGGCACGCCGAGATCCGCCCGGCCGCGGACGGCTGGACGCTCGAGGATCTCGGCTCGACCAACGGCGTGCTCCTCAACGGGCACAAGGTCACCGGGGCGCGGCAGCTCTCAGCAGGCGACCGTGTCGAGCTCGGCTCGACGGAGATCGTCTTCGAAGTTGGATGACCACGCTCGAGCCCGTATCGGTGGCGCTGAAGTTCGGTTTCCTCGCCGTCCTCTACCTGTTCCTGCTCTGGGTCGCGCGCAGCGCCCGCAAGGACCTCGGGGCGGGAGGCGGCGCGCTCCCCGACGGATCCGCGCACGCGGCCATCCCGCCCGATGCAACGGGCCTCTACACGGCCTCGGCGCTGGGCGTCGCCGATGTCGCCCACCGTGCCCCGCGCCTGGTGGTCGAGCGTGCGCCGGGTCACGACTCGGGGATGATCTACGACCTCGAGGGGAACATCGTGCTCGGCCGCGGCGATCGCGCCGAGATCCGCCTGGAGGATCCATTCGCCTCCTCCAGGCACGCGCGCGTCTACGAGCAGGGAAACGTGATCGTGATCGAGGATCTCGGCTCGACGAACGGCACATATCTCAACGAGGAGCTGCTCCAGACTCCGCGGCCGCTGCACCCCGGGGATCGCGTGCGGATCGGCGACAGCGAATTCGCCTTTGAGGTCGACTGACATGCTGCGCGTCGCCGATCACTATGCCGGGACCGACACGGGCCGCCAGCGGCGGGCCAACGAGGACTCGCTGCTCGCCCGCTCGCCGCTGTTCGTGGTGGCCGACGGGATGGGCGGGGCCCAGGCGGGGGAGGTCGCCTCCCGCATCGCCGTCGACTCCTTCCGCCACGGCCTCGACGACGCTGCCCAGCCCGAGTCGGCGCTGGCGACGCTTGCGCTGGCTGCCAACTCGCGCATCCACGACCTCTCGCACTCGAACCCCGAGCACGCCGGCATGGGCACGACGCTGACCGCCGTCTACGTGGGAGCGGAGGAGGTGGCGATCGCCCACGTCGGCGACAGCCGTGCCTACTGCCTGCGCGACGGGGAGCTGCTGCGGCTGACCGATGACCACTCGCTCGTCGACGAGCTCCTGCGCCAGGGCCGGCTCACGCCCGAGGAAGCCGTCGAGCACCCGCAGCGGTCGGTGATCACGCGCGCGCTCGGCCCCGAGGGCACTGTCGAGGTCGACACGCGCACCTTCCGCGCCCGTCCAGGCGACGTCTATCTGCTGTGCAGCGACGGCCTCACGACGATGCTGGCCGAGGAGGAGATCGCCGACGTGCTCCGGGCCCACCCGCGCCTGCGCGACGCGGGCGAGGCCCTGATCGCGGCCGCCAACGAGGCCGGCGGAAGGGACAACATCACCGTCGTGCTGCTGCGCCTGGAGGATGCGCGCGCCGGCTCGCCCCAGCCGCCGGACGGTTCGGCGCCCGGCGAGCAGGCGACGATGCTCGGCGCGCCGGCGGCCGCGCCACCCGTCGCGCGGCGCCGGCCGCGCCGCCCCGATGAGGCAGCCGCCCGTCGCGGCGCGGGCGTGGCACGCCGCAGACGCCTGCGGCGCGCCGGAGTGCTGGCCGCCGCGCTGGTCGTGCTGGGCCTGATCGGCAGCGGCGCCTACCTCGCCTCCCAGTCGGTCTACTTCATCGGCACGAACAGCCGCGGCCTCGTCACCCTCTACCGGGGAGTGCCCTTCCAGCTCCCCGGCAGTCTTTCGCTGTACAGCAGCCGCTACGTCTCGGGCGTGAGCGCCTCGACGTTGACGCCGCAGCGCCGCAAGACGCTGCTCGATCACTCGCTGCGCTCTGAATCGAATGCGGCGGGCCTCCTGCGGAGCCTCGAAATGGGGCAGCTGGAATGAGGAGCGCGCCGTGAACCGGCCCATCATCCGCCTCTACGGGTTCGTCGTGCTGCTGTTCGCCCTGCTCGTCGGGTTCACCTCGCGCTGGACGATCTTCGAAGCCTCGTCGCTGCGCGCCAACCGGCTCAACGCCCGCACCCTGCTCGAGCAGCAGCGCGTGGCCCGTGGACCGATCGTGGCCGCCGACGGGACCGTGCTCGCGCACAGCCTGCGCGGCCCCGAAGCCACCTACGAACGCAGCTACCCCACGGGTGAAGAGTTCGCGCACGCGGTCGGCTACTCCTACATCAACTTCGGCAGCACAGGCCTCGAGCGCTTCCGCAACGCCGAACTCGACGGTCGCTCCGGAACCAACCTCCAGACCGTCCTCGACCAGCTCCAGGGCAAGAAACCCAGGGGCGACAAGGTCATCACGACGCTCAACCCGGCGGCGCAGCAGGTGGCCAACCGGGCGCTCGCGGGCCAGCGCGGCGCCGTCGTCGCACTGGACCCGCGCACCGGCGCCGTCACGGTGATGGCCGCGACACCGGGCTACGACCCCAACGCGCTGCGCTCGGCGGGCGGCGCGCGTCAACTGGAACGGGAAGAACAGGGCAACGCGCCGAGGAAGTCACGGGTCAACCGCAGCGTGCAGTTCGGCTATGCCCCCGGGTCGACCTTCAAGGTGGTGACGGCCACGGCCGCCCTCGACACGAGCGCATTCACGCCGGAATCGACGATCAACGGGCGT
>Ga0066702_10000355_pt1 | contig 11208 bp, 9 predicted proteins | sample GraSoiAngelo_151_FD_66507 | JGI IMG/M metagenome (GOLD analysis project Ga0066702, IMG submission 66507) | Grasslands soil microbial communities from the Angelo Coastal Reserve, California, USA - 14_1009_12_20cm | ecosystem: Environmental > Terrestrial > Soil > Grasslands | place: USA...
GTCCGGCTTGCCCTGGTTGAAACGGGCGAGGGCCTGGGCGCCGTCGGCGACCGAGTCGACCTGGTATCCCTCGCGGCTCAGGTAGAGGCGCGCCAGCTCCAGGATGTGCTCCTCGTCGTCGACGACGAGGACCTTCTCGCTACTCATTGGGATTCAGCGGATCACCGGTGTGTGAACGTGGGCCGCAATTGGTGCCATGTAAATGTAAACGCGCTAGGCGCGCCTGGCGGTCCGAGGCTCCGTGCCGGCGCGGAGCCGCTGCAGGTTGTCCCGATGGCTCCACCAGACGAGGGCGCCGAGCAGGAGCGCGAAGAGTGCGCCGCGCCAGTCGCGGTAGATCACCTCGACCGCGATCGGAAGGGCGCCGACCGCGCTCAATGAGGCGACCGAGTTGGTGCGATAACGAAACCAGGTCGCGACGCCGAAGATGAGCGCCACCGTCAGCGCCAGCGGCCAGAGGACCAGGGCTGCGCCGCCGGTCGTGGCCACGCCGCGACCGCCCTGGGCCAGCAGGAAGATCGAATAGACCTGACCGAGCACGGTCGCCAGGACGATCGCGTCGACGCCGACGGCGGAAGGCGCGAACCGGAGACCCAGGTAGGCCATCAGCGCCCCCTTGCCCGCGTCGATGGCGGCGACGGCCACCGACGGCCAGAAGCCCAGCGCGCGGTAGGTGTTGGTGGCCCCGACCCGCCCGCTGCCGATCCGCCGCGGGTCGACGCCGGCGAGCTTCCCAAAGACCAGCCCGGTCGGCACTGCGCCGAGCAGGTACCCAGCCGGGACCAGGACGGCGAGGGCGATCACTTCTTGGGTCTGGTCGTCCGGCGGGCCTCCTTCTTCTCGGGTCGGAGCACCAGCCGGAGCGGGTTGCCCTGGAAGCCGAATCGCTCCCGGAGGCGGTTCTCGAGGTAGCGGCGGTAGGAGAAGTGGAGCAGGTTGACGTCATTGACGAAGAGCACGATCGTGGGCGCGTCGGATTCCGCTTGGGTGGCGAAGCTCAGCGACATCCGCTTGCCCTTGTAGCTGGGCGGCGGCCGCTCTGTCATCACCTCGCGCAGGACCCGGTTGAGCTCGTTGGTGGGGATCCGGGTCCGGCGGAGGCCGACCACCTCCAGCGCCGCCGGCAGCAGCTTGCCCACGCCCGCACCGGTCTTGGCCGAGACCAGCACCACCGGCGCGTGGGGCACGAACTTGAAAGCCTGGTCGATCCGCGTTCTCCAGGCGGCGGCGGTGCGCTCCGGTCCCTCCACCAGGTCCACCTTGTTGATCACGAAGACCAGCCCCTTCCCCGCCTCCAGCGCGTAGCTGGCGACGTGCTGGTCCTGGGTCAGGATGCCGGTCGGCGCCTCCATGACCAGCAGGACCGCGTCGGCCCGCTCCATGGCTTTGATGCCGCGCAGGAGGCTGAACCGCTCCAGCCGGTCACGGGCGGCGGCTCGGCGGCGGATGCCGGCCGTGTCGACCAGCACCACCGGCAGGCCGTCGAAGCTGAGCACCGTGTCCACCGGGTCCCGGGTCGTTCCGGGGACGTCGCTGACCAGGGCGCGCTCGTCGCCGAGCAGCTGGTTGAGCAGCGAGGACTTCCCGACGTTGGGGCGGCCCATGATCGCGAGCCGGGCGACGCCCTCCTCGTCCGGGCTCTCGACCGGCGTCTCGGGAAGGGCCTCGAGCAGGCGGTCGAGAAGGTCGTCGACCCCGATGCCATGCTCGGCGGAGACGAGCAGCACCTCCTTGAAGCCGAGCTCGAGGATCTCGTGCCGGAAGTGGTCCTGGCCCGGGACGTCGGCCTTGTTGGCGGCCACGGTCACGGGCCGCCCGGAGCGCCGCAGGAGCTGGGCGATGTCGCGGTCGATCGGGGTCAGGCCCTGGCGGACGTCGAGCAGGAAGACGATCGCGCTCGCCTCTTCGATGGCGATCCGGGTCTGGGCTTCGATGTCGGCCTGGCTGAACTCCCGCTCAGGAGGCCCGCCGTCCAGCTCCAGCCCCGCCGTGTCGACGACCGTGAACTCATGGCCAAGCCACTCGCAGACGCCGTAGAGGCGGTCGCGGGTAAGGCCCGAGGTGGGGTCGACGATCGCCTTCCGCCAGCCGACCAGGCGGTTGAAGAGCGTGGACTTGCCAACGTTGGGCCGGCCGACGATGGCGACGATTGGGCGGGGCACGGGTGACATTGTCCCCGAGTCCTCCCTGCACGACCTCCAGCGTCGCTATCAGACTTACTAGGTGCTCGAAGACCGGGTGATCTTGAAGGAGAACCGCGTCTTCGCCGTTTCCGACGCAGCCGGGGACATGCCGATCGGCAACGAGTACGGCTTCGGCCTCTACCACCTCGACACGCGGTTCCTCTCCGGCTTCGAGCTGAAGGTCAGCGGCTGCCCTCCGATCCTGCTCAGCAGCAGCGTCGACCGGGCCTACGTGGCCACCTTCCAGCTCGTCAACCCGGCCCTGCACGGCGGCGAAGGCCGGGACATCCCGCGCCAGACGCTCAGCCTCCGCCGGACCCGCTTCATCCACAACGGCATGCACGAGCGGATCGGGATCCAGAACTGCAACCGCTTCCCGGTCGAGGTCAGCCTCGAGCTCGAGTTCGAGGCCGACTTCCGTGACATCTTCGCGGTCCGCGGCTACCACGCTCGGGACCCGCTCGGGGTGTCCGAACCGGTCGAGACCGGGGACGTGGGATTTCGCTTCCGGTACGACGGTCGCGACCGCGTCAGCCGCTCGACCGAGGTCCTCTTCAAGAGCGTCCACCCGGCGCCGGTCTACGGTGGCGGCCGCGCCGTCTTCCCCCTCCGGCTCGCCCCCCAGCAAACGTTCGTGGTGTTGGTCGACATCCTGCCCCTGCTGGCCGAGCAGCAGCCGGCCCTGGACTTCGAGTTCGACCACGCCCTGACCGACCTGGAGCGCTCCTACCTGGATTGGAACCAAACCTGCACGCAGATCCACACCGACAACGGGCTCCTCGACACGGGCTTGCTCTGGCGCAGCCGCGAGGACATCCGGATCCTCTGCGACGAGTTCCCGAGCGGCCCCTTCCCGACCGCGGGGATCCCCTGGTACGCGGTGCCCTTCGGCCGCGACGGGCTGATCACCTCGATCCAGACCCTGGGCCTGAACCCGGACCTCGCCCGAGGGACGCTGCGCTACCTGGCCAAGTGGCAGGGGACCAAGGTCGACGAGTCGCGCGAGGAGGAGCCCGGCAAGATCTTCCACGAGATCCGCTTCGGGGAGCTGGCCAACCTGCACCTGATCCCCCACACCCCGTACTTCGGGTCGGTCGACGCGACCCCGCTCTTCCTCTGCCTGCTGGTGGAGCTGATCGACTGGACCGGCGACCTGGACCTGCTGATCGAGCTGACGCCGAACCTGCTGGCCGCCCTCCGCTGGTGCGACACCTACGGGGACCTCGACGGGGACGGCTTCATCGAGTACCAGCAGCACAACCCGATCGGCGTCCACAACCAGGGCTGGAAGGACTCGGTCGACTCGCTCACCCACGCCGACGGAGAGGTGGCGACGCTGCCGGCGGCCCTGGTCGAGGTCCAGGGCTACCTCTACCGCGCCAAGTCGGGCCTGGCCCGGATCTTCCGGGTCCTGGGCCAGCGGGAGGCAGCCGACCGACTGGATGTCGAGGCCCGGGCGCTGCGGCGGAAGTTCAACCAGGCCTTCTGGATGCCCGAGCTGGGCTTCTTCGCGCAGGGCCTGGACGGCCAGAAGCGCCAGGTGGAGGCCATCTCCTCCAACCCGGGCCACGCCCTCTGGTCGGGGATCATCGACAAGACCCGCGCCGCCCGGGTGGTGAAGCGACTGGTCTCGCCGGAGCTGTACTCGGGCTGGGGAATCCGGACGCTCTCCAACCAGGCGATCAGCTACAACCCGATGAGCTACCACAACGGGTCGGTCTGGCCGCACGACAACTCCATCATCGCGGCGGGCATGCGCCGCTACGGCTACGACGAGGCAGCCGAACTGGTGGCCCGCTCGGTGATCGAGGCCGGCATGCACTTCGCCGACCACCGCCTGCCCGAGCTCTACTGCGGGTTCACGCGCGACCGGCGCTTCAACTCCCAACCCGGCGAGTACCTGGTCAGCTGCAACCCTCAGGCCTGGGGCTCAGGCGCCATCTTCCACTTCCTGACCGTGCTGCTGGGACTGGAGGTCGACGTGCTGGCGGGCAAGCTCCGCATCGACCCCGTCGACACGCCGCTCTACAACCGGCTCCACCTCTCCGGGCTGAGGGTCGGTGGCGAGCTCCTCGACTTCACGGTCGACCGCCGGCGCGGGGGCGTCCGGGTGATCGTCGACCGCGCGCCCGCCGGCATCACCGTGGAGCACCCTTCCTGACCGCCTCCCGTCCCCGGCTGGCGCTCCTTCACTACGCCGCGACACCGGAGCTGGGCGGGGTCGAGGCGATCATGGAGAGCCACCGCCGGCTGCTGGAGGAGGCCGGCTACCCGGTGGTGGTGCTGAGCGGCCGCGGCGCCGGCGTCGTGATCCCGGAGCTGGACTCCCGGCACCCGGAGGTGGAGGCGATCACGCAGCGCCTGGCGGCCGGAGACGTTCCCGTGGAGCGGTTCGAGAAGCTGCGCGAGCGGGTCGCCGAGCGCCTCGACGAGGTGCTGGCCGGAGCCGACCTGGTGCTGGCCCACAACGTGCTGACCATGCATTTCAACCTGCCCCTGGCGGCGGCCCTGGCCGGTCGGCGGGTCCTCGCCTGGACCCACGACCTGGCCTGGACCAACCCGCGCTACATCGATTTCCAGCGGGACGGCTTCCCCTACGACATCCTTCATCGACCCGCGCCAGGCGCACGCTACGTCGCGATCTCGGCGCGGGTGCGAGGGCAGCTGCTGACCACTTACGGCGTGCCGGCCGAGGTCGTCCCCAACGGCGTCGACCGGCTGGCGCTGCTCAGGATCCGGCCGTCCACTCGCGAGCTGCTGGCCGGAGCCGGGCTGTTGGACGCCGCGCCGCTCGTCTTCACGCCGGTGCGGGTCACCCGCCGCAAGCGCCTGGAGTTGGCCCTGGAGGCGGTCGTGCGCCTCGCCGCCCGCCTCCCCGGCCTGAAGCTGGTGGTCTCCGGCCCGCTCGGGCCGCACAGCGCCGACAGCCAGGCTTATTGGTCGGAGCTGGCGGACCTCCGCAGCCGGCTGGGCCTGGAGTCCCGGGTGGTCTTCCTGCACGAGCTGGGGCCGCCCCACCCGGTCGACGACGAGATGGTGGCCGAGCTCTACCAGCTGGCGGCGGCGGTGCTCCTGACCAGCGAGTCGGAAGGCTTCGGGCTCCCCGTCTTGGAAGCGGGGCTGACCCGGGTGCCGGTCGTCTGCGCGGACCTCGACGTCTTCCGGGAGGTCGCCGCGGGCCTGGCCTGGACCTACCCGCCCGAGGCCGGCCCGGAGGCTGTCGCGGCCGCCCTCGAGGCGGCTCTGGGCACGAACACCGCACAGCTTCAGCAGCGCGCCGCCGAGGGTCATGATTGGCGGCATATCCTGCCCCGAATCGAAAGGGAGATCGAGCTTGCCCTCGCCTGAGCGCCGCCGTGTCCTGATCCCCGTCCTCACCACCCGCCGCGCGGCCGACCTGCTCCGCGTGGGCTCGGCGCTCCTGAGGCAGCGCCCCGGCAAGGGCAGCCTGCTGGGGGTGGTCGAGGTGCCGCACGGGCAGCCGATCTCCCGCGGAGTGACCGTCGCCCGCCGCTACCGCAGCCTCCTCAACCGCATGACTGCCCTCGGCCAGCGCTATGCGGCCGGCTTCGGCGTCGAGGTCCGCGTCGCCCACAACCTGGCCCAGGGGATCCGGGAGGCGGTCTACGAGGTCGGCGCCGACGTGCTGGTGCTGGAGTGGCCCGGCCTGACCGTCCGGCCGGGCGTCGGAACGGTGATCGCCAACCTGGTCTCCGACCCGCCGGCCGACCTGGTGCTGGTCCGGCCCGACCCGGAGAGTGACGGGGCCGAGTTGGAGAGCATCCTGGTCCCGGTCCGGGGCGGCCCCAGCGCCCGCCTCGCGCTCCAGGTCGCCGACGCCTTCGCCGAGGCCGAAGGCGCACCCATCAGCGTCATGCACGTCTACCGCCCGAACCTGCCCCCGGAGCGCCGCCGCCGGGAGTCCAACCATTTCCAGGAGCTCAAGGCGGAGCTCCGCTACCCGGCCCTGACGGTGGTGGAGGTGGATTCCAGCCAGCCCGGCGCCGCCATCCTGGCCGAGGCCCAGAAGCACTCGCTGACCGTCCTCGGCGCCCAGGCCGAGTCCGCCCGCTCGCCGCTGCTGGTCTCCACGGCCCTGGCGCGAACCGTCCGCAACCTCCCGGGGACGGTCGTGGTCGTCAAGAGCGCCGGCCTGGTCGCCCGCGCCGAGGCCTCCGTCGAGACCGCTTACCTGCCCTCGATCAGCGAGAAGCAGCTCTCCGGGAGGGTCGACCGCTGGTTCGCCGAGAACACCTTCCACTCCCGGGAGTTCCGCGAGCTGGACCGGCTGGTCGAGATCAAGCGCCGCCAGGGCCTGACCATCAGCCTGGGACTGCCGACCCTGAACGAGCGGTCGACGATCGGCAAGATCGTGCATCTCTGCAAGCAGTACCTGTCGGACCAGCACCAGCTGCTGGACGAGGTCGTGGTCATCGACAGCGGGTCCACCGACGGCACCGTGGAGGTCGCCCGCTCACTCGGCGTCGAGGTTCACCAGCACGCGTCGATCCTGCCGGAGTACGGCTCCTTCATCGGCAAGGGCGAAGGGCTCTGGAAGAGCCTGCACCTGCTCCGGGGCGACATCGTCGTCTGGTGCGACACCGACATCTCGAACTTCCATCCGCGCTTCGTCTACGGGACCATCGGGCCGCTCCTGACCGACTCCCGGATCGGGTTCGTGAAGGGCTTCTACAAGCGGCCGCTGAAGTTCGGCACCGAGCTCCTGACGGCCGGCGGCGGCCGCGTCACCGAGCTGACCGCGCGACCGGTGATCAACCTCTTCTACCCGGAGCTCTCCGGCCTCCTCCAGCCACTCTCCGGTGAGTACGCGGGGCGACGGGAGCTGCTCGAGCAGCTGCCCTTCTTCACCGGCTACGGCGTGGAGATGGGAATGCTCATCGACATCCTCGAGTCCTTCGGGTTGAACCGGATCGCCCAGGTCGACCTCGGCTCGCGCATTCACCGCAACCAGGAGCTCTTCGACCTCTCCAAGATGGCGTTCGCCATCATGCAGGTTGCCCTGAAACGCCTCGGCGACCGCCACCGGATGCACCTCCTGGAGGAGGTCAACCGATCGATGAAGCTCATCCACTACGACAACGACCGCTTCTTCCTGGAGCTGCGCGACATCCAGGACCAGGAGCGGCCGGCCCTGACACAGGTGCCGGAGTACCTCGCCCGCCGCCACGAGCTGATGAGCGCCTGGCGCAACCGGCTGCTCGCCGCCGCCAAGTCTTAGTCTGGGCTGAGCCCTAAGCCGAACGGCGCACCAGATCTGGCGATGGGCCCTGACGTACCCCGCAGCTGGCAGGTGCTTGGCGCCGTGGCCGCCGGGGAGATGGCCCGAAAACCAGGTCTGGTCCGGTTCGCCTTAGAGAGGGCCTGATACGCCGCTGGGTCGGCCCGAACCCAGGTCCGTCGGTGCCTCGCTCGGCTCCAAATGGCTCTTGAACCTCGGCGACAGCCTCGACGATCTGCGGGTGCATAGATATGCACTCCCAGCCTGGATTATGCAGGGGACAGGCGATCCGGACTCCGCTACCGAGGTGGCAGGTGTCCCTGATACCGGCAGTTGCCGGCACTGACGCCTGTTCCGAGCACCGGTTACCGGCCTTTGCCGGCAGTCGGCGAGCGGATGGTTATACAGGTTGATCATCCAGCGGGGTCCAATTTCCGAAGCCAAGACCCGGCGGACCGGAGACCCCGCCCCGCAATTGCCGCTCCTCCCTGGCTCCTTCACCCAACGCGTCGCGAGTAGCCACGTGGCGAATCGCGACACCAATACGTCGCAACGGGGGCAGAATTCACCCTAAGCCACCTCGATCGGCTCGTCCCGGAAGGGGCCCCCGTCCTGGCGGGCGATGAAGGCGTTGGCGTCCACGACCTCGCCCTCGACGCAAGAGACGATCAGGTAGACCGGGCCGGCCCAGGAGCGCTCGGCGTCGAAGACCGAGGCCCGGGCGGGGTGGTCGGGGTGCGAGTGGTAGTAACCGAGGATGTCCTCGCCGGCGTCGTCAGCCTCGCGCTGGGCCTTGATCATGTCCCGCGGATCGATCTCATAGCGGTCCCGGGCGCGGTCGACCACGGTGTTCCGAGCTCGGACCGAGTGGGTGATCTTGCCACCCCGTCGCGGACCGACCAGGAAGCCGCAGATCTCGTGTGGGTAGCCCTCGGCGGCGTGCTGCTTGACCGCCTCGAGGGCGTCCGCGGCGATCTTCACCGCCGGTAGAGGCCGGTCGACAGGTAGCGGTCGCCGGAGTCCGGGAAGATGGTCACGACCACGCCCTCCTCGATTCGCTCGGCGAGCTTGCGCACGCCCCAGAGCGCGGCGCCCGAGGAGTGGCCCACCAGCACCCCCTCGGTCTGGCTCAGGGCCCGGGCGAGCTCGTAGGCGGGCTCGGTCGGGCATTCCCAGACCTCGTCCGCGACCTCGGGGTTCCAGATCCTGGGCACGATCGAGCTGGGCAGGTGCTTCATGCCCTCCAGGCCGTGGAACTGCTCAGGCATCACCGCGAAGGTGCCGATCGAGGGGTCGTGCTCCTTGAGCCGGTTCGCCGTTCCCACGAAGGTGCCCGTCGTGCCCAGGCCCGCCACGAAGTGCGTGACCCGGCCCTCGGTCTGGTCGAGGATCTCGACGCCGGTGCCCTCGTAGTGCGCGAGCGGGTTGGCCGGGTTCGAGTACTGGTCCGGGTAGAAGTAGCGCTCAGGATCTTCGGCGATCAGCTGCCGGACCAGCCGGATGGCGCCGTCGGAGCCCTCCAGCGGGTCCGAGAAGACGATCTCAGCGCCATAGGCGGTGACCAGCTCTTTGCGCTCCTGGGAGACGTTGCCGGGCATCACCAGCTTGATCGCGTAGCCCTTGGCGGCGCCGACCATCGCATAGGCGATGCCGGTGTTGCCGGAGGTGGAGTCGATGACGGTTTTGCCCTCGACCAGCGCGCCGCGCCGCTCCCCGTCCTCGATCATCGAGAGCGCGGCGCGGTCCTTCACGGACCCACCGGGGTTGAACCACTCGGCTTTGGCGTAGACCTCGAGGCGCGGGAAGTCCGCGTCGAACAGGCCCACTCGGAGCAGCGGCGTGTTCCCGACCAGCTCGAGGAGCTTCCGCGCTTCGGTCCGGCCTCGGATCATCGCCACCAAGTGTAGAAACCGGCCCCCCGGCGACCGGAATTCCTACCGATGGATCAAGATCACGCCGACGGCCACCAGCAGCGCGCCCACCCCGTAGCCGAGCAGGGTTCGCCGGAGCACGCTGCCGCCCTCCGGAGCGAGGATGTTCATCACCGCCTTGCCCACCAGCAGCCCGCCCGCCGCCACCGCCAGCGAAGGATGCGTGTCGGGCGTCGGGAGCAGCGCGTAGAGGAGGACCGCGAAGAAGAGGCCGACCTCAGCGAGCTGGACCAGGGTGTAGACCTTCACCCCGGGACTCAGTCGCCGAGGGCCTGGAGGAAGTCCTCCACGATGTCCTCGGCCTCCTCGATGCCGGCCGAGATCCGGACAGTGCCGGGGTGGATGCCGAGCCCCGCCCGCTCCTCCGGCGTCAGGTAGCGGTGCGAGGTCACCTCGGGGTGGGAGATGGTCGTCTCCACCCCGGCCAGGCTGGCGGCGAAGGTGACCATCCCCAGCCGGTCCAGCAGCCGCTGCACGGCGGCACGGCCGCCGTCCAGCTGGACGGCCAGCATGCCTCCGGCGCCGTCGGGCAGCAGGCGGCGGGCGAGCTCCTCCTGCGCCGACCCGGGCAGGGTCGGGTATTGGACTCCCGACACGCCGGGCGCCTCCATCAGCGCCTCGGCCAGCTGGAACGCGTTCTGGCTGGCCTTGGCGATCCGGAGCGGGAGCGTGCGCAGCCCGCGCACAGCCAGCCAGGCCTCAAACGGGCCCAGCGTCGTGCCTAGCCGGCTCGCCCGCTGGGCGGCCGCCCTGACCTGCTCCCGGGAACCCACCGCCACGCCGGCCGTGAGGTCGGAGTGGCCGCCGATGTACTTGGTGGCGCTGTGGACGACCATGCTCGCACCCAGCTCCAGCGGCCGGCAGAGGACCGGCGTCGCGAAGGTGTTGTCGACCAGGACCGGGAGGCCTCGCTCGGCCGCCAGCCGGCCGATCGCCTCCAGGTCGGCGATCCTGACCAGCGGGTTGGTGATCGTCTCGCAGACCACCAGGCCGGCGCCCTCGATCGCCCCGGCGACCGCGTCGAGGTCCCGGAAGTCCACGGTCCGGACGCTGTAGCCGATCGGCTCCAGCTCCTGCCGGAAGAGCACCCAGGTCCCCCCGTAGAGGTCGAGCGGCGCCACGATCGGGCAGGGCCTGGGCGCCAGGGCGGTGATCGCGACCGCGATCGCCGCCATCCCCGAGCTGGTGGCCACACCGGCTTCCGCTCCCTCGAGCTCGGCCACCGCCTCGGCGAGCATGGCCACGTTCTCGTTCGAGGTCCGGGCGTAGTAATGGCCGGGGATCTCGCCGCGGGCGACGGCGTCGTAGTCCTCCAGGCTGTCGTAGACGTAGACCGAGGTCTGGACGATGGGCGGGCTCAGTGGGGCCCGGGCGGCTTTGCGGTAGCCGGCGTGGACTGCACGGCTACCTGGTTTCATCGGTTTAGCCGGAGCCGAGGTGATCGCCGCCGGCGTAGCGTGCGGCGCCCAGCAGCTCTGCTTCGATCGCCAGCAGCCGGTTGTACTTCGCCACCCGCTCGGAGCGAGCCGGCGCGCCGGTTTTGATCATCCCGGCCCCGGTCGCCACGGCCAGGTCCGCGATGGTCGTGTCCTCGGTCTCGCCGGAGCGGTGGGAGATGACCGCCGAGTAGCCGGCGGTGCGCGCGGTGTCGATGGCGTGCAGCGTCTCCGTGAGGGTCCCGATCTGGTTGACCTTGATGAGGATCGAGTTGGCGACGCCGCGGTCGATGCCCTGCTCAAGGCGCGCGACGTTCGTCACGAACAGGTCGTCTCCGACGAGCTGCACCTTGTCGCCGAGGCGCTCGGTGATGAGCTTCCAGCCGTCCCAGTCGTCCTCGGCCATCCCGTCCTCGATC
>Ga0066702_10000362_pt1 | contig 11183 bp, 9 predicted proteins | sample GraSoiAngelo_151_FD_66507 | JGI IMG/M metagenome (GOLD analysis project Ga0066702, IMG submission 66507) | Grasslands soil microbial communities from the Angelo Coastal Reserve, California, USA - 14_1009_12_20cm | ecosystem: Environmental > Terrestrial > Soil > Grasslands | place: USA...
CGAGGCCCTGGTAGGTGCCGACCGGAACCCCCCAGACGCTGCGCTGATTGGCGTACGCCGACGCCTTGGCGAGGGCGTAGCGGCCGATCCCGTTGCTGATCGCCGCGGTCATGATGCGCTCGGGGTTGAGGCCGACGAAGACCTGGCGCAGCCCGTTGCCCTCGGTGCCGACGAGCCGGTCGGCGTCGATCCTCACCCCGTCGAAGAAGAGGGTGTACTGCTTCTCCGGGGCGACGATCTCGACCGGGATGAGGCTGCGCTCGAGCCCGGGGGCCTCGCTGTCGACGATGAAGAGCGAGAGCTCGCCCCTCCCCGACTGCGGGTCGCCGCCGGTGCGCGCCACCACCAGGATCGCCCGCGACTCGTCGACGCCGCTGATGTAGTACTTGGTCCCGCGGAGCACCCAGCCGTCGCCGTCGCGGGTCGCGGTGGTGGAGATGCGGTGGGAGTTGCTGCCGGCGTCGGGCTCGGTGATCGCGAAGGCCATCTTCATCTCGCCGCTCGCCATCGGCGGGAGCCAGCGCCCGCGCTGCTCGTCGCTGCCGTGCCGGGCGATGATCGAGGCGCAGATCGCCGGGGAGACGAGCATGAGCAGGAGCGGGCATCCCGCCGCCGCCATCTCCTCGCAGACGATCGCCAGCTCGCTGATGCCCATGCCCCCGCCGCCGTAGGCCTCGGGGGTGTTGACGCCGATGAAGCCCTGCTTCGCCAGCGCCGTCCAGAGCTCGTCACTCCGCTCATCGGCGCGAGCCTTGCGCACGAACCAGTCGTGGCCGTAGCCCGTGGCGATCGCCGCGGCCGACTGGCGCAGCATGATCTGCTCGTCGCTCTCCCGGAAGTCCATGCCGTCCCTCGTCCCGCCGGCGGCGGCGCCCGCCCCGGCCTCGATCGCGCGTCCGCAAGGGTACTCTTCGGAGGCCCGCGTCCGGCGCTCCCCATGTGAACCGCGGTTCACATCCCCGCCAGCCGTCTCCCGAGCGCGCCGGCGATCTGGAGCATCGGCTCCGGGCCCCGGGCCAGGCCGGCGAGATCGCCGCGGCCGCTCATCGCCTCGATCACCGCGACGGCGTCGCCGCGGATGCACCCCTCCTCCCCCGGGGGCTCGGCGGGGTGGTCGACCACCACCTCGTCCCCGACCCGTAGCCGCTGGGCCTCGCCGCAGGTGCCCTCGAGGCGGAGGTCGACGGTCGTGCGCATCCCGAACATGGAGAGCACCGCGCCGAGGATCACGAGCTGGTAGGAGCCGACCAGGCGCACCTCGGCGGGCTCGGGGTCCGGAGCCATCCCGAGGGGGAGGAGCACGTCGCGCTCGTGGAGCCAGGAGTCCCAGAGGAGGTGGTTGAAGGCGAGCGGCCAGGGCACCCATCCCAGGGGGGTGTCGGCCTCGTCCTCGACCCCGCGGGCGGCGAGCTCACGCGCCGCGGCGAGCAGGGTCGCCGTCCCCGCGCGGATCGCGGCGAGGTGCTCGGCGGGGTCGAGCCCGCGCAGCGGCGCCAGCTCGGCCTCCGGCGTCGCCCGGGGGTCGAAGCCGTCGAAGAGCCGCTCTCCACTCCCCCCCTCGACCCGGCGGACCAGCTCCAGCCCGACGTCCGTCCCCCAGCGGAGATGGGCGACGACGTCGCCGACCGACCAGCCCGCGCAGCGGCTCGGCGTGGCCCAGGCGGCGTCGTCCAGCGCCCCGAGCGACCCCAGCAGGCGGGCACGGTGCCGCTCGAGGGCGTCGAGCAGCGTCGGAGGATCGACATCGACCCGGACCGGCGCCCCCTGGCGACGCGACGTCATGACAGTTCGGAGCGTACGACCTTGCCGAGGGCATTGCGCGGCAGGGCGGGGACGAAGCGCACCTCCCGGGGGCACTTGTAGGGGGCCAGCCGGGCCCGGGCGTGGGCGAGGAGCTCCTCCTCACCCACCGGGACGCGGGCGACGACGAAGGCGGTGACCTGCTCCCCCCAGCGCTCCGAGGGCAGCCCCGCGACCGCCACCTCGGCGACCGCGGGATGCTCCTCGAGCACCGCCTCCACCTCCCGCGGGTACACGTTGAGGCCGCCGGTGATGATCAGCTCCTTGAGCCGGCCGCGGATGGCGAGCGAGCCGTCGGCGCCGATCTCGCCGGCGTCACCGGTGCGCAGCCAGCCGTCCTCGAGGACCTCGGCGCTCGCCGCCGGGTTGCGCCAGTAGCCGCCGAACACCTGGCCGCCGCGGAGGAGCACCTCGGCCTCCGCCCCCAGCCGCACCTCGACCCCGGGGAGCGGATGGCCGACCCGTCCCGGCTGCCGCGGCCCCGCGCAGGGGGTGGAGACCGCGACCCCGCCCTCGGTGATCCCGTAGCGCTCGAGCGGCGGCTGGCCGAGGAGCGCCGCGCAGCGCTCGAAGAGCGCGGGGGGGAGCGGCGCCGACCCGCAGACGAAGAGGCGAACCGCACCGAGGTCGGCGGGATCGACCTCGAGGTGCTCGGCGAGCCGCTGGTACATCGCCGGCACCCCGAAGAAGAGGGTCGCACCGGCGCCCAGCTCGGCGACCACCGCCTCGGGCGAGAAGCGGAGCAGCACGGCCGAGCCGCCGGCGAGGAGCGTTCCCACCAGTCCCATCGCCAGGCCGTGGAGGTGATGGAGGGGCAGCGCCAGCGCGAGCCGGTCGGAGGCGTCCATCCGCCACGCCTCGACCACCCCGCGCCCCTGGGCGAGAAGGTTGCCGTGGTCGAGGAGCGCGCCCTTGGGACGGCCGGTGGTCCCCGACGTGTAGATGATCAGCGCCGCGCTCTCCGGGCCGAGACCGGGGTCGGGGGCGGGGGCGGGGGCGCGGGGCAGGCCGGCGAGGTCGACGACGTGGCGGATCCCGGGATGGGCGGGGCGCAGCCGGGCGACGCCGTCGAGCCGCGCGGCGTCGGCGACGACGAGCGCCGGCTCGGAGTCGCCGAGGATGTGCGCGACCTCGGCCTCGCGGTAGTCGGGGTTGACCGGCACCACGACCGCGCCGGCGCGGAGAGCGCCGAGGCAGGCGAGCACCCAGTCGCACGAGGCGGCGCCGTGGAGGAGCACCCGCTCCCCCGGCCCGGCGCCGAGCCCGGCGAGCCCGGCGGCCACCTCCTCGACCGCGGCGGCGAGCCCGTCGTGGCTCAGCTCCCCGCCCGCCCAGCGGAGCGCGACGCCGGTGCCGCCGCGGAGCAACGCGGAGGGCAGGTCCCCCCGCCGCAGCCACCGCCGCGCCGCCTCGGGATCCGTGGGGATCTCCGATCCGGGACGGAGGTGGACCTGCCATGCGGGGGCGTGCATCGCCGGCGAGCCTACCCTCCGGCCACTCCCCGGGCGATGTCCCAGCCCTGCCAGTAGGCGCTCGCCGAGGTCGGGGGCTGGTTGCCGAGCGCCGAGAGCCCCCCGTAGCCGTCGAGGACCACCCCGGTGCCGCCGGCGCCGACGCTCAGCCCCCGGGCGATGTCGAAGCCCGGCCAGGCGGCGGTGGTGCGCAGCTCCGGGGCGCCGCCGAAGGGATGCACTCCGCCGAAGCCGTCGAGCACGTAGCCCCCGGGGCCGTCGGGACGCGCCGCCAGCCCCCGGGCGATGTCCCAGTTCGGCCAGTAGGCGGAGCCGGAGACCGCCGGGGCATCGCCGAAGGGGTGGAGCCCACCGAAGCCGTCGAGCACGTACCCGCCGCCGTCCGAGGTGAGGACGATGCCCCGGGCGATGTCCCAGCCGGGCCAGACCGCGGTGGCCTGCATGTCGGGTGCCCCGCCGAAGGCGTGGATGCCGCCGAAGCCGTCGACGACGTAGCCGCTGACACCGTCGGAGCGGAGCGCGACCCCGCGGGCGATGTCCCAGCCCGGCCAGTAGGCGGTGCTCGCCTCCGCGGGCGCGTCGCCGAAGGGATGGAGGCTGCCGAAGCCGTCGACCACGTAGCCGCCGGCGCCGTCGGGGCGCAGCACGATCCCGCGGGCGATGTCCCAGCCCGGCCAGTAGGCGGTGGTGGCGAGCACCGGCGCGCCCCCGTAGGGGTGGATGCCGCCGTTGCCGTCGAGCACGTAGCCGCCGTGGAAGAGCCGCATCGAGGTCGAGCCCGAGGTCCAGGAGGAGGCGGCGCCGACCCAGGCGTCGCCCGCATGCAGGCCGGGGGTGACGGTGGTCGTGTAGACCCCCGGCGAGGAGCTCTGGGTCGCCCCCGCGGTGACGAGCATGCTGCTGGTGAAGGTGACCGTCCGCCCCGAGACCGGGTTCCCCGCCACGTCGACGAGGTGGGCGACCGCGGTGGTGATCGAGTGGGGCGCGGCGAGGATCGTTGGCGTGGTCAGCCCCACGGTGAGGGCGGCGCCGCTCCAGGTCGCGACCGCCGGTCCGCCGGCGAGCGGGGTTGCGGGGTTGGTGGCGGACGGCGGCGCGCAGGTCCCCGGGCGCGACCCGCCCTGGTAGGAGATCGCCTGGTACGGGGAGATGGCGACCGGCCCCGCCCCCGGGGCGGTGGGGAAGGCGATCGTCGCCACGTAGGGGAGGTGGTCGGCGGCGCCGGTGACGAGCACGAGCACGCCGGAACCGGTGGCGGCGAGACCGGGGCCGTCGACGATGCTCCCACCGAGCACGCAGCCGGCGGCGTTGCGGGGGGTGGTGGCGGTCGCGGCGGTGAGGCCGATCGCGCCGCCCGGGCCCACGGCCCCGTAGAGCAGCGAGCCGGTGGCGGACCGGCAGGCGACAACCGTCGTCGGTGTGGTCGCGGCCAGCCCGAGCGCCGCCGCCGGGTGGCCCTGGCAGCCGGCCCCCCGCGCCACCCAGGGGGTGGAGGTGGTGGCGGTCCAGAGCCCGCCGACGGCGTCGACGGCGAAGAAGGTCGGGTCGTCGGTGGACGCGGGCCCGGCCGGGGCGATCGCCGGGCCGGCGGCGAGCGCCGGTCCGCGGAGCGCCGTCCAGCCGTCGAGGGCGGGCAGCTGCAGCGAGGTCGCGGGGAGGCGGCCGGAGGCGTAGCGGAGGACGTGGTCGGCGCCCTCGCAGGCGACCCAGAGGGTCGCCGAGGTGTGGTCGAGGTAGGCGGCGGGATTGTCGACGCAGGTGAAGCCGGGGTCGGAGCCCCAGAGCCTCTGCCACCCCACCGCGTCGGAGCGGACGTAGAGGGCGCCGTCGTCGAACGTCCCCACCTCGAGCGCCGGGTCGAGTGCGCTCCCGGCGACGATCGCGGGGCTGCCCACGAGGTGGCGGCCGGCCGGGGCCCCCGCCACCGCCATCGGCGCGAAGCCCGCCCCGGTCACCAGCTGGCCGCCGGCGAGCGAGGTCCCGGCGATGACGAGGTGGGCGAGGGCGGGATCGGGATGGTCGTCGCAGTGGGCGGTCGGGGCACCGGCGAGCTGGTCGTCGGCGTCGCCGTCGCCGTCGCAGACCCCGGGCCCGAGGGCGTCGTCGTGGAGGACGATGGGATCGCCCGCGGTCGCCGCGAAGGAGCCGCCGGACGCCGGCTGGGTGGTCACCACCCCGTCCGGGAGCGTGTCGGTCACGGTGGCGCCGAGCACGTCGCCGCTCTGGTCGAGGGTGAAGTTGGCGACCTCGCCGAGGCAGGCGCTGCCGCCGTCGCAGGCCGTGTAGCCGCCGGGGACGGAGAGCTGCTGCACCGTGTACGTCTGCGTGCCCCGGGCCGGCGGGGTGAGGCTGAAGACCGCGCAGCCCGACGGCGAGGCGCCGGTGCAGTCCCCCCGGCCCGCCGGGCAGCCGCCGCCGATCGCGCGCGACGCTGAGTTGGGCACCACCCGGACGGTGGCGGCCCCGCCGGCGGCGAGGCTGAGGCCGACCCCGCCGATCGTCTGGTTGCAGGCGTCGAGGGTCTGGATCCAGACCGAGACCGTGGTCGCGGCGGCCACCGGCGCCGAGGGCACCCAGGCGGCGAGGACGGAGAGCGCCACCGCCGCCGTCGCAACGGCCCGGCGCCGGATCCCTGTTCCCACCGACCAGACCTCCCCGCGCGCACCCGCGATTGACCTGCACCCCGTAGTGAGAGGAGACGACGGGAAAGCCTCGAAACCTGCAGGAGCCACAGCACCGTCACAGCCTCTCCGCACCGGGCGACCCACCCGATCCGCGAACGTCGCCGCAGCCGGCGGCGCTAGGGTGGAGGCCGCGAACAGCACGGAGGTCGCCGTCATGCCAGGTCTGGTCCACGCCGACGCGGAGGGATCGGTCGCCGCTCCCCCGGCGGAGGTGATCGCCTTCCTCGCCGACTACCGCCGCCGCCCCGAGATCCTCTCCGCCAACTACCAGGACTACCGGGTCGAGGAGGGGGGCACCGGGGCGGGGACGGTGGTGCGCTACCGCTTCAAGGCGGGCCCGCGCGAGCGCGACTACCGGATGCGCGCCGAGACCCCGGACGCCTCCACCCTGGTCGAGCGGGACCTGGGCTCGACCCTGGTGACCACCTGGCGGGTCAGCCCGGCGGCCGAGGGCAGCCGCGTCCAGGTCCACACCGAGTGGCAGGGCGCCTCCGGCGTCGGCGGCTTCTTCGAGCGCACCTTCGCCCCCAAGGCGCTGAGCCGGGTCCACGCCGAGAGCCTCGGCCGCCTCGCCACCGCGGTCAGCGCCCGCCCCGCCGGGACGGCCTGACTCAGGACGTCCGGCGGCGCCGGAGCCGGCGGGCGACGTCCGCCCCGGCGAGGACGAGGGCGAGGGCCAGCGCCACCAGCCCCCAGGGGAAGATCGCACCGTGCGCCGAGGCGGCGGTGGCCGCTGGCCGCACCGGCGCGGCCGGCGGCGCGGTCGGCAGCACCTCGGCCGGGGGCGCCGGGGTGGAGGCCACCGGGGCCGGGGTCGCCGGCGCCGGGACCGGGGGCTGCACCGGGGCCGGCGGAGCCTGCGGGGCCGCCACCACCGGGGGCGCGGGCCGCCGCACCGCCGGCGCCGGCGCCCGCACCGGCGGGGGCCCGCTCACGCCGCCGAGCACGGTCTGGAGCGCCTCGAGGGCGATCCCCGCGGACTCGGTCGTGATCCAGCGCTCGCCCCTGAAGAAGCCGAACTGGGGGGCTTCTCGGTAGGGGTACCCGGGCAGCGGCGTCGCGGTCTCCATCTGCAGCGCGACCCGCAGCATCTCCGCCTCGGCGCCGGCGTAACGGCCGCCGGTCAGGGCGTTGGCGCGGTGGACGTCGCCGAGCAGGGTGAGCTGGCGGGTCTCCTTGTAGCTGCTGTCGACCGCGCCGGAGCCCATGTCGAGGCTGAAGAAGTAGCCGCCGCCGGCGAGGTCGTGGAGGCCGGAGGCCGGTCCGGCGAGGGCGTCGAGCATCTCCGTGGCGCGGGCGATGTAGGCGGCGTTGTGGGTGGCGGTCCCGGCGTCGAGGAGGGCGGTGATGTCGTCGGCCTGCTCGCCGAGCTTGGCGTGGGGGTCCCAGACCGCCCCCTGACAGACGATGCGGGCGAAGAGACGGTACGTCGTGTTGAACGTCTGGCCGACGACGACGTCGACCTCGTGCCCCCCGGCGGCGCTCCAGGCGGGGTTGCCGAAGCGCGCGCCCGCGTCGACGAGGGCGAGGCCGCTCTCGAGGTCGTGGTCGACGCGATAGCCGTCGGGGCAGCTCGCCGCCGCCTCGGCGGTCGAGGCGCTGAGCGGGCCGTGGGAGACCCCGGCGGTCGGGTCGATGATCGCTGCGAGGTGGACGGCGAGCGCGCGCGCGTCGGCGGTCCACGCCGCGTTGCGGGTGAGGTCGGCGAGCTGCAGCAGCTGCCAGTACACCCACCCCTTGTCGGAGGAGTAGTGCGAGAACTCGCTCAGCACCACCGGCTCGAGCCTCGCGATCGCCGCCGCCTGGGAGGCGTCCCCGGGGTGGCGGGACCCGTACCAGCGCATGTTCACCAGGTCGCGCAGCTCGGTGAGGCCGTCGTGGCGGGCGGGGTCGCCGCCGGGCTGGTTGACGACCGCGGGGTTGTCGACCGACCAGTTGATGTACAGGCCGCCCACGGTGGGGTTCCAGCCGTGGGCGTCGATCTCGTCGAGCACGGCCCGGACCACCCCGTCCGGGGAGGCGGCGCGCGCCGGAGCGGCGGTGAGCGGCGTGGCGATGGCGAGCAGCGCGACGGCGAGCCCGAGAGCGAGCCGGCGACGATGACACGCGCGGGTCCGTACGGCCCACATGCGCGTTTTCCCTTCCTGTCCCTGATCCCGTCCGTGGAGGCGACCCGCCGGCGCCCCTGGACATGATGCCCCAAACGCCGCCGTTGCGGCGTTCGCAGGTTCAGGCCCGCGCCATCACCAGGAGGTGGCGCACCTCGCGCTCCCCCCACGCCGGATGGCGCACCGGGGCGTTGCGATGGACCTCGTACACGTTGCGCCGGCCCTCGCGGCGGCGGCTGATATAGCCGCCGGTGATGAGCTCGCCCACGATCCGCTGGGCCGCGCGCTCGGTGATCCCCACCGTGCCGGCGATGTCGCGGACCCGGATGGTGGGCTCGCCGGCGATGCAGAGGAGCACCAGGCCGTGGTTGCTGAGCAGCGTCCAGGCCGGACGTTCGGTCGGTTGCTGGGCCGAGCCAGGCCGTCCGTCACGTTCCATGAGCGGACCGAGTATATCGCCGCGGATCGGGCGAGCCGGTGGACGGCGCAACGTCTTTTCACAGAACCGAAAGCGTGGAAGACTGTGAAACATGAGCGCACCCCCCGATCGCGACCTCCGACCCTTCGACCGTGCCCGGCTGCTCGCCCGGCAACGGCGTGCCCCGGTGTTCGTCGCCGGCGGCGAGGTCCTGCTGCTGAAGCCCAAAGGTCCGTCGGCGACGGTGTGGCCCAACGGGACGGTCACCTGGGGGACCGCGACGATGGCGGCCCGGGACGTCGAGCGCCGGCTGACTCCGCCCGCCGCCTGACCGTCGCAGCCCCGTGGGCGGGTCGCGATCGCTTCGGCGGAGGGGCCGAGCAATGATCGAGCGTGGAGTTCGTTAAGTCTGCAGGGCGCGCGGGACACCCGCCCCCCGCAGCACCGTCCCGCGCCTTCCCAGCGAACTTGCAGGACATATACCCACTTTTCGTTACAGTATCGGTGTACATGAGAGACGCAGGATGCTGATCGCGAGCACGGCCGAGGCGCGCTGCCTGCGACGCCGCGGCCTCGCCGCCTCGCTCCTCTGCTCCACCCCGGTGCGCGCGCTGGGAACCGCGCTCGGCCTCCTCCTCCTGGTCCGTGCGGTGAACGTGCCCGCGGCGGCGCGGCAGCTCGCCGACGTCCGCCCCGGCTGGATCGCCGCCGGGACCGCCCTGACCGGCGTCTCCATCGGCCTGGGCATGCTCTCCTGGGCGGTGCTCCTCCGCGGCTCCTGCGCACGCCTCGAGCCCGGGGCGCTGGTCTCGCTCTACCTGCGTGCGCTCTTCGTCGGCCAGCTCGCCCCCGGCGGCGTCGGCGGCGACGCCGTGCGGGTCGTCGAGACCGGGCGGCTCACCGGCACAGGCCGCGCGCTCGCCGCGGTCGTCGGCGGCAGGCTCGCCGGGGCCCTCGGCATCGCGCTCTGGGGGGCGTTCGCGGCGCTGACGATGCGCGACCGGCTCGACGACACCCTCGGGTACCTGCCCGCGGCGGTCGCGGTCGCGCTCACGCTCGCGATCCTCCTGGTGCTCGCCACGCTGCTCTGCTCCGACACCCTGCTCCGCCGCCTCGGCGGCGGGGGCGGGCTGCTCCGCCGGCTGGGGGCGGCGGTCCGTCCCTTCACCGGCACCTTCGACGGCTACGCCCACCACCCCCGCCTGCTGCTCGCGTCCCTGGGCACCGGGGTGGCGAGCTGGGGGGTGAACCTGCTCGCGCTCGCCGCCCTCGCCCACGCGGTCGGGGTCGGCACCGACCCCGAGGTGTTCGCGCTGGTGATCCCGATCTCGCTGCTCGGCACCCTGGCGCCCTTCTCGGTGAACGGGCTGGGGCTGCGCGAGGGGATCCTCGTCGGGCTGCTCGCCCACGACGGCATCGGCACCACCCAGGCGGCGTCGGTCTCGCTTCTCGTCGACCTCCAGATGCTGCCCTTCGCCGTCGCCGGCGCGGTGATCTGGGGCCTGCGCCGGCGCTCCCGCACGTGCGTCGAGATCGCGGCGGTCGAGACCGTCCCGACCTCTCTCCCCGCCCTGGAGCCCGCCGCAGCCTAGGAGGCCGGGTCAGCGGCGGAGCCGGAGCCGGCGCTCGGTGGTGCACTCCCAGTCGACGTCGTCGCCGTGCCGGTAGGACCGCGTCGAGGTGAGGCTGCGCCGCACCTGCCCCATCCACTGGACGAGGGCGAAGAGCAGCAGGACGACCATTCCGGCCAGGGTGACGTAGGCCATCATTCACCGACCCCTCAGCTGCGTGGAACCGAGGGTGGAACGTGCCGCGGGCGCCGGGGTTACAGGGCGCCGGACGCCTGTGCGAAGCTGCGCGGGCGCCCGCAGCATTCCACGGGGAGGGGACCGTGCCGATGACCGCAGCCAGCCGCTTCGGGGTGGTGGGGATGGCCGTGATGGGCCAGAACCTGGCTCGCAACCTCGCCCACCACGACGTCCCGGTGGCGGTGTTCAACCGCACCGCGGCGCGCACCCGGGAGTTCGTCGCGGCGCACGGCGGCGAGGGGGCGATCTCCCCCACGTACTCCCCGGAGGAGCTGGTCGCCGCGATCGAGCGTCCGCGGCCGATCCTGCTCATGGTCAAGGGCGGCGACCCGGTCGACGCCGCCATCGCCGAGCTCCTCCCCCACCTCGACAAGGGCGACATCCTCATCGACGGGGGCAACTCGCTCTTCACCGACACCCGGCGGCGCTCTGCGGAGATCGAGGCGCGCGGGATCCGCTACATCGGCACCGGGGTGTCGGGCGGCGAGACCGGGGCGCTCGAGGGCCCGAGCATCATGCCCGGCGGCACCGCCGAGGCGTACGCCGAGGTCGAGCCGGTGCTCACCCGCATCGCCGCCCAGGTCGACGGCACCCCCTGCTGCACCCACATCGGCACCGACGGCGCCGGGCACTACGTGAAGATGGTGCACAACGGCATCGAGTACTCGGACATGCAGCTCATCGCCGAGGCCTACGACCTGCTCCACCATGCGCTGCGGCTGAGCGAGGCGGAGCTGGCGCAGATCTTCGCCACCTGGGACGGGGGCGAGCTCGAGTCGTACCTCATCAACATCACCGCCCGGGTTCTGGCCAAGACCGACGACACCGGCGGCGCGCTCGTCAACTCGATCGTCGACCAGGCGGAGCAGAAGGGCACCGGCCGCTGGACGAGC
>Ga0066702_10000363_pt1 | contig 11158 bp, 9 predicted proteins | sample GraSoiAngelo_151_FD_66507 | JGI IMG/M metagenome (GOLD analysis project Ga0066702, IMG submission 66507) | Grasslands soil microbial communities from the Angelo Coastal Reserve, California, USA - 14_1009_12_20cm | ecosystem: Environmental > Terrestrial > Soil > Grasslands | place: USA...
TCACCAACGTGCACCGCATCGAGGGGGGCGGCACCGAATTCCCCATGATGATCATGGACGGCAGCGCGGGCCTGGGCTTGATCGTCCACGAGCTCGGCCACAACTACACGATGGGGATCCTCGCTAACAACGAGTGGCGTGAGGGCTACCTCGACGAAGGCTTCACGAGCTTTCAAACGGGCTGGTTCTTCGAGGCGCACGGCCAAGGCGAGGCATATCCCGGCATCGAGGGCGATATCCTGTTCTGGGACCTGGACCGCTGGAGCGAGCCGGTCTCGATGATCAGCGAGCGCTATCGCGACTTCATGACATACAACACGATGATCTACGAGAAGGGGCAGCTCTTCTTCGAGCAGCTGCGCTACGTCGTCGGTGACGATGTCATGCGGCAGATCCTGCGGACGTATTACGCGCGCTGGCGACTCAAGCACGTGGACGAAGCGGCGTTTCGGGACGTCGCCGAAGCGGTCTCGCATCAGGACCTGAAGTGGCTCTTTGGGCAGTGGCTGCACGGGACGCCATTGATCGATTACCGGCTGACAAAGGTCGAGCGGCATCGCGAGGGCGATCGTTGGCGCACGGTCGTCACAATCGACCGGCTCGGGGACGGCTGGATGCCGGTCGAGATCGGGGATCGCGACACGGTCTACGCGCGCTCCACGGGACAGCCGGAGCGCGAACGCGTGGAGTTCGTCACCGCTCGCAAGCCGCGCCGGCTCACGCTCGATCCGCGCCAGCGCGCGCACGACTGGAACGCACTCAACAACTACGAGAAACACGGGCTGTTCGGCACGAGGGGGAAGGCACTCGTGCGCATCGACAATCCGACGCGCGAGGTGTCGCGGCGCGATCGGATCGTGTCAGCGTTGCTGCCACTTGTCTGGTACAACGATTTCGGCGGTGTTACTGGCGGGCTGCAGTCGCGGTCGAACAATCTCGGCCGCTACGAGAAGAACCGAGCGGTCTATTCCTACGCGTTCGGTCCCGGCGCGACACACCGGGACGGTTGGTATTTCAAATTCGCCAATCCCGTGAGTCACCCCATGCCGCGCACCGAGGCCAGCGCCGCGGGCTGGAGCCTCGAGGGCCGCGCCGGCATCGCATTGCACGCCGATCGGTCGCTGCGCCAGCATCTGACGTTCGGGGACGTTCGTCACGCCGGTTTCGACGCGATCTGGATGGCCGTCACCGATCTCGGCTACGTGGATCGCCAGCTGTGGGATAATGCCGGCACCATCGAAGCGGGACCATGGGCTTCTCTCACGAGCCGGCACGGGGAGAAGGTGTGGAAGGCGCGCGCCGGCGTGCGCGGCGGCGTGGTGTACCGCAATCCCGGCGCCGGCGTACAGTCGACCAGTCGCTACGACATCGAAGGATTCGCGGGCGCAACTGCCGAAGTCAGTCTGCGGGGAAAATTCCTCGGGGCTCGCGTGTTCGGCGGAACGTATCTCGCGCGGAACGCGCCACCGCTACAACGCCGCATCATGCTCGCCGGCGCGGATCCGTACGAGACGTTCACCAATCCATTGGTTCGCAGCCGCGGCGCGCTGTTCGTCCGGCCCGACTTCAACTATCAAACCCCCGGCGACGCCGATCTGCGTGGGTTCCGTCCCGACCTCGGCGGCCGGTGGGCTGTGGCGCTGAATGTCGAAGGCGTGCGGCCGCTGGGGCTTCCCGCCGGCGCTGCGGCCGAGGTGTTCTTCGATGCCGCTATCGTCGATCCGCGCGCGGTACCACCTTCGGCGAGTACGCAGTCGTTCACGACGTTGTATGATGCCGGGGTGGGCGTCGTCTTACACCCTCATATCAACGAGCTCTCCTGGACGATGCGCTTCGAGGCTCCCGTGATTGTGAATCGCTGGAACTACGCGGCAGATGAGCCGGGTAAGCGCATCGCCTTTCGGTGGCTGATGAGTCTGGAGCCGAGCTTTTGAACGAGCGACGAGCGTTTTTCCAGAGCGTCTTTGGAAAACTCCTCAACGAGGTCGCGAAGCGCACGGAAGAGCGCGTCGCGCCCAAGCGGTGGTTTCGGCCGCCCGGTGCGGCGCCCGAAGTGGCGTTTGTGGCGGCCTGCACCCGCTGCGGCGACTGCATCGACGTCTGCCCTGTGCACGCGATCCTCAAGCTGCCCGCGAATGGCGGCGGCCTGGCAGCCGGGACGCCCTACATCGATCCGACGACGCGCGCCTGCATCGCCTGTGAAGACATGCCGTGCGCCGCGGCGTGCGAGACGGGTGCGTTGACGAAGGTGCCGTGGGACACCGTCCACATGGGCATCCTGGAGCTCGATCCGCAGCGCTGCATCACGTTCCAAGGCGCCGAGTGTGGTGTGTGCGCCCGCGCCTGTCCCATTGGAGAGCGGGCCCTCGCGCTCGACGATCGCGGACGCCCCGTCCTGAAGCCGGAAGGCTGCGTCGGCTGCGGGGTATGCGTGACGGCATGCGTGACGCTCCCTTCGTCGCTCAAATTGAGGCTGTCGTGAACAAATGAGCGAAGTCCCTTATCGCGTAGAGAAGCCCTGGGGGCACGAGCTCATCTGGGCCAAGACCGACCGCTACGTCGGCAAGATCCTGCACATCGAAGCCGGCCACGTGCTCTCGCTCCAATTTCACAACGTGAAGGACGAGACGATCTACGTGCTGTCGGGCGAAATCATCTTGCGGACCGGTCGGGTCGAAAAGCTCACCGAGAGCCGGATGAAACCCGGCGCGACCCTGCACATTTCACCCAAACAGATCCATCAGTTCGAGGCCGTCGTCACGAGCGACCTGCTCGAGGTCTCCACGCCCGAGCTTGACGACGTCGTGCGCCTGAAGGATCGCTACGGACGAGTGCCCTCCAAATGAAAGTCATCATGCCGATGGCCGGCAAAGGCACCCGCCTCCTGCCGCTGACCAAGCGCGTTCCCAAGCCGCTCGTGAATGTGGCGGGCAGGCCGGTGATGGATTACGTGATGGATGCGTTGCGGCGGGCCGGTCAGCTCGATGAGCTGATCATCATCACCGGCCATCTGAAGGAAAAGGTGGAAGCGTACGTTCGGAAGAACTACGACATTCCCGCGCGCTTCATCGAACAGAAGGTGCTCGACGGGACGGCCGGCGCGGTGAATCTCGCTCGTCCGTATGTGGACGGACCGGTCATCGTCATCTTCGTGGACACACTGTTCGACGCCGATTTGTCGATCGTGCAAACGACGAAGGCTGACGGCATCATCTGGACGAAGGAAGTCGAGGACTATCAGCGTTTCGGCGTCGTCGTGACCGACAAGCAGAGCCACATGACGAAGATCGTGGAGAAGCCGAACACGCCGATCTCAAAGCGGGCCAATATCGGCCTGCAGTACGTGAAGGATTGGCGCACCTTGTTCGACGGAATCGAACACGTCCTGAAGAGTCCCCCTGGCAAGGGCGGCGAGTTCTACCTCACGGATGCCTTCCAGTACATGGTGGACAAGGGGAAGAAACTGTTCGTCAGCGAAGTCGGCGGCTGGTACGACTGCGGCAAGGTCGATACGCTCCTCGAGACGAACCAGCACCTGCTGGAGCATGGCCGCGGCAAGCGGCCGGCCAAGGTGTCGCCCGACGTCAAGATCAACGAGCCCGTCTACATCGAGGATGGCGTCACACTCAAGGACGCCACGATTGGTCCCAACGTCGCCGTGGAGGCAGGTAGTAGCATCGTCGGCAGCACGGTCGCCAACAGCATCCTCGGCAAGGGCGTCCAGGTGAAGAAGGCCAAGGTCACGGGCTCGGTGATCGGCGACAAGCAGACGATCGAGGGCAAGGACGTGAAGGACTCGGTAATGGATGCAGGGGAAATTGCGGCGGCCCGCTAATCCCAAGCCCCTAGCCCCGTGCAAGAATTCCTCGAGCTGTTCGATTACAACGCCTGGGCGAACCGCACGATTTTCGACGCGGTCGCCCAGCTACCGGACGAGCAGTATTTCCGCGACCTGAAGAGCAGTTACGGAGGGGTTCACGGAACGCTCGGGCATATCGTGTGGGCCGAACAGCTCTGGCTGCACCGCTGGCTGGGGAGGGCCAATCCGCCGGTTGCGCAGGGGAAGGATTTGAAGTCGCTCGCTGACGTGCGTCGCAGGTGGGAGGAAGTCGAGGCGGAGCGGGGCAGGTTCTTGGCCGGGATGACTGAAGCACGACTCGCCGAGACCAGGCTCGTAAAGCCGTCCAGTGGTGGGGAATACATCCACAGTTTCCGCCAGATGTTTCGCCACTTCATCAACCATTCGTCCTATCATCGCGGTCAGATCGTGACGTTTCTGCGCCAGCTGGGCGCCACGCCGCCGAGTACCGATCTCATCCTGTATTACCGCCGGAGGGGTTGACGTTTGCCGTACGCTCTAGTTACTTACTGACCGTTCAGTAAGTAAACATTGGGAGCGTTCATGTCGCAAGCAACTGCCAAACCCCGTTGGCGCCGCCGGAAAGATGCCCGTCCGGAAGAGATCATCAGCGCCGCGCTGGAGGTCTTCGCTGACCGGGGCTTTGCCGCCACGAAGCTCGAAGACGTCGCGCGTCGAGCCGGGGTAACCAAGGGCACGATCTATCTCTACTTCGAGAACAAAGAAGCGCTATTCAAGGCGCTGATCCGGCAGACCATCGTCCCGGTGATCGCCCAGGGCGAGGAGCTCGCTAAATCGTTCCCCGGCAGCGCCCGCGAGCTGTTCGAGCGTCTCGTACGCGAGTACTGGCGTCTCGTCGGCGAAACATCGCTTGTCGGCATCCCAAAGCTGATGATGGCGGAAGCGGGCAATTTTCCAGAGCTCGCCCGCTTCTACTACGAGGAAGTCGTCACCCGCGGTCATCGCTTGATGGCTGGGGTGTTGGAGCGCGGTATCAAAGCCGGCGAGTTCCGGCGCGTGAACGTGGCGGTCGCGACGAAGCTCGCCATGGCGCCCGTGATGCACGCTGTCGTCGCGCGCAAGGCGTTCTCCGCATGCATGCCCGAAGGTTTCGACGTTGCCAGTTACCTCGACACTCACATCGATCTCTATCTCCATGGCATCAGCAAGTAGGCTACTGATCCCACTGATTCTCGCGCTGCTCTGCGCAGACTCAGTGCACGCCCAGAGACCTGCACCGATCCGGCTCTCGTTTGCCGGCGCGGTTCGCGAGGCGACGGGCGCCTCGCCTGATACGGGCTCGCCTCCCCCGGCCGTGGTGATCGCCGGATTCCGCACCGATGCTGCAGCGGCGCGAGTCCGCCAGGCGCGGTCCGGATTGCTGCCCGATCTCTCGCTCTCCGGCTCCTGGGTGAACCGCTCCTTCAATTCGAAGACCCTGGGGTTTTCCTTCCCCGGGCCGGTGTTGATCCCGACGAGGATCGGGCCGTTCAGCGCCTACGACGGCCGCGTCCGGCTCACGCAGACGATCTTCGATTTCTCGAATCTCGGCCGGGTCAGTGCGGCGAAGCGGCAGGTCGTTGCCGCCGGCGCGGAGCGCACGGCGGCGGTGGAGGGCAGCGCCCAGAATGTCGCGCTCGCGTATGCGCGCGCGATCCGGGCGCAGGCCGTGGTCGCTGCGCGCGGCGCCGATTCGGCGCTCGCCGCGGAGCTCGTCGGCCTCGCGGTGGCGCAGCAGAAGGCGGGCGTCAGCGCGTCGATCGACGTCACGCGTGCCAGGACCCAGCTGGCGGAAGCGACGGGCCAATTGGTCGTCGCGGAGAACCAGCTCGACCGGGCCAAGATCGATCTCGCCCGCGCCTTGGGGCTCGATGCCGCTACGCCGATCGTGCTCACGGACACGTTGACTGCGCAACTCGGTGCGGCCGATGTGCCGGCTGACCGCGATGCGGCAGTGGCGCAAGCGGTCGCGGTGCGGCCCGATCTGGCCGCCGAAGTCGCGCGCGGCGCGGCGGCCCGCACCTCGGCGTCCGCGATCTCGGCGGAGCGGCTGCCGCGACTCGACCTCGAGGCGGACTACGGGCTGAGTGGCGTGCGCACGCCGGATGCCATCACGACCCGGCAGGTTGCGGTTCAGGTGACGTTGCCGATCCTGGACGGCTTCCGCCGCGAGGGCCGGCTGGCGGAACAGCAGGCGGTGGTCCGGGAATCGAATGTGCGCGCGCGCGATTTGCGCCAGCAAGTCGCGGCTGACGTGGACGGCGCTCTGCTCGACCTGCGCTCGGCAGCTGCGCGGCAGATGATCGCGTCGGACCGGCTCCAGCTCGCGGCTCAGGAAGTCTCGGAAGCACGGCAGCGGTTCAGAGCGGGCGTCGCCGGCAACATCGAAGTCATCAATGCTCAGTCTTCACTGCTCCGCGCGCGTGACGCGGACATCGATGCGCGTTTCGCAGCCGTAACGGCGCGGATTGCGTTGGCCCGCTCCGTGGGCAGCGCGCGAACCTTGCATTAGGGCGGTCGGACGGCCGGACGGTCGATACAATCGAAAGCGAGATTGGAAATGGCGACGACGATGGAACCGCAGACTGAGACCCCGGCGAGGGCGGCACCCCGGCCCTCCACCCCCGGGCGTGCCAAGAGCTCACGCCGCAGGGTTTTCATGATCATGGGTGTCATCCTGGTTGGGCTCCTGATCTTCGGAGCCCGCAAATGGTGGTTTGCGCGCTCGCACGTCTCGACCGACAACGCCCAGGTCGACGGCCACATCGTGCCGGTGCTCCCGAAGGTGGGCGGCTACGTCGTCGAAGTGCGTGTCGAGGAGAACCGGGCGGTGAAGGCGGGAGACACCTTGGTCGTGCTCGACGACCGTGACCTCCGCGCCCGCCTGGCGCAAACCGAGGCCGACTTGGCGGCATTGCTCGCGACGGTGAGCAGTCGCGGGCGGGTAGGGCAGGCCGAAGCGGCGGTGGCGCAGGCGCAGGCGCAGGCCGTAAAAGCGATCGCGGACCTGCAACGCATCGAGCCGCTGGCTCTCCAGAACGTCGTGAGTCAGCAGCAGCTCGACGCGGCCCGCGCCGCAGCGGCTGCCGCTGAGGCGCAGCTCGCGCAGGCACAGGCCGGGCTGGTAGGCGCTGATGCGCGCGTGGCTGCGGCCCGCGCAGCCCGCGACCAGGCCGGGCTGCAGCTCTCCTACACACGGATTATCACGCCGTCAGCCGGCGTCGTCTCCAAGAAGGCTGTGGAACTGGGCCAGTTGGTGCAGGCCGGCCAGCCGCTGATGACCGTCGTGCCGCTCGAGGACGTATGGGTCACGGCGAATCTCAAGGAGACCGAGACGGCTGACGTGACGCCCGGTGATTCCGCCGACATCACGGTAGATGCGTACAAGGGGGTGCATTTCCGCGGCCACGTCGAGAGCCTGTCGCCGGCCACCGGGGCGAAGTTCTCGCTGCTGCCGCCGGACAACGCGACCGGCAACTTCACGAAAGTGGTGCAGCGTATCCCTGTGCGCATTCATCTGGACGGCGCCGTGGATCCCAAGCACGTGCTGCGGCCGGGCATGAGCGTCGTGGCGACCATCAAAACGCACTAAAATGACGGCGATTGCGCTGCCGGCAGCACCGGACAGATATCGTTTCAAGTACCTCATCGCGATCACGGTCTCGCTCGCGTCGGTGCTGGAGCTGCTCGATACCAGCATCGTGAACGTGGCGATTCCGCACATGATGGGAAACCTGGGTGCGACGCTCGACCAGATCGCCTGGGTCTCGACCGGGTACATCGTCGCGAACGTGATCGTGCTCCCGATTACCGGCTGGTTGTCGGCCTATTTCGGCCGGCGGCGCTACTTCGCCGGCTCGATCGCGCTGTTCACCATCGCCTCCTTCATGTGCGGCAACGCGGGTTCCCTCGGCGCGCTCGTTTTCTGGCGGATCATCCAGGGCCTCGGCGGCGGCGCGTTGCTGTCGACGTCACAGGCAATCCTGTATGAGGAGTTCCCGCGCGAAGAGTACGGCACAGCGATGGCGATCTTCGGCGTCGGCGTGATGGTCGGGCCGACACTCGGGCCCACGGTGGGCGGCTGGATCACGGACATGTACGGCTGGCCGTGGATCTTCTATATCAACATCCCCTTCGGCATGCTCGCGCTGGCGCTCACAATGTCGTTCATCACCGACTCGCGGCACCAGGAACGGTCCACGCGTGTGGACTTCCTAGGTCTCGGCTTGCTGGCGGTCGGGATCGGTGCCCTCCAGACGATGCTGGAGCGCGGCGAGCGGCTCGACTGGTTTGCGTCGGGATCAATACGGCTGCTCGCGATCGCGAGTGTGGTTTCGCTGATCACGTTCATCTGGCACGAGCTGCACACCGAACATCCGGTCGTGGATCTGCGCATTTTGAAGAGTCGTCAGCTCGCCGTGGGCGTCGTATTCGGGTTGGTACTCGGCATCTGTCTCTACGCGACGGTGTTCGTGCTGCCGGTGTACCTGCAGAATGTGCGGCAATTCACGGCGAATCAGACGGGCCTGGTGATTCTGCCTGGTGCCCTGGCGAGTGCCTTTACTATGGCCTCCATGGGACGACTTACGGGGAAGTTCGACGGGCGATTATCGATCGCGGCGGGCGTCGCGGTGTTCGCGCTGTCGATGTGGAAGCACGCGCACTTCACGACGGAAAGCGGGATGAGCGACTTCTTCTGGCCGCTCATTTTCCGCGGCGTGGGCCTCGGCCTGATCTTCGTGCCGCTGACGAACCTCGCGCTCGCCGATCTCCCGATGTCGAAGATTCCGAATGGCACGGGGCTGTTCAATTTGATGCGGCAGTTGGGCGGCAGTGTCGGAATCGCGCTCTCGGCGACGCTGGTCCAGCGATTCACGGCAATTCATCGCGCCGATCTCGCCGCCAACATCACGCCGTATGCGGAGGCCACGCGGGAGCGGCTCGCGGCGATCACGCAGGCGCTCATCAACCGCGGTGAGCTTCCCGCGCTGGCGCAGACGAAGGCGATCGGTTTCTTGAACGGGATCGTGACCAGACAGGCGATGGTGCTTTCATTCGAGCAGCTGTTCCTGCTCTTTGGCACGATCTTCGTGCTCTCGCTACCGCTCCTGCTGCTGATGCACCGGAGCAAAGGCATGCCGGGGAGCGGGGCAGCGGCTCACTGAGCTTCCGCCATCGCCGCAGTCACGAGGAGGGCGCGCACGATCCCGAGCGCGCCCTTCTCGTTTTCGTACCACTCCGTCGGCAGATGCGCGTCGCCCGCGCGGCCGCCCGCGCCCAAGGCCACCGCGGGGACGCCGAGGGCGATGGGGACATTGGCATCGGTCGAGGCACACGCGAGCTGGTGGTCGTGGCCCACCGCTCGCGTCGCGGCGACGGCGGTTTGCACCAGCGGATGCGTCCGGGGTGTGAGGCCGGAAGGCCGGTCGCCCACGCGCCGGACGGCGATCGTGAGCGGAGCCGTCCCGAGAACGCGGTGGCGATTCTCTTCATCGAGCGCCTGGGTCAGGATGGCCTGAACCGCCGTGTCGAGTTTCTCTAGCGCGCGCGGCTCCTCGCTGCGCAGATCGAGGTCGAACCAGGCGGTTTGGGGAATCGAGTTGAGACCTGTTCCTCCACCGAGGCGCACAACGGCGCATGAACTGCGCGGTGAGTGCGGAGCGGCGAGATCAGCGACGAGCGCAACAGCTCGACCGACGGCATTTGCGGGATTCGCCACGCCAAAGGCTGCCCACGAATGGCCACCAGGCCCGTGGTAGGTGACGCGATAGCGGCGCGCTCCCAGCGCGCGGTGCACGATCCGCTCGATGCCGGCGCCGTCCAGGGCGATAAAGGCGGACGGTCGGACCGTCGGACGGTCGGACGGGCCTAACAAATGCCGGACCCCACGGAGATCGCCGCTCCCCTCCTCGCCCACCGTCGCGGCGAACAAGACCGGTCGCCGCGTTTCCACCCGCGCCCGGACGAGCGCTTCGCCGATCGCGACGAGCGCCGCCAGGCCGCGCGCGTTGTCGGCGATGCCGGGACCCTCGAGCCGCGGCCCGCGCCGGGCCACGGAAACATCGAATTCCGGACCAAAAACGGTGTCCAGATGCGCGCTGAGCACGACGCAATCGTTTCCCGTTTCCCGTTTCCCGCACCAGCTACGCACGTTGCCGACAGCGTCAATCGTGATCTTGTCCAGCCCGGCTTCACCGAACATTTCAGCGACCCGCGCGCCGCGCGCCCCTTCCGCCCCCGTTGGCGCGGGAATCGCGGACAGCGCTGCCTGGCGGCCGAGCGTCGCTTCGTCGGAACGTTCGATGTGCGCCCGCGCGGCGCGGACGCGATCGTGGGCCAGAAGTGCGGTGATGGATTCAACCATTGTGGCGAACTATACTAAACGGATGGATGAGCGCCAGCTTATCTACGACTGGAACAGCGCGGGTGTAAACGGCAGCTTCGATTGGACCCGTGCCCGGGTTGAACTGAACGACGAGACCCTGCGCGACGGCCTGCAATCCCCGTCGGTCACCGATCCGTCGCTCGACGTCAAAAAGCGGCTGTTGCACCTGATGGCGGACCTCGGTATCGTCGCCGCCGATATCGGCTTGCCGGGGGCGGGTCCCCGTGTCGTCGAGCAGGTGCGAGCCCTCGCCAAGGAGATCCGCGACCACAAGCTCCCTATCGCCCCGAATTGCGCCGCGCGGACCGTCATCGCCGATATCGAGCCGATCGTACGGGTTGCAAACGAGGTCGGGATCAAGATCGAAGCGGCCACGTTCATCGGCTCCTCCCCGATCCGGCAGTATACAGAGGATTGGACGGTGGACCGCATCGTTGCCGCGACCGAGGAAGCGGTCACCTACGCCGTGAGGCATGGTCTGCCGGTCATGTACGTCACGGAAGACACGACGCGGGCCCGGCCTGAAACAATCAAGGCGCTGTACGGTGCGGCGATTGAGTGCGGCGCAGGACGAATCTGTCTCGCCGATACAGTTGGGCACGCGACGCCAGATGGCGTTCGGGCACTCGTCAAGTTCGTCAAAAAAGAAATTGTCAAAGAGAATGACGTGAAAATTGACTGGCATGGCCATCGGGACAGAGGGATGGGATTAATCAACTGTCTTGCGGCGATCGAGGCCGGAGTAGATCGAGTGCATGCGACGGCCCTCGGGGTGGGTGAGCGGGTCGGCAATGCCGAAATGGATCTGCTGATCGTGAATCTCAAGCTGCTCGGCGCGCACCACGGAGAAATCCGCAAGCTGCCGGAGTATTGCCGGCTCGTGGCGGACGCGGTCGGGGTGCCGATTCCCGTGA
>Ga0066702_10000365_pt1 | contig 11144 bp, 11 predicted proteins | sample GraSoiAngelo_151_FD_66507 | JGI IMG/M metagenome (GOLD analysis project Ga0066702, IMG submission 66507) | Grasslands soil microbial communities from the Angelo Coastal Reserve, California, USA - 14_1009_12_20cm | ecosystem: Environmental > Terrestrial > Soil > Grasslands | place: USA...
TCGGGGCCGTAGAGGCGAACCGCGGGGTTCATCGTGGGGTCGACGGGGTCGTCGGAATCGCGCTGCCATCCGTCCAGGCCGAGGCGCTGATCGAAGTAGCCGCCGTGGTAGTACAGGCCGATGCCGACCAGCGGGACGCCGAGGTCGGACGCTTCCTTACAGTGGTCGCCCGCCAGCACGCCGAGTCCGCCCGAATAGATGGGGAGCGAGCGGTGCAGCGCGAACTCGGCCGAGAAGTATGCGATCGCCCGGTGCAGCAGCTCGGGGTAGCGTCCCGCGAACCACGTGTCGTCCTTCCGCGAGAGCAATCCGAACCGGTGCAAAACCCGATCGTACTGGTCGAGAAATGCCCGATCCTTGGCGCGGTGCTCGAGGCGGTCGGGCGCGACCTGGCGCAGGAATTCCACCGCGTTGTGGCGCGTCCCTTCCCACAGCCGGTGGTCGATCCGGTGGAACAGCTCACGCGCATCGAGCTGCCAGCTCCACCACAAGTTCTGTGTGATGTCGACCAGTGATCGGATGCGCTCTGGGAGGTGATTCGGCGGCGGCTGCGGCGGCGGCGGCGGCGCCGCCGCGGGTGCAGCGGGCTGGGCTGCGGGCGTGGGTGGTGTCATTGGTTGCGACATATCTAATGAAGGAGATTGTAAGGCTCCAGTCAGAGCCGCAACCTTTTTCTTCCCCGGCGCGTCCAAGCTTGTATCCTAGCCCACGTGACCGCCATGCCGAGACTCACCGTCCTTCTCGCCGTGCTGTATGCGCCTTCCTTAATAGCCCAGAATATCCACCCCGTGACCCCGCCCGAAGTGCGGGCGGTGCCGCTTCAGGGGTCGTTCAAGCTTGACGGCAAGCTCGATGATCCCGTCTGGCAGATCGCGCCCGCCGCCACCGGACTGCGTCAGAGTCACCCCATTGGCGCGGGGGTGAAGGCGGGCGATCCGGCCACGCAGCGCACGGAGGTGCGTTTCGCGTTCGACGACGCCGCGATCTACGTGGGTGCGCGGATGTTCGACGATTCAGGCGCGGCGGGCGTGCGGACGCGGCTCGCGCGCCGCGACGCTGACGTCAGCTCCGACTATCTCCAGGTCATCTTCGATACTTATCACGATCACATCGGCCGGCTCTTCTTCTGGGTGAATCCCTCCGGCGTCAAACAGGACGCGAACGGCCTCGGTGGAGGTAGCGATCCGTCGTGGGATCCCGTCTGGGAAGTCCAGACTAACATCGACTCACTGGGCTGGACCGCGGAGATGCGCATTCCGTTTTCGCAGCTGCGGTATCCCGAAACGTCCGCAGAACAGACCTGGGGCCTGCAGATCTGGCGCCAGGAGAACCGGCTGAACGAGCTGTCACAGTGGGCCTGGTGGGGACTCGACGAAACGGGCGGGCCGCCGCGCTTCGGGCACCTGCACGGTTTGGTGATCCGGCACGCGCCGGGCCGCGCTGAAGTGGTGCCGTACGTGGTCGGCCGCTCTTCCAACGTTCCCGGCGACCGGACCGATCCCTTCTTCGATCCGCACGCGCTCGATGGCCGCGTCGGCGGCGACGCTACCTTGCGCGTGACGTCCAACCTGACGCTCAATGCAACGGTCAACCCTGACTTTGGTCAGGTCGAAGTCGATCCGGCCGTGGTCAACCTCTCGGCTTTCGAGACCTTCTTCGACGAAAAGCGGCCGTTCTTCGTCGCGGGCGCGGGCTACTTCGGCCTGGGCGGGATCAGTTGTTTCTTCTGCTCCAACGTGTCGAGTCTGACGATGCTCGCCACGCGTCGCATTGGGCGCCCGCCGCAGATTTCGCCGTTCCGCGGTGGTCTCGCGGTCCCGGTCGAGTTTGCCGACATGCCCCAGAACTCGACGATCTTCGGGGCCGCCAAGCTGACGGGGCGGACCCAATCTGGCTGGTCGATCGGTGCGCTCGATGGCGTCACGCGGCGCGAGCAGGCGCCCGTGGAGTTCCAGGACAGCACCCGCAGCCAGTTCACCGTCGAGCCGATGACCAATTACTTCGCGTCGCGCGTGGCCAAGGACCTGCGGGGCGGCGCCACGCAGATCAAGGCGATGGCGACGTCCGTCTACCGGGATCTCGGCGATCCCTATGTCGCCAGCCGGTTGTCCCATCACGCCGAGGCCTTCGGCATCGCCACGGACTCGTGGTGGAACAAGCGCACTATTCACCTGATGGCGCAATTGGCGGGCACCGGCGTCACCGGAGACACGGCGGCGATGCGCCGGATTCGTTTCGGCTCGGCGCATTTCTTCCAGCGGCCCGACCGGTCCGACACCGCCGACGCCCTGCGTCCCCGGACGTCGATGCAGGGGCTCGGCGGCTACGCGCGGATGGCGAAGGAATCGGGCCACTGGCTGTGGGAGGTCTCCACCAACTTCCGCACGCCGGCGTACAATAACAACGACATCGCGTTCTTTTCGCGCGCCGACTACTGGTGGATGTCGGCCAACATCTTTCCAGTCTGGACGAAGCCGACCAAGTGGTACCGACAGCTCTATCTCATCGCGGGCGGGCAGCAGCAATACAACTTCGACGGGGATCTCAACGACCGACAGATTCAGACGTTCGCGCAGCTACAGACCTTGAGCTATTGGTGGCTCTCGGCCTTCTGGATTCATCGCCCGAGCCTGTTCGACGACCGGCTCACGCGCGGGGGACCCGTCGTGCGGCGGCCGGCGATCAATTATTACGCGGTCAACATCAACAGCGATTCGCGCAAGAAAATATCGGGCCAGTTCAACGCGGACCGCGGCTGCAACACCCAGGGCGACTGCGATCACTCGTTCAGCGTCTCGATGCAGCTGCAGCCACGGTCGAATGTCGCCATTTCCCTGGGTCCGTCGATCAATCATTCGGAGTCGGGCTTCCAGTTCGTGGGCAGTTACGACGACCCGAGCTATACGCTGTTCTTCGGCAAGCGGTATGTATTCGCGCACCTCGAGCAGAACTCGGTGTCGATGGATACGCGGTTCAACGTGACGTTCTCGCCCACGCTGACGCTCGAGCTGTTCATGCAGCCGTTGATCGCGTCGGGCCAGTTCGCCCGCTATAACGAGTTTGCGGCCCCACGCTCGGCTCGCCGGCTCGAGTATGGCCGCGACTTCGGAACGGCGGTCGTGACCCCCGCGGCCGATCCCGCGCACGATCCGGCAACGATCACCCTGAATGCCGGCGGCGGGTCACCGGACTTCACGTTCGCCGATCCGACATTCACGTTCCGATCGCTGCGCGGGAATGCGGTGCTGCGCTGGGAGTATCGGCCCGGTTCGACCCTGTTCGTGGTCTGGACGCGCAGTAGTCGAATCCCCGACCTACCCCGCGGCAGTATCCAGTTCAGCGACGATGCGAGCGCGCTGTTCCAAGGCCCGTCCGAGAACATCTTCCTCGTGAAGATGACCTACTGGCTGGGCTTCTAGGGAACTCCTGAGGAAGCGGACTGGTTACACTCCCCGTACCCACCGTTTCCTCAGGAGTCGTTCCATGTCGATCCGTGCCGTCAAATCGATTTCCCAGTCGTTGCCCACACTCGAAGGCGCCGGTGTCAAGCTGCGCCGCGCGTTCGGGTTCGGAAAAACCAGCGACTTCGACCCCTTCCTCCTCTTAGATGATTTCCGTAACGAGCACCCGGAAGACTATCTCCCCGGCTTCCCGTGGCACCCGCATCGCGGCATCGAGACGATCACCTACGTGCTGAGCGGTAGCGTGTCTCACGGCGACAGCCTCGGCAACCGCGGCACCATGGGTGCGGGCGACGTGCAGTGGATGACCGCCGGCAGCGGCATTCTCCACCAGGAGATGCCGAAGGGCGACGAGCGGGGCCGGATGCACGGCTTCCAGCTGTGGGCGAATCTGCCGCGCAATCTCAAGATGACCGATCCTCGCTATCAGGACATTCACGCCAAGGAAATCCCCGAGGTGGTAGATGACGACGGCACGCGCGTGCGTGTCGTCGCCGGTGATTTCTGGGGCAAGCGCGGCCCGGTCGAAGGTGTCGCCGCGGATCCGCGCTATCTGGACGTCTGGATTCCGCCACGCGTGCGCAAGACGATTCCGGTGGAATCGTCACGGCACGCGTTCGCTTACGTGTTCGAAGGCAATGGCAGCTTCCGCGATGCTTCAGCGCCGCAGGGCGTCCGCACTGATCGCGTATCGGCCGGCGGCCGCGATGCCGGCAGCGAGGGTCCTCAGGACACGGGAAATCGCTCGCTGGTACTATTTGATTCCGGCGACGAGATCACGGTGCAGGCGGGCGAGCAGGGGATGCGGTTCTTGCTGGTGTCAGGACAGCCGCTGCAGGAGCCCGTTGCGTGGCAGGGGCCGATCGTGATGAATACGCAGGAGGAATTGCAAGACGCCTACGACCAGCTGCGGCGCGGGACCTTCATCAAACGTTAAGCGGTGATGTCAGGGTGGTGCCGTACGCTCTCGGCCGCGGCATCGACTCGCGCGATGTAGTCGCGGACCGGTTGGTCGGGCATGCGCGCCGGCAGCACAAAATGCGGATCGTCCGGTTGCGAGCTTTTGAGATCGTCGACCATGAGGTCGCCGCCGCGCGCCTCGACCACCCGCTCGAAACGCTCGACGGCGACGAGGAGGTCGGCCAAATCCTCAGGCCGTTCGTCCCCGTTCAACGGAATTCCCCGCCGCCGCAAGCGATCCGCCACCTCGGCCGCCACTACCCGGATATCAGCACCCATTGCTCTAGAGTACGCATGGAAAGGCCCCGGCGGAAGGCGCTCCGGAGAACTAAGCCTTGGGATTCAACGGCGTCGGAACGGGTGGGGTAGCAGGCCCATGGCCCTCGAAATCAGGCCGAGCCGCAAGGAGCGATCGCTCAAGCACGTCGTGTCCGACCTTCGCACGGACGCGGGACTGCTCGTTCGGCAGGAGATCGCGCTAGCCAAAGCGGAGGTCAAAGAAAAGCTCGCGGGTGTGGCGAAACAGGGCGCCATGTTCGGCGCGGCCGGGTTGCTGGCGTACGCGGGGCTGTTGGTGCTGTTCGCCGCGCTGATTCTTGGTGTCGTCGCGCTGGGCGTCGCTGCCTGGCTGGCGGCGTTAGCGGTGGGCTTCGTCGTACTGCTGGGTTCGTTCCTGATCGTGCAGCGCGCCCGCCACTTCCACAAGACGAGCCGATGACCGTCGCGGTCCGCACGGACTATGGTTGGAGCGGCGACGGCAAGACGGCCGACGAGATCGCGAGTGACATCCAGGACACTCGGCACCGCCTGGATGCCGACGTCCGGGCCTTGAGGGCCAAACTCACTTCGCCCAAGCGCATCGTCCCCCTCGCGGCACTCTGTCTCGCGGGTGTGGTGCTGTTGATTCGGAGCATGCGCCGCCGCTAGCCAGCTTCGTTTTGGGACGGTTATCCTTCACGCCGCCCATGTGGACCTTCCTCCGTCGCCGGACCCTCACGCAGTGGATCATCGCGGCGATGTTCATTGGTGTGGCGATCGGGATTGCGTTCCCGGAGTTCGCCCGTTCGCTGCTTCCGATCTCGACTGCATTTGTGCGGATCATCAAATCGATCATCGTGCCGCTGATTTTCGGCACACTGGTCGTCGGCATCGCGGGGCACGGTGACGACATGAAGCGCGTCGGCCGGCTCGCACTGAAATCGATCATCTACTTCGAAATCGTCACAACGCTGGCACTGTTCATCGGGCTCCTGGCGGTCAACATCATCAAACCGGGTCTCGGTGTGACTCCCACCGCGACGGCGGCGACGATCCCGGCCGCAAGCGAGCCGGTCACCTTCGCAACGGTGCTCGAGCACATCGTCCCGCAGAGTTTTTTTGACGCCGCTGCCCGCAACGAGATGCTCCAGATCGTCTTCTGGTCCGTGCTGTTCGCGATCGGACTCACCCAGGTGCGCGGCCGCTCCAAGGAGACGATGCTCGGTTTCTGTGAGGCCGTTGCCGAGGTCATGTTCAAGTTTACCGGAATCGTCATGAAGTTCGCGCCGATCGCGGTTGCGGCGGCGCTTGCAGTGACGGTCGGGCAACCGGGCGGATTAAAAAAACTGCAGAGCCTGGCGTTGGTCGTGGTGACGCTGTACGTCGCCCTCGTGGCCTTTGGCGTGTTCGTGCTGTACCCCGTCGCGCGCCTGTCGCATGTCCCGATTCGTCCATTCATCGCGGCCGTGAAGGAGCCGGCGCTGATAGCGTTCTCGACGGCCTCGTCCGAAGCGGCGCTCCCGAAAGCGATGGAGCGGATGGAAGCTCTGGGCGTGCCGCGCCGGATCGTCGCATTCGTCATGCCGACCGGCTATTCGTTCAACCTCGACGGCAGCACGCTCTATCTGTCGGTCGCCGCGATATTCGTGGCGCAGGCGGGCGGCGTTTCGCTGACTCTCGGGCAGCAACTGCTGATGATGCTGACGTTGATGCTGACCAGCAAAGGTGTCGCGGGCGTGCCCCGTGCGGCACTGGTGATCCTCATGGGCACCGTGGCCTCGTTCCATCTGCCGGGCGAGATGGCGATCGCGTTGCTCGGTGTGGACGTGATGATGGATATGGCGCGGACGACCGTGAACCTCATCGGGAACTGCCTGGCGACCGTCGTGATGGCTCGCTGGGAAGGGGAGTACGACGAGTCCCGCGCCGTCGTAACCAAAGCGGCCGAAGCCGCCTAGGACTTAAGCCGTAAACTCCCAACGGGTTTCTGGTGTACGTAGGGCATGGCCACCACTCAATCGCGCCGAACCGTTTTTCACGTCTCGGCGCGCGACGGCAAATGGGTCGTCACGCGTGAACGCCGTCCCGACGGCGAGTACGACTCGTTCGAGACCAGAGACGAAGCGGTCGCCCGCGCCCGTGGAGAAGCCCGCCAGCAGCTGCCCAGCCAGGTGAAGGTGCACCGTGCCGACGGCTCGCTCGACAGCGAGTTCACCTATGGCGCCGACACCTCGCCACCAGAACGCTGATCAGAACGTCAGACGCCACTCAAGACCAGCATGTAGGAATCGCGGAGGGCGGAGGCCAAAGATGCGCCAGCGGCCCCTGATTACCTTGGCCGCCGTAATCCCCACCGCAGCACCGGCAAGGACGTCTGACAGCCAGTGCTCATGATCGTTGAGGCGCGACCAGGCGGTGCCGCCGGCCCCGGCGTACAGCAACGCCGTCGCCCAGGGCCGGTGGATCTCCTCGGCCAGGGAGGCTGCGAGCGCGAAGGCCACGGTCGTGTGTCCGGACGGAAACGCGTCGTGGGAGGAGAAAGGCTTGAAGACGTATTGGTCACGCGCGTCAGGGGGCCGAAACCGGCCCACGATCCTCTTGATCGCGACCGTCGTCACTCCCGCCGTGAGCACCGACGCGAGCACGCGACCGCCGCTCCGCTCCAGGTCCTTATGCCCGCTGATGACGCCGGCGGCGAGGAGGCTGCCGGCGACGCCGAATACGAGTGCGGGTTCGCCGCCCCGACGTAACACGCGCGCGACCGCGTCGCTGTGCGATGAACGACGGGTCTGCACCCAGTCGTCGACGGGTCGATCGAATACGCTGACGGCGCCAATCGCGCCGACGGCGACCGCCGCCTCCCACCAGCGGATACTGTGGCCCGGCTGGCGCTGGGCCGGCGCAATTGCGAAGGGCAGGAGCTGGAAGAGCAGAACGAGCAAGGAGCATCTCATGCCGCGCACGTTACCCTCATTCCGTCAAAGGGGCTAACCCCACTCCCCTCTCCGGGCGATCCAATCCTCGAGGACACGCGAATACACTTCGGCCGAGAAACCCGAACCCCCGAGGAGTGAACCCATGCTGCCATTACTGCTCATCACGACGTTGGCGGTACAGTATCCGCAAACGTCCAAGCCGGCGACGGACTCGACCGCGCCGCGGCGTACCACCGCAGCCGCGCCCCGTGGGACGAGCCAGTCCGCGATCGGTCGCCAGGCGTTTCATGACCGAATGCGCGAACTGTGGACCGATCACGTTGTCTACACGCGTAACTTCATCGTCAGTGCTGCTGGTGCCCTCCCCGATACCGCCGAAGTAGCGCAGCGGTTGCTGCGAAACCAGGACGAGATCGGCGAGACGCTGCGGCCGTATTACGGCGACGCCGCTGCCACTCAGCTCGCCTCGCTACTGCGCAATCACATTCAATTGGCCGCCAAGACGTTGGTCGCCGCTAAGGGGACCAGCACGGCGATGTCCGGCATGAACATGCAGGACAGCAGGATGAGCGACACCGTTTCAGCACGCGTTTCAACACGCACCGATACGGCACAGCTTAAGGCCCAGTATCCGACGACTACTGGCCGCATGAGCGACTCGACGAAGGTTCGGGCGCGCCAGCCAAACGCCCGCGTCACGGGCGACACAATCAGCCAGCGCATGCCCTCGAATCAGTACGGCAACGTGCGTCCCGACACGACACAGAAGAACGCCCAGGGCAACGCCCAAGGCTATGTGCAGAATCGGGATTACGCGTCGAGTCAGTCGCAAATGAGCCAGCAGGTGGCTCAGGTCGATTCGAACGCCTTGAATCAGGCGATTACGGCCTTGAAGGCCAACGGCGATAGTATCGCCACCTTCCTTGCGTCGGCGAATGCGCGCGGTTTCCCGCGTGAAACGCTGAGCGGCGCGATTCAGACGCACATCACGCTGTTGCTGAAGGAAGCGACCGCCCAGATCAAGAAGGACTGGTCGGGCAGCATTGCGGCCTTCGATGAGAGTGAGCACCAGGCCTGGCAAATGGCTGATATGCTGAGCGACGGGATCATGAAGCAATTCCCGAGCCGCTTCAGCGCCAAGGCTACCACGGTTTCTTCACGGTAGTCTCGGAGAACCTCCAGCGACCCCCCGAGCTTTTGGGCTCAGGGGGTCGCTGTGCGTTCAGGATCTGACGGTTTCATGCGGCTCAAGATAACGCGGCAAAGATTCCGATAACTGCGAGCACGATACCGAGCGCGATCTTCACAGCGGCGGCGGCGACGCGACCCATGACCGCGCCCCAACCGGCGCGGGCGGCGACGCCGGCGTGGCGCGAGTAGCTCAACTCGAACAGTGCGGCACCGATGAAGGAGCCGACAAACGCGCCGATGACGCTGCCGATGAGGGCGATCGGTACCCCGATCACCGCGCCGACCAGCCCTCCGAGCAGGGCGCCCCAGCCGGACCGTGTGGATCCGCCATATCGCTTCGCAAAGCGAAACCCCAGCCAGTTGTCGACGATTTCAGCGAAAAACGCGATGCCGAGGACGATCGCGATCATGATGACGCCAACAGAACGAAACCCTGTGAGCCATCCATAGGCGAGGATTCCACCCACCATGATCCACAGTCCGGGAAGGCCTAACGGGATCAATGCTAATCCAATGACGCTCAGAGCGATGAGCAAGACGATCGCGAGGACGGTCATAGCGTGGTGCGGACGTTGAGGTGCGCCCAGATCACGCGGGAGTAGCGAAACACGATGGGGATGCAGAGCACGTGGATGATCACTACGGCGAGGACGGCCAAAGCGATTCCGACGCGGGGCACGAGCAGCAGCTGCGCCAGAATCGCGAGGGCAGCGAGATAGGTGACGCCCAATACCCAGCTCACGTACATGGCGCCTTGAAAGAACCCCTGTTCACGCTCGAAGCGGTGCCCACAAACGGGGCATGTCGGGTTCATCGTGAACCGTCCCGCGAACATCTGACCCTGAAGGCATACAGGACAACGCTGTCCGATCATCGCGCGTACGCGTAGGGGGAGATGCATAAACCGCTGCTTGACGACTCCTCTCTTGTGGTGCAGTTATTGCGAGACAGTCTCAGCGAAAACCACCTACGGACGAATTGTCGCGGTGACCACAGAGCAGAGGAGCCGGACCCCGCAATCCGGTGAGCCACTGATTGTAGCCGACGGCCGGCGTTTCGTATTCGCGACCGTCGAGAACGACGTTCGTGGCTGGTGGTTTACCGCCATCGCGCCCGATGGGCGGAGCACCCTCCAGGGAAACACGCGCCTCACGTGGGACTCGCAATCCAGTGCCTGGCGGCCCGATGCCGCGCGGCGGGTTCCCGAGCGGCGGCGGGTGGTGCGACCCATTCGTGAGGTGCGACGCAGACAGCTCGACTGATGGAGGTTAGATTCAACCCCCTCTATGGCGCCATCGCGGAATAAGACCGCCGGGCGGGTGCTGAAAACCCCTACCGTCTCCTTCGATTCCGAGCAGGAAAGCACCAGCCAGGAAGCGGTTCCACAACCCGCACTGCCGTTCCCGGTTGTTTGCGTCGGCGCGTCCGCCGGGGGCCTCGAGGCCTTTACTCAGCTGCTAAACGCCGTGCCGACCGACACCGGCATGGCATTCGTTCTCGTCTCGCACCTGTCGCCATCGCACGCCAGCCACCTGGCGGAGATCCTGTCCCGCGCGACGCGGATGCCTGTAAATGAAGTGCAAGACGAACCGAAGGTCCAGCCGAATCGCGTGTATGTGATTCCGCCGGACTCGAGCATGATCATCGCGCACGGATCGCTGAAACTGATACCGCGCCATAAGGTAGACGGACGCCATCATCCGATCGACTTGTTTCTCGAGTCGTTGGCGCACGACCAGAAGCATAAGTCGATCGCCATCATTCTCTCGGGCACCGGCAGCGACGGCACGCTGGGAATGGATGAGATCAAGGCCGCGGGCGGCATCACGTTCGCGCAGGACGAAACCGCGGCGTACGAGGGCATGCCCCGGAGCGCCATGATGGCGGGCACGGTCGACTTCCGGCTCGCTCCCGCGGAAATTGCCCGCGAGCTCGGGAAGATCGCCCGGCACGCCTATGTCGGGACGGACGGGCCGCCGGAGCGCATCGTCGAGGGCGCGCAAACCGCGCAGATCCTGCGGTTGCTGAATCAGTCCTCCGGCGTGGACTTCACCAATTACAAGACCGCTACGCTGCGCCGCCGCATCGCGCGACGCATGGCGCTCCACAGAGTCGAAACGCTGCCGCAGTATGCCGAGTACCTGCGGGACCATCCGGTCGAGATCGACGCGTTGTTTCAGGACATTCTCATCAATGTCACGTCGTTCTTCCGCGATCCGGAAACATTCGAGTTGCTCAAGACGCGCGTCTTTCCTCGCATCGTCGCGGATCACGGCTCCGCAGATCCGATCCGGATGTGGGTCGTGGGCTGTTCGACGGGCGAAGAAGCGTATTCGCT
>Ga0066702_10000366_pt1 | contig 11137 bp, 13 predicted proteins | sample GraSoiAngelo_151_FD_66507 | JGI IMG/M metagenome (GOLD analysis project Ga0066702, IMG submission 66507) | Grasslands soil microbial communities from the Angelo Coastal Reserve, California, USA - 14_1009_12_20cm | ecosystem: Environmental > Terrestrial > Soil > Grasslands | place: USA...
ATGGAGGTCATCTACACGGGCCTCCACCAGACGCCGGAGCAGATCGTCGAGACGGTGATCCAGGAGGACGCCGACGCGGTCGGCATCTCGATCCTCTCGGGCGCCCACATGACGCTCGTCCCGCGCATCCTCGAGCTGCTGCGCGCGCAGGGCGCAGAGGACGTGCTCGTCGTCGTCGGCGGCACCATCCCGACCGACGACGTGCGCGAGCTCAAGGAGCAGGGCGTCGCCGAGGTGTTCACGCCCGGCGCCCCGACCGGCGCGATCGTCGAGTTCCTGCAGAGCCGGCTCGTCGTCGCGTAGCTACGCGACGCGGTCGACTGTCAGCGCATCCGGTGCGCCGCTGATCGCCTCGACGGTGCCCGGTGCGGGGAGCGTCCAGACGACGACCTTCTGACCGACGGTCACGGTCACGTCGGCACCTGTCGCGGTCAGCGTGACGACGCGGTTCAGCTTCGTCTGCTTCACGTGCGAAGGCCAGGCAGCGAGCGTCGTCACGTCCACCGTCAGCTCGGTGTCGTCGACGGCGACGACGGTGCCGGTCAGCTTGAGCGTGAACGGCGAGCCCGCGGGCGGCGCGGGCACGAGCAGCTGCGCCGCCGTCTTCAGGTACGGGAACGGCGAGACGGCCTTGCCGCCCCCTGGATGCACTTCGAAGTGCAAATGCGGATGGATGCCGTTCGCGTCGCCGGAGTCGCCGAGGTAGCCGATCTGCTGCCCCGCTTCGACGTGCGTCTTGTCGGCGACGGCGTACGCGACGCCCTGCACGCACTTGCCCTTGTTGTCGTTGCCCGTCGTCAGGTCGTTGTTCAGGTGGATGTACTCGTACATCGTGCCGCTGTCGCCGTAGAGGTAGAGCATGCAGCCGGCCGTCGCGGACGTCGTCCAGTACTCGACCGTCCCGTCCTCGACGGCGACCACCGGCGCGCGCTTCGTGCCGAGCAGGTCGTTGCCCTGGTGCGGTCCGCCGGCGCGCGGCTGGCCGAAGTCGTTCGTGTAGGTGACCGGGCCGACGACGGGGAACAGGAACGCGGGGACGCTGCTCTTCGCGCTCGCGGTTGCTGCACAAGCGAGCGCTACGGCAATGACCGCCAGATAGAGTCTCGCGCGCATGAAGATCGCAGTCTGTGTGAAGGCAGTGCCCGATGCCGCCGCGGGGCGGCGTCTCGATCCGGCGACGAAGCGCATGGACCGCTCGGGTGAGCTCGCGATCTCCGATTTCGACACGTACGCCGTCGAGGAGGCGCTGAAGCTCAAGGAATCAGCCGGTGAGGGTGAGGTGGTCGTCGTCTCCATGGGGCCGGAACGCGCGATGGACGCGCTGCGGAAGGCCTTGGCGATGGGCGCGGATCGCGCCGTGTTGATCACGGATTCTGCCCTGGAAGGCGCCGACCTGCTCGTGACGGCCAAAGCGCTCGCAGGCGCGCTCGAGGGCGAAGCACCCGATCTCGTGCTGTTCGGGCAGCAGTCGGCAGACGGCGGCGGAGCCGTTTTGTGGGCCGCGGTCGCCGAGAGGCTGCGGCGCCCGGTGATCTCGCAGGCCTCGGAATTGACCGTCGACGGCGCCTCCGTGACCGGCAAGCGGCAGACCGAGTTCGGCTACGACTCGATCCGCGCGCCGCTTCCCGCGATCGTCGCGGTCTCGGACGCGATCAACACGCCGCGCTATCCGTCGCTGAAGGGGATCATGGGCGCGAAGAAGAAGCCGCAGGAAACGGTCGCGCCGTCTGCTGCCGGTGACGCCGCGACGACCGTCGTCGAGCTGAGCCCGCCGCCGCCGCGCGGCGAGGCGCGCAAGATCGAAGACGACGGCAGCGCTGCAGAGCAGATCGTCGAGTTCCTCGCAGAGAAGAGGCTCGTCTGATGGCGAAGACGCTCGTCTTCCTCGAGCATCACGATGGCGCGATCCAGAAGAACGCGCTTGCGGTCCTCTCGAAGGCAGCGTCCGTTGGTGACGCGCACGGCGTGGTGATCGGCTCCGGCGTGCGTGACGTCGCGGCGAGTGTCAACACGACGGTGTGGGTCGCAGACGACGAGCGCGTCGCGGCGCCGCTTCCGCAGCCGCGCGTCGATGTGATCGCGAAGCTCGTGCGCGACGAGGGCTACGACACGGTGCTCTTCGGGCAGTCGGTGCTCGCCGCGGACACCGCAGCCGGCCTGGCCGCGCGGCTCGACGCCGGGCTCAACTGGGGGCTCGTCGACTTCGACGGCACGCAAGGTCGCGCACCGCAGCTGCAGGACACCGTCGTCGTCGAGGTCGGGTGGTCGTCGCCGGTGCGCATCGGCATCTTCCGGTCCGGCTCGCTCGACGTGGGCGAGCTGTCCGGCGCGAACGAGGTGAAGGACGCGGCGGTCGAGCTCGAGGACTTCTCGACGGCCGCGGAGATGCTCGAGCAGGCGCACGCGGAGCAGCAGGGGCCCTCGATCGAGGACGCCGACGTGATCGTCGCCGGCGGCCGCGGCCTCGGCGAGCCGGAGAAGTTCTCGCTCGCGGAAGAGCTCGCGTCCGCGCTCGGCGGCGCAGTTGCCGCGACGCGTGCCGTCGTCGATGCGGGCTGGTACCCGTATTCGGCGCAGGTCGGGCAGACGGGGAAGACGGTGTCGCCGAAGCTGTACGTCGCGCTCGGGATCTCCGGCGCGATACAGCACAAGGTGGGCATGCAGGGGTCGAACGTGATCGTCGCGATCAACAAGGATGCGAACGCGCCGATCTTCGAGTTCTCCGACCTCGGCGTCGTCGGCGACCTGCACGAGATCGTCCCGAAGCTCACCGAGCTCGTGCGCGCGCGCAAGTCGTGAGCGTCCGCCCGAGTGAGTTTCCGCCGCCGTGGTCGCCGACGGAGGCGACCGCGCCGCCGACGGATCCGGCGGACGAGCGGATCGAAGTCGGCTTCCTGATCGTCGGCGCAGGCCCGGCGGGCCTCGCTGCTGCGATCAGGCTCGGCCAGCTGATGGAGGAGGACCCCGCAACAGCGGAGCGGCTCGGCGAGGTGCCGGTCGCGGTGCTCGAGAAGGGCAAGGCGCCCGGCTCGCACCTGTTGTCCGGCGCGGTCGTGAACCCGCGGGGGCTGCAGCGGCTGTTCAAGGGACGCAGGTCGATCGACGAGCTGCCGTTCTACGGCCCGGTGCACGGCGAGTCGGTGCTCTTCATGACGAAGAAGCGCGCTGTGCGCATCCCGACGCCGCCGACGATGGTCAACCACCGCAACTACGTCGCGTCGCTCTCGCGGCTCGGGAAGTTCCTGGCGGACGAGGCGGAGTCGCTCGGCGTGACGATCCTCCCCGAGACGTCGGCGGAGAAGTTGCTCGTCGACGGCGGACGCGTCGTCGGCGTGCGGACGGGAGACCGCGGGCGCGGGCGGGGCGGCGAGGAGCTCGGCAACTTCGAGCCCGGCTCGGACATCACCGCGCGCGTGACGATTCTCTCCGAGGGGACGCAGGGTCACCTGACCGGTGCGGCGCTCGATCGCTTCGGGCTGCGCGGCGAGAACCCGCAGGTGTGGGCGCTCGGCGTGAAGGAGGTCTGGAAGGTCCCGAAGCCGCTCGACCAGGTCGTGCACACGATGGGCTGGCCGCTGCGCGCGGGGCGGAAGTTCCGCGAGTTCGGCGGCTCGTTCATCTACCCGATGGGCGACGACATGGTCACGATCGGAATGGTGATCGGGCTCGACTACCGCGATGCGGAGCTGTCGGCGCACGACGTGCTGCAGGAGCTGAAGACGCATCCGCGCATCGCGCGCATCCTCGAAGGCGGCGAGCGTGTGCAGTGGGGCGCGAAGACGATCCCGGAAGGCGGGTTCGTCGCGCTGCCCAAGCGCTTCCACGCCCCGGGCTTGCTGCTGACGGGCGACGGTGTCGGCTTCGTCAACGTACCGGCGCTGAAGGGGATCCACTACGCCGTCGAATCGGGTCGCCTTGCGGCGGAGTCGGCGTGGCGCACGCTCGCGCGTGGCGCGTCGATGCGCGAGGCGCTCGCGTCGTACGACGACGCGATTCGCGCTTCGTACATCTGGACCGATCTGCGCGAGGTGCGCAACATGCGGCAGGCGTTCGGCCGCGGCTTCTACATGGGCGGCGCGCTCGCCGGCGCGATGACCGCGACGAAGGGACGGTTCCCGCCGGGCGACTCACGCACGGAGCGCGACGCCGAGCAGGACATCTTCATGGGCGGCCGCGCGAGGTCCTATCCGGCGCCAGACGGCAAGCTCACGTTCGACAAGCTCTCGAGCGTGTTCGCGTCGGGCAACCGCACGCGCGACGACCAGCCGAACCACATTCGCGTGCAGACGAAAGTCCCGCGGGAGCTCGCGGTGATGTGGGAGCACATGTGCCCCGCGCAGGTCTACGAAGTCGGCGCAGAAGACGGCGACGGCACAGTGGAAGTGAAGCTCGCCCCATCGAACTGTGTCCAGTGCGGAGCAATCACCGCAAAAGGCGGCCGCCTAACGCCCCCAGAAGGCGGCAGCGGCCCCGAGTACACACTCACGTAGCACTCGCGCGCGCGTCTCTTCACGGCGGCTGCCGCCCGTCATGGTCGGGCAGGACACGTTCGCCGCAGAACTGTTTGAACTGGGCGATGGCCGACGCCGGCCGGTCGCCGAAGAGCTCGAGCACGTCTTCACGCCGGAACGTCACGTGGGGGAACTCGACCCCGATCGTGGGCGCGTAGCTCGTCCACGCATGTGACTCGAGCGGTCCCGGGACGCCTGCGCGCCGCGGGTTCTGGACGACATATCGAACGCCGTTCGCGAGCGCCGCTTCCGTGCGGAGTGGGCGGTTCCAGTAGCGCCTGCCGAAAAGATGGTTGATCCGTCCGTGCTCGCCGTTGAACCATCGGGCGTACCCGCCGTTGAGCTCGTCCATTCCACGCGCAAGCCCCTTCGAGCCGACCTCGAGAATCACGTGGTAGTGCGAGCGCATGAGGCAGTACGCGACAACGTTCCAATCGTGCTTCTTCGCCAGGCGGTCGACCATCAGGAAGAAGACCGTTCGATCGCGGTCAGAGGTGTAGACCGGACGGCGGTTGTTCCCTCTCGTCACTACGTGATGGAAACCGGGACCCTCGTCGCGAACCTTGTAAGCCATGCATCGACGGTAGACCCGAGTTCGTGACGGATCTGCCACGCGCACACTCTCGGCTCACATTTGTTGCAGTCACGCGACGACGGCTGCCGCCGTACATGGCTAGATTCGGCCTGTCGTGATCACCTCTGTCGACAACCAGCGCGTCAAAGATGTCGCTCGCTTGCGCAAGTCGCGGGAGCGGCGGCGGGCGGGATTGTTCATCGCCGAGGGGCCGCGGGAGGTGGAGCGGGCTCGCGCTGCCGGGTTGTCCGTGCAGGCGACCTACTTCGCGCCCGAGCTGATCGCGTGGGACGAGGGGGAAGAGGTGAGCGCGCGCGTGCTCGAGAAGATGGCGTACCGGGCGGAGCCGGAGGGTGTGCTCGCCGTGGTCGAGATTCCGCAGCGCACACTGCCGGCCGACGCGGGCCTCGTCTTGGTCGCCGTCGGGATCGCGAAGCCCGGCAACCTCGGCGCGATGGCGCGCACCGCCGACGCAGCCGGTGCCGACGCGCTCGTCGTCGCCGACGCGGAGGCGGACGCATGGAACCCGAACGCGATCCGCGCTTCGACCGGCGCCGTCTTCACGTTGCCCGTCGTCGAAGCGACGCGCGACGAGGTCGCCCAGCTGCCGCTGCAGAAGGTCGCGGCCGTCGTGGGCGCGACGACCCGTTACACCGGCGCCGACCTCGTGCAGCCGACAGCGCTCGTCGTCGGTGCCGAGGACGAAGGGCTCGACGGATCGTGGCGCGCGCTCTCCGACGTGCAGGTCGCGATTCCCATGCACGCGCGGAGCGTCGACAGTCTCAACGCCGCGACGAGCGCGGCGATCCTCCTCTTCGAGGCGGCGCGACAGCGTGGCTGAGCTCCCGACGCGCGACGACGTCGAGTGGGCGCGCATCACGATCGGCGACCGCGTGCACCGCACGCCGATGCTGCACAGCACGACGCTCGGCGCGCACCTCAAAGCAGAGCTCTTCCAGCGCACCGGCTCGTTCAAGGTGCGCGGTGCGCTGAACAAGATCAGCAGCCTGACGGCCGACGAGCGCGCGAACGGCGTGATCGCGATCAGCGCCGGCAACCACGCGCAGGCCGTCGCCTTCGCGGCAGCGCAAGAGAAGATCGACGCACTCGTCGTGATGTGGCGTGGTGCGTCGGAGCAGAAGATCGAAGCGACGCGCGCGTACGGCGCGGCGGTCGACCTCGAGACCGACAACCCGACCGACGCGTTCGCGCGCCTGCACGACTTGATCGCGGAGACCGGTCGCACGCTCGTGCACCCGTTCGACGACCCGCTCGTGATCGCCGGCGCCGGCACGGTCGGGCTCGAGATCGAGGAGGACGCACCGGACACCGACGCAGTGATCGTCGGCGTCGGCGGCGGCGGGCTCGTCTCCGGGCTCCAGACCGCGCTCGGTGCGACACGGCGCGTGATCGCGGTCGAGCCGGAGCTCAGCACCGCGCTCCACACGGGCCTCGAGCGCGGCGAGTCGACGCCGGTCACTCCGACCAGCATCGCCGACGGCCTCAGCGCACCCTTCGCAGGCGATCTCGCGCTCGAGATCTGCAAGGACATCGAGCGCGTCCTCGTCACCGACGACGAGATCGAGCACGCGTTCCGCATGCTCTACCAGCGCGCGAAGCTCGCCGTGGAACCGGCCGCCGCAGTCGCCGCAGCCGGCTGGCTCGCGGGCAAGATCGACGCCGAACGACCGGTGCTCGTGATCTCCGGCGGCAATGTCGCCGGCCAAACGGCCGCTGCTATCCTGGCCCGGCCATGAAGGCCGAGATCCACCCCGACTACGTCCTCACCACAGTGCACTGCGGCTGCGGGAACACGTTCACCACGCGTTCCACGAAGCCCGAGTTGCACGTCGAGATCTGCTCGGCCTGTCATCCGTTCTACACCGGCAAGCAGAAGCTCGTCGATACGGGCGGACGGCTCGAGCGCTTCCAGAAGCGGCTCGAGAAGGCCGAGCGCGCTGCGCGCTCGTCCTCCTAGCACCATGGCGCAGGCCATCGGCGGCCAGGCCGTCCTCGAGGGCGTGATGATGCGCGGACCGCGCAACTGGGCGGTCGCGGTGCGCAAGCCGGACGGCGAGATCGCACAGGTCGCGCGCAGCATCCAGCCGTTGATGGCGCGCCACTGGTTCCTTCGCCTGCCGATCGTGCGCGGTGTCGTCGCGCTCGGCGAGAGCCTCTCGATCGGCTTTCGCGCACTCAGCGTCTCCGCGAACTACGCGGCGCAGGAAGAGCAGGAAGGCGACGAAGAGCCCGCGGAGATCGGACGCTGGGCGCTCGTGTTCGCGTTTCTCGTCGCGATCGGCTTCGCACTGATGATCTTCAAGGTCGGCCCGGCGCTGATCACCGACCTGCTGCCGCTGAACGGCAGCTGGTTCGTGCTCGTCGAAGGCCTGATCCGCGTCACCGTGTTCATCGCGTACCTCACGCTGCTCAGCTTCATTCCGTCGCTGCGGCGCGTGTTCGAGTACCACGCCGCCGAGCACAAGGCGATCAACGCGTACGAAGCCGGCGACGAGCTGACGCCGGAGAACGCGCAGCGCCACTCGCTGATCCACCCGCGCTGCGGCACGGCGTTCCTGCTCTGGGTGATGGTCGTGAGCGTGTTCGTCTACGCGCTCCTCGGACGCCCGCCGCTGCTCTGGCTGATCGTGAGTCGCATCGTGCTTCTCCCGGTGATCGCCGGAATCGCGTACGAGCTGATCCGGTTCGCGGGCAAGCACTCCGACAACCGGCTCCTCATGACGCTGCTCGCGCCGGGCCTCTGGCTGCAGCGGCTGACCACGCGCGAGCCGCAGCTCGACCAGCTCGAGGTTTCGATCAAGGCGCTGAAGGAAGTCCTTGCGCTCGAGGGACGCGAGACCCCTGAAGACCGACGCGTGGAGGTGATGGCGTAGTGGCAACCGAACGCACGGCAAGCGTGGTGTGGCAGGGCGACCTGCTGAACGGCAGCGGGACGATCCAGAGCGTGACGAGTCGCGCGCTCGGTCCGCTCGACGTCACCTGGGCATCGCGCAGCGAAGAGGCGAACGGGCGCACGAGCCCCGAGGAGCTGATTGCCGCCGCCTGGGCCTCGTGCCTCTCGATGGCGCTCTCGAGCGGCCTCGCCAAGGCGTCGACTCCGCCCGAGAAGCTCGACACGTCGGTGACGGTGTCGTTCCAGCCGGGCGAGGGAATCGTCAGCGCGGCATTGACGGTGCGCGGCACCGTGCCGGGGCTCGACGAGGACGGCTTCCGCGCCGCCGCCGAGACGGCGAAGGACAACTGCCCCGTCTCGAAGGCGCTCGCCGGCATCCCGGCCGTCACGCTGGACGCCCAGCTCGCGAGCTAACCTCGTGCGGCAATGGCCGCCCTCGACGACCTGATCGCGGAGCTCGAGCGCTCCTACACCGAGACGCGCGATCGCATGTCCGATCCCGCCGTCTACAACGACCACCGCGAAGCGGCGGACGTCGGCCGGCGCCTGAAGCAGCTCGAAGGCCCGTACAACCTCTCGCAGGAGTGGAAGCAGGCGCGCGCAGACCTCGACGCTGCGCGCGGCGACTCCGAGCTGTCCGAGATGGTCGCCCACTACGAGGCCGAGGTCGCGCGACTCGAAGAGGAGCTCAAGCTCGCGCTCGCCGAGCGTGACCCCGCCGACGACAGGGACGTGATCGTCGAGATCCGGCAGGGCGTCGGCGGCGACGAGGCCGCGCTGTGGGCCGCCGAGCTCGAGCGGATGCTGCAGCGGTACGCGGAGCGGCGCGGGTTCAAGGTCGAGCAGCTCGAGCAGAACGCGAACGAAGGCGGCGGCCTGAAGGAAGGCGTGTTCGCGATCAAGGGCGACGGCGCGTACTCGATCTTCAAGTTCGAGGGCGGGACGCACCGCGTGCAGCGCGTTCCCGAGACCGAGTCGGCGGGCCGCATCCATACCTCGACCGCCACGGTCGCGGTGATGCCGGAGGCGGAGGAGAACGAGATCGAGATCAACGAGAGCGACCTGAAGATCGACGTGTACCGCTCCTCCGGCCCCGGTGGTCAGTCCGTGAACACGACCGACTCCGCGGTGCGCATCACGCACATGCCGACCGGGATCGTCGTCGCGATGCAGGACGAACGCTCGCAGCTGCAGAACCGCGACAAGGCGATGCGCGTCCTCCGCGCGCGCGTCTACGAAGCCGAGCGCGAACGGCACGCCGCCGAGCAGGCCGCGTCACGCAGCGCGCAGGTGGGAACCGGCGCGCGCGCAGAGAAGATCCGCACCTACAACTTCCCGGAGAACCGCGTCACCGACCACCGCATCAAGCTGACGACGCACCGGCTCGACCAGATCCTCCAGGGCGACCTCGACGATTACACCGACGCGCTGACCGCGGACCAGCAGCGGCGCGCGCTCGAAGGTTGACGCTCGGCGAGGTTCTGAAGGGCGCCACCGACTACCTGGCGGCGCGCGGCGTCGAGAGCGCCCGGCTCGACGCAGAGCTGATCCTCGCGCGCGCGCTCGGACTTTCGCGCCTCGAGCTCTACACGCAGCACGACCGTCCGCTGACGGACGCCGAGCGCACCCGCGCGCGCGAGCTCGTGCAACGGCGCGGGAAGCGCGAGCCGCTCGCCTACGTCCTCGGCGACTGGGACTTCCGCCGCCTGACGCTCAAGACGGATGCGCGCGCCCTCGTGCCGCGGCCGGAGACGGAAGTCCTCGTCGAGCGCGCGCTCGCGCGCATCGCGAACGTCGAGTCGCCGCGCGTCGTCGACGTCGGGACCGGCACGGGGGCGATCGCCCTCTCGATCAAGCACGAGCGTCCGGATGCGGACGTGACGGCGACTGATATATCTCCCGCCGCGCTGGAGCTGGCTCGGGAGAACGCCGGGCAGCTGGACGTGCGGTTCGTGGAGACCGACCTGATATCCGGCGTCGAGGGCCCCTTCGCGCTGGTGATATCCAATCCGCCGTACGTGCTCGAAGGGGAGCTGGACGAGCTGCAGCCCGAGCTCGCGTGGGAACCGCGCGAGGCGCTGCTCGACGAAGGCCAGACCGAGCGCCTCGCACGCGACGCGCGCGGGGTGCTCGACGGCTGGCTCGTGCTCGAAGTGCACGAGGAGCGTGCGAGCGCGACGGCCGACGCGCTCACGACACTCGGCTACGAAGCAGCCGGCGTCGTGGCGGATCTCGCCGGGAGGCCACGAGTGGTGGAGGCGCGGTGGGGACCGACGCAGTCGAGCAAGCGGTAGCGGCCGCGGCCGCAGGCCGGCCGATCCTGCTGCCGACGGACACGGTGTACGGGCTCGCGACGTCGGCCGAGCGCGCCGACTACGCCGCGGCGCTCTACCGCCTGAAAGGGCGCGACGAGATCCAGCCGACGGCGATCGTCGCGGGCAGCATCGGCGCGCTCGCGGCGGCGATACCCGAGCTCGACGAACGCTCGCTCGCGATCGCGCACGCGCTGCTCCCCGGGCCGTTCACGCTCATCCTGCCGAACCCCGCGCAACGCTTCCGCTGGCTCACCGGGGCCCGCACCGACACGATCGGCTTGCGCGTCCCGAACCTGCCCGAACCGGCACAACGCGTCGCCGATGCCGTGGGCGTCCTGATCGCGACGAGCGCGAACGATCCGGGCGGCCCGGACCCCGCATCGCTCGACGACGTGCCGCAGCGGATTCGCGACGCCGTCGCAGCGGAAATCGACGCCGGCACCTTGCCGGGCATCGCGTCGACGGTGCTCGACTTCACCGGCGACGCCCCCGTCGTGATCCGCGAGGGCGCTTTCCCCGCTGCAGAGGCGCTCGAGCGGGTGCGGGCCGTGCTCGCCACCTGACCTACTACGATCAGCCCGTGGCCGTTGCGCAGCAGACCTTCGAGCAGCTGAGGACGGCGGGGCTCGCCGAGATCGACCCCGAGATCGCCGAGCTGCTCGGCCGCGAAGCCGATCGCCAGCGCGGCCAGATCGAGCTGATCGCGTCCGAGAACTTCACGTGGCCGAGCATCCTCGAGGCCGTCGGGTCCGTGCCGACGAACAAGTACGCCGAGGGCTATCCCGGCAAGCGCTACTACGGCGGCTGCGAGGTCGTCGACGAG
>Ga0066702_10000367_pt1 | contig 11133 bp, 13 predicted proteins | sample GraSoiAngelo_151_FD_66507 | JGI IMG/M metagenome (GOLD analysis project Ga0066702, IMG submission 66507) | Grasslands soil microbial communities from the Angelo Coastal Reserve, California, USA - 14_1009_12_20cm | ecosystem: Environmental > Terrestrial > Soil > Grasslands | place: USA...
CGTGCAGGCCAAGCCGGCGCCTCCACCGAAGCCCGAGCCGCCGAAGAAGCCGCGCAAGCCCGAGCTGACGCCGAAGGAGATCGCGACGATCCGTGCCGCGCTGGTCGAGCAGCGGAACGTTTTCACGCGCGAGTTCAGCGACCTCGAAGACGCCGCGTTCAACGTCTCGCAGTCGGAGGTTTCCGGCGAGGTCTCCTTCGACGAGGAGTACGCCGACGCGGGCAGCTTCACGTTCGAGCGCGAGAAGGAGCTCTCGATCGGCAACAACATCCGGGACCTGCTCGACAAGGTGAACCACGCGATCAACGCGATCGACCGGGGGACCTACGGGATCTGCGAGAACTGCGGCAACCCGATCGCCAAGGCGCGGCTGCTGGCCCTGCCGTACTCGACGCTCTGCCTGAACTGCAAGCAGATCGACGAGCGCACGCGCTGAGCACCCGGCGCGCGCACTGCGCGCGCATATGATTCGCAAGGTGGAGACGCCCGCCCCCACTCGCCGCACCGCTCTCCTATTGTTCGCGGCCGGCGCCGTCGTCGTTGCCGTCGACCAGGTCACGAAGGCCCTTGTCGTTTCGGATCTGCGAGAGGGCGAGTCGCGGCGCGTGATCGGAGGCGTGCTCGCGTGGACACTGCAGCGAAACCCCGGGTCCGCGTTCGGTCTGTTCCGTCACTTCCCGGTGGTCTTCACGATCCTCGCGGCGCTGATCGCGTTCGTGATCATCGTGCGCGCGCCGCGCGTGCACGATCGCTTGACGGGGGTGGCGCTCGGCCTGGTTCTCGGTGGCGCGCTGGGCAACCTCGTCGACCGCATCGCGCGCCCGCCGGGCGTGTTCCGGGGCCGGGTGATCGACTTCATCGACTTCCACTGGTGGCCGGTGTTCAACGTCGCCGACTCGGCGGTGGTGATCGGAGCGCTGCTCTTGCTGATCGCGTCGTATCGAGCCGAGCGTCGCGCGAAAGAGCGTGAGCGCGCCCCCGCGTGAGCTCCTCGTCTCGGCCGACGACGCCGGGACGCGGCTCGACGCATTCGTAAGCGCGCGTGCCGGCATGTCGCGCGCGGCTGCAGCGAAACTGATCGCAGCGGGTTCCGTGTTGGTGGACGGGCGCGCGGCGACGAAGTCCTTGCGCGTCGAGGACGCGATGCGCGTCAGCGTCTCGATACCCGAACACGAGAGCGCCGTTCCCCAAGCCGAAGAGATCCCGGTCCGCGTCGTCTTCGAAGACGAGCATCTTCTCGTCGTCTCGAAGCCGGCGGGTCTCGTGGTCCATCCGGCCCCCGGGCACAGCTCGGGAACTCTCGTCAACGCGCTGCTCGCGCGCGCCGGCGGAGCGCCGGCCGGGGGAGACGCCGAGCGCCCCGGAATCGTCCACCGGCTCGACGCCGGCACGAGCGGCCTGATGATCGTCGCCAAGGACGAAGCGACCCACGCCGCCCTGACCGACGCGCTCGCCGCGCGCGCGGTGACTCGGGTCTATCTCGCCTTGGTCGAAGGGATCCCCGACACCGCCACCACAACGATCGACGCGCCGATCGGCCGCTCGACCCGGGACCGGAAGAAGATGGCCGTCGTCGCCGGCGGCCGCTCGGCGGTCACGGAGATCACGGTGCTCGAGAGGTTGCCAGACACCGCTCTCGTCGAGGCGCGTCCGATCACCGGCAGGACCCACCAGATCCGCGTCCACCTGAAGGCGGCCGGGCACCCCGTCGTCGGGGACCGCGTCTACGGGCCCAACCGGAAGCTGGCCGCGGCGCTCGGCCTAGACCGCCCGTTCCTGCACGCCGCGCGCCTTTCCTTCGAGCATCCCTCGACCGGCGCCCTCATCGAGCTGGACGATCCGCTCCCTCAAGACCTGGCGGCGGCGCTCGAGGCTGCTCGAACGAGGTCGTGAAATCCGGCGAAGCCTTGGCTGTCCCCGGCCGCGGCGGTAGAATGACATCTCTGTAATTCTTCCAGTCGTGCCTTCCCCGGGGGCGGCGGTTTGTCCGACAGCTTCGTCCACATCCACACCCATACCGAGTACTCGATGCTGGACGGAGCCAGCCGCATCGATGAGCTCATGCGGTCCGCGGCCGAGCAAGGCATGCCGGCCATGGCGATCACCGACCACGGCGTCATGTACGGCGCCGTCGACTTCTACCAAGCGGGCCGGCGGCACGGCGTGAAGCCGATCATCGGCTCGGAGCTGTACGTCGCGACCCGTTCGCGCTTCGAGAAGTCCTCGCGCGAGAAAGACTCGAACCACCACATGACGGCCGTCGCCGAGACCGACGAGGGCTATCGCAACCTCATGAAGCTCGTCTCCCTCGCGCACCTCGAAGGCTATTACTACCGGCCGCGCGTCGACAAGGAGCTGCTCGCGCAGCACGCGAAGGGCATCATCGCGACGAGCGGCTGCCTCGCCGGCGAAGTCGGACAGCTGTTGCTGCAAGGCCAGGTCGAGCAGGCCACCAAGGTCGTCGGCGAGTACCGCGAGATCTTCGGCCCCGATAACTTCTTCGTCGAGCTCCAGGACCACGGCCTCGCCGACCAGCACACCGTGTTCCCGCACCTGATCGACATCGCGAGACGGACCGGCACGAGGCTGCTCGCAACGAACGATCTCCACTACACCCACAAGCAGGATGCGCCCGTTCACGACGTCCTGTTGTGCATCCAGACCGGCTCGACGATCAACGAGCCGGGCCGCTTCAAGTTCGACGCCGAAGAGTTCTTCCTGAAGTCGCCCGAGCAGATGCGCGCGCTGTTCCGCGACCACCCGGACGCGTGCGACGCCACCCTCGAGATCGCGGAGCGATGCAACGTCACGCTGGAGATGGGCGTGCAGCGGTTGCCGGTCTTCGTGACGCCGACCGGTGAGAGCGTCGACGCGTACCTGCGACGCCTGACGTACGAGGGCGCTGCGGCGCGGTACGGCGACCCGCTCACCGACGAGGTCCGTGAGCGGATCGAGTTCGAGCTGTCGACGATCGCGTCCATGGGGTTCGCCTCGTATTTCTTGATCGTCGCCGACCTGATCGCGTACGCAAAGGCGAACGGCGTGCGCTGTGGCCCGGGCCGCGGTAGCTCGGCCGGCTCGATCGTGTCCTACTGCCTCGGGATCGTCGGCATGGACCCGATCAAGTATCGGCTGATGTTCGAGCGCTTCCTGAACCCGGCGCGCAAGGAGATGCCGGACATCGACATGGACTTCGACGTGCGCGGGCGCGGCGAGGTGCTGCGGTACGCCGTGCGCAAGTACGGCGAGGAGCGGGTGGCGCAGATCGTGACCTTCGCAACGATCAAGGGCAAGCAGGCGATCCGCGACGCGGCGCGTGTGCTCGGCATGCCGTACGTCGTCGGTGACCGGCTCGCGCGCGCGTACCCACCGGGGATCCTGGGGAAGGACCCGCCGCTCGCCGCATGCTTCGATCAGTCGTTCGAGTGGCCCCCCGGCGACCGCGGGAACCAGGCCTACGCGGGTGCGAGCGACATGCGGTCCTTGTACCAGACGGACCCCGACTCGAAGCAGGTGATCGACGTCGCGCGCGGCCTCGAGGGGTTGCGCCGGCAGGCCGGCGTGCACGCGGCCGGTGTCGTGATCAGCGACCGGCCGCTCGTCGAAGTTGTGCCGGTGCGACGCGCCGACGACGACCACGGCGGGATCGTCACGCAGTACGAGATGAACGCCGTCGCAGAGCTCGGTCTGCTGAAGATGGACTTCCTCGGGCTCCGCAACCTTACGATCCTCGGGGACGCGATCGACCTGCTGGCGAAGCGCGGCGTGACGATCGACATCGACGCGATCCCGATGGACGATCCCGCGACGTACGCGATGCTGAGCCGCGGCGAGACGATGGGCGTGTTCCAGCTGGAGTCGCCGCCGATGCGCGACGCACTCGTGAAGCTGCGCCCGGACCGGTTCGAGGACATCGTGGCCATGGTCGCGCTCTACCGGCCGGGCCCGATGAAGGAGATCCCGAAGTACATCAGGGGCAAGAACGACTCATCGTCGGTCCAGTACCTCCACCCCGCGCTCGAGCCGGTGCTGCGCGATACGCACGGCGTGATCGTCTACCAAGAGCAGATCCTGCAGATCCTGCAGCTGATCGCGGGATACAGCGCCGGCGAAGCGGACCTTGTGCGTAAAGCGCTCGGGAAGAAGATCAAGAAGGTGATCGACGCCGAGGAGCCGCGGTTCCTCGAGGGCGCGCGCGCGAAAGACCTCACCGAGGATCAGGCCCGCAGCTTATGGAAGCTGATCGAGCCGTTCGCCGGTTACTCGTTCAATCGCGCGCACGCCGCGTGCTACGGGCTCGTCGCGTACCAGACGGGCTACCTGCGGGCGAACCATCCGATCGAGTACATGGCCGCGCTGCTGACGAGCGTCAAGGACAACCCGGATCGCAGCCCGGCGTACCTCGCGGAGGCGCGCGCCCTGAACATCACCGTCGAGCCGCCCGACGTCAACGCGAGCGAGTCCGACTTCACGCCGACGCCGGAAGGAACGATCCGCTACGGGCTGTCGGCTGTGCGCAACGTGGGGGAGAGCGTCGTCGCACAGATCATCAAGGCTCGTACGCAGAAAGGCGCGTTCACCTCCTTCGCCGACTTCACGCGGAAGGTGGACCACATCGTTCTGAACCGGCGCGTCGTTGAGTCGCTGGCGAAAGCCGGCGCGTTCGACTCGCTGAAGATCGATCGCACATCGCTGCTGCAGCGGGACGCGGAGAAGGGCGTAGTGCTGCACGAGAAGGTCGCGTCCATCGTCGACGCCGCAGTGGCGGACGCGCGCGCGGCGGAGCAGGGCCAGTTCAGCCTCTTCGCGCACGATCCGGCGATGCACGTCGACTTCGAGCTGCCCACGGGCGACGACATCCCGAAGAACGTGCTGCTGGCGGCCGAGAAAGAGATGCTCGGGGTGTACGTGTCGGACCACCCGCTGCTCGCCGTGGAGGACATCTTGCGCCAGGCGTCGTCGCACAAGATCACCGATCTCGTCGGGCTGCGCGACCAAGACGGCGTGACCATCGGCGGCATCGTTACGCGTATGCAGAAGAAGTTCACGAAGAAGGGCGAGCCGATGGCGGTGTTCTGGCTCGAAGATCTCCAGGGTTCGGTCGAGGTCGTCGTTTTCCCGAGCTCGTACGTGTCGGCCGCGCCGCTTTTGGCCGCGGACGCGATCGTGACCGTGCGCGGCAAGATCGACATGCGGGACGACGAGGCGAAAGTCATAGCGCAAGAAATTGCCATCCCGAGCCTGGATCCCGGCGGGGCCCCCCTGGTCCTGAGCGTCCCTGCGGAAACCTGCACGCCGGCGTTCGTCGAGCGCCTGAAAGACGTTCTGGAGTCCCATCCGGGGCCGACTCCTGTCCATCTACGCCTCTTATCCGGGGCGACCCCTGCTAAGACTCTGCGCTTACCTCACCGATACTGTGTGGAGAGGCGAAATGGGCTTTATGCCGAATTGAAAGTGCTCTTGGGACAGAAGGCGCTCGAGTAAAGGGGCGGTACAGGTTGGACGAGTCGATGGTCGACCGCGCGAGCAGGATCACGCCGCAAGAGTGGCGCGTGATCGCCCTTGCCATCGAAGGTGTCGCGCCCAGCCAAGCGTGCGAAGCGTTGGGGATCGCACTCGGCACGCTCGAAAGTCACAAGCAAGCGATCCGGCGGAAGCTCGGCATTCCCAAGGGTGTGCGCTTCGAAGCGTACGTCCGCGAGAACTTCGGCGAAGGCGTCCCGCTACCCGAACAGAAGCAACAGCAGCGCGAGCCGCGCGTCGTCGACAAGGAGACGCAGGACCGGCGAGTTCGATGGCTGCTCCGTATCACGCTGCAAGAGCTTTCCGAGGTTTCCGTGTCCGCGGGGCTGCGCGCGCAGCTGCTCGAGCAAACGGTCGCGCGCATGAACCCGTCGGCGACGGCGGAGGCGGCGCGCGAAGTTGAGGACCTGAAGCAGATCGCGAAAGAAGCGCAAGCGCTGTTCGACAAGGTGCTCGCCGACATCCGGGCGCGCGGCGCCGACGCCGGCTCGGTCGGCTAGTAACGCACGTTCCTGGTCCTGGAAGGTGCAATCTCTGCTTGCGCGCCGTGCGTATCAGTAGGTGAAGGAGGTCTTCACCATGGATACCCGCGAGCGCGCCAACACCGGTTCGCAGAAGCAGGGCGGATACAAGAAGAGATGGCCGAAGTTGGTCGGTCTCTACCTTCTTATCGGAGGAATCGCGTACCTCGTCATCTACTTCGTCGCCTTCCACCACGGCGGCGCCGGCGGCGGTTACTGACCTTTGTTCGGCAAGAGCAAGCAACTGTCACCGAACTCGTGCCATAAATAGCCGGCTTCGAGCGCAGCGTCGTACGCCTCTTGGACGAGCTGCCGTCCGGCGACTGCTTCGAGCAAGGCGAGGTGTGACGACTCCGGCGTGTGCCAGCCGGTGACGAGGCCGGTCACGGCGCGCGCCGGCCGGTCGGGGCCGAGAACGAGGTCGGTCCACCCGCGGCCGGACGTCACCGTTCCGTCCGCGCGCGCGACGCTCTCGAGCGCGCGCGCGACGGTGGTCCCGAGCGCGATGATGCGTCGGCCGTTCTTTCTCGTGAAGTTCACGAGGCGCGCGGTCGTCTCCGGCACGCTGAAACGTTCGGGCAGAGGGACTTCGCCGGCGTCAAGGGAAGAGACGCAGGCGTGGAGCGTGATCGGTGCGACCGCGAGGCCACGAACGACAAGATCGGTGACGAGCTTGTCCGTGAACGGGCGTGCGGCGCTGGGCATCTCGGCGCTTCCCGGGTCGCGCGCGAAGACGGTTTGGTAATCGGCGAGCGGCCACGTTCCGCGCAGGTAGCCGTACGTGATCGGGCGGCCGTGCAACGCCAGGTAGCCGGGCACCGAGCCGTCGATCGAGAGGCGCGCGCGCCACAGCCTCGACCCGAGCAGTGCGCGCGCATCCGGGTACGGCGCGACGAGCAGCGCGCTCTCGCATCCCTCGAGGTACACGGTTTCGCCGACGACCGCGTCGGGCACCGGTCCGGACCCGTCGGCGAGGCGCAACTCGACCGCCCACGCTCCATCGTCGAGGGGCGACGAGAAATGCACAACGATCTGCTCATCGCATGCGCGGATCCCGTCGACGGCGGCCGGGATCGTCGCAGAGGTGTTGACGACGACGAGGTCGCCGGGGTCGAGGAAGCTCGCGATCTCGCGGAAGCGCGTGTGCCGGATGCCGTCGGGGTTCGCGACGAGCAGCCTGACCTCGTCGCGCGCGAATCCACGTGACTCCGGCGGCTCGGTGGCCGAAAGCTCGGTGGGAACGGTGAACGTCGCCGTCATGCGTTCACCATCAGGTCGGCGGCGCGGTAGCGGCCGCTCTTCGGTCGCGTTTCGATCAGGCGCAGCAGCGCGGGCACGATGGTCTCCGGCTCGGGCCGGTCGGAGATGTCCTCGCCGGGGAACGCTTCCTGGTGCATCTGGGTGCGCATGTCGCCGGGATCAAATGCGTACGCGGCGATACTTTGGTTCTCCGCGCCCAAGATCGCCGTCAGCTGATCGAGTGCCGCTTTCGACGAGCCGTAGCCGCCCCAACCCTCGTACGGCTCGACGCCGGCGTCCGAGGTGACGTTGACGACGATGCCCTCCGAGGCTTTGAGCTCGGGAAGCACCAGTTGGGTGAGCGCGAGCGGCGCGAAGACGTTCACGTCGTAGACGCTCGCGAGCACGCCGATGGGGTAGCGGTCGAGCGTCGGCTGCGGGCTCGGTCCGAGCAGGCTCGCATTGTTGACGAGCAGATCGAGCCGTCCCAGCCGGTGGACCGCGCGCGCAAGCTCATCGAGGTGCGCCGGTTCGGAGACGTCTCCGGCGATCGCGAACGCGTTCTCCCAGCGTGCGGCCGCCTCGGCGAGCGCGTCCTCGTGGCGCGCGTCGACGATGAGGCTCCAGCCGCGCGCGTTCAGCTCGTCTGCTAGGGCGGCTCCGAACCCCCTGGACGCTCCTGTGATGAGCGCAACCTTCATGAGTGCCTCCATTCCATTCGGATGGTTCGAGGCGTAGACTAAGAGTTGAAGTTAACTTCAAGTCAAGAACCGGAGGACTCGTTCGTGGGGATCGACCTGTTAACAGTTGGTGAAGTCGCAACGAGAAGCGGCTTCGCCCCTTCGGCTCTGCGGTTCTACGAGCGAGAAGGTCTGATCCTCGCGAGGCGGACCGAGGGTGGTCAGCGCCGATACGAGCGCAGTGTCCTGAGGCGCCTCGCTTTCATCCGCGCCGCGCAACACGTGGGCCTCACCCTCGACGAAGTGCGTACGGCGCTCTCGAGATTGCCTGCCTCGCGGACGCCGACGCGCGCCGACTGGACGAAGATCTCTCGATCGTGGCGAAAGCGTCTCGATAGCGAGATCGATGCCCTCGTTGCGCTTCGGGACGGCTTGGACTCGTGCATCGGCTGCGGATGCCTCTCGTTGAAGACGTGCTTACTCTCGAACCCGCACGACGAAGCAGCGGAGGACGGTCCGGGCGCCGTGTACCTGCCCGAGTGGCTGCGAGAGCCGGTTCCCGCCGATCGCTGAGCCGGCCGGTCGTTAGACTCGGTTCATGAAGACGACGAGTTTCCAAGTGAAGACCGGAAGCAAGCCGGCGATCGTCGACATCACGGATCACGTGGAGACGTTCGTCTCCGGCGAAGGCGACGGGTTGGTGAGTGTCTCGCTCCCACACGCAACGGCCGGGCTCGCGTTGATGGAGCTCGGATCCGGGAGCGAAGACGATCTGTGGGATCGGCTCGAGTTCATGCTGCCGAGAGATCATCACTACCGCCACAGCCACGGCAGCGCCGGACACGGTGCGGCACACGTCCTGCCGGCGTTCATCGCGCCGACGTTGACGCTACCCGTGATCGGCGGCGAGGTGTCGCTCGGCACGTGGCAACGGATCGCGATCATCGATCCGAACGTCGACAACCCCACGCGCGACATCGTGCTCGCCTTCCTGCCGAGTGGTTGACAATGCATCGCACGCGGAGCCTCCGAGCGCGCCGGCCGGTAGCATCGAGGCATGACCGTCTATAGACGGCAAGAGGACGGCTCGGTTGTGGTTGCGACGTTTGCGTCCTTCGCGTCGGCCGATCTCATCCGAACGACGTTAGCGGCGAACGGCTTCCGCGCCGTCGTCCGCGCGCGATCGGTCGTTTACCCCTCGATCGACGCGGTCGAAGGCGCCGACGTTTCTGTAGCGGAGTCCGACGCGGATGCAGTGCTTAAGCTCCTCCGAGCCCTCCAGATGCCGGAAGACAGAGTTGAGTAGAGGCTTGGTCTCCATCTGATGGGCACGATCACGGTCGTCAACAACGTTTCACTCGACGGCGTGATGCAGGCGCCCGCTCGTCCCGACGAGGATACGCGCGGCGGGTTCTCATCGAGTCGCTCATGCAACGGCAGCTCATCGACACGTTCCTGCTTCTCATCTACCCGATCGTCCTCGGATCGGGCCGCCGCCTCTTCACCGACCGTGTGCCGGTCGTGCGATTGAAGCTGGTGGACAGCGTCGTGACCACGACGGGCGTCGTTATCGCCACCTACGACTCCGTCTAGCCCGCGTGCAGCGTGTGCTCTTCGTCGCCTTCGCGCGTGTTGCCTTCGGCAGGGATCGGGGTCGCCTTCAGGATGCGTGCCATGTGCACCAGGTTGTGCGCCGTCCACCGCGTCGTGCGTTTCGTGTACTCGTGATCCTGACCGGCCTCGATGTACGAGGGGCCCGGTCCTGCATCGCCGACCCAATACGTGTCGACGTTCGGCGGGATCGTGCATCCCATGTGCATCAAGTTGAAGAGAAGCGACTCGCCGCATGAGTGCGCGCCGTCCTCGTTGCCGGTGACCACGACACCGGCGACCTTCCCGTATAGCGGGTACTGACCGAGCTCGTTCCGCTCGTTGTACGTCCCGTCGAGCCGCTCGATCACACGCGATGCGACGCTGGAGCGATGCCCGAACCAGATGGGCGTGCCGATCACGATGATGTTCGCCGCCTTGATCTTCGCGAGGATCTGCGGCCACTCGTCACCCTCACCTTCGTCCGACGTCACGCCCTCCGGGACGTTGTAGTCGACGACACGCACCACTTCGCTTTCGACGTCGAGCGCGTCGAACCACTCGATCACCTTGTCGATGAGCGCCTGCGTGTTGGAGATCTCGGGCGACTTCTTGAGCGTGCAGTTGAGGAGAATCGCCTTGAGCTTCATATCGCCTCCCGTGGTCGCAGCACGATAACCCTCGGTCTCTCGCGGCGGGAACTCGACGCCTGGGTCTACTTCGATGTGAAATGCAGCCGTGAATGAGAAGATGGTTCGTCGCGTGCTCAGGATCATCGCCTCGATCCCGCGAGGGAGCGTTCTGAGCTACGGCGAGGTCGCCGACCGCGCCGGATTGAGGTCGGCTCGCCTCGTCGGGCGGATCCTTGCCGAGACCGACGACGACATCCCGTGGCATCGCGTGCTGCGCGCGGACGGCTCGCCGACGCCGCATCTCGCCGCGAAACAAACCGCGCTGTTACGCGCCGAAGGGGTTCGTTTCCGGAAGGGCCGGGTCGTCGCCTAGTTGAGCGAGACCGCGTCGGTCGGTCGCCCCACCGACGGGCCGACGGCCTCGAGCAACAAGGCCTCGCGCTTCGCCAGCTCCGCGACAACCTTCAGTCGGTTCGCGGCGTCGGGAGCTTCAAGCAGACGCTGCCGCTCGGGCAGGTCGAGCGTGAGCGTCGACGCGAGCGCGAACGAACTGGCGACGGCATCGTCCGGCAGGGTCGGCGCGACCACGTCGTCGCCGTGCACGCGCGCGCTGACGCTGAGGTACCGGTTGACCGCCGCGCGCGCGCTCGGAAGCTCCTTAGAGGGATGCTCGCCCGGCTGCTCGTCCAAGATCGTGACCTCGCCGATCGGGTAGGGGTCGTCGGGCAGGCGCACGTCCAGCGCGAAGCGCTCGTGTCCGGTCACGATGATCGCCATCGAGCCGTCCGGCGCGCGCTGCACCTGCTCGACGACGGCGATCGTGCCGATGCGGAACGTGTCTGCATAGCCTCCCACCTCGCGGCCGCGGCGGATGGCGAGCACCCCGAACCGGCGGTCGTCGGATAGGACCCGCTCCATCAGCGCGCGGTAGCGCGGCTCGAAGACGTG
>Ga0066702_10000368_pt1 | contig 11133 bp, 7 predicted proteins | sample GraSoiAngelo_151_FD_66507 | JGI IMG/M metagenome (GOLD analysis project Ga0066702, IMG submission 66507) | Grasslands soil microbial communities from the Angelo Coastal Reserve, California, USA - 14_1009_12_20cm | ecosystem: Environmental > Terrestrial > Soil > Grasslands | place: USA...
TTCGAGCGCATCACGAGGGAGTCCGTGATGGCCCCGCCGGCGTCGTAGCGCACACCCCGGAGCAACTCGCCGTCGCTGATGCCGGTGGCGGCGAAGAAGCAGTTGTCCCCTTTGACCAGGTCGTCGAGCCCGAGCACCCGGTCGAGCTCGTAGCCCTGCTCGAGGGCCGCCTGGCGCTCGGACTCGTCGCGGGGCCAGAGGCGGCCCTGCAGCTCCCCGCCCATGCACTTGAGGGCGGCCGCTGCAATGACCCCCTCCGGAGTGCCGCCGATCCCGAACAACACGTCCGCCCCGGACTGCGTCCACGCCGTGGCGATGGCCCCGGCGACGTCGCCGTCGGTGATCAACCGGATGCGCGCCCCGTTGGACCGCACCTCCTCGATCAGGTCGCCGTGGCGGGGCCGGTCGAGGATCACGGCGGTGACGTCCCGCACCGACTCGCCCTTGGCCTCGGCGATGGCCCGCAGGTTGTCGGTGACGGACTGCTCGAGGCTGACCTTGCCGGCCGCCTCCGGACCCACCGCCAGCTTCTCCATGTAGACGCACGGCCCGGGATTGAACATGGTGCCCCGCTCGCTCACCGCGATCACCGACAGCGCCCCGCCCCGGCCCAGGGCGGTCGGCGTCGTGCCGTCGATCGGGTCGACGGCCACGTCGGCCGCCGGGGGTGTGCGGTCCCCGACCCGCTCGCCGTTGTAGAGCATCGGCGCCTCGTCCTTCTCGCCCTCGCCGATGACGACCACGCCGTCCATGGGGACGCCCCCGAGGACCACCCGCATGGCGTCCACCGCGGCTCCATCGGCGCCTTCCTTGTCGCCACGGCCCAGCCAGCGGGCGGCGGCCATGGCGGCCGCCTCGGTGACCCTGACCAGCTCCATGGCCAGGTTGCGATCAGGAGCCTGCGGACGGGGACCTACGCGCTCTGCCACGAACCGAATGTAGCCCGCCGGGCCACCGGCGAGGCCCGTGGGTGATGTGACTGCGGCCCGGAGCGCTGGGTACCATTGGGCCCGGTGCAAACCATCGCAAGCAGTCCTTCCCCTCCCGAAACGGGGCTGCTCGAGAGCCTTTTCGGAACGCGCGACCGACCGCATCCCGCCGTGCTGGCGGCCGGTGCGGTCGCCGTCGTGGCCGGCGTCGGCCTGCGGTTCTGGTCGCCCAGCTCGCTGTGGTTGGACGAGGCGCTGAGCGTCAACATCGCCCGCCTTCCCGTGGCCCGCATCCCGGGCGCCCTGGGCCACGACGGCTCACCGCCGCTCTACTACGTGCTCCTTCACTACTGGATGGCTCTGTTCGGCCGGGGCGATTTCGCGGTGCGGGCCCTGTCGGGCGTGATGTCCGTGGGCTCGCTGCCCCTGTTCTGGATCGCCGGGCGGCGGATAGGGGGCCGGACGGTCGCATGGGTGACCTTCTTCCTGGCCCTGTCGTCGCCCTTCGCCATCAACTACGCCACCTCGGCGCGTATGTACTCGCTGATGATCCTCCTGTCGCTGCTCGGCTTCCTGGCCCTGAGCGCGGCCTACGAGGAGCCCACCCCGCGCCGGCTGCTCGGGCTGGGTGCCGTCACCGCCGCCCTCCTGTACACGCACTACTGGGGCATCTACCTGGTGCTGGTCGTGGCCGGCTGGCTGGCGTGGCGGCGGCACCGGATGGGGCGGGGCCGCCAGCAACTGCGGGCCATGCTCCTCGGCGCGCTGGTCTGGCTGCCCTGGGCTCCGGTGTTCGCCTACCAGACCCTCCACACCGGGACACCGTGGACCACGTCGGCCAGTCCCGGGGATCTCCTGCAGGTCTTCGGCGACTGGTCGGGCGGCGGCCCGTGGGGCGGATTGCTGATGTACGCCACGTTCCTGCTGTTCATCGTGGGCGCTTTCGGCCGCACGGCGGCGCCCGGCTCGGCCATCACGGTGGTCGACGGCGAGGGGCGGACCCGCCACATCGACGCCGGCCCGGCCATCGTCATCGGGCTGCGGCCCCGGCCCGGGATGTCGGCCATGGTCGGCATCGGCGTGGCCACCCTGATCGTGGCGGTGCTCCTCGGGGAGCTGGCCAACGCCGCCTTCGTGGCCCGCTACACCGCGGTCGTGCTGCCCATCTTCCTGCTCGTCATGTCGGCCGGCGTGGCCATCCTCCCGGGCGCCCGGTTCCGGGTCGGCTGTGTGGCCGTGCTGGTGCTGGCCGGGCTGCTGACCGGCCGGAGCGAGAACGACCAGGCCCGCACCGAGGCCGTCCAGATCGCCGCCGTCCTCAACGCCCAGGCCCAACCGGGCGACCTCGTGGTGTACTGCCCGGACCAGCTGGGCCCGGCGGTGGACCGCCTCCTGACGGTGGGAGGGGTCGGGCAGATCACCTTCCCGAGGGCGATTGGCCCTCAACGGGTAGATTGGGTGGACTACCGGCGCCTCATCGCCTCCACGAACGTGTCCCAGTTCGCCCAGGAGACGCTGGCCCGGGTGGCCGGCAGCCACACCGTGTGGCTCGTCTGGAGAGACGGATACCCCGCCCTGGGAGGCGATTGCGGGTACCTGAAGAGCTGGCTCGACCTGTTCCGCCAGACCGGTGTGACACTCGTGCACGCCAACGGCCAGAGGTACTACGAGTTCGAGAACCTCACCCGATACGCCGGGTAGAGCGGCAGATGGAGCAAGGAGACTCAGTGATCGAGGAATCGGACGACCTGGCCAGCGACGTCGTCATCATCGGCGCCGGACCGGCCGGGTTGACGGCGGCCTACGAACTGGGCCGGACGGGTCGGCGGGCCACGGTGCTCGAGTCGGACGACGTGGTCGGCGGGATCAGCCGGACCGTGGAGCGCGACGGCTGGCGCTTCGACATCGGAGGGCACCGGTTCTTCACCAAGGTGGCCGCGGTGGAGGACTTCTGGCACGAGGTGCTGCCCGACGAGGACTTCATGCTCCGGCCCCGCAAGAGCCGCATCTACTACCGCGGGAAGTTCTACGACTACCCGCTCAAGGCGTCCAACGCCCTGTCCAACCTGGGGGTGATAGAGGCCGTCCGCTGCGTGGCGTCGTACGTGTGGGCCCGCATCCGGCCGCCCAAGCGCCAGGACATGTACGAGGGCTGGTTGGCGGCTCGCTTCGGCTGGCGGCTCTATCACCACTTCTTCAAGACCTACACGGAAAAAGTGTGGGGCCATCCGCCGGCCGAGATGCCCGCGGACTGGGCCGCCCAGCGGGTGAAGAACCTGTCCCTCGCTACGGCGGTGGTGAACGCACTTCTCCCGAAGCGCAACCAGAAGGACATCACCTCGCTCATCGAGGAGTTCCAGTACCCGCGGCTGGGGCCCGGGATGATGTGGGAGCGCTGCCGGGATCTGGTCGAGGAGCAGGGCACGAAGGTGATGATGAACACCCGGGTGGCCCGCATCCGCCACTCCGGCGGCCGGGCCCTGTCGGTGATCGCCGAGACCGAGGGCGCGTCGACGGAGTACCACGCCAGCGCCGTCATCTCCTCCATGCCGATCAACGAACTGGTGCGGGCCTTCGACCCGCCGGTGGACGACGACGTGCGCCGGGCGGCCGACGACCTGTACTACCGCGACTTCCTCACAGTGGCTCTCGTGGTCCCCGATTCGGCCGTTCCGTGGGACGACAACTGGATCTACATCCATGATCCGACCGTCAAGACCATGCGCATCCAGAACTTCGGTTCGTGGTCGCCGTTCCTGGTCAAGGAGGGCCGCAACGTCCTCGGCCTCGAGTACACGGTCGAGGTGGGCGACGACGACTGGGACGCGCCCGACGCCGAGCTGATACAGCGGGGCGCCGAGGAGCTGGGCCGGCTCGGCCTGCTCGACCCCTCCCAGGTCGAGACCGGCTACGTCGTGCGCATGCCCAAGGCCTACCCCTACTACGACGTCGACTACGCCGCCAACGTCGACCGCATCCGGGCGTGGCTGGCCGAGCACGCCTCCAACGTGTTCCCGATCGGCCGCAACGGGATGCACCGCTACAACAACCAGGACCACTCCATGTACACCGCCATGCTCACGGTGGAGAACCTCTTCGGCGCCTCCCACGACGTGTGGTCGGTCAACGTGGAGGAGGAGTACCACGAGATCAACTCCCGCACCACCGCTCCGTCCGGTTCGGCGGCGACGGGGACCGGGCGGGACGCCCCCATCCTCCCGAAGAAGGTGCAAGCCTAGGCTCGTGACCCGGGTCTGGTACTGCGCCAACTGCGGCTACGAAGTCCACTCGCGGGGCCGTTGCCACGCCTGCCGGGAACGGCTGGTGGCCTCGGCCGTGCCCGAGCTCGAATCGGCCTCGGAGGACGACGAGGTCGGGTACCGCATCGACGGGTGGACCGACCGCGACCGGGGGCGCCTGATCGTGCGGCTCAACGACCTGGGCATCGAGCACCGGTTCGAGGAGGACGAGCTGGTCGTCGACGCGGCCGACGAGGCCCGGGTCGACGACCTGGTCGCGCTGCTCGGTGACTCCGCGGAAGCCGGCTTGGCCGAGGGGCTCGGCGCCGACCCGGCCGCGGGCTGGGCCGATCTCGACGGCGGGGAGGGGGACGAGGCCGAGGCGGCGGCCGGCGGCGACGGGGCCCGGTGGGACGAGGATCCGGACATGGCGGCCACCGTGCGCCTGCTGGCCGACGCCGCCACCCGGCTGCGCATGGACCCCACCGACATGCAGGCCGATGCCGACGTGGCGGAGGCGTCCGCGGCCGTCTTCGTCGCCGACCGGTTCGGACCGTTCGACGAGAGCGAGTGGTCGGCCGTCGGACGGGTGACCCGGCGGCTCCTGGCCGCCCTCGGCGCCGAGGAGGCGCTGGAGGAGGACATCCGCCGCCAGGCCGGCGTCCTCGAGAAGCTGCTCGGCCGCCTCGGTGCCACACCGACCGCGGTGGCCGACGGGGAGGCCGACCAGGCGCCCGTCGGCGAGCGCACCGTCTACGAGCTGGCCGAGTGGCTGCCCGACCAGCGGGCCCAGCTGGGCTACCTGCTCGAGGAAGCGGGCATCCCCTACGAGTGGGAGGGCGACGACCTGCTGGTCCCGTCCGAGCACGAGGACGGCGTCGAAGCCCTGTTCGACCTTGTGGCGGGCGGTCACTCCGACGACGACGAGGGCGACGAAGAACGCTACCGGGTGGTCGCCGAGCTGTTCGCGGCGTGTGGCCGCCTGGCCGGCGACCCGACCGACGAGACCCGCCAGGACGCCGTGCTGGGCTGGATCGAGGACTCCGAGGGCCCGCCGCTGCTGGGCATGGACGAGGTCGTCTGGTTCCGGCTGCGCAGCCGGGCCCGGGTGCTGGCCGTGGCCATCGAGGAGGGGCACGACCCCAGCGAGCTCCACGAGCTGGCCACCGAGCTGCACGACATGCTGCGCGCCGTGGTGTGAGCCGTGGTGTGAGCCGGGCCGCCGGCCGGCTCGGCCTGCTCCTGGCTCCGGGGGCGGGCGCCGACCGGGACCAGGCCACGCTGGTGGCCCTCGACCGGGCCGTCACGGCCGCCGGGGCGACCGTCGTGCGCATGGATTTCCCGTACCGCAAGGTCGGCCGCCGGGCGCCGGACCGGCCCGCGGTGTTGCTCCGGTCCGTGGAGACCGAAGCGGCGGCCCTGGCCGGCGGGCCCCTCGTGCTCGGCGGCCGGTCCGTGGGCGGACGCATCTGCTCCATGGCCGTGGCCGAGGGCGGCGCCCCCCGGGCCGCCGGCCTGCTGCTCGTCAGCTATCCGCTGCACCCGCCGGGAAAACCGGACCGGCTCCGTACCGGGCACTTCCCGTCCATCACCGTCCCCTGCCTCTTCGTCTCCGGGACCCGCGACGCGTTCGGGTCGCCGGCCGAGCTGGAGGAGGCCACGTCCGCCATCGCCGGCCCCGTGGTCCACCACTGGATGGATCGCAAGGACCACTCCCTTCGCGGCGTCGACGCGTGGATCTGCGAGGTGGCGCTCGACTGGCTGCGGGGCCTCGGGCTGGTTCAGGCGTAGGAGGCGAACAGCTCGGCGAAGGCGGCCGCCGCATCGACGAGGCGGTCGACCTCCACGAACTCGTCGTCGCCGTGGGCCTGGGCGATCGCTCCCGGTCCGCACACCAGGGTCGGTATGGCCGCCTGGTTGCGGACGAAGCGGGCGTCGGTGGTGAAGGTCATGCCGATGATCTGCGGTGTCCGTCCGGTGGCCCGGGCCACCGCGTCGCCCACCTGCTTGACCCATGGGTCGCCCGGAGACATCTCGCTGGCCTCGCCGAAGTTGTCGACCTCGAAGCGGTAGCGCAGACCGTCGATACCGACCGACCGGATGCGCTCGTCGATCTCGGCGAGGGTCGAGTCCGAGGTGGCCCCGGGGAGCACCCGCCGGTCGAGCCCGATGACGCAGGACTCCGCCACCGTGTTGATGGTGCTGCCACCCTGGATCGTCCCCACGTTGGCCGTCGGCTTACCGAGGAGCGGGTGCTCCTCGCCGCCGAAGTCGGCGGCGTGCAGGGCCAGCACCAGTTGGGCGGCGTGCTCGATGGCCGACACACCGTCGCGGGGCCGGCTGCCGTGGCCGGGTCGGCCGGAGACGAGGATGCGGGCCTGCATGAGCCCCCGCTCGGCGACGCACAGGTCGAGGTCGGTGGGTTCGGGCACAAGGCAGGCGTCGCCGTGGATCAGGCCCTGCTCGAGCAGGGCCTGAGTGCCCCAGCGCCCGCCCCGCTCCTCGTCGGCGACCAGGTGGAACACCAGGTTGCACCCCGGCACCCGCCCGGCCCGTTCCAGCACTTCCAGGGCGTGGATGGCGGCGGCGATGCCGCCCTTCATGTCGGCGGTGCCGCGGCCGTAGAGCCGGCCGTCGACGACCTGAGGGTCGAAGGGGTCGTGGCTCCAGGCCGAGGCGTTGACGGGCACCACGTCGAGGTGCCCGTTGACGATCAACGTCGGGCGCTCGGGGTCCGGACCGGACGGGTGCTCGATCTCCGCGATCAGCGACAGGCGGCCGGGGGCCGGCTCCACGCTCTGCCACCGGGCCGTCCGGGCATCGAGCGCCTGGTGGACGGCGTCCTCGATGGGTGCCTCGTTGCCCGGCGGGTTGCGGGTGTCGACCGCCACCAGGGACCTGGTGAGCTCGACGAGGCCGTCCTGATCGACGTATTGACGCACGCCTTGGAGCCTACGACGCCGGGGGATACATACTGGTCGGCCGTGCCGCCCGCCCGCGATCCGTCCCACCTGTACGAGACGGCCCGAGCCGGGGACCGGGCCGCGCTGGGGCGGCTGCTCTCGTTGGTCGAGCGAGGTGGGCCGCCGGCCCGGGAGGCCGGACGCCTCACCTTCGCCGAGGGGCAGGCCGACCACGTCGTCGGCATCACGGGCGCCCCCGGCTCGGGCAAGTCGACGCTCACCGACCGCTTGATCACGGCCGCCCGGGCCGGGGCCGGCCGGCCGGTCGGTGTCCTGGCCGTCGATCCATCGTCGCCCTTCTCGGGCGGGGCCATCCTGGGCGACCGCATCCGCATGCAGGGCCACGCCCTGGACCCGGAGGTGTTCGTCCGCTCCATGGCCACCCGGGGCCACCTCGGCGGCCTGGCTCTGGCCGCACCGGAGGCGGTGCGGGTCCTGGCCGCGTGCGGCTACCGGCTGGTGCTGGTCGAGACGGTCGGGGTGGGACAGGTCGAGGTGGAGATCGCCGGCGCGGCGGACACGACGGTGGTGGTGGTCAACCCGGGCTGGGGCGACGCCATCCAGGCGGCCAAGGCCGGCTTGCTGGAGATCGCCGACGTGTTCGCGGTCAACAAGGCGGACCGGCCCGGCGCCGAGGAGACCCGCCGCGACCTCGAGGCGATGCTCGACATGAACATGGCGATGGGGGCCTGGCGCCCTCCCGTGCTCTCGTGCGTGGCGGCCACCGGGGAGGGGATACCGGAGCTGTGGTCGGCGATCGGCGACCACCGGGCCCACCTGGAGGCCGCCGGCGAGTTCTCCCGCCGCCGGGACCGCCGCCTGGTGGAGGAGCTGAGGGGGGTGCTCGTCGCCCGCATCGAGGACGATCTGCGCCGCTCCCAGTCCGGCGCCGACTGGGAGAACGTGACGCAGGCCCTGCTGCGCCGGGAGACCGATCCCTACGGAGCGGCCGAGCGGTTGCTCAGCGGGGCTTCTCGGCCAGGTAGCCGACCAGGTTGATCTCGGCCCGGAGGGGGAGCCCGTCGCGCTGGTGGCGCCGGGCTTCCTCGACCGCGGCGTCGTAGAAGGCCTCTTCTCCGACGTTCTGGATCGCCTCGTAGGCGGGACCGGTGGACGACAGGGCGCGGGCGAAGATCTCGGGGTCGGGGAAGTCCCACGCGAACGGGACCTCGACGCGCCGGACGTGGAGGAAGCGGCGGGACTCGAGCAGCTGCTCGCCGGCGCCGGGCCGCCCGAGGGAGACCATGGTGGCCTGATTGTCGACCTTGGGCGGGCTGGCCAGCCGGAACGGGGCCAGGGCCCACGCCCCGGGCGAGATCTTGAGGTGACCCCAGACGGTCAGGCCCATCCGCCCCCCGGGTCGCAGCACCCGGTACATCTCGTCCACCGCATCCGGTGTGGTGCCCCAGATGCCCCGGAAGCTGGTGGCCACGTCGAACGTCCCGTCGTCCCACGGCAGATCGTTCATGTCGCCGACCCGGATGTCGGAGTCGGGGCTGCGATGGCGGGCGACGGCGACCAGCCGGGCCGATGCGTCGATGCCGGCGCAGGACGCGCCGCGGGCCCGGGCCAGCTCGATGGCCAGGCCCGACCCGCACGCCACGTCGAGCAGGTGGTCCCCGGTGTCCACGCCCAACCGGTGGTGCAGCGCCACGTACTCGCGGCAGTTGCCCGGCTCGCTGAGGGTCGAGAAGTCGACGGCCTTACGGCCCCATCCCTCGTCGACCATCGCCCATGCGGGCATCCCCTCGTCGGACTCGGACACGGCCACCCCCGACGGGCAGCCTAGGCCCAGGCGATGCAGCCCAGCTCGACGGGCTGGACCAGATCGGGGTGGGCCGGCACGATGCGGACGGTGTAGCCGTGGCGGCCGGCCTGGTCGCAGGGGAAGGTGCCCTCGTAGCGGAAGGGGCCCGACCGGTCGTCGGTCGGGGCGAGCGCCAGTCGTACGATGTCGGTGCCGGTGAGCTCATCGCCGCCGACGACCGGACCGTGGAGCAGCTCGACGGCGACATCGTCGGGGGTGAGCGTCCCCAGCTCGACGGACACGCTGACCGACCGCTCCCCGCCCAGGTCGACCATCCCGGTGACGTCGTCCGGCTCCACGTCGAGCACCTTGACGGCCGGCCACGCCTCGAGGATCCTCTGCTTCCAGGCGGCCAGGGCGCGGGCCCGGGCGTACGCGCCGGCGGCGAGCGAATCGGCCTGCAACGCGGTCGGCTCGTACAGCTCCCGCATGTAGTCCTTGACCATCCGGGACGCCATGACCTTGGGGCCCAGCGATGCGAGGGACGCCTTGACGCGGGACACCCAGCCGCGCGGGTACCGGCCGCCGCTGCGCTCGTAGTAGAGGGGGAGGATCTGCCGCTCGAGGATCTCGAAGAGGCTGTTGGCCTCGACTTCGTCGCGGTGGGCGACGTCGATGATGCCCTCGGCCGAGGATATGGCCCACCCGTTGGCCCCGTCGAACATCTCGTCCCACCACCCGTCGAGGATGGAGAGATTGAGGGCCCCGTTGAGAGCCGCCTTCTCGCCGCTGGTCCCGCTGGCCTCCATCGGCCGGCGCGGCGTGTTGAGCCACACGTCGCTGCCCTGGTACAGGACCCGGGCGACGGAGATGTCGTAGTTCTCGACGAAGGCGATCCGGTGGCGGACGGCCGGGTCCCGGGAGAAGCGGACGATCTGGGCGATCATCTCCTTGCCCAGGTCGTCGGCCGGGTGGGCCTTGCCGGCGAACAGGAGCTGCAGGGGCCGGTGCTCGTCCAGCAGCAGGGCCCGCAGGCGCTCCGGCTGGGACAGGAGCAGGGTGGCCCGCTTGTATGTGGCGAACCGGCGGGAGAAGCCCACGATCAGGAACCTCGGGTCGAGCACCTCGTCGACCCACGCCGCGTCGCTGACCGACACCCCCCGCTCGTGGAGGGCGGACCGCAGGCGATCCCGGACGAAGTCGACCAGCGCCTCCCGTCCCTGCTCGCGTGCCCGCCACAGCTCGTCCTCGCGGGCGTCCATGATGCCGGTCCACTCCTCGGGACCGGCGTCGTCCCACGCCGGTGAGACGTACTTGGAGTACAGGTCGTCCATCTGCGACGACACCCAGGTGCGGCCGTGCACGCCGTTGGTGATGGACGTGATCGGCACCTCGTCGGCCGGGACCGGTGGCCACAGCCCCTGGAACATCTCCCGGCTGGTCTTGCCGTGGAGGGACGCCACCCCGTTCGAGCGGCCGGCCAGGCGCAGACCCATGACCGCCATGTTGAACGGCTCGTCCGGCGCCTCGCCCGGGAAGTGGCCGAGAGCCATGAGCGTGTCGAGGGAGATGCCGCAGTCCTTGGCCCACTGGCCGAAGTAGCGCTCCATCATCTCGCGGGGGAACCGGTCGATCCCGGCCGGCACCGGCGTGTGCGTGGTGAAGACGGTGCCGGCCCGCACCGCTTCGACGGCCTCCTCCCACGAGAGCCCGTCCACCGTGATCAGGCGGCGGATGCGCTCGAGCCCGAGGAAGCCGGCGTGGCCCTCGTTGGTGTGGAACACCTGCGTCTCGGCGCCCACCGCCTCCAGCGCCCGCACCCCCCCGACGCCGAGCAGGATCTCCTGGCGGATGCGGTGCTCCGGACCGCCTCCGTACAGACGGTCGGTGACGGCCCGCACGTCCGGCTCGTTGGGCTCGATGTCGGCATCGAGCATGTACAGCTTGACCCGGCCCACCTGGGCCAGCCACACCTGCGCCTCCAGCGCGGTACCGGCCAGATCCACCGACACCCGGACGCCGTCGACCAGCTCGAGGGCCATGGCATGGGGGTCGAGCACCGGGTAGCGCTCTTCCTGCCAGCCGTCGGAGTCGAGGTGTTGGCGGAAGTACCCGAGCCGGTACATCAGCCCGACCCCCACCAGGGGGACGCCCAGGCTGCTGGACGCCTTGAGGTGGTCGCCGGCCAGCACGCCCAGGCCGCCGGAGTACTGCGGGAGGGCCTCGGCGATGCCGAACTCGGGCGAGAAGTAGGC
>Ga0066702_10000371_pt1 | contig 11052 bp, 10 predicted proteins | sample GraSoiAngelo_151_FD_66507 | JGI IMG/M metagenome (GOLD analysis project Ga0066702, IMG submission 66507) | Grasslands soil microbial communities from the Angelo Coastal Reserve, California, USA - 14_1009_12_20cm | ecosystem: Environmental > Terrestrial > Soil > Grasslands | place: USA...
GCCCTGGTGACCGCCGCCTACGCCACCCGCGCGGTGCTCCGCGGTCACCGCCTCTGGGCGGTCTGCGCCACCGGCTGCGTGCTCGTCGTCGTCGGCGTGGTGGGGCAGCGGACCTTCCCCTCGGCGGACGCGGTGTCGAAGCTCGGCAGGGACGAGGCCGCCCGCCAGTTCCCCGGGGCCTGGGACGCGGGGGTGAGCATCCCCGTCGTCGGCCTGCATGTGACCCCGGTCGCCCTGGTCGGCCTGCTGCTCACCGTGGCCGGCACCTCGCTGGTGCTGTTCTTCGAGGCGCCGCCCGCCGAACCCGATGCGACCCGCCCGCGCCTGCCCCGCCTCGAGGAGGACGACGCGGTCTGATTCGGGAGGTGATCGGCCCCGGCGCTCTCTATACTGGCGCGCCGTGCCGTCCCTCTCCGCCGTGGCCATCGCCGTTCTCGTGGGGATCGTCCTGCCACTGGGCCTCCTGGCGGCGGCGCGTGCCCTCGGCGGAAGCGCCGCCGAGGCGCGGGGGGCGGTTCCCGAGCTGCCCCGGCTGGTGCAGCTCACCCTGGGCGCGATCGTGGTGTTCTGCCTCGTTCCGTTCGCAGTGGCCCTCGGGGGACTGCCCGGCGGCTACACCGTCGTCGAGATGCTCCTCTTCGCCGCCCTTCTCGGCGCCGCCGCCCTCTATGTGGCTCGCGCCGGCTCCCGCGGCTGGGGGTGAGTCGGTGAGCGTCAACGGTCCCCTCTTCTACCTGGGTGCGACCGCGGCCGTCGCCGGGGCGGTGCTCGTGGTCACGCTGAAGGACCTGCGCACCGCGGTGATGGCCTTCGCCGGCTTCGGGCTGGCGCTGGGGCTGCTCCTCCTGGTGGTCGGCGCCGACCTCGTCGCCGGGCTCGCCGTGCTCGTCTTCACCGGGGTGGTGCCCGCCGTGGTGCTCGCGGGCATGGTCCTGACCACCGACCCGCCGGGGCCGGGTGAGGACGACGCCCGGGCGCGCCGTCCGGTGCTGAGCGCGGTGCTGCGCCGCTGGCCGCTGGCGCTCGGGGTCGCCGCCGGGGTCTCGGCCCTTCTCATCGGCGTCGCCGCCGCGAGCCGGGGCGACTGGGTCACCGGGCCGTACCCCTCCGAGCTGCTCGACCGGGGCACGACCGCGACCCTCGGACACGTCCTCTTCAACAGCTATGCGCTGCCCTTCGCGGGGGCGGGGGTCCTCCTCCTCGCCGCCGCCGTCGGCGCCACCGTCGTGGCCCGCCGTGACCGGATCGAGCGCGACATGGACCGCGCCGAGCGCGAGCGCGCGGAGCGGGCGGAGCGGGTCCGCCGCCGCCGCGAGGACCGGATCCGGGCGCGCGAGGGCCGGCGTCCCGGCGACTCCGGGATGGCCGCGGCGATCCCCGGCGACGAGGACGGCGGATGAGCATCGGCGTCACCCACCTGCTGGTGGCGAGCGCGCTGGTCTTCGGCACCGGCGTGTACGGGGTGCTGGCACGGCGCAGCCTGTTCGGGGTGCTGCTCGCGCTCCAGCTCATGCTCGCCGGCGCCGACGTCGCCCTGGTCGCCTTCGCCCGCTTCGGCGACGCCGTCCGGCAGCCGCTCGACGGCACGGCGTTCGCCTTCCTCGCCATGCTCGCCGGCGCCGCCGAGGTGACGGTTGCGGTCGCCCTGGTCCTGCTCGCCTACCGCCGGCACCGCACCGTGCAGGTGGACGAGCTCGACGAGCTCGCCGGATAGGAGTCGCGCATGTACAACCTCGCCTGGGCGGTGGTGCTGGTGCCGCTGGGAGCGTGCATCCTCACCTACCTCCCGGAGTCGCCGCGCCGCGCCGCCTTCCTCCCCATCCTGGGCACCGCGGCGGCCCTGGTCCTGTCCCTCCTGGTGCTCGCCTACCGGCTCGAGCACAACAGCTCCGCGCCCTACCAGTCGGTGATCACCTTCATCACCTTCTCGCCGAACCAGGACCTCGGCGGGGGCGTGGTCGGCGACTTCCACCCCCAGGTGGGGGTGCGCGTCGACGGGCTCAGCGCGGTGATGATGCCGGTGGTCGCGCTGGTCAGCCTGCTGGTGCAGATCCACTCGCTGGGCTCGATGCGCGGCGACGGCGGGCTGCGCCGCTACTTCGCGCTGCTCGGGCTCGGCACCTTCGCGATGCTCGCCTTCGTCGCCAGCCCCAACTACTTCCACCTCTACGTCATGTGGGAGCTGGTGGCGGTGGTCTCCTGGCTGCTGGTCGGTCACTGGTGGCACCGCCCGGAGTCGCTGCGGGCGGCGCGACGCGCCTTCGTGATCAGCCGCGTCGGTGACCTCGCGCTGCTGCTCGCGCTGGTGCTCACCTTCGTCAAGTTCAGCGCCAACGTCGCGCTGCTGCCCGCCACCCCCGGCCAGGATGTCAACGATCCGCTGAGCTTCACGGTGCTCGGCCAGGAGTGGCACCGCGGCCACCTCGGCGCCGTCGCCGGGGTCGGCGTCCGCACCCTGGTGGTCACCGCGCTGCTCCTGCTCGTCGCGGCGGCCTTCAGGTCGGCGCAGCTGCCGATCCAGAGCTGGCTCGCCGACACCACCGAGGGCCCCGCGCCGGCGGCGGCGCTCATGCAGTCGGCGACGGTCGCCACCATGGGGGTCTTCCTCATCGCCCGCAGCTATCCGCTCTTCCTCGAGGTGCCCCAGATCCTCGCGCTGGTGGCGGTGCTCGGCGCGGCGACGGCGGTGGCGGGTGCTCTGGCGGCCCTCGCCCTCGTCGACATGCAGCGGATCATCGCCTACCTCACCTCCAGCCACCTCGGGCTCGCCCTCGTGGCCCTGGGGATGGGGACGCTCTCCGCCGGCGTCTTCCACCTCTTCACCCAGGCCTGGACGGTGGCGCTGCTCGCGCTCGCCGCCGCCAACGTGGTGCGCGCCTACGGCACCCGCGACATCCGCCAGCTCGGCGGGGTCTGGGAGCGGATGCCGTGGACGGCGCGGGCGCTGCTCGTGGGCTGCGCCGGCTCCTCGGGCGTTCTGCTGGTCTCCGGCTTCTGGTCGCTCGACGGCGTGGTCGCCGGGGTGCTCCACAACCGCCTCCCCAACGGCGTCTCCGCGCCGGCGGTGGTGCAGGCGCTCATTCTCATCGGGGTGCTCGCCGCCATGGGGCTGGGGGCGCTCGCGGTCATCCGGCTCTTCGCGGTCGCCTGTCTCGGCGACCCGGCGCGGCGGCGCGGCTTCCAGCCCGAGCGGGTGCGCGAGGCCGGCGACAGCATGCGCGGGCCGCTGCTGCCCCTGGCCGCGCTCACCGTGGTGGTCGGCTTCGCCGGCATCCTCGGCGTTCGCGCCACCTTCGGCAACGTCGTCTTCGCCGGGTCGACGCCGCAGCACGAGCCCTTCTCGGTGGGCGCGGTGCTGCTCACCGCGATCCTCGGCACCGGCGCCGCCGCCCTCGGCTGGCTGGTCTGGGTCCGTCGCGAGCGGGCCGCCGTCGACCTCGCCGCGCGGACGGCCGCGGCCACGCCGCTCGCCGGTGCCGGCGCGTTGCTCGCGCCGGCGAGGGCGCGGGTCGCGTCGGCGTTCCTCACCCGCGTCGCGGCGCTCCCGGGGCTGCTCGAGGCTGCGGTGATCGAGCCCACCACCGAAGCGATGGCCGGTGCCGTCGAGGTGGCTGCAGCCGGCCCCCGCCGGCTGCGCACCGGGCGGCTGAGCAGCTACGCGCTGACCGCCGTCGCCGCGACCGCGCTCCTCGCCCTCGGGGTGACGCTCGCGGCCACCGGCCACTTCCCCGGGGTGGGGGCGTCGCGATGAACCCCCTCCAACTCGTCCTCGCCGCCACCGGTACCGGCATCACCGGGAGCAGCAGCACCAGCAGCTCCACCACCTCGGGCACCTCCGGGGAGTTCCCCACGGTGCTGCTCACCGCCCTGATCTGGTGCACCGCGGCGACGGTGCTGATCGTCCTGGCGCTGCCCGAGCGCACCGACGAGCAGCGCAGCCGGGTCCGTCTCGTCGCCCTCGCCGGGGCGGTGATCCCCCTGATTCTCGCCACCTTCGGCCTCAACTATCAGGTCGGCCAGGACTTCATCGGCGGCACCACCTCCTTCGAGGAGCAGCACGGGTGGCTGACCTCGCTCCCGGTGCAGAGCAGCTACCACCTCGGCGTCGACGGCATCTCGCTGCCCCTGCTGCTGCTCAGCACCCTCCTCTTCGTGATCGCGATGCTCGCCTCCTGGCGGGTGGGCACGCGGGTGCGCCTCTACCTCTCCCTGCTGCTGGTCATGGAGACCGGGGTCAACGGGGTGCTCTGCTCGCTCGACTACCTGCTCCTGCTTCTCTTCTGGGGGATGCAGATCGTCCCCGTCTTCCTGCTCATCGCCATCTGGGGCGGCCCCGAGCGGATGCGCGCCGCCTGGCGCTACCTCGGCGCCGCGTCGGTGGGAGCCGCGCTGCTCACCGCGACCGCGCTGCTCCTCGCTGCCAAGGTGAACGCGAGTCCCCCGACCTTCGACTTCGTCCGGGACAACACCGTCACCCTGGCGAAGGGCATCGGCGGCCTGGGCTTCTGGTTGAGCTTCACCGCCTTCGCGCTGACCCTGCCGGTCGTGCCGCTGCACACCTGGATGCGCGACGCCATCGACGAGGCGAGCACCCCGGTCGCGGTGCTGCTCCGTGGCGGGGTCATGACCCTCGCCGGGTACGGGCTGATGCGGGTCACCCTCACCGCCTTCCCCGACGCCGCCCACAGGTACGGCCTGGTGATGGTGGTCCTCGGGGTGGTGAGCGCCCTGTGGGGGACGGTCGCCGCGCTCGCCCAGGACGACCTGCGGCGGCTGCTCGTCTACGGCGCGGTGGGGCAGATGGGGATGGTGCTCGTCGCCATCGGCAGCGCGTCGGCGATCGCCCTCAACGGTGCGGTGCTGCTCCTCGTCGCCGACGGGCTCGCCGGCGCCCTGCTGCTGCTCCTGGCGGGCGCGGTCCAGGAGCGCACCCGCACCCGCAGCATCGCCCGGCTCGGCGGCCTCGCCTGGCAGATGCCCAAGCTCGCGGCCCTCTGGGTGCTCGGCGGCCTGACCGTGATCGGGGTGCCCTTCCTCGCCGCCTTCGTCGGCGAGCTGATGGTCTTCACCGGCAGCTACCCGGTGCACAGCGCCGCGACCGTTCTGGTCATGGCCGGCACCATCATCACCACCGGCTACACCCTGTGGACGGTGCAGCGGGTCTTCTTCGGACCCAGCCGCGAGGCCTTCGCCCGGCTCAAGGACGCCACCACCCTCGAGCTCACCTACATGCTGCCGCTGGCGATCGCGGTGGCGGTCCTCGGGGTGCTGCCCGGACGGGTCCTCCCGGTCATCAACAACGGGGTGCAGTCGGTGGTGGCGCGCTTCACCGGAGGCGGCTGAGGTGCACGGTTCGTCGCTCCGCCTCGCTGTCGACCTCGTCCCCGAGGGGATCCTCCTCGTCGGCGCGCTCCTGCTCGGGGCGATGGCGCTCAGCCGGTCGGCCCGGCCCCGGTCCGCGCAGGTGCTCACCGCGCTCACCCTGGTCGTCGCCGCGTCGGTCCAGCTCGTCTACCTGAACGGCATGCCCGCCGCCGGCTACCGGGTGTACTCCGACGGGCTGGTCGTCGACCGCTACACCGTCTTCCTGGTACCGGTGATGTGCGTGCTCGCGCTCGTCTCGGTCGCGGCCTCGGGGCCGCTGCTCGCTCGCATCGCCACCCACGTCGCCGAGTACCACGCGCTGATCCTGCTCACCGTGCTCGGCGGCGCGCTGCTGGTGGCGGCGCGGGAGATGGCGGCGCTGTGGATGGCGCTCGAGCTGCTCTCCCTCTGCCTGGTCCTGCTCGTGGGCGTGGTCAAGACCGACCGCCGGGGAAGCGAGGCGGCGGTGAAACAGCTCGTGGTGGGCGGCGCGGCGAGCGCGACCCTCCTCTACGGCTTCGCGCTCCTCTACGGCGCCGGCGGCAGCACCGTGCTCGTCGACGTCGCCCTGCAGGTGGGTCACGCCACTGCCGCCAGCGCGCTCGGCATGGCCCTGGCGGTCGGCGCGATGCTCATCAAGCTCGGCGCGGTGCCCTTCCACCAGTGGGTTCCGGACACCACCCGCGGCGCACCGCCGGCGGTGACCGTCCTCGCCCTCGGCGTCGGCGGCACCGCGGTCGCGGGCTCGCTCGCGCGGCTGGCGGTGACCACCTTCCCCTTCGAGGTGGGCAACTGGACGGCGCTGGTCGCGCTGGTCGCGGCCCTCACCATGCTCTACGCGAGCGTCGCCGCCCTCTCCGAGGGGAGCCTGCGCCGGCTCCTCGGCCTGCTCGCGATCGGCCAGGTGGGCGTCCTGCTCCTCGGCCTGCTCGGCCACGATCCCGACCAGAAGGGGATCGCCGCGCTGATGTTCGGGCTGGCCACCGGTGGGGTCACCGTCGCCGGCATGTTCGCCGTCCTCGCGCTGCTCGACGGCAGCGTCGGCGACTCCCTCGACGACTGCCGCGGGCTCAGCCGGCGCAGCCCGCTCGCCGCGCTCATGCTCGGCGTCGGCGTCGTCTCGCTGGTCGGCGCCCCGCCGCTCATCGGCTTCTTCGCCAAGCTCTTCCTGCTCCAGTCCGCGGTGCTCGCCGGCTATGCCTGGCTGGTGCTCGTCGCCCTGGTGACCTCGGTGATCGGCGCTGTGCCCGCGGCCCGGCTGCTGCGCCTGATGTTCGTCGAGGACACCGAGGGTGACATCGCCCCGGCGGCCTCGGCGGCCTCCGCGGTGCGAGTCGCGGTCGGCCTGTGCGCCGGGGCCACGGTGCTCCTCGGCGTCCTCGCACAGCCGCTCTTCAACCTCGCCTCCGGTGGCGCCGGGACGGTCCACTGAGCCGGGCGCTTCCCCATCCGCTGCTGCGCGGCGGCCTGCGGCTCACCACCTCGCTCACCCGGGCGCTGGGGCCGGCGCGCTACACGCTCGCCGACGCCGCCGCCCTCTGCGTCTGGGCGGTGGCCCCGGGGCGCCGCCGCCGGGTGGAGGCGAACCATCGCCGCTTCGACCCCGGCATCGACGAGCGCGAGGCACGGCGGCGGGGGCGGACGTCGTACCGCGAGTACGGCCGCACCATCGCCGACTTCCTCTGGGCCATCGATATCGATGGCGCCGCCGTGTCGCGCCGGTGCCGCCTGGTGGGCATGGCCCATGTGCGGGCGTTGCAGGCGGAGGGAAGGGGCGGGATCGTGGTTCTCAGCCACTTCGGCAACTGGGACATGGCGGCGAACGTGGCCCTGACCCTCGGGATCCCGCTCACCACGGTGATGGCGCCGGTGGGGCCGCAGCTGATCACCGACCTCGTGATCTGGGCCCGGCAGAGCAACGAGATCGAGGTGTTCACCCCCGAGAACGCCGCCCGCGGCCTCATCCGGGCGGTGCGCCGCGGCCGCTTCGTCTGCCTTCTCTGCGACATCCCCGGTGCCGGGCCGACGGTGACCGTCGACTACTGCGGCGGGCCGGTGGTGTTCACCGCCGCGCCGGCGTGGCTCGCCCGCGTGACCGGCGCGCCGCTGCTGCCCGTCGACTGCCGCCGCGAGGGGCGTGGGTACGCCGTCGAGATCCACGCGCCGATGACCGCGGGTCGCCACGAGGACGACACCGTGGTGATGCAGCGGGTCGCCTCGGCGCTCGAGCTCGCGGTGCGGCGCCACCCGGGGCAGTGGTACCCGTTCGGCGAGGTCTACACCGACCACGGCTGACCGGGGTGAAGGGCCCCCCGGGCGCGACGCTGGAGTACCCTAGCTGGGGGATGACCGCCGCCCTCGCAGCCCCGTCGCACGCCGCGTCGCCTCCGGTGCGAGCCGGGTGACCGCGGCGCTGCCGCGAGTGGCGTGGTTCGGCCACGCCGAAGGCCGCCGGGCGGACGGCCTGTCGACGTACAGCCGCGAGGTGGTGGGGGCGCTGGCGGGCCGCGGCCTCGAGGTCCGCTTCTTCTCCCACGACGCCGACGGCGACGTCGTCCCCGCCTCGGCGGTCCAGCTGCGCGCCCTGCGGGTCAAGACGCTCACGGTCTCGCTCCCGGGCTCGAGGGAGCGCATCGAGGAGGTGCTCTCCGACCTCCGCCCCGACATCGTCCACTGCTCCTGGAGCTTCTCGACCCTCGACGGCGAGATCGCCCGGATGGCCCACGCGGTGGGCGCCGCCACCGTGGCCACCTTCCACCTCCCCTACGCGGCGCCGCGGAGCGCCCGGGGCCGGGTGCTCCGCGGACTCTACCGCTGGCACGTCCGCAACCTCTCCGAGTACGACCACTGCGTCGCCCTCAGCGAGGACCAGCGGCAGCTCATCACCGCCGCCGGCTACCCCGCCGATCGGGTCACGGTGGTCCACAACGCAGTCGACACCGACGCCATCAGCCCCGGTGACTCTGATCTGCGCAGGCGGCTCGGCGCCCGCTTCGTCGTCGCCTACATGGGGCGGCTCGACCCCGAGAAGCGCATCCCCGCGCTGGTGCGCACCTTCCTCGAGCTGGGCTGGCCGGAGGACCACGTCCTGGTCATCGCCGGCGGCGGCGCCCACGACCGGCGGCTGCGGAGGATGGTCGCCGACCAGCCCAACGTGCGCATGCTCGGGGTGGTCACCGACCCACAGCTCCGCCTCGAGCTGCTCCGCGCCGCCGACGTCTACGTGCTCCCGTCGACCGCCGAGGGGCTGGCGCTCAGCATGCTCGAGGCGATGGCGGCGGGCTGCGCGGTGGTCGCCACCGAGGCGGGCGAGGACGGTCCCGCCCTCGGCGACGCCGGGATCCGGCTGCCGGTGACCCCGCTCGAGCCCCACCTCGGGGACGCGCTGCGGCGGCTGCGCGACGACGCCGCGCTGCGCGCCGAGCTCGGCGCCCGCGCCCGCGCCCGGGTCCTCGAGCACTTCGCGCTGAGCGCCGGCATCGACCGTCTCGTCGACCTCTACGCGCAGCTCCGCGCCGCCCGGGCGGCCGCATGAGCTGCCCGCGCCGCCCGTGCGCGCTGGTGGTGGACAGCGGCGCGGTGATCCCCCCCGCACCCGACCACGGCGTCCACGTGGTGCCGCTGCGGATCGTCTTCGGCGACCGCGCCTTCCACGACGGCGTCGACATGACCCCCGACGAGTTCTACGCACGGCTGGGGGCGGGGGAGACGCCGACCACCTCGACGCCGAGCCCGGGCGAGTACCTCGAGGCCTTTCGCGCCGCCGAGGCCGACCACGTGATCTGCCTCACCATCCCGGCGTCGCTGAGCGCCATGCACGACTCCGCGACCCTCGCCGCCCGGCTGCTCGCCGACGAGGAGCCGGGGCGCCGGGTCGAGGTGATCGACACCGGCAACGCCGCCGCCGGGCACGGCCTCGTCGCCCGCGCCGCCGCCTTCCTCTGCGCCGCCGGGGCCCCGGCCGAGGTGGTGCGAGAGCGCGCCCTCGAGGCGGGGCGGGAGGTGCTGATGTACGGCACCCTCAGCACCCTGCAGCACCTCGCCCGCAGCGGGAGGGTGCCGTCGATCGCCGCCGGCATCTCCGACCTCATCGGGGTGCGGCCGATCTTCGAGCTGCGCCACGGGGAGGCGCGGCGCGCCTCCCTGGTGCGGGGCGAGCGGCGGATGCTCCGCTCCTTCCAGCGGCTCGCCCTCGAACGGCTCGGCGAGGACCCGCCGCCGGTGTGGCTGCTGGTGGTGCACGCCGCCGCGCCCGAGGCCGCGGGACGGCTTCGCGACGCCCTCCACGAGGTGCTTCCCGTGGGCCGCAGCGAGACGATCTCCCTGACCCCGGTGATGGGCGCCTACACCGGGCCGGGGATGACCGGCTTCGCGGCCATGCCCCTGCGCGGCGCCGAGGCCGAGGGGGTCCCCTGATGACCCTGCCGGTGACGACGTGGACGGTGGCGGCGCTCGGGCTGCTCGCCTACATGCTCGGCGGCATCCCGGTCGGTCTGCTCCTGGTTCGTCTGGCCAGGCCGTCGGTCGACGTCCGCTCGCTCGGCACCGGGAACATCGGCACTGCGAACATCTACCGCAACGTCGACGCCGGCCTGGCGGTGGCGGTCGGCCCGCTGCAGTTCCTCCAGGGCTTCCTCCCGGTGCTGCTCGCCGGCCACGTCGGCATGCCCGCCCCCGTGGTGGGGCTCTGCGCGGTGTGCGCCGTCATCGGCAACGGCTGGCCGGTCTACGTCGGCTTCCACGGCGGTCGCGGGATCGCGGTCGCCACCGGCGCGGTGGCGGCGATGAGCCCGGTCGGTCTGCTGGCCCTCCTGGCCTGCTACGGTCTCGGTGTGCTGGCCCGGGAGATCGCCATGGGGGTCCTCGCCGGGTTCGTGCTGCTCCCGCTGGTGGGTGCGCTGGTGGTGGGGAAGGCGTACGCGGCGATCTTCGCCGCGCTCCTCGTCCTCGTCCTCCTCCGCCGCCTCGAGGGGGCGCTCACCGACGCCCGCCGTGACCGCCGTCCCTGGCGGATGCTGGCCCGGCGGCTGGCCCGCGACCAGCGCCCCGGCCGGCCGCTGGTGGGCCGGAGGACCGACGGGTAGGCGCCCGGCTGAAGCGGCCGCCCTGGCCCCGGCCGCAGTCCCTGATCCCCGCCGTGATCGGCATCGCGGCGGTGGCGACCCTCATCGCCGTCCTCAACCCCGGCCAGTTCGCCCGCTCGGTCGCCGGCTTCCGGGTCTGGTCGGTGCCCGGCATCCTCGCCCTGTCGATGCTCTACTACCTCCTCCAGGGGCTGCGCTGGCAGCCGCTGCTGCGCGCCGTCGGAGTGCGCCTCCCCCTGAGCCGGACCCTGCTCCTCAACCTCGCCGGGCAGGCGACCGGCCTGCTCCCGCTCGGCGAGCTCACCCGCGCGGTGCTCGTCAGCGAGGCCAGCGGCGCCGAGTTCGGCACCGTGGTCGCCACCATCACCGTGCAGGAGCTCGTCTACACCCTGATCATCATCGCGGCCGCGATTCCCGGTGCCCTCGAGCACCCCGCCGCGGCGGGGGGCGTGATCGCCGCTCTCGCCGGGACGGTGCTGGTGCTGCTCATCCTCACCGTCCGCTCCCTCTTCGATCCGGTGATCGGGGTGGTCCGCCGCATCCCGCTGGCGCGAACGATCGTTCCCCAGGCGCTCGAGCTCCAGCGCGACACCGTGGCGCTCCT
>Ga0066702_10000373_pt1 | contig 11027 bp, 8 predicted proteins | sample GraSoiAngelo_151_FD_66507 | JGI IMG/M metagenome (GOLD analysis project Ga0066702, IMG submission 66507) | Grasslands soil microbial communities from the Angelo Coastal Reserve, California, USA - 14_1009_12_20cm | ecosystem: Environmental > Terrestrial > Soil > Grasslands | place: USA...
GGATTGGGTGCGACCGCGGTGCGCGACCCGGAGTAGATCGCGGTCCGATAGGCGGACACCGCGGTACAGAGGGCGGCGTTCCGAGCATCGGTCCACACGATGGTGGCCTGGGTCGGCCCGATAGACGTTCGTGCTGCTCGGATCCGCCGCGGGGTGCGGGAAGCAATCGACTCGCGCGCTCATGCCGGGCACCCGATTGAAGAGGTCGACGACGTCAAAGGGCGTGCCCCGCAGTGGATAGTCCACGACCGTCGAAATCGTGATGGGCGCGCCGAAGGTCTGACCGCCATCCTTCGAGGTGGCGACCACCTGGATGGTCGCCGTGTGCGTCGTGTCCTCGTTCTCCGACCAGAAGGCTTCCACCGTGCCATCGGACGCCACCGCCATCTGGCCGGTCTCGCGGAACCCTTGCCCGATGTTGTTGTTGGCGCCACTGACCTGCACCGGGTTGGACCAAGTCAGCGCGCCGTCGCTCGAGTGCGCCACGAACAGCTTGACGTTGCCGTTGCCGGCGCAGCTGGCGCAAAAGACGGCCCAGAAGACGTAGACGCGACCGTAGAAGGGGCTGTTCGGGTTCTTGTTGTCGACCGCGAGCCACTCGTGGTCGTCGAAATTGGCCTTGGATACCGATGACACCTCGACCGGCGTCTGCCAGCTCGCGCCGTCGTCGAAGGAGCGCGCCACGCCGGTTGCTTCGCTGAAGTGGAGGTCGGGATTGACTGGATCCTCCAGGTTGGCGTAATAGATCACGGTCCCGCAGCTGTAGCGGAAGTGCCCGTCGGGACACCGCACTGGGCCATTGTCGAGGCTGGGATCACCGCCGGACGAACGGCCGGGCGAACCCGGAAGAATGCCGCCGGTCCAGCTGATGCCGTCAGAGGAGCGGTAGTAGCCGGAGACGCCAACGCCTCGTACGAAGGGACACGGGCTGGCGCCCGGCACCGTCGTTCCGGGGCAGGGCCCTTCGTGAATCTCGTCATTGGCGCCGGCAACCAGGTAGCCGGTGACCGGATCTCGGGTAATCGAGGTCTCGTTCTGCTTATTGCTCGAGAAGGACAACGCGTGGTCCTGATCGACGAGATTGTTCCCGGAAACGGATGGGCCGGACGGTCGTGCCAGGGCCGGGGTAATCGGCTGGATGAGTCCGACGGCGATGGCGACCGGCAGGACGGCAATCGACAGCAGGCGGCGTTTGAGCATGCTTCCCTCCCAGGTGGCTGATGACGCCGGCGGCGCTAGATGGTCATTGTAAAGATCCAGGAAAAGTTGGACAAGACCTCACTTTCTCGCGCGTCGTTGCCCGATCGGGCAGGCTCGATGGCCCCAAAGTCTAGACCAGGCAACGATGGTCCGAACCCGTGGTCGACCTCAGAATGTCGGCGGAGATGAGGTGACCGGCGCACCACCAGGGCGGGCATGACGAGGGACAGGGCCCGCGCGTTGCGTGACAGCGGAGGCATGTCCCCCGCGATAAGCCGCCAGGCTTCCGGTGCTGCGCGCACCCGCCAGTCCGAGGTCCTTCGCCTGCAGGGTCTCGCCGGCAACTCGGCGGTCACCGGCATGCTGACGCTCCAGGGTGATGCAGCGACGGTCACGCCGGATTCGCCGGCCTCCACGAAAGCCAACCCCGATCCCCTGGCAGTGGTCGCGGCCGCCTTCCCAACGGCCATGGCAATCGCCGGTCAACTCGAGCCAATCCTCCGCCTGGCCGGCGCCGACCTGGCGCCCCTTGCGATCGGCGCACTCGTCGCCAACGGGTTTCGCGACGAGTCCAAGCTCACGGACGTCGCCTTCTGGCTGCATCATCCCGAGCTGTCCGGCGAGGCCCTGAAGCCGGGTTTGCCGGGCTACCCGAGCCTCGCGAAAGACTGGATCGATCTGCGGACATCAGTCGTGCGGCCCGCGCTCGAGGTTCGGGATGCCAGTCCCCAGGTCGTCCAATCCCACCCGGCACCTGGCGAAGCGCAGCCTGCAGCAACCTCGGGGAGCGACGACTTCGTCAAGGATTGGGCCCGCTCGACGCTCGAGCTACTGCCCAGGTCGCAACGTGAGAAGTTCGAGTCGATCGAATGGGGCCCCCTCGACTTTCCGGGGACGACGGTCGCGATCAAGGGACTGAAGGCTGACGCGCTGGACTGGTACCTGAAGCAGCCGAACGTCGTGCAGAAAGACGGGAAGGAGGGGCCATACCTGACGAGCTCGAACCAGGACGCCGCGAAGGCTCTCTTTCTCGCCCTCTCCCAGGTTCGCCCGGGTGGAGGCGAGCGCCGGGTGAACATCAACGATAGCGCCGTTATCCCCGAGGAGGCGTTCCGCAGCGACCCGACGGAGTTCTACGACTACGTCACGAGTCAGCTGGAAGGTATCCCCGGCCAGACCGACATCCAGATGAATAGTGAGGCGGCGACGAAGTTCGCAGAGATGCGGGGAGCGGCGAAGGCCGAGGGCGTGCCTCTCGTCGCGCTGAACGCGTTTCGTCCGCTTGCGCACGAAATGAAGGCGGAAAAAGCAGCCGGCAACAGAAACGCCGTGGGCGGCATCTCGCACCTGATCGGCCTGGCCGTCGACGTCAAGCTCCACATCGACAAGAAACACGATCCTGACTTCGTCGAAACGGGCACCGGCAACTTCAACAAGATGCTGAACAATGCTGGAGTCACCCGTCTACAAGTGGATCTTCATGAACGGCAGCAGGTTCGGCTTCTATCAATACCGGCAGGAGCCCTGGCACTGGGAGTACAACCCCGAAGGCTTCCGCGACCGGTTCTACGCCGGGGCACCGAACCTGAAGGAAAAGACGGAGGCGGTGCTGGAGGCGGCCCGCCCCAAGAAGCGGAAGAAGTAGCCTACGGATCGATGAGGCCGGTAAGGATCGGTCAGCTCGGCGAGCTGGAGCGCACGGTCGCGCCCGAACACCTCGCCGAACGTTTCGAAAATGCGGGCGTCGCGGTGCTGGCCACGCCAGTCCTCTGTCACTGGTTCGAGTCGGCGGCCGTTTCCGCCGTTGCCGAGCAGCTGGACCCGGGTGAGGCCACGGTTGGCACCCGACTGCGCATCGAGCATCTCAAGGCCACGCCACCGGGAATGCGAGTCCGGACCGTCGCGCGAGTGGTCGCCTTCGAGGGTCGGCAACTGAGCTTCGAGATCGAAGCCTTCGATGAGATTGAACTGGTGGCGCGCGGGACGCACGATCGCTTTGTGATCGATCTCGAACGATTTCTTGCCGGGACACAGGCGAAGGGGCTCCGGGCAGGCAGCACACGAGGAGGCTCCCATGGCCGCTGACGACCCGGTCATCAACCGTGTCCACTCGGCCAGCACCGCCACGATGGGTCGCTCCCTGAACCAGGTGCGCAATCACCAGCTCGTGATCGACGAGCCGACACACCTCGGCGGGCCGGGGGAGGAAATCACGCCGGCGGACGCATTCCTGGCCGGGGTCTCCGCCTGTGGTGTCCTGCTGGTCCAGGGCCGGGCCCGCGATAGCGGGGTCCAGCTGGACCGGATTGCGGTCGACCTCGAAGCGGTCCGCGATCGGAAGGATACCTCGGTGTTCCAGCGCATCGACATGCTTTTCCGCCTCACCGGTCCATCTCAGCCGGAGGCGGTTCAGCTGGTCGAGCACTACAAAAGGCATTGACCCCTTTATAAAGCGGTCGCGGTCGCGACCACGGTTTCGGTGAAGGTGGAGGTTGGGGTTTGAGCGAACCCATATATAGAGGTATCCGGCCGATTACGACCCCGCAGGATTAAGCCGACCTGGCCGTTCCACCCGCATGACCTTCCTTCGGGTTGTCCTGAGCGTATTCGCGATCCTCAACGTCGTCTTCTGGGCGCTGCTCGCGTGGACCTGGGCTGTCAAGCCGAGCTGGGCGGCGCGGCTGCCGCTGAACCTCGGCACCGACCAGCGGTTTCGCACCACCGTGCCGGTGTGGGGTCGCCTGGCGGCGGCCGTGGCCGCGTTCTGGGCGGTTGCCGCGGTCCTCTATCTGACGGTCTACTCGGCGAATCGGCTGGCGTTCGTCGCGCTCTTCGTGCTGGCGGCCATCTTCCTCATCCTCGGGATCGGCGCAGCCGCCCGGGTGTACCAGGTTCTCCAGATGCCGAAGAACGCGATGTCGATGATGCCTCGCCGGCAGCAGGCCCGCTAGCTCGACGCGTCGCCAGTAGCGAACCGACCAGGATCAGCGAGAAACCGATAACGGCCCCCAGCGTGAAGGGCTCGCGCAGCAGCGTCACGCCCAGCAGCAACGCGACCGCCGGGTTGAAGTAAGTAATCACGGTCGCCCGTACCGGCCCGACCTCGCCGATCAGGGCGAAGAAGAGCAGGAAGGCGAGCGCGGTACAGACGACGGCGAGCACGGCGACCGCCAGCAGCACGCGAGGCGAGGGAACGGTTGGGGGGAGCTGGCGCGATGCCAGCGGGGCGTAGGCCAGCGCGGTCACGACCAGGGATGCGGCGACCACGCCGATCGATGGCACGCCGGGGAGCCGCCGCGCGACGATGATCGGCCCGGTGGCGTAACCAACCGCGACGAGCGCGACCTCGCCGACGGCGCCCAGGTCTCGGAACGAGACGTCGAGCCCGACCAGCGCTCCGACGCCCGCCAGGCCAACCACCAGGCCGCCAACGCGCCGGATATCGAGCCGTTCGTCGCCGCGGGTCAGCCAGGTCACGACCGCGCCAATCAGCGGGACGGCCGCGACCAGCAAGCCCGTCAGCGAGCTGGAGAGCCGGCGTTCCGCGTCCGCCAGGAGGAACCAGGGCAACGAGACCTCGACGATGGTGTACGCCAGGACCCATCGCCAGTAGGGGAGAAGGGGTCGAAGCCCGCCCCGGGCCGCCGCAATGGGCAGCAGCAGGGCGGCCCCGACCGCCGTTCGCAGGAACACCAGCGTCACCGGCGTCAGCTCCCCCACCGCGATCTTGATCAGCAGGTAGGGGATGCCCCAGATCACCGCCATGGCGGCGAACAGCAGCCAGCCGCGTCGCGTCATGGCACTCTGGTGTCAGCTCACGCGCTCGGGGCGATGTCCAGGTCGACCTCTTCCGGCACGACGTCCTCGCCGGTGTAGGCGGCGGCCTGCAAGCGAAAGAGCCGGGCGTAGCGGCCGTTGAGGCGCATCAGTTGCTCGTGGGTTCCCTGCTCCACCAGCCGGCCGTGCTCGAGGAAGAGAATCCGGTCGGCGCGTCGCACGGTCGAAAACCGGTGGGAGATATAGACGGCGGTGCGCCCGCGAGTCAGCGACCGGAGCCGTTCGAAGAGCTCATATTCCGCCTGCGCGTCGAGCGCCGAGGTGGGCTCGTCGAGCAGAAGGATTCTGGCGTCGCGCATGAAGGCGCGCGCCAGCGCGACCTTCTGCCACTCGCCGCCCGACAGGTTCACCCCGGCGTCGAACCATTTCCCCAGCGCGGTCTCGTAGCCCTGCGGCAGTCCGGCGATCAGCGCGTCCGAGCCCGCCTGGCGGCTGGCCTTGATCACGGCGTCACGGTCGGTCAGGGTTGGCAGGTTGCCCAGCCCGATGTTTTCGGCCGCCGTGGCCTGGTAGGTCACGTAGTCCTGGAACATGCCGCCGATCTGTCCCCGCAGCGCGGCGGGATCGTAGTCGCGGATGTCGACGTCATCGATCAGGACGCGGCCCTCGACCGGATCGTAGAGGCGGCAGATGAGCTTGAAGAGGGTGGTCTTTCCGGCGCCGTTCCGGCCAACGATCGCGATCGTCTCACCGGGCGAGACCGTGAAGCTCAAGTCGGTGAGCGCATTCTCGGTCGCCCCGGGATAGGCGAAGGTCACGTGCTCGAACCGGATCTCACCGCGCAACGGCGTCGCGACCGGCACCGGCCTTGCCGGAACGGGAAGCACGGTTTTCGTCCCCAGCAGCTCGAAAAGGTTGCTCAAGTAGAGATTGTGTTCGTACATGCCGGAGAATCCGCCGAGGATTCCCTGGATGGAGGTCTGCACCGATTGGGCGGCGGTGGTGTAGAGGGTCAGGTCACCGAGCGTCAGCCGGCCGGCGATCGCCTGCAGGGCGACATAGAGATAGGTCACCGAGGTCGCGATCGTGCTCAGGTTGCCCCAGAGGAAACCGATCGCATAGCGGCGCACCACCTGGCGCCGCTGGCTGCCATAGTAGGTTTCGCCAATCAGGCGGTAGCGGTTGATGAAGTACTGACCGAGCCCAAACAGCTTGACCTCCTTCGCATAGCTGTCGGTGGTCAGCAGCGTGACCAGGTAGTTCATACGGCGAAGCAGGCGGGATCCCCAGCGGGCGATGTTGTAGCCGCGCCACCCATACCGGGTATCGGCGATGAAGGCCGGGATGGGGGAGATGAGCGCGATCAACGCCAGCAGCGGGCTGACCACCACCAGCAGCGCGATCATGCTGATGAAGGTCAGGGTGGTCTGCACCAGCCCGAAGGCGGTGGAGATCATCATCACCGGCCGGTTGATGGAGTCGGTCTGCGCCCGGCGCAGCAGGTCGTAGGATGCCGGGTCCTCGTAAAACGCCAGATCGAGGCCGGCCGCCTTTTCCATCACCATCAGCTGGATCCGCATCGAAACCGAGTTCTGCAGCAGCTGCTGGGTGATGTTCCGCGCGGTGCTCAGGAAGGCGATCAACGCGAAGATCAGCAGCTGCAGCACGGCGAGGAAGATGATGGCGTTCAGGGTCGTGAGCGTCGGATGCCAGAGGCCGAGATCGAGCCGGATGCGGTCGGCGATGTGCTCGCGGTGCACGACGATCCCCTGGACGACGGCATTGACCAGCAGCTTGGAGGTATAGGCCGAGGTTGCGGGGACGATCCCGGCCACGACGGTGGCGGCAAAGAGGCCCGCCGTGACGCCAGGGCTGGCATCCCAGACCAGCCGGATGACCTGGGGCAGTGCCGCCGTCGTGCCACGGACCGATTCCTTGAGGGTGCGCCACCGGCTGCGCCAGTCCTTCGGTCCCGGCTCTGGCGGCTCCTCGATCACCGGGTCGCCGGTCAGGCCGCTGTTGGCCGGCCCGCTGTCGGGATCCTTGCTGCGCCGACGTCCCCACATCCAGAACGCGGGTGGGCCGCCGTGCGGTGGCATCATTCCCACGGCGCTACCCTACCGTAGAGCCGGACCTCGCTCCAGGTTCCATCTCAGGCGACGCGCGCGAACGGTCCGGGTCGAACCGTCCCAATCTTAGAGTTCGCTTAGCCATCCCTCAGAACGGGTTCATCTCGATAGCCTTCAATCGAGAGACTGTCAGCGCCAGGGAGGGTGCCATGATCAATCGACCGCAGCTGGCTCGTCCGGACGCCGGAAGCCCGACCGATACCGCTCGAGAGCTTGCCGCCCGGGTGCCGGCACCGATCGAACAGATCCTGTTCGAGGTCAAACGTCTGATCGTCGGCCAGGACAAGCTGCTCGAGCGCTTGCTGATCGCCTTGCTGTCCGGAGGGCACGTCCTTCTCGAAGGGGTCCCCGGCCTCGCCAAGACGGTGACCGTCAAGGCCTTTGCCCAGGTGCTGGGCGGGAAGTCGGGCCGCATCCAGTTCACTCCGGACCTGGTGCCGGCGGACCTGGTCGGGACCCGCATCTACAACCCGGGTCGTGCCGAGTTCAGCACCGAGCTGGGCCCGGTCTTTTGCAACCTGCTCCTCGCCGACGAGATCAACCGCGCTCCCGCCAAGGTGCAGTCGGCCCTGCTGGAAGCGATGCAGGAGCGGCAGGTCACCATCGGCAAGGAAACGCACCCGCTGCCCGAGCCCTTCGTGGTGCTGGCGACTGAGAACCCGATCGAAACCGATGGCACCTACCCGCTGCCCGAGGCTCAGCTCGACCGGTTCATGCTGAAGGTGCTCGTCGATTACCCCAGCTTCCAGGACGAGGTCGTGGTGGTCGAGCGCATCACCGGTCCCCAGATCGACCTCCGCCAGGTGGTCACGCTGGATCAGCTGCGCGAGATGCAACAGGCGGTGGCCCAGATCTACGTCGACCCGGCGGTGCGGACGTATGCCGCGACCCTCTCCTACGCCAGCCGGCCGGGGAAAGTCAAAGGCCTCGAGGACCTGGCCTCCGCCATCGCGTACGGCGCTAGCCCGCGGGCATCGATCAACCTGGTGGCCGCCGGCCGGGCGCTCGCCTTCATGCGCGGCCGGTCGTACGTCCTGCCGCATGACCTGAGCGAGGTGGCGCCTGAAGTGTTGCGCCACCGGCTGGTGCTCACCTACGAAGGGATCGCCGCCGGGGTCACCGCTGAGGCGGTGGTCCGGCGCGTGCTCGACCGCTTCCCGCCGCCGCGTATCGATCTGGGGGATCGGGTTGCCTCCTAGCGCGCTCAGCGGCCCCATCCCCATCGACGAGTTGATGCGGCGCTCCCGGTGGCCGGTGCTCCGGCGCCTGGGCTTTCATCCCGGAGGCGACGAGCAGTCGCGATTCCGCGGGGTTGGGATCGAGTACAGCGACGTGCGCGAGTACCAGGCGGGCGACGATCCGCGGTCCATCGAATGGAACATCACGGCCCGCTCCGACCGTCCATACGTCCGGGAGTCCTTGCCCGACCGTGGCCTCGACGCCTGGATGCTGATCGATGTCACCCGCTCGCTGGATTGGGGAACGGCACGCTGTCTGAAGCGGCAGCTGGGGCTGGAGTTCGCCGCCACGGTTGGGCAGCTGCTGACCGCACGCGGCAATCGAGTGGGCGCCCTGCTGTTCGACGAGCGCGTCCGAGCCATCATCCCGCCGCTGTCGGGGCGCAGCGCGCTGCTGCGCCTGGTCGCCCGGGTGGAGCGGGCGGCGCAGGATCCGGGCGGAGCCACGGACTTGCGCCGGGCCCTGACGGAGGCCGGCCGGTTGATCCGGAGACCGTCGCTGATGATCGTCATCACCGATTTCATGACGGCGGACGGCTGGCAGCAACCGCTGAGCTCGCTGTCCATCCGTCACGAGCTGATCGCCGCCTGGATCACCGATCCACGCGAGCGTGAAATTCCCGACGTGGGCGTCGTCACCTTCGAAGATCCAGAAAACGGTCAACAGATTCTGGTCGATACCGGGGATGCCCGCCTGCGCTTGCGCTTCGAGAGTGCGGCCGACGCGCAGCGAGAGGCGATCCGCAACGATCTCCGGCGGGCACGGGCGGCGATCGCCGAGCTGACCACCGGTGCCGAGATCGTGCCGCAACTCGTTCGCTTCATCAAGCAGCGGGAGGCGCAGCGCGGACGACCGCTATCGCGCGCTTCGGCATGAGCTTCCAATCACCCCTGCTCCTGCTCGGGCTGCTGGCCATCCCGATGCTGATCGGGCTGTACCTCAGCAGCCAGCGACGGCGCCGCGCCTACGCGGTACGCTTCACGAACCTCGCCCTGCTCAATCAGGTGATGGGCAAAGGGCCCGGGTTCCGCCGCCATATCCCGGCCATCCTGTTCATCGCGGGGATTGCCGGGCTGCTGCTCTCGATGTCGCGCCCGCAGGCGACCATCCGGATCCCGAAAGGGCAGACGAACGTGATGCTGGCGGTGGACGTCTCCGGATCGATGGCGGCGACCGACGTGCAGCCGACCCGCATCGATGCGGCGATCGCCGCCGGCCGCACCCTGATCGACAAGCTGCCCAGTAACGCCCAGGTCGGGCTCGTCATCTTCAACTCGCAGGCGCAGGTGCTGGCGCCGTTGACGACGGACAAGGGCTCGGTGAAAGACGCTCTCGGGTCGCTGGCTCCGGGCGGCGGAACCGCCATTGGGGATGCGGTCCAGGTCTCGGTCGCGCAGCTGGCGAACATCGTGGATCCCAACGGACCAAAGTCGCAGAACTACGCGATGGTGGTGTTGCTGACCGACGGCTCCTCAAACACGGGCATCGACAACGCGACCGCGGCCGCCAACGCGGGCCAGGCGCACATTCAGGTCGATACCATCGGGATCGGGGCGCGCAACCAGACGACCCTGGTCCAGGGTCGCGTCGTGGACGGGGTCGACGAGCAGGCGCTGCAGGCGATCGCGTCGGCGACCGGCGGCCACTATTACTACGCGGCCGACGAGGCCCAGTTGAGCAAGATCTACAGTGACCTCGGCTCGCACATCGGCTGGGTCACCAGCAAGCTGGACCTGACGGTGCCGCTGCTGGCTCTGGGCACCATCATCCTGGTGATCGGCGGGCTGTTCAGCCTGCGCTGGTTCCGGCTTCTTCCCTGATTCGTTCCCGCAGGTGGCGCTCCGATGGGCCGGTGTAGACCTGGCGTGGTCGCGCGATCTTCTGCTCCGGATCGAGCAACCCCTCCTGCCACTGCGCGAGCCAGCCCGGGGTGCGGCCGATGGCGAAGAGCACCGGGAACATGTCGACCGGAAAGCCGATCGCCGAGTAGATAATCCCCGAGTAGAAGTCGACGTTTGGATACAGCCGGTGCTTGATGAAGTAGTCATCGGCCAGCGCCACCCGCTCGAGCTCGAGCGCGATATCGAGCAAGGGGTTGCGACCGGTAACCGCCAGCACGTCGTCGGTGACCTTCTTGATGATGCGCGCCCGGGGGTCGTGGGTCTTGTAGACCCGGTGCCCGAACCCCATCAAGCGCATCTCGCCCGCCCGCACCCGCCGCACGTACTCGGGCACGCGGCTGACGGAGCCAATCTCCTTGAGCATCCGTAACACCTGCTCGTTCGCGCCTCCGTGGAGCGGCCCATAGAGGGCGGCGGCGGCCGCCGCCGTGGCGGAGAAGGGATCGGCGTGCGAGCTGCCCACGTCACGCATGACGTTGGTGGAGCAGTTCTGCTCGTGGTCGGCGTGCAGGATCAGCAGCACATCGAGGGCATGTTCGAGCAGCGGATTGGGCTCGTACTTCAGCTCGGTCGCCTTCCACATCATGTTCAGGAAGTTGCCGGCATAGGAGAGGTCATTGTCCGGATACGCGAACGGCATCCCGATCGCGTGGCGATAGGCGAAGGCGGCGACCGTGGGCATCTTGGCGATCAGCCGGAGGATCTGCAGCCGTCGGCTCGCGGCGTTGACGATGTCCTTCGCGTCGGGGTAAAAGGTGGAAAGCGCGCCCACGACGCCGAC
>Ga0066702_10000377_pt1 | contig 10982 bp, 12 predicted proteins | sample GraSoiAngelo_151_FD_66507 | JGI IMG/M metagenome (GOLD analysis project Ga0066702, IMG submission 66507) | Grasslands soil microbial communities from the Angelo Coastal Reserve, California, USA - 14_1009_12_20cm | ecosystem: Environmental > Terrestrial > Soil > Grasslands | place: USA...
TCATCTGAACATCAGGTTGCCCGCGGGCGACTTCCGGCGAAATCTTGGATGAAGCACACCACCAGCCCGGCAGGACTACTAGGCCCCCCTCTCTACACCACGCCCTGGATGTACGTCCTCCGCACTTCCCGGTCACAGATCAAATGTCTCGGGTCCCTGCGACATGACCGCGTCTCCCGCCAGGCTCCGCAGTGACCCGAGTTGATCTGGGCTAGTTCGGCTGGCCATCGATGTCGCCCCCGGACAACTGGGAGCTTGTACTGTCGGCAACTTCGACTCGCCGCAGCGTGTAGCGCCGGTAAGGCTCGTTATCGGAGACGGCGCGGACGACCGCCCACATCGGTCACCAATCGTGCACCGCCCCAATATCCCACCTGTCGCGGCACCAGGAAACATCCCCGATGTGCCGGTAGGGGAGATGAGAACGCACCCGCCATATCCCAGTCCGCGACGGCGCGAAGGCGGGCAGAACGGCATCACCTCAGGGGGTCATGCACCGACTCGCTCCTGTCGGCCCAAGGCCGAACTTGTCAACAGTTAGCGTTGAAAGGATATGAAGAGATCCTCATTCTCATCCTTGTCGTTGCACTCGGCCTCGTCGCGGCTCAAAGGTTGTGCTCCAGCTGAACCGACGGCCAAGCCCATCGGCTGACGCCGCCAGCGTGCCGACTGTCCGGGCACAACGACGGACCAGCAGAGCGGCGGCGGTGTTCGTCCGACGCCGCCGGCAGCCACAGGCTTTTTAGCTGGGGTCCGGCGTGGACAGTTGTCCCAAGTCCCCCCTTCCGACACATGGTGTATCATGGGTGTATCGCACGCACCAACATTGATATCGATGAGGACGCCTGCCGAGTGGTGATGAAGCGCTACCAGCTCAGCACCAAACGCGACGCCGTCAACTTCGCATTGCGAACTGTGGCGGGTGAGCCGCTCAGCCTCGAAAACGCCCACGGGCTTCGCGGCACTGGATGGGAAGGCGATCTCGAGGAGATGCGGACCACCCGGGCGGGATGACTCTCATCGACACATCGGCTTGGGTTGAGTTCCTGCGCGATACCGATAGTGCGGTGTGCAGCCGCGTTGATGATCTTCTCGACGGCGACATCGTGACCTGCCATCCAGTTCGAATGGAGCTCCTTGCCGGAGCACGTGACGAACGACATCTCAGCGACCTCAGAGGATTGTTGGCACGGGGTTCACTTGTGGCCACCGAGCCGGCCGATTACGAGGAGGCCGCTGCTCTGTACCGTGCTTGCCGCCGCGGCGGCGAGACAGTTCGGAGACTGATTGACTGTCTTATCAGCGCTACAGCCATACGCATGTCGGTACCTGTGCTTCACGCGGACAACGACTTCGAAGTGCTCGCCCGACATACTCCACTCCGGATCGCCCGTCCGTAGCACTCGGCGCTCACGCGGCTGGCAGCCACGGTTCACGCCCCGAGATGATGCCCTCGGAGAGCGGGGAGTAACCGTCCAAAACCCTCCTCCGACACCGCTGGCAAGGCTCCCGGAGGGTCCACCAAAGGGTCGTTGACCTTCGGGCCTACTGGTGCCCTTTCGGGCACCGCCCGTTGCCCGGTCCGGCCTTGCCCTACTCGCGAGGCTCACTCAGACTTACTTCCCTTGACGTTCGAAGCGGTACTGGACTGGTCGATAGGGAGGAAGAGGCGTGAGCGACGGGGGAATAACATCCGGCACAGTGGCATATCTGCAGCGCGAGTTGCAGAAGGCGACGGAAGACCCGAGCCCGGAGGGAACGGCGAGGAAGTTTGCCTTGGCGGGAGAACTGCAGAAGTCCACAGACGGCAGACCAATACCGTCACCGACGAGTTCATCCACCGGCGAGAAGTCCGTCGCCGCGTCAGAGGCGACTGCCAGTTCGAGCTCGGCGGCGACCACCGTCCGACCGAAGTCGAGTCAGCTCCACGCAGTTGAGATCACCGTTGCCAAGGGCGGAAAGACGGTGACGATGACAGCCGCGGAAGCAGCTGATTTGGCTGTGGGTGAGCGTTACATCGGTGCCGAGGGACGGGAAGAGTTGGCCCAGCTGATCGCAGAGGCCACCAAGGGCGGGAAAATGGTGTTCCCGAAGCGCGCTGATTTCGAAGAGTTCATTGAGAAGTTGATGCACCTGGAATCTGAGGGCGCGGACGACGACGAAGCAGAGGACGGAGACGAAGCCGACGACGGGGGCGACGATGCTGGCTCTGACGAGGAAGAGGTCAAGCAACGCTGGAACGCTGGTACCGGCAAGGAAGATCGGACCGTTGACCGCAGCAAAGGGAGCGGGAACAAGACCGATCGAGGCACAAGGCTCTTCAAGGAGGACAAGGACTTCCGTAACTGGGTGCACGAGCTAAAGCAGAAGGGCCAACTCGTACGCTACGGCGTCGACAATAGGACGGGTGGAGCGGACAATCTCACGAACAAGGAACTCCGGATACTCGAGCGGGCATATCTCGCGGAGAAACGCTGAGCGGTCCAGCAGATAGGAGCATCCGATCGTCACAGAAGTCAGCTGCCTCCTGTTCGGCCGTCGCGCAGGAGAGGTTCGCGAGACTCGTCATGGCCCATCGACGGCCATGACCGAGACGGGAGCGCGATTCACAAGGATCGTGAACCAGGACAGGGACCTGCTGCACGGTCACCGCCGAAGCAGGCTGGCCGCGTGTGGGATCAGATTCGAACGGCTGGCTTCCATGACGACCGGCTCGAGCCAGGCCGATTGGTCGTGTCCGCGAGTGAGATCTGTATCGAGGCGCTCACACCGTTCATCGCACGCGTCTGGAGGTCTGTTCGAGCCCGTCACCTGGAATGGTCGGTCTGGGACACCGTGGTGCACATCAACGACGATCTGTACTTCTACGCGGCACAAGTGCTGCTGGCCGACGAGAGCGACTACATCTGCTTCGAGCTCTCAGCTGATGATCACAGTAACGCTGAACGATTACTCGCAGCCTTCACAGTGCAAGCCCGTTTGCTGGCTGGATCGGTCGCATTCGCTGACCCGGACTCTCGCGCTCACCATGTCTATGGCGCCTCCGACCCGGGCGGATTCGCTGCCATGGGCGCGGTCGAATCCCTTATCCACACGTACGACGCCCTGTACGGCCTTGACGGCGCGTCGACATGGCGGCCGCCCGACGATCTCGCTGTCCCTATCCTGAGCCGGCTATTCCCGCACGCACCGGCGGGCGACGTTGCCAGCCCGGGCGACGTGCTGTTGTACATGTGCGGCCGGACCCCGCTCGGTGCCTTGCCCCGCCTAACCGATTGGCGATGGTTACGGGGCGGTACCGGACTGCGGTCCGCCGGAACCCCCAGCAACCCGAGGGAGCAACTAACACCCGAGCGGACCGTCGCCGCCTGCGTGCCGCTCAATGGATCCCTGGGCACCGGGAGCAAAGCGGAGATGTCCCCGAATATCCAGCCCTAATCCCACGGCCGAGGTGTCCTCCACCGCCCGCTCTGAGGCGCCTATGAGGCCGGCCCGGGACTCTTCTCGGCCGATCTTCGAGGGCTATTGGAAGGGAACTGAGGAACGTGGACCCATCCCGAGATGTGGCGACGACCACCGCTCCGAGGTCGAGGTCGGCTTCGATCTCGGCGAGCATCGAGCAGAAGCGGTGCCGGTGCTGGGTCTGTGCGGAGAGCGTCGCAGTAGCAGCACGCTCGTACCGGGATGGCGTCCATGTGCTGCCGTCCCAGTGCTCGTTGTGTCTGGGCCACCCCCGTCCATGGCTGAAGGACTGCCGCCCGCACTGCTATGAGCGGCGCGAGAATGGCATCGTGGAACTGGGGCGGTGGCGGTGGAAGCTGGCCGCCGGCGCTGTAGCGGCGGCGCTGGTAACGACCGGAGCGGTGGCGGCCGCGTCTGGCCTCGGCCGGTCGGCCCGCCACCGGACCGCCGCGGTGCAGGTCGTTCCCCCATCCGTTACGGCGGCGACCACGGTCGCCCCGACGGTCGCCCGCACCCCGACCACGCCGCTCCCGACCACCCGGCCGGCACCCTCCACCACCACGCTCGTGCCCACCACCGTGCCGGCGGGACCGCCGGCGTCAGCCACCCTGGCCATGGCCGGCTGCCCGGTCGCGCCTCACCCGCCCATCACCGGCCCGCCGCCATGGCATCCTGCGGTCCTGGTGCCCGACGCTTCCCTGCCGGCGGTCACCGCGCCCCACCCCTGGCGGTCGCAGATGGGTGCCATCGGGGGCACCGGCATGTGGATCTGGCAGCTCAACAGCACCGAAGGCGGCCAGGTCCCCGCCATCGTCAAGCGGGCGGTGGAGGCCCACCTGCACCAGCTGTGGGTCCGGGTCGGCGACTCCAAGGACGGATTCTACGGCGCCTCCGAGTTGGACCAGGTCGTGCCGGCCGCCCACGCCGCCGGACTGGCCGTGATCGCTTGGGGTTTCCCCTACCTGTACGACCCGGTGGCAGATGCCCACTGGACCGCTCAGATCCTGGCGTGGCGGGGGCCCGGCGGGCAGGCCGTGGACGGCTACAGCGCCGACATAGAGATGGCGACCGAGGGCGTCGATCTCACCGCCCGCCGGGCCCAGGTGTACCTGCAGGGAGTGCGCCAGGCGGCCGGCGGGCGCCTGGTGGTGGCCACCGTCTACCCACCGATCGGCAGCCTCTGGACGGGGCGCTACCCGTTCGTCGCGATGGCGCCGTACGTTGACGCCTTCGCACCGATGATCTATTGGGAGTGCAGCGACCCCCGCTCCGACGCCGTCCTCGACATCGGTCGCCTGTCCCGGCTGCGCCCGGTCCACGTGATCGGCCAGGCGTTCGACATGGCTTCCACGGGCGGCCGGACCGTCGCTCCCAGCGGGGCGGAGATCACGGCCTTCCTGTCCGCCAGCCGGGTGGCGGGCGCGGTGGGGGGATCGTTCTGGGTGTGGCAGCACGCGACTGCCGAGGAGTGGGCGGCTCTGGCGGCGTACCGGTGGGCGGCGTGATATGGCGTTCACCGTCCCGGCACGGCGTCCGCCTTTCGCTTGCGGTGACGACTTCTCCTTCCTCGGCGACACGATGGGCGTGGACGCGTCCGTCACGTGGGAGGCCAAGCCGAAACCGCCCGGCGGCGGCTTCGATCTTGGAGGCTGGCTAGAGGGAGCGGCAGCAGTGGTGACAACCGGAATAGTCGGGAAGGTGGTCGGCTCCCTCGGCTGTGAGATCCTGGGCGGCGGACCGGAGGATCCGTTGGCCGACGGCTGCGCCGCCGCCGTGGCCGGGGGATAGGTCGGTCCGATTCAGTCCGTTCGCGCCCAGATCGGCAATCCCGCCAAGCGAAGACGGTCCCTGAAGCTGCTCCTGACCGCCGATGACTTGCCGGAACGCGGTTGGCGAACGCTCGGCGAGACCGCCTGGCGTATGGGGATGCAGGACAAACTCGGGGAAATCTCCCGGCGATGCCGCAAGAGCGGGGAGTTCACGGCCCTTCGGAGGTTCAGGCAGGACGACCCCCCTCGCGGCCTGTTCCTCCAGGTCGGCCCGTACCCGTCGCCGGCAGACGCGGCGAAGGCCCTGGCCATCCTCGGAGCCTCGGACAGCGGAACACGCTGGCCCGGCGTCAGCCGTCTCGCCGAAACCACGGTGAGCGGTATCGACGTTCCCGGCGTGGCTGACGTCAAGACCTGGGAGTACCACACCCAGCGCGACGATGCACGGGGCTACCAGCGCTTCGTCCAGGGACGCGTCGGCAACATCGTTCTCGCGGTATCCGGATCGGCGTCCGAACCTGGTTGGACGTGGGACGATCTCGTCGCCATCGCATCCCTGCAAGCGGGAAGAATCGGCGACCTCCAAGTGCGGCCTTGAGCTTCGGTCGGGTGGCGGCCGCGACGGCCGTCGCGGTCGCGCTCGCCGGTTGCGACTCGGCTCCCACGGCGGGCTTGAGTGAGGGACCCCCGTCCTTCCCGCTGTACAAGAACGGTCTGGCCACCGCTTTTCCCGGTGGCACCTGCGGCCCCGCCACAGTCGGCAAACCTTTCACCATCTTCGTGGTTCTCACCGGCGGAGACCCGCCGTACCATGTCACCTGGTACGTCAACGGGCGACCCGGGGGCCTGGACCGGGTCGAGATCACCAGCACCGGCACCGACACTGACCCCATGTATGCCAACGGCACCAAGTACACGATCACATTCACGCGCCGAAGCCCGCATGACAAGGTGACTTTCCGGGCTCTCGACTACCGCAAGGGTGTGCTCATGGAGAAGACCGAGGTGCCGGCCATCGGGGGTGCGAGCCCGTGTCCCATAGAGCCGTGAAGGCTGGGGCCTGCTTCAGCGGAACGTCGTTCGCATAAAGGGTTCCCGGGCCCCACCAGGCTACCAAAGCGGAGGTCGTCCTGGTGCAGGTGGACCTGGCGGAGTACCACGGCGTGGAGAAACTCTACGACGTTCTTCGACCGGGCCGGGCTCGAGGACACAAGGATCGGCGCCAGCAACGAGAAGGAGGATGCGGCCCCGGTCGCGACGCAGGGGTTCGAGGCCCTGATGGAGGGGAAGATGAAGGTCGCCGGCGGTGACCTGATGACCAAGGCACAGGCGGCGGCGGTCACCGTGCTGCCCGACAAGGTGAAGTCGGCCGCCCACCGCATCCAGGCCGAACCGGGCTCGGCCGGCCAGGCGCAGCAGAAGCTCGGCGCGAAGAGAGGAGAACATCGTGAAGGCAGTCGTATGGCACGGAAAGCGCGACGTCCGGGTCGACAACGTCTCGGATCCCATCATCAAGGAGCCCACCGACGCCATCGTCAGAGTCACCTCCACGGCGATTTGCGGGTCGGATCTCCACCTCTACGACCCACTCGCTCCTCTCATGGAGGAGGGTGACATCCTCGGCCACGAGCCGATGGGGATCGTCGAGGAGGTCGGCGCATCGGTCGAGCACATCAAGCCCGGCGACCGGGTCGTCATCCCATTCAACATCTCGTGCGGGCACTGTTGGATGTGCGACCACCAGCTCTTCGCCCAGTGCGAGACCACCCAGAACACCGAGCAAGGTACCGGCGCGTCCCTCTTCGGCTACACGAAGCTGTACGGCCACGTCGCCGGGGGCCAGGCGGAGCTCCTCCGGGTACCTGAGGCGCACTTCGGCCCCATCAAGGTGCCGGAGGGGCCGCCCGACGAGCGCTTCCTCTTCCTCTCCGACGTCATCCCCACCGCGTGGCAGGCCGTCGAGTTCGCCGACATACCGGAGGGCGGCTCGGTGTGCGTACTCGGCCTCGGTCCCATCGGTCAGATGTGCGCCCGCATCGCCGCCCATCACGGGGCGACCGTCTACGCCGTGGACAAGGTCCCCGAGCGGCTGGAGATGGGCCGCCGCCACGGCATCACCGTCATCGACCGGACCTCGTGCAGCGACGTCCCCGAGGCCGTCCGAGGTCTGACCGCGGGCCGGGGACCCGACTCCGTCATCGACGCCGTGGGCCTGGAGGCGCACGGTTCGCCCGGCGCCGAGATGGCCCAGAAGATGACGGGTCTGCTGCCCAAAGGGATCTCGCAGCCGCTGATGAAGAAGATCGGCGTCGACCGGCTGGCCGCCCTGATGGACGCGGTGGAGATGGTCCGTCGGGGAGGGACCATTTCTCTGTCGGGGGTGTACGGCGGGATGACCGATCCGATGCCGATGCTGGTGATGTTCGACAAGGGGATCACCATGCGGATGGGGCAGGCCCACGTCAAGCGCTGGATAGATGACGTCATGCCGCTTCTGACCGAGGACTCGGACCCGCTCGGGCTGTCCGACTTCGTCACCCACCGCCTGCCCATCGAGGACGCGCCGCAGGCCTACTCGATGTTCCAGCAGAAGCAGGACGGCGCCATCAAGGTGGTCCTTCAGCCCTAGTCGCCGAGGCGGCGAGACCGTCGGTAGCCGATCGACTGTCTGATAGGGGCGACGGCGATCCGCGCCGCGACAGGCCGCTACGCCGCGCTGGGCTGGTCGAGTGCGGAACCCGGTCCATGGCGCGATCCGTCCCGGCGGACGGCGGCCCGCCCTGCTGCGGTCCACACGATCCCGCCGAAGACCAAGGCCCCGACGAGGAGTCCTACGGCCAACGGCTCGGCCGAGCCCCCGCTCGTCGAGGGGATGGCGAAATCGGAAGCGTTGTAACCGGGCGCGTTGCCGCTCGAAGCTGGCGACGGTTCCGTCGAGCCGGAAGGGGGGTGCGCGGTCGACGAGACGCCCGCTGATGGCGGGGCCGCGATGAGGGGCTGCACGCCGGGCGAGGGGACGACGGCCGTTGCGGAGCCGCCTGTCGGGACCACGGCGGACGGAGGGGGCAGCTCAGCGGGAGGGGGGATCGATCCGGCGGGCGAGGGGAGCGACGAGGGATCCGCCCCCGGATTGGAGGGCGGCTGGACGGTCAGCGAGCTCGCGTCGGGCTGGGCGAGCACCACCCGGTCCGTCGGCATCGTCGGCAGGATGGCAACGGCCAGCTTGTCGCCGCTCACGAGCGAGGAGACGTTCTTGAAGGTGTACGCGGTGCCGCCAGACGATGCGGCTGACGACACGTTGATCTTGCAGTCGTAACCAGGTGCCTGGCTCATCGGTCCGCCCTGCTGCGCGTCGATGGTGGGGCTGGTCAGCGGGCACAGCTCGAGCGTGGTGTTGGGGGTGGTGGCCGAGGAGGGGGCCACCTTCAAAGTGAACGACTGGGCCGTCGATCCGGTCGCGAATTCGTAGAGCACGGCGGCATAGGCGGACGGCGAACTCGCGGTGTTGCCCGACCCGGTGGTCGACCCCGCGCCGCCTTCGACGAAGAGGCCCTTGGACGGTACGTCGGGCTGCGCCGCGGCAACGTTCGGGGGCGATTGGCCGGTTTCGGGGATCTCGCCGGGGTTGGTGGCACTCCACCATCCCTGCTGCGAAGGGGCGTCTGCATATGCGCTGGACGTCGACGGTCCGACGACGGCCACCATCGCGACGCCGGCACCGAAGACGAGCGCTGGTACCCGTTTCATCACCGTTCGCCCAAGAAGACGGCACGGGCGATGTCATCCCGCTCCAGTAGATCGGCCGTCCTGCCTTCGAAACGGACTTGCCCTTTTTCCATGAACACGGCTCTGGCACAAAGCTGAACGGCGATGTTGAGGCTCTGCTCCACGACCACGAGCGTCACGCCGGTCTGGTGGATGCGAGCGACGACTTCTATCAACTCGCCGACGATGACCGGTGCTAAGCCCAACGACAGCTCGTCGATGCACAGCACCTTCGGATCGAGCAGCAGGGCTTTGGCCAATGCCAACTGCTGCTGCTCGCCGCCTGACAGGCTGCCCGCCGGCTGCGCCAGACGCTCGGCGAGACGCGGGAAGGTCTGGAACACGACGTCGCGCCGCTCCTTCACCCAGGACCGCTTCTTACGAACGGTGAGCGCCTGCATCTCGAGGTTCTCATCCACGGTCATGTCCGTGAACACCGCACGTCCGCCGGGGATCAGGACGAGTCCCTGGTTCGCCATCCGCTCGGCCGGGGTCCCGGTTACGTCCCGGCCGTCGAACGCAATCTTCCCTCCGCACGGGGCGTCCAGTCCGGCGATGGCCCGGAGGAACGTGCTCTTGCCCGCGCCGTTGGTGCCGAGGAGGGCCACGGCTTCACCCCGGTACACGTTGATCGACACGCCGAAGAGCACTTGGAGCTTGCCATATGCGAAGTCCAGGTCGACCGCCGACAGCATGGGTTGGGGCAGTTCGACGGTGGAATCGCGGAGCTGCATCTCGAGAGTGCTCAACTTTCGCTCCTCCTCGACGTCCGAAGCGTCGAGTCGGTGACTGGCGGCTTCCTGGGCGCGGCGGCCTTGCGGGGGCTCGTCGTCGGGGTGGCGCCGGCCGCCGATCCGGCCGGGACCGCTTGGCGGGCCCCCGATCTGTGGATGGCAGCGCTCTGATTGCCAAGGTAGCTCTCGACCACGGCGGGGTCGCTGCGGATCTCGTCCGGCGTACCCACTGCGATCACGCGGCCCGCCTCCATGGCGTAGACCCGGTCGCAGAGACCCATGAGCAACGGCATGTCGTGTTCCACGATGAGCACCGAGCATTCCAGCTCGTCTCGGACGCGGCGCAGCAGCGGCCCGAAGGCCTCCGCCTCGCGTTGCGCCACCCCGGCAGTCGGTTCGTCGAGGAGAAGAAGGCGAGGCCCGGTCGCAACCTGTGCCGCCAGGTCGCAGATCCTCTTGGTGCCCGTGGACAACTCCGAAGTCAAGGTGTCGGCCCAAGGGGTGAGCCCGAAGCGGTCGGCGATCTCTTCGGCCAGTTCGAGAGTACGGATCTCCGTGACGCGCGCCCATGGAGAGGCTGCCATCGCCGAGAGGAAACTCACCTTGTGCCGGTAAGCCAGCGCGGTCTGGATGGTCTCGATAACGGACAGGCCGCCGAACAGCCGGGCGTCCTGGAAGGAGCGGGCCACACCGTAAGCGGCCCGGAAGTCGGGCGGAAGGTCGGCTACCTCACGCCCGTAGATGCGTACCGATCCCCGGTCAGGTTTGAGCAGTCCCGATATGACGTTGATCAGGGTGGTCTTGCCGGCGCCGTTGGGCCCGATCAGGCCGACGAGCTCGCCCGGCGCGACGCAGATGTCCGGGTCGGCCAGAGCTACGACGCCGCCGAAGTGCACGGCGATCCCGCGAGTCTCCAGCAGCGGGCCTGAGCCCCCCGGCGGCGACGGCCGGGCCTCGTCGTTGAGCTCGGCGTTCGCGTTCGCCCTGGCGGTCAGGGCACGAATCTCATTGGGCGGCGGGGGACCGTTGGCCGTGCGTGCCGTGGTGACCTCGATCGGCGGCGCCCAGGCTTCTAGGCGCGCGGCCCGACTGTCCAGGTACTTCTGCCACAGATGCTGCACCGCTCCAGCGATGCCACGGGGATAGCCGAGCAGCACCCCGATGGTCGTGACGCCGGCCAGGAACAGTTGGAAGCCGAGGCTCTGGCCGAAACTCCCGAACAGGCCGGACAACTGAGGGCCGATGAAGAACG
>Ga0066702_10000378_pt1 | contig 10977 bp, 17 predicted proteins | sample GraSoiAngelo_151_FD_66507 | JGI IMG/M metagenome (GOLD analysis project Ga0066702, IMG submission 66507) | Grasslands soil microbial communities from the Angelo Coastal Reserve, California, USA - 14_1009_12_20cm | ecosystem: Environmental > Terrestrial > Soil > Grasslands | place: USA...
CGCTCGCGGGCGGCCCGGCGATGATGGTCGGCGCCGCCGAGGACGTGGGCAAGGCCCAGGACTACTCGTTCTCGAAGGTGCAGATGGACAAGGCGAAGCTCGCCGGGCTCGACACGATCCGCCTCACGCAGACGTGGACGAAGGGCCAGACGAAGCTCGGCCCGAACGATGCGATCGAGCTCGGGAACGCGATCAGGGCCGCGCAGTTCACCGGCCTGCGCGTCGTGCTCTCGCTCTATCCGTTCGGCTCGAGCGTCACGCCGCTCACGGATGAGGATCGCGCCGACTTCGCCGCGTTCGCCGTCGACGTCGTCAAGCGCTACCCGCTGCTGCACGACTTCATCGTCGGGAACGAGCCGAACCTCAACCGCTTCTGGCTGCCCCAGTTCGGCGGCAGCGGCGAGGACCTCGCCGCACCTGCCTACGAGGCGCTGCTCGCGACGACCTACGACGCGCTGAAGGCGGCGCGGCCGCACTCGACGATCTACGGCGGCGCGCTCGCACCGCGCGGCGTCGACAAGCCGAACACCGGCCGCGACACGCACTCCCCCACCGCGTTCATCGCGGATCTCGGCGCCGCCTACAAGGCGAGCGGCCGCGAGGTCCCGATCATGGACGCCTTCGCGTTCCATCCGTATCCGGAGAACTCGTCGACGGGGCCGAACTTCCCGCACCCGAACAGCACCTCGATCGGGCTCGCGGACTACGACAAGCTCGTCTCGCTGCTGGGCACGGCGTTCGACGGCACGGCGCAGCGCGGCTCGTCCTTGCCGATCCTCTATGACGAATTCGGCGTCGAGTCGACCCTCCCGGCCACGAAGCTCGCGCTCTACACCGGCACCGAGCCCGCGACGACCAAACCGGTCGACCCGAGCGTGCAGGCCCAGCAGTACCTGCAGGCGATGCAGATGACCTTCTGCCAGCCGAACGTGATCGGCCTCTTGCTCTTCCACGTGCAGGACGAGCCGGCGCTCTCCGGCTGGCAGTCGGGCGAGTACTACGTCGACGGGACGCCGAAGCCGTCGCTCGCATCCGTGCGTAGCTCCGCGTTCGGCGTGCACCGCGGGATCGTCGCCGCCTGTCCCGGCATGACCCTGACGCCGAAGCTCACGCTCGCGGTGGGCAAGCCGGCCAAGACGAGCGTGAAGGTCGTCCTGAACTGCTCCCTCGACTGCCACTTCACCGTCACGCTCGACTCGAAGCGCGTGACCGGCACCGCGATCGGGCTGACGCCGAAGTCGCTGACGTTCAAGGGCGCTCCCGCGAAGGGCCGCCACGTGGTGACAGCCACGGCTGTCGCAGTGGTCAACGCCGGGGCGGCGGCGACAACGAGCGGCTCGTTCACCGTCCGCTAGCTAGCCTTTGCCCTGATGGACGGCCAGTACGTCGCCTACACGTTCTTCCGCGTCGACGCGGCTTGGCGCCGCCTGCCCGTCGAGGAGCGCGCCGCCCACAAGGACGCGTTCGCCGAGGTCGTCGAGGACTTCACGCCGCGCTTCGACCACCTGCGCGCGTACTCGACCGCCGGGGTGCGGCCCGATTGCGACCTCTTCCTCTGGAAGATCGTCGACCGCTACGAGACCCTCGGCGAGCTGGGCGCGGCGCTCAACGCGACGCCGCTCGCCGCCTGGCTCGAGACGCCGTACAACTATCTCGCGACGACGAAGGCGTCCGAGTACACGTCGGCGCGCCGGGCGCGCAAGATCACGCCGCAGGGCTCGCCGTACCTCGTCGTGTACCCGTTCGTGAAGGTGCGGCCGTGGTACGCACTGTCGGAGGAGGACCGCCGCCGCGCGATGGACGAGCACATCCGCATCGGGCGCGACGAGTTCCCGACGATTCACAACCACACGACGTACTCGTTCGGGATCGACGACCAGGAGTTCATGACCGCGTTCGAGTGCGACGAGCCCGCGGACTTCATGCACCTGATGCTGCGACTGCGCGACTCCGAGGCTTCGCGCTACACCGAGCGCGACACGCCGATCTTCGTCGGGCAGCACATGACGGTCCGCGACGCGCTCGAGCGCCTCGACGGCGTCTCAGCGTTCGTCGAACACGACAGTTAGCTTCGTGATCGCGCCCTGGTCGTGCTCCATCAGGAGCCGGCCGGTGCTGCCGCGTGACCACGCAAACGCCGCGACGACGCGGTCCTCCTCGTCCTGGATCCCGAGCAACAGGATCTCGTCATCGGGCGGCGACTCGCGGTAGGCGACGCGGATCGCCTCGAGCCCGACGAATGGCCCGGCCGGCGCGTTCTCGAAGTGCAGCTCCGCGTCGTCGGCGAAGCGCGCGAGCATCGGCTCCCAGTCGCCGTCACGCACGCCCGCATTGAACGCGCGCACGTGCGCCTCCATCAGCTCAGACGAGCTTCTTCTGCTCACGCCAGGTGCGGACGCCGGCGTAGACACACGCCACTGCGACGAGGACGAACACGAGCGCGTCACGCCCCGCGGGATGGCCGAACGAGTACCAGCCGACGTCGACCAGCAGCAGCGCGACGGCGCCGTAGAGCACCCACGCGGCGCGCTGCGGCCACGTCTCGATCTCGCGGCGCGCGAAATCGCGCCAGTAGAAGTACGCGACGACGGCGATCGCGATCAGGAACGCAATCCGGAGCAGAAGGCCGATCGTCAGGACCGCGATCTGCAGGTTGAGCACCACGACGACGAGTGCGATCGCCGCCAGGATCAGGATGTTGCGGACGAAATTGCTCATGCCGTCATCCAAGCTCGGACGCCGAGCGCCGCCGCCAGCAGGGTCGCGACGCCGAACCACGTCAGGCGGGCGCGTGGATCGGCCGGCGCGTACAGCCACGGCGAGAGCACCGCGAGGAGCGCAATCGTCCCGTATGCGTAGTGGAGATGGTCGTGCGCGCGATGGTGGCGCGAGAGCAACAGCAGCCCGAGCCCGACCTGCGCCACGATCAACGTCTGCGCGAGCGCCAGCAGCTGCGCGACCGACCGCCCCGCCCCACGCCGCCGCGCCCAGAGCGCCGCCGCCGACGCGAGCACGCACACCGCGATCACGAGGAATGCGTTCACATGGTGGGCCGTTAGCATCGTCGACGAAACCTACAGGGAGGCTGACGTGGTCGAAGAGGGCAAGCCGGCACCGGATTTCGAGTTGAAGAGCGACAGCGGCGAGACCGTCAAGCTCTCCGATCTGCGCGGCAAGCAGGTCGTCCTCTACTTCTACCCCAAGGACGACACGCCGGGCTGCACGACGCAGGCCTGCGGGATCCGGGACGTGTACGGCGAGTTCGAGCGCGAAGGCGCCGTGGTGCTCGGCGTCTCCCCGGACGACGAGCGCTCACACGTGAAGTTCAAGGAGAAATTCGAGCTCCCCTTCACCCTGCTCGCCGACGAGGAGCACCAAGTCGCGGACGAGTACGGCGTGTGGGGAGAGAAGAGCTACATGGGCAAGACGTACTGGGGCGTCAGCCGGTCCACGTTCGTGATCGACGAGGACGGCGTCGTCAAGCGTGTCATGCACAAGGTCAAGCCCGACACGCACGCCGACGAGGTGCTCGAGACGCTGCGTTCGTAGTTACCTCAGCGGCACGAACGTGACCGACTCACCTCCGAGGACGAGGACGTTCGCGCCGCGGTCGGCGATCATGCCGGTCGCGAGGCGGACGAGCTCACGCGGCTGGTGCGAGGTCGGGATCCAGCGCACCTCGGCGGGCTTACCGGTCTTCAACGCATCGTCGAGACCGACACGAAGGTAGGACAGCGCGGTGCGATCCCGCGCATTGGACGAAATGTGCTCAGCGGCGAGCATGCGGACGAGCCTCCTCTGTTGTCGCGGACACTCCCATGACCGCAGGGGCACAGTTAGGAACGGCCGCATGACACGGGCGTCCCCCTTGCGGGGGCTAACTCGAGTTTTCCGCCGTTCGGGGTACCCCGCTCAGCGGGAGTCGACGAACTGCTCGAGCGCGTCGATGCGCAGGTCGCGCAGGAACGCGACTTCGATCTCCGTCAAGCGCTCGCGCTCGAGGACCTTGCGCAGGATGCGATGCATCTCTGCCATCTCGTCTCCGCCGGCCAGGCGGTCTTCCAAAGACACTGGGCTTCCCTTCGCCGACAGTTTGCTGGGTCGGTGTCGAGGCGATGGCCTCAGGTACTCCGCGATCCGCGGAAACCGTGAAGGGGGGGCACACAAGGTTGCCCGCGTCGACTCGTCCAGCCTACACCCGTGGTCAAAGCGGGCATCGTCCTGGTTTCGTCTCACGTGCGACGGCAGCGAGCCCCGGCAGCGCGACCAGAGTGCGCACGTGCGCGCCGAGCACGCCTTCGCGCGCGACGCGCTGCCGGTCGGCCGGCGTCGGGAACGTGACGATGCTCGCCACATTCCCACAGGCGTTCCAGACGGGCGTCGATCCGCGCTGCAGCCGGGTCAGCATCTCGAGCTCGTGCGCGTCGAACAGCTCGAAGCGCACGTCGTAGGCGACGCGGCCCGCGAGCGACGGCTCCTGCCAGAGCAGCCAGTCGGCGTGCTCATCGTCGGAGAGCACGATGCCGGTCGGTCCCGCCGCGTGCGCGATCGCTGCGGCCGCCGACGGCGGCAGGTCGCGCTGCAGCCACGACTGCGGACGGCCGAGCTGTGCGACCACGAGCGCGAGCACACCCGCCGTGACGGCAAGGCCGAGGAACAGGTTGACGCGGCGCACCCCGTCGGTCTGCGGCCGCATGCGCCAGGTTGCGTCGAGGAGGCGCGGGAACGTGATCGCAGCCGCAAGCTCGAACCAGATGGCGTTGCGCAGCGCCGCCATCGCTGCGACGAGCAGCAACGCGATCGCCCAGCGCTCGAAAGACGTGACCGCGCGCGGATGGCGTGCCCAGAACGCGACGACCGCGAATGCCGACGCGAAAAGCCCCGCCGTCAGCTTCTCGACCGTCGGCGCCTGCCACTCGTGCACGAAGTGCGTGAGCGGCGAGCTGACGAGCATCAACTTGTAGTAGCCCACGACGGCAAAGCCGTACGGCGTCGCGAGCACGCACAACGGCGCGCCGACCACGAGCGCCGCGGCGCGGAGACGATGTTCGCTGCTGCGCAGGAGCGTCAGCCCGTACAGCGACGTCAGCCCGGCCGCCATCACGACGGAGCCGTGCAGGTTCGCCCAGAGCGCGAGCAGCGGCAGGACGAGCAGCACGCGGCGGCCCGGGCTGCGCGCGTCGAAGGCGAGCAGCGCGTAGACGGCGACGAAGAGCGGGAGCGCGAGGCTCTGCGAGCGGACTTGCGTGAGCCACGGCGACCCGAGCAACGGCAGCAGCGCGCCGAGCGCCGCGGCACCAGGCGTCGCGCCGAGCTTGCGGGTCGCCACGCACGCCGTCACGAGCGCCGTCAGGACGCACGCGATCGAAAACGCGATCAGCAGGCGCAGGCCCCCGGCACGCGTCAACTCGTAGAGCACGAGGTGCGCGCCCCACTGCTGGTCGGTCCACGGCCGGCCGAGCGTCCACAGCGTGAGCGTGTCGGTGTGCGGCAAGCCGTGCTGCGCGACGAGCCGGCCGTCGACGAGCGAGAGCCAGCTGTCCTGCACGAGGAGCTTCGGCATCGCGAGCGCGAGCAGCGCCGTCCAGGCACCGATGATCAGGACCGCGAGCGCGTCGCGTCCGAGCAGCCCCGCGGTGCGCGTCAGCAGCGCGGGCACCGCCCGCGCGGGGCGCCGCGGGAATGCGATCACGCTCATCGCGCCGTCCTCATCGTCGTGACGAGCAGCGCAGCGGCGAGCGCGAAGACGGGCGCGATGCGCAGCGCCTCGCCGCTGCTCCACGAGCTCGGGTCGAACCAGAAGAGAAGCGGGACGAGCCACAGCTTCGACATCGCCGGCCGCGCGATCGCGATCGGGACGAACAGGAGCACGAGGTAGTGCTGCCACATGATCGGCGTCAGGAGCAGGGCGAGCCCGATCGCCGCCATGAAGAGGCGTTCGTCGCTGCGGTGCCGAATTGCGAGCCCGGCCGCGGTGGCGGCGACGGCTAGCACGCCGAGCTCCGCGGCTCCCGGCGCGAGGCCGGCCGCGCGCTCGAGCGCGTAGAGCGAATAGCTGTTCACACCGGTCAGCTCCGTCAGGCGCGAGAGCAGGTGCGGGTATTCGCGCAGACCGGCGAAGCCGATCGCGGCCCACGCACCTGCGGTCACGGCAACGCCCGCGACCGCCGACAGAGCGGCCGCGCGGTAGCGACGCGTGCACACGAGCCACAGCCACAGCGGCCAGAGAAAGACCTTGGCGACGACGACCGACGCGACGAGCGCCGCGGCGCGCCCCGCGCGGTCGCGGTAGCGCCACGCGGCCGCGACCCCCAGCAGCAGGAACGCGCTGACGGAGCCGTTCGCGGGCGCGGCGAGCAGCGGCGCGGACGCGAAGGCCGCCGCGTAGCAGGCCCAGTCGCGCACGCCGAGCAGCCGCAGCGCAAGCACGGCGGCCGCGACACCGAGCAGGAAGAACGCGGCGTTCGCGACCCCGAACGGCAAGAACGAGAGCGGCACGATCGCGAAGGCGAGCGGCGGCGGGTAGACGAACGGCGCGAAGCTCTTCGGGTCGGAGACCGCGGGCAGCGACGACAGGAGCGGGTACGGCGACAGCCCGTGCAGCACACGCTTGCCACCGTGGTAGAACGTCGCGAAGTCGGTCGCATGCGCGCCCGGCCGCAGCGTCGTCCACGCCACGAGCGCGAGCAGGACGACTGCGGCGAGCCCGAGCAGCAGACGCCCGACCACGTGCAGGCGCACCGTGGCGTTCGCCCACGGCAGCCGTGTGCCCTCGAGAACCCCTTGCGTCATCGGAGTCCAAGACTCCGAGGACGCGGAGAACTTGCGCTACGAAAGGGTGATTGTGGCTTCTTCGCGCGCCGCTGCGTAGTCGTCGCCGAGACGCTCGCGGAGTGTCTGCTCGAGCTCGCCGTTCGCCTCGAGCTCCTCCACGATGTCTGCGCCGCCGACGAGCTCGCCCTTGACGAAGACCTGCGGGATCGTGGGCCAGCCCGAGATCGCCGACAGCTCCTGACGGATCGCCGGATCCGGGAGCACGTCGACGGCGGTCACCGACGCACCCGCGCGGCGCAGCGCCTGCAGCGCGCGGTCGGAGTTGCCGCACATCACGAATGCGGGCGTCCCTTTCATGAAGATCGCGACGTCCGAGCCGTCGATCACTTGCTTGATCTTGTCGGAATAGCTCATGCGGCTCCCTTGGTCTTGATGCGCAGTTCGTGGATCGTGCCGTCGGCGAGCGGCGCGGAAAGCGCCTCGTAGACGCGCCGGTGCTGCTCGACGAGCGAGAGCCCGCTCAGCGACGCCGCGGTCACGGTCACCTGGAAATGGTCGCCCCCGCCCGTCCGGTCGACGACGTCGAGCTCGGTGGCGTCCGGGAACGCCTGCTCGAGCAGGTGGCGGAGAGGTTGCGTGCTCACGGTTCGATCGTAGCGAGCGCGAGGCGGTCGCCAGGCTCGACCCCGCCGGCCGCGCCCTCGGCCAGCTCGACCACGATCTTCGAGCCGCGCCGCGACGCCATCCGCCACGGCTTGAGCGCGCGCACGACGTCGACGACGACGAGGTCACGGTCGAGGAAGACCGCGTCGATCGTGAAGCGCATGAACATCATGTGGATCGAGCTCGCAGGACGGAACAACATCCCTTCGTCCTCGTCGAGCGACGCGCGACCCAGCAAGCCGCGCATGCGCGACCACGGTCGCACGGCCAGCCGACAACGCGCGCACACGACGGTTCCATCCTCTTTCGTCAGCTTTGCGGTCTGCATGCGATGTGGGTTGTAACCCTTCGGAGTGATTTTCGGAATTCCTCCGCAAGCTTTTCGCGAGAGCGGTTTCTTCAACTCCGCACATGAACTTCTGTCCGCTCCGCCGCCGCTTGAAGGGAGGTGTACCTAATGAAGCTTCGTGATTGGTTCGAGCTGGTGCGCATCCAGCTCAAGCGCGAGGAGGGCCAGACGATGGCCGAGTACGGGCTGCTGATCGCCCTCATCGCCATTTTCATCATCGTTGCCCTGGGCGTGTTCCACACCGCCCTCGCCAACACGTTCGACTCGATCTCCAGCTCGCTCTAACCGCACGACCGCCGGCGGGCCCTCGCCGCCCTGAGGGCCCGCCGGGTGAGATTTCCGTTCCGCCTACCCACACCGCAACGCCGCCGCAGATGACACCGAACAGCCGCCGCACAATCGACCTCGCCGACGACAGCGGTCAGTCGCTCACGGAGTACTCACTCCTGATCACACTGATCGCCGTCGCGGCGGCGGTCGCGATTCCCGGAATCGCCTCGGCGGTCAGCGGGATCTTCTCGAGCGCTGCATCGGTGTTTGGAGGTTGATGTGATCAAGCGCTCGCTCATCCGCAGAGAGGACGGCCAGGCAGCAGCCGAGATGGCGCTGATCCTCCCGATCCTTGCCGCGATCCTCCTCGGGATCGCGCAGTTCGGCATCGCGTTCAACAACTACATCACGCTCACCGACGCGACGCGCGCCGGCGCCAGGAAGGCGGCGGTGAGCCGCTTCCTGGACGACGGCGGCGCATCCGCGAAGGCGACCGTCGTCTCGGCTGCGAGCAACCTGAACTCGCCGCCCCTCGTCGTCACGGTCTCGGCCAGCCCGAGCTGGACGGTGCCCGGTAGCGACGTCACCGTCACGGCCACGTACCCCTACTCGATCAACATTCTCGGCTTCACCGTGAAGTCGGGGAACCTGACGAGCACGACGACGGAGAAGCTCGAATGATGTCCCGGCTTCGTCGTGAGGAAGGGCAGGTCACCGTGCTGGCCGCCGTCTTCATCGTCACGCTCGTCGGCATGGCCGGCTTCGTGCTCGACGTCGGCTCGTGGTTCCGGCAGCAGCGCGTGTCGCAGGCAACGGTCGACGCCGCCGCCCTCGCCGGCGCGCAGTCGCTGCCGAACGACCCGACCGGCGCGTCGGGCTCGGCGACGAGCTTCGCGAACAAGAACGGTGGCTCCGCCGGAACGACGATCACGATCACGACCAAGTACACGCCGAACGACATGATCACGGTCAAGCAGGTTGGGACCGGCACGGGCCTCTTCTCGCAGCTCTTCGGCACGTCCACCGTGACGATCCGCGCTCACGCGTCCGCGCTGACCGAGATTCCCTCGCAGGCATACGGCGTCGCACCGATCGCCGTCGACATCAACCATCCGATGCTGTCCGGTAACGGTTGCCCGTGCTTCGGTGTGCCGACGACGATCCCGCTCGGGAAGAAGGGCATCCCCGGCGCGTTCGGGATGATCGACCTCGACACGCACAACGGGAACACCGGGTCGTCGACGCTGGCCGACTGGATCGACAACGGCTACGACAACTACCTCCCGCTCGGCGACTACGACTCCGACCCGGGCGCGAAGTTCGACTCGTCGCAGATCCAGAACGCGCTGCAGGACCGCTACGGCACCGACCTGCTCTTCCCGGTGTACGACTCGCTCACCGGCAACGGCTCGAACGCGAGCTACCACATCGTGGCCTGGGCGGCCTTCCACGTCACGCTCTCGCAGGCGAGCGGGAACGACGGGACGCTCAGCGGCTGGTTCGACCGTGTCATCTGGAAGGGCCTGATCCCGCCGACCGGGCCCAGCGGCTCCATCCCTGACCTCGGCGTCCACTCCGTCGCACTCGTCGACTGAACCGAAGGAAGAAGCGAATGACTTACCGCATCCGCAACATCGCCGTCGCAGTCGGGCTCGCGCTCGTCGCGGCGCTGCTGACGACGTTCTACGTCGCGAACTACAAGCGCCACGTCCGCCAGAGCGAGAGCACCGTCGCGGTGTATGTCGCGAAGCGGGACATCCCCCAGGGGACGACGGGCGCAGATCTGATCCGGCAGGGCTGGATGACGACCCAGGACGTGGTGAAGCGCACCGTCGTCCCGGGCGCGATCTCGAGCCCCGACCAGGTGCGCAGCCTGATCACGCGCCAGGACATCTACGCGGGCGAGCAGATGACGCTCCGCCGCTTCGCCGGCCACGCCGAGCAGGGCGTGCGCGTCCAGCTGCACGGCACGCTCCGCGCGGTCTCGATCCCGGGCACGCCCGACGCACTGCTCGCGGGCACGCTGCGTGACGGCGACCACGTCGACCTGCTCGCGAACTTCAAGGCACCGCAGTGCCCGCCGTGCTTCATCGTGCGCAACATCGCACGCAACGTGCTCGTCCTGCACGCGCCGCCTCCGCCCGGCTCGAAGGTGACGGGCACCGGTGCGTCCGCCTCGTCCGTCCTCCTCGCGGTCAACGAGACCCAGGAGGAGCAGAAGATCTGGTACGCCGTGCAGAACGCAACCGGCTGGACCCTCGCGCTCCGCCCGGTCGCGAACGCCGCCGACAGCTCGGAGGACCTCGAGAGCTCCGTTTCGCTCCTCAAGGACGGCGTCACGTCGGCGAGCCTCGACCACTTCCTGAACGGGAGGGCCAAGTGAGCGAGCACACGGACACTCAGCGCACGCGCCTGTACTTCACGGGCGACTGTGACGGGCTTGCGGATCTGCGCGACGCGCTCGCGCAGCACCCGGAGCTCGAGGTGATCGGCTTCAGCGACCACGTCGCGCAGGCGACCGGCGTCCTCGCCGGCGGCCACCTCGACTGCGTTCTGCATGCCACACGCTCCGACACGTTCCCCGCGACGGAGGTCGCCGCGATCCGCGAGCAGACGCGCGCGCCCATCGTGCTCGTCGCGTCGGGCACGCCGGCCGAGCTGCTCGAGGACGCGCTCGAGGCCGACGTCTCCGACGTGCTGCTCCTTCCACAGCTCGTCGAGAACGTCGTCTTCACCGTCAAGAAGGCATCGCACGCCAAGCGCGCGCTGCCCACCGTCACGCGCGCGCAGTTCGGCCGCGTCGTCACCGTGTTCTCGCCGAAGGGCGGGACGGGCAAGACGGTCACCGCGTCGAACCTCGCGGCCGCGCTCGCGAAGCAGGGCAAGAAGACGCTGCTGCTCGACCTCGACCTGCAGTTCGG
>Ga0066702_10000380_pt1 | contig 10970 bp, 10 predicted proteins | sample GraSoiAngelo_151_FD_66507 | JGI IMG/M metagenome (GOLD analysis project Ga0066702, IMG submission 66507) | Grasslands soil microbial communities from the Angelo Coastal Reserve, California, USA - 14_1009_12_20cm | ecosystem: Environmental > Terrestrial > Soil > Grasslands | place: USA...
CCGCGAGAGCAGGATGTTCCCGACCTTGTCGTAGACCGCGTCGGGCCACTCGACCCAACGCTCCTGCACGAGCACGCACCCGAGCCCGAGATGTGCGGCGACCGCTGCGACCTGGCGCGTGTGGTTCGACTGCACGCCGCCGATCGAGACGAGCGTGTCGCACCCCTGCGCGAGCACCTCGGCCGCGAGGTACTCGAGCTTCCGCACCTTGTTGCCGCCGTAGGCGAGGCCCGAGTTGCAGTCCTCACGCTTCGCCCAGATCTCGACGCGGCCGCCCAGATGCGCTTCGAGCCGCGGCAGGCGGTGCACCGGCGACGGCCCGAAGAGCAGAGGGACGCGGTCGAAGTCGTCCAGCGACACCGGCCGATCCTATGCCTCGCCCGCTCTATCTATGCGTACGCCGACCCCGTAGGGTCGGTGATCTTCAATCAGGGGAGGGCACCATGACCACAGGTCTGCGCCGGCTCGCGTTCGCAGCCGGACTCGCCGCCCTTTCGATCCTCGGCGCCGCCGGTCTCAGCGGCGCCGCCGTGACGGCCGTCGATCACACCTTCCACGGGTGCTACCAGTCGAACGGCAACGTCTACCTCGTCGGGGAGACCGGCCTCAACGCGGCGTGCCGCAATAACGACACGGCGTTCACGTTCAGCCTGCGTGGGCCTGCCGGCGCGCAAGGGCTCCAGGGCCTCACCGGCGCGCAAGGGCTCCAGGGCCTCACCGGCGCAACGGGAGCGCAGGGCCCGCAGGGTCTGCAGGGACTGCAGGGCCTGCAGGGACTGCAAGGCCCGCAAGGCGAGACCGGCCCGGCCGGGGCGAACGGGACGGACGGCGCGCCCGGCGCCAACGGCAAGGACGGCGCAACCGGCCCGGCCGGAGCGACTGGAGCCCAGGGACCGCCGGGCGCATCGGCGCTCCTCGTGCCCGACCGGTACGTCGGCAACTACGAGCTCGCAGTCGACGGCGGGAGCCCCGTGCCTGTCCGACTCGTCGACGGCTGCGCCCTCGCGGCCTCCGTGGTCCTCTCCGCGACGACACACACGAAGCACCTCGCTGACCCGGCGATCGAACCGTGCGTCTTCGACTTCGGCCAGAACGTGTCGTCCGCGCTCTGGCAGATGTTCGCAGACGACTTCGGCGCGACGCCAAGGCGGCACCACGTCTCGTTCCTCCGCGTGAGCGGCCTCCAGGTCGTCGGGGAGATCGATTGCCCGAGCTCCCTCGCGACCGGCCTCGCTCTGCCGACGCTGACGCCCGGCGGCTCGTCGACGTTCCTCGCCGAGGGCACCGTCACGCCGGAGAGCTGTCAGTTCACCGGCGCCGGCGGCCCGGTATCGGGTCTGCCCGGTGCGATCGTGCCCTTCCAGCAGGGCGAGACGCACGCGACAGTCGCGGGCGTCGGCGCTGGTGATGCCGCGTCGGTCGATGCGCTGAACTTCGTGCTGAAGACGGAGGCGCTCGTGCACGGCATCCAGGAGCCTCTTCCGTTCGTCAGCCCCGATCCGACGCTGCGCTACGCCGCGACCGACACGACCGCCGTGTCGGACGTCGAGTTGTGGTTCCAGTCGTTCGTGGCCCAGGACAGCAACGTGGAGCGCTCGGCCGTCGTCTCGCTGCACAACGGCCGTGTGACCCTCACGTTCGGCGGCGTCGGCATCTCGCGCCTCGACCCCGCGGAGCGCCTGAGCGACAACGCCTACCGCGCGCGCCTGTACGCCGACACGGTTGCGTTCGGCGGGGCCGACACCGGCCCGTAGGGAGACGAGCGCCCGCGGCGGCCACGAGGGCCGCCGCGGGCGCAAAGGCGCTAGGCCGCGCTCTCGAACGCGGGCTCGAACGCCGGCGCCTCGGCCTTCGGCCGGCGCTTGATCCCGAACGCCGCCAACGAGCCGAGGGCGACGACCGCGGCGCCGACGTACACGGCAGGCGTCATGCCGTCGACGAACGCAGTGCCAGACCTGTAGCCGCCGTAATGCGAGAACACGGAGGCGAGCACGGCGACGCCGAACACGCCGCCCAGCTCACGGATCGCGTTGTTCGCCCCGGATGCCTGCCCCTCTTCGACGTTCCGCACCGCGCCGAGCACGACGTTGGCGATCGGGGCGAAGAACATGCCCATCCCCGCACCCGAGATCGCGAACGGCACGACGAGGTCGATGTACGGCGTCGTCGGCGTCGAGACCGCCGCGATCCACGCGAGGCCGATCGCCTGCAACGCGAGACCGGTGCCGATGATGCGGCTCGGCGCGATCCGGTCGGAGAGCGCGCCTGCGATCGGCGCGACGACCATCGGCATCGCCGTCCACGGGAGGATGCGCAGCCCGGAGCCGAGCGGCGAGTAGCCCTGCACGGTCTGGAAGAACTGCGCCAGCAGGAAGATCGAGCCGAACATCCCGAAGCTCATGAGGAGCGAAGCGACGTTCGCGAGCGCGAACGTGCGGTTGCGGAAGAAGCGCATCGGCAGCATCGGATGCTCCGCGCGCAGCTCCCACCACACGAACGCCGCCAGCACGAGCGCGCCGGCGACGAGCGCGCCGACGATCTCCGCGGAGCCCCAGCCGACCGAGTTGCCGCGCACGAGGCCCCAGACGATCCCGAACAGCCCGACGCTCACGAGCACGAGGCCCGGCAGGTCGACGCTCCCGAACGGGCCGTGGCTCTCGTCGAGGCGGCGCAGCGCGAGCGGGATCAGCACGAGCCCGAGCGGCACGTTCAGCCAGAAGATCCAGTGCCACGAGATGCCGCTGACGACGGCGCCGCCGACGAGCGGGCCGAACGCGACGGCGAGACCGCTGATCCCGCCCCACGCGCCGAGAAACACGCCGCGCTGCTTCTCCGGTACGCCCGCCGAGAGGATCGTGAGCGTGAGCGGCATGACGATCGCGCCGCCGACGCCCTGAATCGCACGCGCGGCGTCCAGCGCGGCGATCGTCGGCGCGAGCGCGGCTGCTGCGGAGGCGAGCGTGAAGATGCCGAGCCCGATCGCGAACATGCGCCGGCGGCCGAAGCGGTCGCCGAGCGCCGCGCCGGTGAGGAGCAGCACCGCGAAGGTGAGCGTGTAGGCGTTGACCGTCCACTCGAGCCCGGAGAGGCCGGCGTGCAGGTCGACGCGGAGGACGGGCAGCGCCGTCGTCACGACGAGGTTGTCGAGCGTGACCATGAAGAGCGCGGCCGAGGTGATCGCGAACGTCCACCAGGTCTTCGAGCTACTAATTTTGTGAGTCATCACTTACCTCCGAGCGAAAAAAAGGAACGGTTTACAGGTCGTTCTTGCAGGCCTCGACGAGCCGGGCGCCCCAGTCCTCGTCCATCGCATCGAACGAGGCGAGCACGTTCATCAGCATCCCGCCGGCGAAGAACTGCGAGATCGTCTCGGCGGGCGCACCGGAGACGCGCTCGGCGTAGGTGACGAGGTCGCCGAAGCCGGCGCGGCAGACGGCCGCGATCTCGGGGTCGTCGCAGGCCGCGTAGGCCTGCATCTGCGCCCGCAGGTAGACGCGGTCGGTCTTCAGGAGCTCGCCGTACTTCTCGCCGAAGGCCTTCAGGGCCTCCTCGCCGCGCTTGCCCTCGGCGGCCCGCTGCATCAGCTCGAGCGTCTGGCGGAAGCAGCGCGCCACGCCGGCGAGGTAGAGCTCCTTCTTCGTCCCGAAGAGCCGGAAGATGTAGGGCTGGGAGATCCCTGCCCGCTTGGCGATCTCCTCGGTCGAGGCGCCGTGCAGGCCCTTCCGGGCGAAGATCTCGAGGGCCGCGTCGAGGATCTCCTCGCGCCGCTCCTCCTTGGACTTCCGTTCCGTCGAGACGACCATGCCGCGATGTTAGTGGTGACTCACTAACTTGTCAAGCGCCTCGGCGACCCGGTCGAGCTCACCGCCCGTGAGCTGCGAGTGGAGCGGCAGCGCGAGCGCCCGCTCGAAGACCCGGGTCGCCCCCGGGAAGTCGCCCTGGTCGCGGTAGGCGCCGAGCAGGTTGAGCGCGTAGGTGCCGATCTGGGCCTCGATCCCCTGCTCCCGGAGCGCCGCCAGCACGCGGTCGCGGTCGTCGACCTGGATCACGTAGGCCTGCCAGCCGTGCACGTCGCCGTCGTCGGCGCGCGGGAGCAGCACGGGCAGGTCGCGGAGGCGCTCGGTGTAGCCGTCGGCGACGCGCGTGCGCGCGGCCATCAGCTCGTCGAAGCGGCGCGTCTGCGCGATGCCGATGGCGCAGAGGATGTCGGAGAGGCGGTAGTTCAGCCCGGGCGCAGGCATGTCGGGCGGGACGAGCGAGCGCCAGCCGTGGTTGCGCAGCGTCGCCACGTTCGCGGCGAACTGCTCGTCGTTCGTCGTCACGGCGCCGCCCTCGCCCGTCGTGACGATCTTCCGCGGGTGGAAGCTGAGGCAGCCCGCGACACCGAGCCCGCCGCACGCGCGGCCGCGGTAGGAGGCGCCGAGCGCGCCGGCGGCGTCCTCGAGCAGGGGCACGTCGGGCAGCTCGTGCAGCGGCAGCGGCCGTCCGAAGAGGTGCACACCGAGGAGTGCCTTCGTGCGCGGGCCGACCGCGATCTTCGCGGGGTCGACGTTCATCGTCTCCGGGTCGACGTCGACGAGCACCGACTTCAGGCCGGCGAGCGCGACCACGTTCGCCGTCGCGGGGAACGTGTACGCCGGGACGAGCACCTCGTCGCCCGGCTGCAGCTCGAGCGCGAGCACTGCGAGATGCAGGGCCGCCGTACCGGAGGTGACGACGAGCGCGTGCTCGACCTGACAGAGGCGCGCGATCTCCGCTTCGAACTCCGCCACCTTGGAGCCCATCGTGAGCATGCCGCTCTCGAAGACCTCCGCGACCTCGGCGAGCTCCAGCTCCCCGACGTCCGGCAACCCGAGGCGGACGTTAGGGCGGCCTACGCTCACTCAGTGCTGCTTTCGCCCGTCAAGCGACGGCCGGCAGCCGTTTCGCCCTGTACCACGCGATCGTCTTCTCGAGGCCTTCGTCGAGCTCGATCACCGGCTCCCAGCCGAGCACGGTGCGCGCCTTCTCGACGTTCGGGATGCGCAGCTCGACGTCGGCGTAGTGCAGCGGCTGGAACACGATCTCGCCGGTCGCGCCGGAGATGCGCTTGATCCGCTGCGCGAGGTCGAAGATCGTGACCGCCGCGCGCGGGTTGCCGATGTTGAACGTCTGCCCCGGCGCGTCCGCGTGCTCGAGGCAGAGCAACACGCCGCTGACCATGTCGGTCACGTACGTCCAGGCACGGATCTGCGAGCCGTCGCCGTGGATCGTCAGGTCGCGTCCGGCGATCGACGCCTCGATGAACGCGCGGATCGCGCCGCCGCCGATCTGGCCCGGGCCGAAGACGTTGAAGGGGTGCACGGTGACGGCGGGCAGGCCGAGCTCGTCGTGGTAGGCGTGCGCCATGTGCTCGCCCGCGAGCTTCGAGACCGCGTACGTCCAGCGCGCTTCGCCGACGGAGCCGATCGTCGAGACCTGCCCCTCCTCGACGCGGAAGGCGTGCGTGCCGAACACCTCGCTCGTCGAGAAGTCGACGAAGCGCTCGATCGTGCCGAGCGTCGAGATCGCCGCCTCGAGCGCGTTGTAGGTGCCGATGATGTTGACGCGCATCGTGCGCACCGGGCTCTCGAGCACGGTGTCGACGCCGGCGATCGCGGCACAGTGGACGAAGTGCGTCGCACCGCGCGCGGCCTCGGTCAGCGCCTCGGCGTCGAGGATGTCGCCCTGGATCAGCTCGAAGTTCGGGTGGTCGCCCAGGTCGAGCCCCGAGAGCGTGTCGCGGTGCAGGTTGTCGTAGGCGACAACCGTGTTCCGGTCGACGAGCTCGCGCGCCAGCGTCGTGCCGATGAAGCCCGCGCCGCCCGTGATGAAGATTCGCTTGCCTTCGAGCATCCGGCGAAGGTTAGCCTGGTCACGTGCAACGCGACCTCGACGAGCTCTGGCGCTTCGTGCTGCGCCGTCCGATCGAGGCCGAGGAGCGCGCGGCGACCGAGGCGCGGCTCGAAGGCGGCATGTCGTACGCCGCACTGCTCCAGGAGCTCGCGACCTCGAGCGAGTTCGAGCACCTGAAGCGGCTCGAGGACGCGGTCGCCTGGGCCGCGGCGCAGCGCCGGGCCGGTGAGCGCCCCCGGAACCTCGAAGCGCCGGCGGGCGTGGACGAGCGGCCCGTCGAGATCCCGTGGTGCCTCGCGCGCGTCCGGCCGGGCGAGCGGGTGCTCGACGTCGGCTACGCGTTCGCCGAGCCGACGTACCTCGCCGGGCTCGGCGAGCTGGGCGACGTGACCGGTGTCGATCTCGTCGTCGCGGACGTGCCGGGCGTGAAGAGCGTGCAGGCCGACCTGCGCGACCTGCCGTTCGAGGACGAGCAGTTCGACGTCGCGATCGCGATCTCGACGCTCGAGCACGTCGGGCGCGACAACACGCAGTATGGGCTCGACGCGGAAGAAGAGGACACGCTCGACGGCGCGCTGCGCGAGCTGCGCCGCGTTGCGAAGCGCGTGCTCGTCACCGTGCCGACCGGCGAGCGCGAGCTGCTGCCCGAGCAGTCGGTCTACGAGCCGTCGGAATGGGTCGACCGCTTCGCGCGCGCCGGCTTCCTCGTCTACGAGGACGAGCTGTACGAGCTGACGGGCGCGGGCTGGCGCTCGGTGACCGAGCTCACGCCAGGCGTTCGCTACGCCGAGCGCGGCCCCGGTGCGTCCGCGGTGCTCTGTGCAGAGCTCCACCCGAGCTCGGTGGGCGAGCGCCTGCGGCTAGCCGTGCGCGACCGGCGCCACCGCGACGAGATCCGCCGCGTCACCCGCTGATCGCCGCGGCGACCTCGTCGCCGTGACTGTGCAGGACAAAGTGGCCCTCGCCGTCGAAGAGATGCAGTCGCGCGTTCGGAAGCGCGGCCGCGACCGCGCGTGCAGCCGACACGGGCGCCGCCGGATCGGCAACGCCATGCCAGATCTCGACCGGCGTCTCGATCGAGCCGACGTCGAATCCGGGACCGCGTCCGTATGCAACGAGGTCCGCGACGACGGTCGCCGGCCGGCGAACTGCCTCTGCGAGGTCGAGCAACTGGAGCCGCAAGTCCTCGGGCCGGGACGCTGCGACGTACGCCTCGACGGCCGCGATCTGCGCACCCTTCGCAGGCCCCTTGAAGAACCAGCGCGCTGCCGCGCGTGGGTCGTCGAGCCGCTTGTCGAGACCGTGCAGGTTGAGGCGAAGCGCGGCGCCGACGAGCGGCTGCACGACTCGCGGCGCCCGCGCCGCCGCGCTGAACATGAACGCGCGGACGCCCGAGAGGTCGTGCGCGTCGACGACGCCGCCCGCCAGGTGGACGGCGCTGACGCGTGCCGGGTCGACGTGTGCGGCCGCAAGGGCGAAGCCGGCGCCAGCCGAGAAGCCGACCGTCGCGTACGAGTCGAGCCCGAGCCCGTCGGCGATGCCCGCCGCCGCCCGACCGACGTCGGCGAGTGATGACCCGACGCTCGAGCGGCGGTCGAATGACACGACCCGCACGCCGTGGCGCTTCGCCGCCGCGTCGAGCCAGTGCGCCTCCCGCGCCGAAGACGGCGTGCCGTGGAAGTAGAGGGCGGGCGTGCCGGCGGGATCGCCGTGCTCGAGGATCCTCATTGCGGATAAAATAGTACGTCCGTACGTTTTTGTAAAATGCGGCCCGTGCCAAAGGTCGACGACGAGCATCGGGAGCGGCGGCGGCGCCAGATCGCCGACGGCGCGCGGCGGGCCTTCGCCCGCTTCGGATACGAGGGCGCGACGGTGCCGCGGCTCGAGGCGGAGACCGGCCTCTCGCGCGGCGCGATCTTCTCCTACTACCCCTCGAAGCTCGACCTCTTCCTGGCGCTCGTCGAGGAAGGGCGCCAGCGAGTCCTCCGGATCTGGCTCGACCAGGGCTTCGAGGCCGTGGTGCGGGACGCCGCAGAGAGCCCCGAGTGGATCGCCTTGAACCTCGACGTGCCGCGCATGCTCCGCGACGACGACGAGTTCCGCACGCGCTGGCAGGGGCTCAACGGGGCCCTCCAGACCGAGCTCACCGAGCGGTTCGCCGCCCAGCAGGCGGCGGGAGAGCTGCGCCCGGACATCGAGCTCGAGACGCTCGGCTACTTCCACGGCGCCGTCCTCGACGGCCTCGCCGTCCACCTCGCCGCCGGCTTCGAGATCGACGTCGAGGGCACGCTCGAGCTCCTGCGCTCGGCGCTGGCGCCGAAGTAGCATCAGTCGCGCGTGAAGACCGTCCTCTTCGTCGGCGCAGGCCGCCACCAGCGCCGTGCGATCGTGCAGGCGAAGGAGCGCGGGCTTCGCGTCGCAGCTGTCGACGCCAACCCGGACGCACCGGGGCTGAAGGAAGCCGACATCGCGAAGGTGGTCGACTTCTCCGACACGGGCGCCGTCCTCAAGGCGACTGCGCGGATCAACATCGACGGCGTGCTCACGGTGAGCGCGGACCGCGCGGTGCCGGTCGTCGCCGCGATCGCGGAGGCACGCGGCCTGCCGGGGATCGGCGTCGAGACGGCACACCTGATGACGCACAAGGTCGCGATGCGCCGCCGCTTCGCGGACGCCGGCGTGCCGCAGCCTCGCTTCTCCGCCGTGCGCACGATCGGCGAGACGCGCCGCGCCGCGGACGAGGTCGGCTTTCCGGCGGTGCTCAAGCCGGCGGACTCCGGCGGGCAGCGCGGCGTCTTTCGGGTCGAGTCGCTCGACGACGTGCAGCGGCACCTGCACGAGGCGCTGATCGCGTCGCCGACCGGCGAGGCGATCCTCGAGCAGTTCATCGAGGGGACCGAGATGAATGGGATCGTGATCGCCCGCGGCGACGAGGCGATCCCCCTCACGCTCTCCGACCGTCTGCGCCCGCCGGGCATCGGCTTCGGCGTCGGCTGGATCCACGTCTATCCCGCGACGATCTTCGGCGCGCAGCTCGAGGAGTCAGAGCGCGTCGCGACGCATACCGTGCACGCGCTCGGGCTCGAGAACGCGATCGCGTTCCCGCAGCTGATCGCCGCGCCGGACGGCAGCGTGCAGGTCGTCGAATGCGCCGCGCGCATCCCGGGCGGCCAGATGGCCGACCTCGTGCGCTGGGCGGTCGGCGTCGACCTCGTCGACGTGCAGCTGCGCCTCGCGCTCGGCGAGGAGCTGCCCGACGAGCTCGTCCACCCGCGCTTCAAGCAGCCGCTTGCGATCCGGTTCCTGACCGCGCAGCCGGGCCCGCTGCCCACCGGCCGCGTGAAGCGCATCGGCCCGCTCGACAAGGTGCTTGCATTCCCGGGAGTCGTGCAGGCCGACGTCTATCTCCAGGAGGGCGAGGTGATCCGCCCGGTGCGCCTCGACGGCGATCGCCGCGGCTACGTGATCGCGACCGCGGACACGAACCTCGAGGCGCTCGAGCGCGCCGAGGCCGCTGCACGTCTGCTGGATGTGGAGGTCGAATGAGCGCCGTCGCGGTGCCGGCGCGGCGATGAGCTGCGCGTTCGACCTCGCGCACTACCGCGAGCTCCTGCGCGCGGCAAAGGCCGGCGGCTATCGCTGGGCCGGGTTCGACCGTGAGCCGCAGGCGGGCGACGTGATCGTGCGGCACGACGTCGACCTGTCGCTCGAGGCCGCGGTCACGCTCGCCGAGCTCGAGGCGGAGGAGGGCGCGTGGTCGACGTGGTTCCTGATGACGCGGTCGGTCTTCTACAACCTCGCGTCGGCCGAAGGCGAGCGCACCGTCGCGCGGCTGCGTGAGCTCGGCCACCGCATCGGGCATCACGCGGTGTATCCGCACGTCGACTTCGACGACCGCTTCGACCCTGTGGCCGCATGGCACAACCCCGAGCCGGCATTCATGGAGGCGGACTTCGGCGGCGCCGTGAACGTGATGCAGCCGCCGTTCTTCGACTCCGATCACTACCGCTCGGACTCGAACCAGCACTGGCGCAGCGGCTGCCCGCACGAGGAGCTCGCGCGCGGCGAGCTCGACTGGGTGCAGCTCTTGATCCACCCGGAGATCTGGGTCTACCCGGGTGGCACGATGCGCGAGACGATGGAGTCATTCCTCGACGCCGACCGCGCTGCGCGCCGCGAGCATTTGAAAGACGACAGGATCGACCTGTCGTGAAGCCGATCACCGTGATGGTCACGGCGTCCGGTGCGCCGGGCACCGCCGCGCTGCTGCGCGCGCTGCGCGAGAACGGCGAGCGCGAGGTGCGGCTCGTCGGCACCGACATGGGCGACCGCGCGGTGGGGCGGTTTCTCTGCGATGCCTTCCACGTCGTGCCCGCCGGCTCCGATCCGGCGTTCCCCGACGCGATGCTCGACGTCGCCGAGCGCGAGCACGTCGATGCGATCTTGCCGCAGTCGTCGTTCGACCTCGAAGGGCTCGCAGAGCACGTCGGCCGTTTCCCCGTCCCGGTGCTCGTCTCCTCGCCCGACGCGATCCAGCGCTCGAACGACAAGGCGGAGACGTACGAGCTGCTGCACCGGCTCGGGATCACCGCGCCCGAGTTCAAGCGCGTGAACGGCGCGCGCGAGGTCGAGGCCGCCGCGCGGGAGCTCGGCTATCCGGACCGGGCCGTGTGCTTCAAGCCGGTCTTCTCATCGGGCTCGCGCGGCTTCCGCGTGCTCGACCCGACGGTCGACCGCGCAGATCAGTTGCTGAACGAGCGGCCGGGCTCCGTCGCGATGCGGCTGGAGGAAGCGGTCGAGCTGCTGCCCGACGAGGGCGGCCCCGACCTGCTCGTGATGGAGCTCGCGACCGGCGGCGAGCGGACGATCGACGGGATCGCCAACGGCAAGGAGATCGTGCTCGGCCATCCGAAGACGCGCGAGGCGATGCGCGCCGGTCTCGCGATGTACTTCGTCACGCTCGAGGACGACGAGTTGATGCGCGTCGGCAACGCGATCGTCGCGGAGCTCGGCATCGAGCACTTCTTCAACATCCAGCTCGTCGGCGAGCATGTGATCGAGATCAACCCGCGCATCTCGACGATCGTCTACCAGGA
>Ga0066702_10000391_pt1 | contig 10876 bp, 9 predicted proteins | sample GraSoiAngelo_151_FD_66507 | JGI IMG/M metagenome (GOLD analysis project Ga0066702, IMG submission 66507) | Grasslands soil microbial communities from the Angelo Coastal Reserve, California, USA - 14_1009_12_20cm | ecosystem: Environmental > Terrestrial > Soil > Grasslands | place: USA...
GCTGATCGCTGCATGTTTCGGCTACCTGGCGGATAGTCTTACGCCGTTGCTTCTGCCTAGTTACGCGAATATGGTGGACCGATTCGCGAGCATCCCGCTAACGCTGGGCGAACCAGCGATCATCTTGTGGCTTTTGATTAGGGGCGCAAAGGATCAACCATTGCGAGCCGCAGCATAAAGTGAACCGAACACCCGCCATTGGGCTTCACGTTCGACAGATTCCGAGCGAGTGGGCAAACCCGGAACAATCACCAACGCGTGGATGAGGGCCAGCCCGGCAGCTTGGCAGCTCTCTCGACATGATAGGCGCTAAGAGCGAGACTTGGGTGGAGCCTCTTCCCTGTTCTGCTGCCGCGGAGTACACTCCGCACTATGGCGAACATCGAGAAACACCTTCCTGGAGAATTTTGCTGGATTGAACTCGGCACCACGGACCAAGCCGCCGCTAGAGATTTCTATGGGCAAATTTTTGGCTGGACCTTCAAGGACACTCCCATCGGTCCAAACGATTTCTACACCATTTTCCAGCTCCAGGGGCGCAACACCGCGGCGGCCTACACACTTCGTCACGAGGAGACCTCGCGTGGCATTCCTTCGCACTGGAATCTTTACGTCGCCGTCGAAAGCGCCGACGCGACTGCCGCCCAGGCCACGCGGCTCGGTGGCAAGGTTTTGGCGCCGCCTTTTGATGTTTTCGATGCTGGCCGGATGGCCAACCTGCAGGATCCCACCGGCGCGAAGTTCTCGCTTTGGCAAGCGAAGAAGAACGTGGGAACCGGAATCACAGGTTTGGACGGGACGCTGTGCTGGGCAGACTTGAACACGCCGGATCAAGCGCGTGCAGGGCAGTTCTATTCGGACCTCTTTGGCTGGCAGATAGTGAAAGAAGACGAAGACGCCGCTCACAACTACTGGCACATCAAGAATGGCGAGGAGTTCATCGGGGGCATTCCGCCGGCCGCATATCGGCAGCCTGGTGCTGCGGCTCATTGGCTAGCCCACTTCACTGTTTCCGATTGCGACGCCACCTCGGCCAAGGCCAAGAAGCTCGGGGCACAACTCCACATGCCGCCTACCGATTTTGAGGATGTCGGGCGGATGTCCGTCATAGCCGATCCGCAAGGCGCCACCTTCGCCATCTTTAAAGTCGCTGCACGCAGAGCCGGCGTTTCGTAGGCATCCGGGTGCGCGTTCGAGTCCCGTCGCTCCCGCCATTTTGTTCTCGACTGGTTGTGCGGCAGTACCGGCGCACCAGGATGGGGTACAAATCTCGAATCAACAATTCCTGCGAACTTAAAAGTGCATTCATGTCTAAAGTGATTTCTAACCGGTCCCCTTGGCACATACTCCGCTCGGAACTTAGAAGGGGTGGTGCTCTCAAGTTTTCGAAACACGCGGGCGAAATGACTTGGGTTCTGAAATCCCCCTCTAGTCCGGCGCCGATGATGCTGCGCTTAGGGTCGCGAAGCTGTTGCTTCGCGCGTTCGATCTTTTGCAGCAGAAACAATTATGTGGGGTGCAGCCTGTACTCTGTTTGAATAGCTCCGAAAAGTAGTGCGGAATCATGCCAGCCATCACGGCAAATGGCGACAAGCTTATGTTCTCCTCCAAGCTGTCGGCGATGTAATCGAGGACACGCTTCAGACGATATGCGGGCAGACCTCCTTTGAAGACTGGGCGAAAGACGCATGGTCGTAATCACAGCTGACCTGAAAACAAAGGACCTAGCGGTTGTACCGCTCGCCCACGCAAGGCAGTTGCCGCCCGCTGAGCGGATGGAACGGATGCGGGATCCGCACAAGGCGCGTTGCTGGGATCGAAGCATCTGCATTCTGAATTGAGTTACAAAAGGCTGGAACGAGGAAGACTTATCTGGCCGCAAGCGACGAGCGGGATGGTGTCCTTAACGCCGGCGCAGCTTTCGATGTTGCTTGAAGGGATCGATGGAAGTGCAGCCAGCCAAAACAACGCTGCCAATCCTGTTACAGCTGAAATCGTGCGGCTAGTCATTCGAGCCTCTCTCCTTAGGCCACGTTTTAGCGCAAGCCATCCTTGTGACGTTAACGACTGAGGTCTTGGAGCGGTGCAGCGTAATGTGTTGGACACCGAAGAGCTTCGCTGCTTGCCGGACAGAGTAGGTTCGCACGCTCACGACATTAGCGAAACTGTTGGTCTAGTCAAGCGGAATGCCTGGGACACATTTGGGACAAGACTCCTGCTCCGGGTCTAGGGGCTAATCGCGCAGAATCAGCGAACCTAGATGGCTAACTCCGTCCTCATAACCCGAAGGTCGTCAGTTCAAATCTGACCGCTGCAACCATCCGGTGCAGCATTAGGCGTAAGGTCTCTGGTACATCCCTCGCTCGCTCTACGCTTGTTGACCTGCTATCGTGAACCGGCCTAACATTCCCGCTCAATGGCGTCTTCGCAGCCACTCATCGGCCACATCCTCGGCCACTACCGCATTGTCGAGCACATCGGTGCGGGCGGCATGGGCGTGGTGTATCGCGCCCACGATGAACAGTTAGATCGCGATGTTGCGCTGAAGGTGCTGCCCATCGGCACTCTGGCCAGCGAAGTCGCCCGCAAGCGTTTCCGCCGGGAAGCCCTAGCTCTCGCGAAGCTGAATCATCCAAACATCGAGGCAGTCTATGAGTTCGGCAGCCAGGATGGTGTTGATTTTCTGGTGATGGAGCTGATTCGAGGGGTGACGCTAGATACCAAGCTTATCGGGGGCGCACTATCCGAAAGTGAAGTCGTGCGGCTGGGGACGCAAATAGCTGAGGGCTTAGAAGCCGCACACGAGCAACGGATTGTGCATCGTGATCTGAAGCCCGGCAATCTGCGAATCACTTCGGTTGGTAAGCTGAAGATTCTGGATTTCGGTTTAGCACAGCTGATGGAGCCTGAGAATGAAGTCACACTTACGGCACGGTTGACCCTATCGCAAGGGGTTACTGGCACGCTCCCCTACATGGCCCCGGAGCAGTTGCGCGGGGAGACAACCGATGCCCGCAGTGACATCTGGGCCGTCGGAGTAGTGCTGTACGAAATGGCTACGGGGCGGAGACCATTTGATCAGAAGCTTCCAATCACGTTAGCCGACGACATTATCCACAAACCGCCGCTACTACCGCGGCAATTAAAACCCGAATTGTCTGTGCGGTTGGAACACGTCATCCTGAAGTGTCTAGACAAAGTACAGGTTAAGCGTTACCAGTCGGCACAGGAACTCCGCTCAGACCTGGAGAGACTAAGTACAGGCGCGGCTCCGCTTGCACGTCGACAAAGGTGGCTGTGGCCGGTGTTGGTGGCGAGCACACTTGCTCTGCTTCTGGGTCTAACAACGTGGAGGTATCTGCTGCGAAAACAGGCTACTCAATCCACAGCAGCTTCGATTCCCGTTCGGCGCTCGGTGGCGGTGCTGGGATTCAAGAATCTGTCGGGCAAGTCCGATGCGGCGTGGCTCTCGACTGCGCTATCGGAGATGTTCAACACGGAACTTGCGGCGGGAGAGAAATTGCGCACGATCCCCGCTGAGGATGTCGCACATACTAAGAACGATCTTTCCCTATCCGATGCCGACAGCCTGGGTAGGGACAGCCTCGCTCGCTTACGAAAGAATCTGGGCAGTGATTACGTAGTGCTGGGATCTTACTTGGATCTTGGGAAGGAAGCGGGAGGACAAATCCGTCTCGACCTGCGGCTTCAAGATGCCGTAGCGGGAGAGACAATTGCATCTGTGTCTCAAACCGGAACCGAGGCTCAGCTGTTCGACTTGGTTTCGCGTACTGGAGAGCAGCTGCGGGAGAAGCTGGGCGTTGGTGCAGTTTCCCCGGCCGAAGCGGTGGGGGTAAGAGTTTCGCTTCCCTCTAATCCTGAGACAACGAGGCTTTACTCGGAAGGACTGGCCAAGCTCCGTGTGTTCGACTCGCTAGCGGCAAGAGATTTGCTGGAGAAGGCAGTTGCTGCAGATCCGAATTTCGCGTTGGCCCACTCGGCACTGGCCGAAGCCTGGTCTAGCGTCGGATATGACGGCAAGGCGAAAGAAGAGGCGAAGAAAGCTTTTGATCTATCCGCCGGTCTCTCGCGTCAGGACCGCCTTCTGGTTGAAGGAAGATACCGGGAAGTGACCTCCGACTGGGCAAAAGCCGTCGAAGTTTACACGACGCTGTTCGCGTTATTTCCCGACAACCTCGACTATGGTCTGCACTTGGTGAGCGCGCAGCGTTGGATCAAACCCACTGAGGCTAGCGCTACCGTCGAAGCATTGCGGAGGCTTCCTCCTCCAACTGGAAGTGATCCGCGCATCGATCTGTTGGAGTCCTCCGTGTGGACGGGAGTCGATTTCGAGAAAGCGCTCGCACTAGCGCGAAAGGCCGTGGAGAAAGCGGCGTCTGTGCGTTCACAGCTGGTTGTGGCTCGTGGGTATTCCGCCCTGTGCGGTGATCTCGGTTACGTCGGCCGGTCCAAGGCAGCCTACTCTGCATGTGAAAGTGCCCGCCAAGCCTATGCGTCTGCTGGTGACCGCAGCGGCGTTGGCAGAAGCTTGAACGATCTCGCGGTAATATATGCGCAGCAAGGCGACCTGTCACGGGCTCAGGAGATCTGGAAGAAAACACTGGCGAACTTTCGTGAAATTGGCAATGTCGAGGGTGTGGCCGCAGCTTACAACAACCTTGGGGAAGTGGTCTTGCAAATGGGTAACCTGTCTGAAGCAAGGTCCCAGCTTGAGCAGGCGCTGCCGATGTATCGTGAGGTGGACGACAAGGACGGAGTGGCCAGGGTGCTGACGGACCTTGGTGAAATGTTCAAGCAAATGGGAAAACTGGCCCAGGCAAAGAACGCCTACCAACAAGCCCTGGCAACCGTCCGCGAGATCGACGACAAGAGTGTTTCTGCGTCCGCCCTGCATGGTCTGGGCGAGGTGCTGACAAGTCAAGCCGACTTCACCGCTGCCCGCATGGCATTTCAATCAGCTCTTAAGCTCCGAAATGCCGCCGGAGAAAAACAAACTGCCGCCGAAACACAGGTTGCGCTGGCCGAACTAGCGATGGAAGAGGGTCGGCTTGCGGAAGCTGACACTCCCTTGCGCCAGGCCGAGCAAGCGTTCCACAACGAGCAGCAAACCGATGACGAAGTTTCTGCCGCTGTAGCGCTAGCCAAGAGCATGTTGGCGGAAGGCAGGGTTGCAGAAGCCAGGGCAAAAATGGACAGCACCACGAAGCTGGCGGAGAGAAGTCACAGTCGGGCAGTGCGTCTCAATTGGGGCATTGCCGCCGGGCGTGTCCACTTTGCCTCAGGCAAGGTGGAGGATGCAAGGCGGGAGCTGGAGGCGGTTCTGAGCGAGGCCGCGCAGTCAGGTTTTGTCAGCTACCAGTTGGAAGCCCGCTTGGCACTGGGAGAAATGGTAAAAAAATCAGGTGATGTGGTCACCGCGCGCGCAAACCTCGCTGCCCTGGAAAGAGAGGCCAGGGCCAAAGGGTTTGGTCTAATTGCTCGAAAGGCCGCTGCAGCCCTTAAACAGACATGAAAATGTTTTTAGGTGTCTCCTGCTTATCCGGTTGTTTCAGCGTGCCACTATTTGTAGTGTAGGGCGGGGTGCGACGCCTGCCGTTTCTGGCGAATTCGCGCCAATTTCACGCTTATTGTAAGTCGCGACAGAGTCGGAGATTAAGTCATCAAAGCACGGCGAAAGATCATCGTCTACATCGCGACAAGCGCCGACGGTTACATCGCAAGGCCAGACGGCGATGTCGAATGGCTAAATCGCCTGCCACGCACAGTCGATTACGGCATGCGCGAGTTTTACCCGACGATTGACACCATCCTCTGGGGGCGCAAGACCTACGACTGGCTTCTCGACTATTACAAAAAGAAGGGCACGAAAGGCGGGACGTTCGACACGAAGCTGGCCAACTACGTGTTTTCGCGGAAGCCTCCGAGACGGGCGGCGCCAGGCGTGGAATTCGTGTCGGAGCCGGTGAAAGCGTTTGCGCACCGTCTGCGCGGGACGCCGGGGAAACACATCTGGATGATGGGCGGCGGAGAGCTGATCGCGTCGTTCCTCGACGCCGGCGAGATCGACGAGTTCGACATCCACGTTATTCCCACCCTCATCGGTGAGGGCATTCCACTCGTGGCGCCGCGCCATCGGAACGTGCCTTTTCGCTTGCGCTCAGCCAGGAAGTACCGCGACGGCGTCGTCCGACTGCGCTACGAGGTCCCGAGGTAGCTCTTGAGGAGCGCTAATCACAACACATGGTGGTCTGCTGAAACATCGACTGCAGGTTTTGCAGGCGTGTCTCGACAAACCGCCGCGCCCTCAGCTCTTCGGGGAGAATTTAACGTCAACGGTGACGGCATTTGTTTGAATTGGCTTGCCGTCCATTGTCGCTGGTTGATATCGCCATTGCAGGACCGCATCTTCTGCAGCTTTTCGAAGGGAGCCATGCGGGTGGATCCGATCGTGGCCCTGAGGTACGAATGACCCGTGTTCGTCAGTTTTTTTTGAGATGGCCCTCATCCGCCAGCTCTATCCGTCCGAGCTACGGGCGCATTCCACCCTAATGCTCTTCGCCCGGAAATGAGCACAGCTTCCCTCTATGCCTTCATCTCAACGCTTCACTGACAGCCCGTAAAGTTGAGGTTCGGAAGTGCGGAGGCCAGTGTGCCGCGCGGAACCACGCGGCCCGAGATTTCTGTAGAAGGATTGCAGTCGGGCGTATTGGTTCCCGGAAAGTAGGCTTTGCCTTGTATGTAGTAGATTACTTCGGTTAGCTGTGGACTAGGGATGGCGTAGTTCGTGCCGGCGAGATGGAAAGTGCCGTACACCGGATCGCTCGAGGGCACGGAGAGCACATAGTTGGCGCATGATGTGCCATTCCCACAATCCGGACCAGGCGTTGTCGTAACCTGCGGCGTCGAGCCGGAGAAAGGCGGAATCGTGACCTGAACCGCCGAACCGTTCTCAAGCCACGCTGTCTGAAGCGCCGAGAGCCTGATCTCGGCCTCGGTGGGTGTGCCGCTCGAGGCTGAGGTTGTTACCGTGGCCGAAATCCCCACGGGATCGCCGTTGGGAACCGAATCTCCGAACTCGGGCACCAAAGGGACGAGCGGCATCATGGCGCCCACGGGTACCGCAAACGTGACCGTAGCCGCGTAAGTTTGCATTGTGCCGGATGAAGACGTCAGCGAAGCATCCGCAACCACATCGTAATAGTTTCCCGCCTGGAGTCCTGTGAAAATAAAGAAACCGCCCGGACCGGATCTCGTGGTTGCGACGACACGGTCAATGCCACGGGCATCAAGCTGCTCGAGCACCACGGTCGCACCCGTAACCGGTTGATGCGTGGCATGGTCCATGAGCGTGCCCAATATGCTGTCCGTCGCGGCAGCATATGTGTGCCGGCTTGGATCTCGGACTACCACGGACTCCATGTCGCCTGCCACCGGTCTGATGTCGGCAAGCGTAACCTCGTTGGTTGAGACGGCATTGGATTGCGCTTCGAGGTTGGGCATCGAGAGGACGCAGACCAAGGCCGTCATTAGAGTTGCCGTCCCTAGCTTCGGTAAGCTACATGTAAAACTCATTTTGATCTCCCTTTGCAGCTGATTTCGCCGTGGAGGACCCCTCACCTTGCGAACCCCATGCGTAACCCGGCACCTTAGCCCTACCTGCTCGGCCTCGTCAGATGGGTAAAACCCTCGTAGGCAGGGGTTCTTCACCTCAATCCGCCAGCCCTGGTCGGCTTAAAAGGTTCGTAGGTACGCAATCTCTGTTCTGCGCCGGGCAAGAGTGCCCAGGCCGACGCGGAGGATGAGGCACCTGGCCAGCCAGTTTCACGACGAGATCCTCAATAAAACGAGCACGGGCCACTCGGCCTCGGCTTGCCCACGGTCACTAGGGGTGGCCTGGACCATGAAAATCCGACCTGGCTGTGCTTTTGGGTGGCTCTGATAGCTCAACCACACGGATAGCGCTGGGAAACGCTTTGGGTTCGCCATGCTTTTGCGTCCCGGCTTTTGGGTAATCAGTGAACGACCCACTTGACAGCACGCCTCGACAGGCATAAAAACTCCCACAAAGAGCAAAGCTGATGCGAGCGGCGATTACGCACGCGCAATTCGGGCGCACGGGGTTCCCACGACGATTGGCCCCAAGTGGGTCGAGCGGCAGGTGCACTCGCCATGATTAAGCTAGACGCTGACCGGGCGGTGCATTTTTGTGGCGGCCTCACGCGGCGCGATTTCCTGCACGCGGGTGCCATAACGATGCTGGGGTTAACCCTGCCGGACTTCATTGGCCTCAAAGAACTCGGCGCCGTCGCTCCGGAAAAGGATATCAACTGCATTCAACTGATGCTCGTCGGTGGACCGAGTCAGCTCGACACCTGGGACATGAAACCCGAGGCACCCGACTCGATCCGCGGGCCCTACAAACCAATTCGGACCAACGTTCCAGGGATGGAGATCTCGGAGATCTTCCCCCGCATGGCCAAGCACGCCGACAAGTTTGCCCTGCTCCGCTCGGTCTATCACACCGGTGCCGCCGTGCACGACACCGGCTGCCAGATGATGCAGACGGGTCGGCTTTTCCAAGGTGGCCTGGAGTCGCCGAACTACGGCTGTGTGCTGAACAAACTAAAAGGACCGCGGGGCGACGTTCCCCCAAACGTTCTTATCCCTATCCCGATCGGTCAGCTCGGAGGCAATTTACCGCACGGGGACACGGCGGGCTTTTTGGGCAAGGCCTATGATCCATTTGTTCTGAACGCGGACCCCGCCGACCCGAACTTCAAGGTGCCTGATCTCCTGCCTCCCGGTTACCTGGCTTCGCTGCGCGTAGACCGTCGGCGCAACTGGCGGAACGCCGTCGATGACTCGGTGAAATATTTTGAGTCCAGCCAGGACGCGCGTCTGATGGACTCGACGTTTCAACAGGCTTATACCTTGATGACCTCGGCAAAGGCGCGTGAAGCTTTCGACTTGGCGCAGGAGCCGGAGGCCGTGCGCAAGAAATATGGAATGAACCGTTTCGGTCAGGGCTGCCTGCTGGCGCGACGCTTGATCGAACGCGACGTCCGGTTTGTCACCGTGAATATGTTTGATACCGTTTTCAACGAAATTACCTGGGACATTCACGGCTCGGCGCCTTTCAGTCCAATCACCTGTTACGGCGAGCTGATCGGTCCGATGTTCGACAACGCTTATAGTTCGCTGCTCGAGGACTTGCACTCGAGCGGTCTGCTCAAGAACACCTTGGTGGTGGCTACAGGCGAGTTTGGGCGAACGCCGAAGATCAATCCGGCCGGCGGGCGGGACCACTGGCCGCAGTGCTGGACCATCGTTCTCGCTGGCGGCGGCATCAAGGGCGGCCAGGTCGTTGGTTCTTCCGATGATATCGGTTCGGCACCGAAGGACCGGCCAGTGGCCCCTGGCCACGTGGCCGCAACGGTTTATAAGGCTCTGGGTCTGCCGATCGACCGCGAACTCAAAACCCCCGAGGGAAGAGTCGTTCGGCTCGTGGACCATGGGTTCGACCCGATCGACGAACTGCTGGCCTGAAAAAATTCGCGTCGTAGCAGGACTCCGCGTTGCGAGGAAGTTTGCAGGTCCTTGAGGGTTGCACGAAGCGGGATTGGCGGAACCGCCAAAATACAATGAAAGAACGCACCGATCGGTTTGCTCGCTTCACAATCATCACCGCGCTTACGCTGGCCGCCATCGCGGTGGCCACCTCGGCTGGGTTGCCTCAGCCGCAGAGTCCCGCTCGAGAGACGCCTTACCACAAGACGGACCCGCTGATGCCGCCTGGGCCGCCTCTCACGCCTCGTCCTGTGACGGCACGTCTCCCAGCGAGGCCCGCAGCCCTCGTCAATATCCGGATTCTCCCGGCCTCGATTGAGCTGGTTAGCCCGCGGTTCACGCAAAGGTTGGTCGTCGAAGGCACATTTGCTGACGGTCGCCTGGAAGACATCACATCGAAAGCTGGGCTCTCCACGTCAGACTCGCGGATTGCCTTGGTGGACAAGCAGGCGTTTGTTCACCCGCAATCGGATGGGCGAGCAACGGTGACCGCCACCTATGCGGGACGCCAAGCTAGCGCTCCCGTGCAAGTCGCAAACTTCACCGCCCCGTTCGCATGGAGTTTCCGCAATAACGTTCTGCCGGTGATGACCAAAGCCGGATGCAATTCAGGCCCGTGCCACGGCGCAGCAGCCGGTAAGAACGGCTTTAAGTTGACGTTGCGCGGATTCGATCCTGAGACGGACTATTTGACGCTAACGCGACAGGCAAATGCCCGACGGACCGAAAGGCTAGAACCCGCCCGCAGTCTCATTCTCCTCAAGCCCACGCTCACGCTGCCGCACAAGGGCGGGCAGCGTTTCCCGGTCGGGTCGCTCGAATACCAAGTGATTTCCGGATGGATCGCGGCCGGGATGCCTCCGCCGAAGCCCACCGACCCGGTGATTGTGAGCCTGGAGGTGCTACCGCGCGAAGCGTCCCTCCTCCCGGGAGCGCAGCAGCAGCTCCTGGTTACCGCCAAATTCTCGAATGGGCACAGCGAGGATGTCACGCGCTGGGCAAAATACTCCAGCGGCGACCAGAGCGTGGCGACCGTGGATGACAAGGGACTGGTCACCATGCAAGGGAACGGGGAGACTCCCGTGACCGTCTGGTATCTGAGCCGTGTTACCTTCACGCGTTTGCGCATTCCCTACCCCTATCCGGCGGATGAAGCCGGTTTCCGGCGCGCGCCCGGCAACAATTATATTGACGATCTAGTTCGCGCCCATCTGAAGACGCTTCGTATTCGACCGTCCCGGCCAGCCACGGACGCAGAGTTTCTCCGCCGCGCCTGTCTGGACGCTGC
>Ga0066702_10000394_pt1 | contig 10815 bp, 9 predicted proteins | sample GraSoiAngelo_151_FD_66507 | JGI IMG/M metagenome (GOLD analysis project Ga0066702, IMG submission 66507) | Grasslands soil microbial communities from the Angelo Coastal Reserve, California, USA - 14_1009_12_20cm | ecosystem: Environmental > Terrestrial > Soil > Grasslands | place: USA...
CCGCGGTGGTGACCTCCGTGTCCTACAGCTACCTGCCCGGAGACGCGCGGGCCGCGTTCGTGGACGCGCTCGAGGCGGCCGGCCGCCGAACGCCCGTCGCGTGGGTCGGCCTCGATCTGGCCGGCACCGTCCCGATGTTCGAACCGGCGACCCCGCCCCCGCCGACCAGCGGGTCGCCCTGCGTTCTCGGGCTGGCCGTGTTCGACGGCGGCGGTCGCCGAGCCACCCCGCTGGCTTTCGTGCACCCGCACGGCGCGTGGATCGAGTGGTTGGCCGGCCGCTGAGGGCTCTGGCCCGGCGCCCAGGCGGCGCAAAACGCGCCATCAACGGTGGTTCCGCTCAAATCGGATTCATGGGAAGGCGACCGATTCCGCCCGGTCCCCGCGAGCCGCCCGACATATGATGACCCCCGCTCAGACCGCGTGATACGAGCTCGTAGGGGCAATCCGGTCATGTGTCCGTCCGGGGGGTGCATCAGCACGGCTGCAGGTGAGGGGGTCTGGATGAAGTTGGCAAGGCCGATCCTGGCGGGAGCAGCGGTCATGATCGTGCTCGCCGCCGTCTTCGTGGTATTCGCTGTGCAGCTGGCGTCGAACCAGAATCGGACGCGCAGCCAGATCAAGACGGAGGTGAGCGACCGGGCGCAGCTGGCCGCCTCCCTGATCGACACCCTCTTCCAGACGGTCCAGCAGCAGAAGGTGCAGTACTCGATCGATTACGGCCGGACCATCAACCACGACAAGCTGGCCACCGCGGCCCAGTTGGAGGCGTATGCCGTCGTCACCGATGCCCACGGCACCGTCATCGCCTCAGCCGGCGGGTACGACCCGGCCGCCGGCCTGACGCTGTCCACCGCCTTCCTGTCGGGCCTGGCCGCCAAGCAGGCCCCGTACTACCTCGGCGACGAGGCTCTCGTCGGCGGCCGTACCGTCGCCGACTTCGTCGTCCCCTTCCCCGCTGCAGGTGGGGAACGTCTGCTCGTCACGGGCCTGAGCCAGGCGGCGCTCGAGCCGTTCTTCTCGGGTGAGCTGAAGACGATCCCGGGGGTCAAGGGCGAGCACAACTACCTCGTGGACGGCAACGGCGTGGTCATGGCCGGATCGGGCGGCGGGGTGCAGACCGGCACTCCCATCAGCCACCCGAGCTCGGCCACCCTCCATCGGCGCGCCGGCGACGACCACGGCAACTACTTCCAGGTCGCCCCGCTCGCCAACTCCGGATGGCGGATCGTACTGGTGGCGCCGAGCAGCACGCTCTTCTCCAGTGTCAACGGAGCCCGGGCCTACGTGCCGTGGATCATCTTCTTCTCCCTGGTCGTGGTGGCCCTCCTCGCGGCCGGGCTGGGCTGGCGGGTGCTCCGCTCGGCCGAGGTGGTGTCCGAGGTCAACGGGCGCCTGGCCGCCGTCAACGCCGAGCTCAGCGTGGTCAACGAGTCCCTGCACCGGCGGGCGGCCGAGTTGGCCCGGTCGAACGAGGAGCTCGAGAGCTTCGCGTCCATCGCCTCCCACGATCTGCAGGAGCCGCTGCGCAAGGTGCGGACCTTCACCGAGCAGCTCACCATCCTCGAGGCCGAGCGCCTGTCCGACAAGGGCCGCGACTACCTGGAACGGGCCAACGCGGCGGCGGAGCGGATGCAGAGGCTGATCGAGGATCTGCTCAAGTTCTCCCGCGTGTCCACCCAGGGCCGCCCCTTCGAGCGGGTGGACCTGGCGGAGCTGGCGGACCGGGTGATCTACGACCTCGAAGCGCAGATCGAAGACGCCGGTGCGACATTCGACATCGGACCCTTGCCGGAGATCAGCGCCGATCCGCTCCAGATGCAGCAGCTGCTTCAGAACCTGATATCCAACGCCATCAAGTTCCGCCAGCCCGACGTGCCCGCGGTCGTCAAGGTCCGCGGCCAGATCGAGGACGGCGTGTTCCGCCTCACCGTCTCCGACAACGGCATCGGGTTCGAACCTCGGTACGCGGCCCGCATCTTCCGGATATTCGAGCGCCTGCACGGGCGCACGGAGTACCCGGGCACCGGTATCGGGCTGGCGCTGTGCCGCAAGATCGCCGACCGCCACGGCGGGACCATCGAGGCGGAGAGCTCGCCGGGGAACGGCGCCACGTTCGTCGTCCGTCTCCCGATGGACCAGCCCGAGGGCAGCTTCGGGTTCGGGATCTCCGCGGTGCAGGGGCGTTCCGGCGAGGAGGTGAACGCCGGTGCAAGAGCCTGAGCGGGTCAAGAAGGCGGTCACCATCCTGATGGCCGACGACGACGAGGACGATCGCGACCTGACCCGCGAGGCCCTTCAGAACGCCCGTCTGGCCAACGAGATGCGCTTCGTGGTGGACGGACAGGACCTCATGGACTACCTGCGTCGGGAAGGTACCTACGCCGACCCGGCGGCCGACGCGCCCCGCCCCGGCATCATCCTCCTCGACCTCAACATGCCCAAGAAGGACGGCCGGGAGGCGCTGGCCGAGATCAAGGCCGATCCGCATCTCCGCTCCATCCCGATCGTGGTGCTGACCACATCCAAGGACGAAGAGGACATATACCGGACATACGATCTCGGCGTCAGCTCGTTCATCACGAAGCCGGTGACCTTCGCCGGGCTGGTCGAGTGCATGAAGACCTGGCAACGCTATTGGTTCGAGTTGGTGGAGCTGATCGATCCGAGCACGGTATGACGATGACCTACGAGGGCGTCGTCTCGATCCTGCTCGTCGAGGACGACGAGGACGACTACCTGATCACCAAGGAGATGCTGCAGCGCCAGGACCGGTCGCGGTTCCACCTGGACTGGTGCGGCGACTACGAGAGCGCCCTGTCGGCGATCCGCCAGGATCGCCATGACATCTACATCGTCGACTACCGCCTGGGGGCCCATACCGGGCTGGATCTGGTCCGGGAGGGGTTCTGCAGCCGCAGCCACGCCCCTGTCATCCTTCTCACCGGCGAGAGCGACTCGAGCATCGACTTCGAGGCGAGCGCGGCGGGGGTGACCGACTTCATGCTGAAGCAGGAGGTCAACCCCTACTCGCTGGAGCGCACCATCCGCTACGCCATCTCCCAGCACCACGCCCTCGAGCGGCTGGCGGCCAGTGAGGAGCGTTACGCGCTGGCCGTCCGGGCGGCCAACGACGGGATATGGGACTGGGACCTGCGCACGCAGCAGGTGTACTACTCCCCCCGTTGGCAGGCGGTGCTGGGCCTGGAGCCGGGCCAGGAGGACGGGTCGCCGACGACGTGGTTCGACCTGGTGCACCCGGAGGACCTGGCCGGGCTGCACCTCGCCATCGAGGCCCACCTGAGCGGGCGGACCTCGCTCCTGCAGCTCAAGCACCGGATGCGCCACAGCGACGGCACCTGGCGGTGGATGCTGGTCCGCGGCATCGCGGTGGACGACCTGGCCGGCCAGCCGTTGCGCATGGCCGGGTCGCTCTCCGACATCACCGTGTCCCGCCGGGCCGAGCACCGACTGCGCTACGACGCGTTGCACGACTCGCTCACCGGGCTGCCCAACCGGGTCATGTTCCTCGAGCGGCTGGAGCGGGCCGTGCTGAAGCACAAGAGCGATCCCGGCACCTCGTGCGTGGTGCTGTTCTTGGACATCGACCGCTTCAAGCTGGTCAACGACACGTTCAGCCACGCCGTTGGCGACCGCCTGCTCGTCGCCCTCGCCGACCGCATCGCCCGGGAGACGGGCCCGTCGGACACCGTGGCCCGCCTGGCCGGCGACGAGTTCACCATCCTGCTGCAGGAGGTGCCTACCGGCGAAGCGGAGACGCGGTCGGTGGAGGTGGCGCTGCGGGTGCACGGCGCCCTGCAGGACGAATTCACCATCGACGGCCACCGCCTCTTCGTGAGCGCCAGCACCGGGATCGCCCTGTCCCAGGACGCCGGGAGCGCCGCGGATCTGATGCGGAACGCCGACATCGCCATGTACGAGGCCAAGTACAGCAGCGGCCTGCCGTACGCCATCTTCGACAACAGCATGCACCGCCGGGTCGTCGAACGCCTGGCCCTCGAGCACGACCTGCGCGCGCTGGTCGAACAGTCGCTCATCGAAGTCCATTACCAGCCGGTCGTCGACCTGGCCACGGCCCGTGTCGCCGGTTTCGAAGCCCTGGCCCGGTGGCCGGCGGGCGCGTCGATGGTATCGCCGGCCGAGTTCATCCCCGTGGCCGAGGAGACGGGCATGATCGCCCAACTGGGCCGTCATGTCCTCACCACCGCCCTGGCCGACCTGGCCCGCTGGCGGCAGCTCGGCGTCGTCGACTCGGGAGTCAAGATGGCGGTCAACGTGTCCGGCCGCCAGCTCGACGACCCCCATTTCCCCGATCAGGTGCTCGCCGCCGTAGAGGCCTCGGGGCTGCCCGGCGGCGCACTCCATCTCGAGATCACCGAGGGCACGCTCATGCGTGAACCCCACCGGATGGCCCACATCGTGTCCGAGGTCTGCTCGACCGGAGTGGGACTGGATCTGGACGACTTCGGCACCGGCTACTCGTCGCTGGCCGCCCTCCACAGCTTCCCCGTGAGCGTGCTCAAGATCGACCGCGAGTTCGTCGCCACCATGATGGCGGAGGGCGATGCCATCGTCCGATCCACCATCGCCATGGCCCACGCCCTCGGCCTGCAGGTCACCGCCGAAGGGATCGAGAACCGGTGGCAGGTCGAACGGCTCCGGTCCCTGCAGTGCGAGTACGGGCAGGGCTTCTACTTCTCCAAGGCCCAGCCGGCGGCCGCCATCGAGAGCCTGATCCCGGGATGGAAACCGGCGTGGTTGGCCGGGACACCGACCGCGTCACCCATTTCCTGACAGCCGGACTGCCAACGCTCAGCCGGTCACGACCACCGTCACCGACCAGGCCCCCGTCTTGGGGGTGCAGCGGATGGCCTCGCCGCAGTAGCTCCGGCCGGCCGTCACGGTCGCCCGTCCGGCGGAGTCGGCCCTGAACGTCGCCCTGGTGCTCCCGCACGTCCCGCCCGGATACCCGCAGTCGGCGCGCTGCTGCGCCGGCGCACCCTGCATGGCCAGCACGGCCGGGTCGGAGGAGTCGTGGATGGTCCAGTTGTCCGCCGCCAGCTTGACGATGACCGTCGATCCGTCCGGCACGGTGACGGTCCGTCCCGAGTCGGTGTCCGTGAGGGTCAACGTGACCGGAGCGGCCACGGTGGTGGTCGTCACCGGAGGGGGCGGAACGGCCTTCGAGGCGGTAGAAGGCACGACCGCCGAGGTCGAGGAGGCCGCTACCGCTGTGGACGTGGACCCGGGCGTCGACGTCGGAGCCGTGCTTCCCCGCGGCCGCGCCGCGGTGGTCGTCGAGCCCGGAGCGGCAGTGCCGACCCGGTGGACGGCGTTCCCGGAGGGGAGGGTCACGGCCAGGGCCACGGCCAGGCCGCCGGCCGCGATCGCGGCGGCGGTCGACCGCAGGGCCAGGCGCCGCCGTCGTATCGACTCGCCCCGCGCCCGGGCCCGCCGCAACAGGTCGTCGGCGGCGCCCGGGCCGCGGCCTTCAGGCGGGGTGGACGTCATATCCGAGCTCCTTGATGTCGGCCCCCAACGTCTGTCTCAGCGCGACCACGGCGCGGTGAAGGTGGGACTTGACCGTTCCCGGCCTGATCCCGAGGGCGGCGGCCACGTCGGCTTCCGACAGGTCGGCCAGGTAGCGCAGGACGACGGCCTCCCGCTGCGCCTTGGGCAGGGCCACCAGGGCGTGCAGGAGGGTCCGGCGCAGGGCCACCAGGTCGGCGGCGTCCACGGCCGGGACGGAGACCGGTACGGCCTGCCGCCCGCCCCGCCGCGCCACATCGATGGCCAGGTTGGACGCCACCCTCATCACCCACGCGTCGCGGTACGCCAGCCGGCCGACCTTGCCCCAGTGGGCGTAGGCCCGGGCGAAGGCCTCCGCTGTCACGTCCTCGGCGGTAGCCCGGTTGCCCGTGAACCGCTCGGCGAACTTCAGCACCTTCGGTGAGAAGGCGAGGAAGAAGTCGTCGAACCCCTCGTCGCGCCGCACCGGCCGGAACACCTCCATCAGTTGGGTAACGCCCGAACAGGCTTCCCGGTTTACATCAGTTGGGCCGGTGGGGTCAGGCCGGCACCGCCCCGGCCCGCTCGTCCCAGACCCCGATCAAGGTGGTGACGATCTCCTCGGCGACTCCCAGTCCGGCCAGATGGCTCTCCCCGGGGAGGGTGCGCAGCTCGGCATCGGGCAGGCGGGAGACCATATGGACACCGTGGGCCATGCGCACGATGTGGTCGGCGTCGCCGTGCCACCACACGACCGGCACGCGGACGTCGGCGGCATGGAAGCCCCACTCCCGCGTGAAGGCCACCGCATCGGCGACAGGGGCGTGCAACTGGCGGCGACTGCCGTTGATCAGGTCGTCGAGGAACATCGCTTTGAACTCCGGGCGGGCCAGAAGTCGGCGGTCCCCCTCCGGTGAGAGGCGGGCGTACATGTCGAGGCCGGGTGCGGCGATGGGATGGGCGGCCCGCACGACGGTGCCGAGCAGGAAGCCGAGCGGCACCCGGCCCCAACGGAGCACGTCGGCGTAACGGACGGCCACCGACACGAGCCCGCCGTCGATGGCATCCGGTCCCCGGGTCGGCGCCACCCCGCCGAGCACGCCGATGGCGGCGACCCGGTCACCGAGCCGCGCCCCGGCCGACAGGGCGTATGGCCCGCCACCGGACAAGCCGATCACGACCATCTCTCCGATCCCGAGTGCGTCGGCCACCGACTCGAGGTCGTCGGCGAACGCCCCGATCTGCGGATAGACGTGGCGGCTCGACGAGCCTATGCCGGGCCGGTCGATGCCCACGATCCGGAGGCCCGCCTCGAGGGCCAGCACCCTGGCCTCGTGCGGTATCTGCCGCCGGGCGCCGGGGGTGCCGTGCAGCCACACGATGGCGCGGCCGAAGGGGTGCCCGAACTCGGCAAAGCCCATCCTCCGCCCGTCGCCCAGCCCGACGGTTCCTTCCAGACGGGGCTTGATCAGTTCGGTCACAGGAAGGACATTTTGTCACGCCCCGCGACTTCACCTGCTGAGGCGGACAAAATGGAAGGCCGCGCTAACCGGAGCGTTCGATGCGGATCACGATCGACTTCGATGTCGGCGTGTTGCTCCCCTCCGCGGTCGAGTCGAGAGGCACCAGGACGTTGGCCTCCGGGAAGTAGGCGGCGGCACACCCCGGCGGGGTCGGGTACTCGACCGCCCGGAACCCCTCCGCCCGCCGCTCGCCGTCGGACCACACGCTGACGAGGTCGACCAGGTCCCCGTCCCGAAGGCCCCGGGCGGACAGATCGTCGCGGTGCACGAACACCACCCTCCGGCCCCCGCGCACGCCCCGGTACCGGTCGTCGAGCCCGTACACCGTCGTGTTGAACTGGTCGTGGGACCGCACCGTCTGGAGTAGCAGGTGGCCGTCGGGTACGTGCGGGGCGCTCGGAGGGTTGACCGTGAAACGGGCCCGCCCGGAAGGTGTGGGGAAGGTCCGCGAGTCGTGCGGCGGCCGCGGCAGGGTGAACCCGCCGGCAGTGGCCACCCGCTCCTCGAAGGCGTGGAATCCGGGCACCACCCGTTCGACGTGCCGGCGGATGCGGCGGTAGTCGGCGCCCATCGCCTCCCACCCGAGATCACCGCCGAACAGAGCATGGGCGACACCGGTGACTATGGCCACCTCGCTGCGGAGGTGGGGCGAGCCCGGCGGCAGGCTGCCCCGCGACGCGTGCACCACGCTCATCGAGTCCTCCACGGTGACGAACTGATCGCCGGCCGGTCGCGTGTCGCGTTCGGTGCGCCCGAGGCAGGGCAGCAGCAACGCCTCCCGGCCGGGGTGCAGATGCGACCGGTTGAGCTTCGTCGCCACGTGCACGGTGAGACCGCAGTTGGCCAGGGCGGCCTCGGTGAGACGGGTGTCCGGCGTGGCGGCGACGAAATTGCCGCCGAGCGCCATGAACACGTCGATCCGGCCGTCCCTCATGGCGCGGATCGCCCCGACGGTGTCCAGCCCGGGGTGGCGGGGCGGTTCGAAGCCGAACTCGTCCCGCAGCGAGTCGAGGAAGCGGTCGGGCATGCGCTCCCAGATGCCCATCGTGCGATCGCCCTGCACGTTGCTGTGACCGCGGATGGGGGCGGGACCGGCGCCCGGTCGCCCGATGTTGCCCCGCAGGAGGAGGAAGTTGACGATCTCGCGGATGGTGGCCACCGCGTTGCGGTGCTGGGTGAGGCCCATGGCCCAGCACACGATCACATTGCGGGCGGAGATCACCTCGTCGGCCAGATCCTCCACCTCGTGCCGGCTGACCCCGCTCATGGCCTCCAGCTCGGGCCACCGCAGCGCCCGCCACCCTTCGGCGGCGGCATCGAAGTCCTCGCAGTAACGGGCGATGAAGTCGCCGTCCAGCACCCTCCCCGGTCGGCCCCGCTCCCGTTCGAGCAGGATCGAGTTGAGGCCGTTGAAGAGGGCCAGATCGCCGTTGACGCGGATGGCCAGGTGACGGTCGGCCAGAACGGTCCCCCGGCCGATGACGCCCCGCAGCTTCTGCGGGTTCTTGAAGCGACCGAATCCCGCCTCGGGCAAGGGGTTGACGGCGATGACGCGGGCCCCCCGCCGCTTGGCCTCCTCCAGCGCGCTGAGCATCCGGGGGTGGTTGGTGCCGGGGTTCTGGCCCGCGATCAGGATGAGGTCGGCGTGGTCCGTGATGTCGGCGAGGGTCACTGTGCCCTTCCCGATCCCGATAGTTCCGGTCAGGGCCACGCCGCTCGATTCGTGGCACATGTTGGAGCAGTCCGGCAGGTTGTTGGTGCCCAGGCGACGAGCCAACAGCTGGTACACGAAGGCGGCCTCGTTGCTGGCCCGACCGCTGGTGTAGAACACGGCCCGGTCGGGATCGGGCAGGGCCCGTAGCCGGGTCGCCACGAGGGCGAAGGCGTCCTCCCACGAGATCGGGGCGTAGTGGTCCGATCCGGGTGCCAGATGCATGGGCTCGGCCAGCCGGCCCGCACCCTCGAGCCGGTGGTCGTCCCAGCCCCGCAACTGGTGCACGGGGTGGGCGGCGAAGAACACCCGGTCGACCCGCTTGCGGGTCGCCTCCCATGCGACGGCCCGGGCGCCGTTCTCGCAGAACTCGGCCGTCTTGCGCCGGTCCGGGTCCGGGTCGGGCCAGGCGCAGCTCGGGCAGTCGAACCCGTCGGTATGGTTGAGCTTCAGCAGCGACCGGGCCGAGCGACGGGGGCCCATCTCAGCCAGAGACAACCGCAGGCTGGACGCCACCGACGGAATCCCCGCCGACGACCGGGCCGGGCCCTCGGCGGTCAGCTCGGCTTCGGGGCGGGCGTCGTCGGCCACACCGCCTTCCTAGTCCATTCCGGACCGGCCCGGAGCCTCAGCCCTCGACCGCGAGCCGCACGCCGAACCCGATCAGCACCACTCCGGTGGCCCGGTTGAGGCGACGGCGGACCCGTTCGGAGCTCATCCACGCCGTCAGGCGACGTACGAACACCAGCATGGCGGCGAAGTAGAACGCCGTCTCGACCACGAAGATCACGCCCAGCCCGATGGTGGTCGCCGCCACTTGAGCATGACGGGGGATGAAGGCCGGGAAGAAGGTGATGAAGAAGACGCCCACCTTGGGGTTGAGCAGGTCGGTCATCAGGCCGGCCCGGTAGCCCCGCCCGACCAGCGATCGGCCGGGTGGCGCCTCGAGCGGCCGTCCGAGCACCCGGCTGCGCAGAGCCTGCGCTCCGACATAGAGGAGGTAGGCGGCGCCGGCGATGCGGAGGGCGACGTACCCGTCCTGGCTGGCCCGCAGCAGGGCGGTGAGGCCGAAGGCGGCGGCGACGACCCATATGACCAGGCCGGTCAGCACCCCCAGGGCGGTCCGGGCCGCCACCCGGCGCCCGGACAGGACGATGCTGCGCAACACCACCAGGGTGTCCGGGCCGGGTATCAGCACGACGAGGGCGCCGGCCAGCGCGAAGGACAGGAAGTCGGCGACCACGCCCCATTCTGCCTCCGCCGCGATCGGGTCGCTACGAGATTGCTCCATGATCACCAACGCTCCCACCGGACGACCTCGTCGAGGGGGCGCCGACCGGTCGGCAACTCCGGCACAGAGCGCCGGCCCGGCGTGGGATGGCCCACCGCGATGGCGCCGATGGCCCGGTACCCGGCGGGCACCCCAAGGGTGCGGAGAAGCTCCGCCTCCCCCTGGAAGATGGCGAATAAGAGGGCGCCCAAGCCCAGATCGACGGCGGTCAGCAGGATCAGCATGACACCGAACCCGGTGTCGATGTCCCAGTACGGAGCCGGCCAGTGATCCTGGCTCGACAAGGGCGTGTGCGCCTTGTCGGGCAAAGCGTAACGGTCGAGGTAGGCCTGCTTGTTGGCCAGAGGCAGGATCACCACCGGGGCTCGGGTCAGCGGCTCTGACTCGGATTCGCCCCGCCACTCCGGGCCGCTGGTCGTCTCCCAGAACATCCGCCGCACTCCGGGTTCGGTCAGCACGACGAACGCCGAGCCCTGGCTGAACCCGCCCGACGGGCGGCGGGTGGCGTTGAACACGAGCTGGTCGATCAGCTCGCGGCGGACCGGCTGGCTCGAGAAGTCCCGCACCATGCGCCGGCGGAGCACTACGTCCTGAAACTCCATCGTCCAACCGTAGCGATGGCCTGGCGCCGGACGGCGGGCGGCGCCGGCGTCAGCTGAGGGACGGCTGGGCGAGAAGCTGCAGGGCGTTGCTCCCGTACAGCCCGGGAAGCTCGCCCGCGTGGCAGCCGGAGCGGGCGTAGTCGGCCAGCGGATCCGCGGT
>Ga0066702_10000395_pt1 | contig 10815 bp, 15 predicted proteins | sample GraSoiAngelo_151_FD_66507 | JGI IMG/M metagenome (GOLD analysis project Ga0066702, IMG submission 66507) | Grasslands soil microbial communities from the Angelo Coastal Reserve, California, USA - 14_1009_12_20cm | ecosystem: Environmental > Terrestrial > Soil > Grasslands | place: USA...
ATGGTGCGGGTGTCGTGCAGGAGCATCCGGCGGGCCACCGCGGCCACCGGCTCCTCCGGGTCGCACGTGATCACATCCTTCGTCATGATCTCGCCGGCCGTGAGGCCTTCGGACCGGTCGGCCCAGTGGTGCCGGTGCTCGGCCACGATCTCGTCCACGAACGTCGAGAGATGGTGATGCCGGGAGGAGGACCCTTCGCGGCATACCAGATCGGCTTCGCTCACCACTCCGACCAGCTGATCGCCGATGTCCACCACCGGTACGCACCGGACGTCGTAGTCGAGCAGCAGCCCGGCGATGTCGCGGACGGTCGCCGACGGTTCGACGGTGACGGGATCCGGGGTCATCAGATCGCGGGCCCTGGTGGGAATGTGGCCGAAGGCCCGGCGGTCGCTCGCCCGGTGGGCGCTATCCGGCAGGTACTCGTCGTGGCACTGGGTCATCGGAGACCTCCTTGTCCACAGTGAATTCTCCGCCTCCGTGCGGCCCTGTCGGCAGGGCCGAACGGCTCAATCCTCCCGCCCCGCGCACCGGAGGGCGAAGATGACGTTCGGCTCTTACCGCCGGGGTGTGGCGGCACCACCCTGGAACCGATGACCACTGTGACTGCGGGTGCCATGCCCATATCGACCCTCGTATCCGACCGGGCCATCCGGATCCGCTCGGAGGCGTCACTCAGCGAGGTTGCCGTCGCCATGAACGAGGCGGACATCGGATTGCTGGTGCTGGGCTCGGATGGTGAACCGGCTGAAGCCGTCGTGTCGGAGCGCGATCTGGTGCGGGCGCTGGCCGAGGGACGCGACCCGGATGTCACCACCGCACGGGAGATCGCCCACCTCGAGCTGGCGTGGTGCGATGCCGGTGCAACTGTGACCGAGGTGGCGGCCGAGATGATGGAGAACTACGTGCGCCACGTCCTCGTGGAGGAGGACGGGCGGCTGGTCGGCATCGTGTCCGTCCGGGACCTCCTGGGCGCCTACGTAGCCGCCGACCTCAGCGCGATCTGACCAGAAGGAGGAACCCATGCGAGCAACCGTTGGTGATCGGATCGTCATCGAGGGACACCACGTCGGGGAGGCATTCCGCGACTGCGAGATCCTCGAGGTGCGCGGGCCCGGCGGAGAGCCGCCCTACGTCGTGCGTTGGGGCGACTCGGGGCACGAGGCCCTCTTCTATCCGGGTCCCGACGCCCACATCCAGCACTTCGAGCACCAGGTCGATTGACCGTTTGAAGGAGGCGCACCAAATGCGAGTCTCGGATCTCATTCGTCGTTCCGCCGTCGCTGTCCGCGCCGAGCAGACCGTCGTCGACGCGGCTTCGATCATGGACCGCGCCGGCGTCGGAGCCCTGGTCGTGGTCGAAGGCGATCGGCCCGTTGGCATCGTCACCGACCGTGACCTGATGCGCCGGGCGCTGGCCCGGGCCCTGCCTCCCGACGCCAGAGTGGACGGTGTGATGTCGGCTCCGCTGATCACGGTCGACGCGGCCGACGACGCCCACGACGTGTTCGCCGTGCTCCGCCGCCATCCGATCAGGCGCCTGCCCGTCACCAGCGCCGGTCGGCTCGTCGGCATGGTCACCGTGGACGACCTGCTCGTGCACATGGCCGCCGACCTGTCGGATCTGGTCCGCCCGGTGACGGCCGAGCTGCTCTTCGCCCAACACGACGCCGCCGTTCCCGTCACGACCTGACCTCAGCGGAAATTTCCCGAATAACCCCTTTCAGACGTAAATGTAGTTTGAGTACATTCCGCCCCCATGGCCGGTGCTCTGGTCAACGGGATGGAGACCCAATGGGAGTCGCCGCTCCGCGAGATCGAGCGGGCCGCACTCGAGCGGGCCAAGGCGGCCGACATCGACATGTCGTCACCGGACGCCATCGACCGCCTACGCGCCCTCCTCGTGGAAGAGGCGATCGAGTGGCGGGCCCAGTTCCGGCGTGGTCAACGGCTCCAGGATCTGGCCGATCCCGACGCCGCAGTGGAGCGGGCGCTGCGGAACCTGGCCGGGTACGGGCCCCTCGAGCCCCTCCTCGAAGATCCGGACGTGTGGGAGATCATGGTCAACGGTCCGGCGTCCATCTTCTGCAAGCGGCACTCCGGTGCCGGTGGCTACCACCACGAGGTCTTCCACGACGACGACCATGTCACCCGCGTCCTGACCAAGATCCTCGACGACGCCAGCCGATCGCACCGCAAGCTGGATCCGGCGGAAGGACTGCAGGACGCCCAGCTCGACAACGGCGCCCGCATCCATATCGTCCATTCCGACGTCGGGCGCGACGGCCACCTGCTGGTCAACATCCGCAAGTTCTCCGGCGTGGCCCATCGTTCGCTGCAGGAACTCATGGGGCGGGACATGCTCGATGCGGCCACCGCCCGCTTCCTGACCGCCTGCGTGCGCAGCGGGCTCTCGGTGCTGGTCGCCGGCGCTCCCGGGTCGGGCAAGACCACCATGCTGGCCTGCCTGGCCGCCGAGCTGGACCCCGCCCTCCGAGTGGTCGTGGCGGAGGAAGTTTTTGAGACGGATGTTCCGCTCCCGAACGTCGCTCACATGCAGACCCGCCCGGCCCGGGTCGACCGCAAGGAAGTGGATCTGCGCCGCCTGGTGGCCGGGTTCCTGCGCATGGCCCCTGACGTTGCCATCGTCGGGGAGGTCCGGGACCGGGAGGCGCTGCCGTTGCTCCTGACGCTCTCGTCGGGAGTGCAGGGCTTCACGACCATCCACGCCGGCTCCGCCCGCCAGGCGCTGTCCCGCCTGAGGTTCATCTGCCAGCTGGCCGAGGCCGGCTCCGAGCTGACGGTGGCCGCCCTGTCCGCGCTGGTCAGCGAGGCGGTCGATGTGGTCGTCCACTGCGCCCGCCGGGACGGGGCGGTCCGGGTGACGGAGGTTCTGGCGGTCGAGGACCTGCAGGTGGCGGCGGGGACGGTGGCGTTCACCACGACGACCGTGTTCGCCCGGCCGCGGTTCGGCGATGCGCTCCGGTGGTCCGGCCACCTGCCGGTCCGGGCCGCCCGGGCGCTGGAGCTGCACGACTTCGATCTGCGCGCCCTGGTGGGCGGGCGTTGACGCGGGGCCGGAGGACGCGGTGGGGTCGCTGGTCACGCTGAGCGCAGCGGTCGCGGCGTCGGCGTCGGCCGCCACCGGGGCCGGGCTGATCTACTCCGCCACGGGCCGGGCCGCACCCGTCGTGGCCCGGCGATCCCTCGCCCGCCGGCCGTCCCGCACTGGCCTCGACGGCCCGTCCCGCCCGTCCCGCCTGTCGCGCCAGGCTCTCGACCGCCGGGCCGTACTCCCCCTCGTCCCCGCCGCCGAGTTGGCGACGGCCCTCACCGCCGCCGCGGTGGCGGGCGCCGCCGTCGGTTACCTCCTGTTCGACGCCCTCGCCCCTGCTGCTCTGGCCGGAATCCTCAGCGCCGGCCTGCCCTTCGCCGGGTACCGCCGGCGCGGCCAGGACCGCATCGAGCGGGCCGCCGAGTCTTGGCCCCGCCTGCTGGAGGAAATCCGGCTGCGCGCCGGGTCGCTCGGCCGATCGGTGCCTCAGGCCCTGTTCGAGTCGGCGCGCCACGCGCCCGAGGAGTGGCGGGCGGCGTTCGATGCCGCCGAACGGGAGTGGCTGCTCACCGTGGACTTCCAGCGCACGGTGGGCCTGCTGAAGTCCGGCCTGGCCGACCCTACCGCCGACGCGGTCTGCGAAACGCTGCTCCTCGCCCATGAGATCGGCGGCTCCGACCTCGACGGCCGCCTGGCCGAGCTGATCGAGGACCGCACCCAGGACGTGCAGAACCGTCGCGACGCGGCCAGCCGCCTGGCTGGGGTGCGCTTCGCCCGCCGCTTCGTCCTGCTGGTGCCACTGGGCATGGCGGTCGCTGGTCTGACCATCGGTTCAGGCCGTCACGCCTACGCCACCGCGGGAGGGCAGGTGGCCGTGGTGGCCGGGCTGCTGTCGGTGGCGGTGTGCTGGTGGTGGTCGGGCCGTCTCATGCGGATGCCGGGCGAGCCGCGGGTGTTCCTGTGAACCGCGTCGCCGTCGCCGCCGGCCTCCTCGTGTGGGTCGGGGCCACGCTGCTCCTGTCCCGCTCCAGGCTGACCCGGCCCACCCTGGCCGAGCGCCTGCGCCCCTTCCACCCGGGCGGGCGCCCCGGATCGGGTCCGGCCAGCCGGGGCTCGGGCGGATCTGTCGGCGATCTGATGGCTCCGCTGGTGCGCGCCGCCGGGGACCGCCTGGCCGCCGCCTTCGGCGTCTCGGAAGGAGCCGAGAAGCGGCTGCGGCGGATCCATGCCACGACCTCGGCCGGTGCCTTCCGCGCTCGACAACTGGGGGCGGCCGTGGCGGTCGCCTCGATCGGCGCGCTCGTGTCCGCGGTGGCGAGGGCCCCGGTTCCGCTGGCCGTCCTGCTGGTCGCCGGGTCGCCGGCCCTGGTGTTCCTCTCCATCGAGCAGCGCCTGGCCCGGCGGTCCGACGACTGGCAGCGGGCCACCGCCCAGGAGCTGCCGGTGGTGGCCGAGCAATTGGCCATGCTGCTGAGCGCCGGGTACTCGGTCGGCGCCGCGCTGCAGCGCATGGCGCGCCGGGGCCAGGGATGCGTGGCGCGGGACCTGGAGATCGTGACCAACCGCATCCAGCAAGGTCTGAGTGAACCGGCGGCCTTGCGGGAATGGGCCGATGCGGTGGGGGTGGAGGGCGTCCGGAGGCTCGTATCTGTACTCACCCTGCACGCCGAGGCGGCTGACCTGGGCCGGCTGGTGTCGGCCGAAGCCCGCGCCGCCCGGCGGGACCTGCAGCGGCGCACGGTGGAGCAGATCGAGCGGCGGGCCCAGCAGGTGTGGGTCCCGGTCACGGTGGCCACGTTGGTGCCGGGCGCCATCCTGCTGGCCGTCCCCTTCCTCGCCGCGTTGCACGCGTTCTCGAATGCCTGAGGTTTGGACAAAGGGCCCCGACCCCGACGCCGCCAGTTTAGTGATGTTTCATGTGTTGTGATGTAACCACTGCTATCGACAGGAGGAAGGCCATGGACGGAACGAACGGGCGCTGGGACGAGCGGGGCGAGGGCGTGATCTCGGCCGCCATCGCGGTGCTGGTGATGGCCTTCCTGGGGGTCGGCATGTGGGTGGCGTTCAACGCCACGTTCCAGCACGCCGCCACCCACGTCAACCACCAGGTCAACTGCATCGGCCAGTCCGCCCCCAACTGCTGATCGCCGCCGTGCGCCGGGAGGGGTGGCCCGTCGAGGCCGGCACCGCCCTGGTGGGAACGCTGGTCGGCTTCGCCATCTTTCTCGTCCTCCTGCTGCTCGCCGCCCAGGTCGCGGTGCGGCTTTACGCCACCTCGGCCCTCACCTCGGCCGCCACCCGGGCAGCCGAAGCGGTGGCGTCGGCCCCGGTCCCGGCCGGCGACGTGGCGACCGCGGAGGCGCGGGCTCGAGCCGAGCTGGGCTCGTTCGGGGCGGCCGACACCACCTTCGATTGGAAGGAGGTCGACGCCGAGCAGGTGGTCCTCGAGGTGCGCAGCCGCAGCCCGGAGTTCCTGCCCGGCCTGCCCGGCTGGAGCCGTATCGACCGCACCGTGACGGTGCGGACGGAGCGCTTCAGGTGACGCGCCGGCCGGCGGACCGGGGCGACGACGGGTTCGCCGGGGGGTTCGAGGGCCTGCTCTTCGGACTGCTGCTGTTCGTCATCGGCACCTTGTTGATCGCCTTCGCGTGGGGCGTGGTCGACACCAAGACGGCCACCGGAGAGGCGGCCCGCCAGGCGGCCCGCACGTACGTCGAGGCACCCGACGGGCCGGCCGCCGCCCTCGGAGCGGCGCAGGCGGCCCGCGCCGCACTCGCCGGGTACGGGCGCGACCCGGACCGGGCCCGGATGGCTCTGGTGTCCGGCCGGTTTGCCCGCTGCGGGCGAGTCACGATTGCGGTCACCTACCCGGCGCCGCTGGTGGAGCTGCCATTCTTCGGGGCGCTCGGGCAAGGGGTGGATGTCCGCAGCGAGCACTCGGAGCTGGTCGATCCGTTCCGGTCGGGCCTGTCCGGGACGGCGTCGTGCTGATGGGCCTGGGCAGCCTGGCGGGCCGGGGGGGCCGGGGTGAGCGGGGCAGCGTCCTGGCCCTGATCCCGGCCGGCTTCCTGGTGCTGATCCTGCTCGGCGCGCTGGCCGTCGACAGCGCGGCCGCCTACCAGGACCGCAACCAGCTGCACGACGCCCTCTCGGCGGCGGCCAACGATGCCGTCGCCGCCGGTCTCAATCCGCGATCGTTCTATGCTGGAGGGACGCTGGCCCTGGACCCGGCTCGGGTGGCCGACGTCGTCTGCCGATCGGTTGCCGCGCAGGCCCCCCAGTCGCTGCACGGGCTACGCCTCGGCATCGCCTGGTCGGCCACGACGCTGCGGGTGGTCGGGTGGGCGTCGGTGGACGGCATATTCGGCCGGGCCGTTCCCGGCTTCGGGACCCGGACCGTGCAGGCCACGGCCGAGGCGTCCCTGGCGGGCGACGGGGTCTCGGCGCCATCCACCCAGGTGCCGACCGGCCCGCCCATCGCAGTCAGCTGCCGCTGACCAGGCCGACGAGCTCGAGCGACGCCAGCTGCAGCTCGTGGCGGGCCGCCGCCGGGTCCCGAGAAGCGGTGGCGACGGCGGCCGCGAGCTGGCGTGTGGCGGCCGACCAGATGGAGGCCGCAGCGCGGTCCGGCGGGGGACCGGCCCGCTCGAATCGGGCCAGGTCGCCGGCCAGGCGGTGGGCCGACGCACCATCCAGGGGTGCCGCCGGCGGGGACTGCAGGGCATCGGCCACGTCACCGGCCAGCGCGGTCAACGGCCCCGACGCCCTCGCCGACCACGCCGCGGCGGCCGGCAACGGGGCCGGCGCGGCGGGCCGGGCCAACAACAAGAAGCCGCCCAGCACGGCCACCGCCACCGCCGCTTCGGGCCACCGGCGGCCCCGCTTCTGTGAAGGATTAGTGGTTCTGTGAAGGGAAAGTAGGGCATTTCCCACTTTTTCCTTCACAGAAATGGCGCCCCCGCGGCGGACCGGACCCCGGCGGTGCGAACCACCCCCCTCGGGCCGTCCCGGGACCAGCGGGGCCGGCGGGGTCAGGGGGGCCGGCGGAGCCGGTGGGGCCGGCGGCGGGGGAGTCGGGTCGAACCAGGGGCCGGCGCCGTCGGGATCGCCCGGGTGAGGCTGGGCCGGGCGCACGTCGATGGGTGCACCGGCGGCGGGGCCGACGGGACGCCCCCAGGGGCCCGTCGGTACGGCACCTACGGCGCGGCCGGCCGCGCCCCGCGTTCCCACCGGCTCCACGCTAGGCCGCTGGGCCAGAATGACCCGGTCATGCGTCTCGTCATCGCCACCTGCACGGTCGACTATGCCGGGCGGCTGTCGGCCCACCTGCCGCTCGCCACCCGCCTGCTGATGGTCAAGGCCGACGGCTCGGTGTCCGTGCACAGCGACGGCAAGGCCTACAAGCCGCTCAACTGGATGACCGGGCCGTGCGAGCTGCGCGCCACACCCGAGGAGTGGGTGGTCAGCAACCCCAAAGGCGAGACGCTCACGATCGCCATCGCGGCCGTGCACCTCGACATCGAGTACGAGATGGGCGAGGAACCGGGCCTGCAGAAGGATGGGGTGGAGGCGCATTTGCAGGAGCTGCTGGCGGCCCGGCCCGAGGCCATCGCCGCCGGGTTGAGGCTGGTGCGCCGGGAGTACCCCACCGACATCGGCCCGGTCGACCTGCTGTGCCGCGACGCCGACGGGGGCGCCGTGGCCATAGAGATCAAGCGGCGGGGCGAGATCGACGGCGTGGAGCAGCTGACCCGTTACCTGCAGAGGCTGGACCTGGACGGGCGGTTGCGGCCGGTGCGGGGGGTGTTCGTGGCCCAGCAGATCAAGCCCCAGGCCCAGGTCCTGGCCGCGTCGAGGGGCATCGACTGCGTGGAGGTCGACTACGACGCCCTGCGCGGGGCCGCCCCCGGCCGCCTCACGTTGTTCTGAACCCTCTTCGGGACCCTCTTCCGGACCCTCTTCCGGGCGCCGGCGTGGTCACGCCTCGACCTCGGGATCCTCGGCCCACGAGCCGAGCGACCCGGGCACGATGCGGGTCGGTCCGGGATCGGGCGGGGCGGCGTCGGCCAGGCGGTCGGCTACGGCCCGGACCGCTCTGGTGACCGTCTCCACGAGCGCGCCGGGGAGGGGGCTGCCGTCGCGCAGCGCTTCGTCCAGCTTGCGCTCGGGCACGTGGACGGGACCGGCCAGGGCCAGCTGGATGCCGTCCGCGGCCAGGAGGGAGGCCAGGGCCCGGGCCGACTCGGCCCGGGCTCTGGGGTGGCGCGGAGAGCGGTTGAGCACGGCCACGATCCGCCCCGGCGCCACGCCGGCCCGCACCGCGTCGCGGACGAGCCCGGCCAGCGAGTGGATCCCTTTGAGCCCCGGAGCGCCGACGGCCAGGGTCACCGTGGCCTGGCGGGCCGCCGTGCGGGCCAGGTGGTTGCGTTCCTCCACGTCGATCGACCCGCCGTCCGCCTCGCCTTCGAAGTCGCCGGTCACGTCTGCCACCACCACTTGGAAGGCGCGGCGGACACCGGACAGCGCGGCGTCGACGGCCCGGGGCCGCAGGGCCGACCACGCCTGGGGCTGGCGCAGCCCGAGCAGGAGGTGGTAGCCGCGCCGCGGCACCTCGAAGGTCATGCGCCGCACCTCGCCGGGATCGGGCCGGGCCAGCCGGTGGGCGTCCACCAGCTCCTGCAGGCCCGGTCCCAGCTCGGGGCTGTCGTGCAGCATGGCCTGATCGGCCCGCCGGGCCAGGTCGGCGAGCAGGACCCGCCGGGCGTAGCGGGCGTCGCGGCCGAGGCCCGTGGCCAGTGCCATGGCCACGGTCGAGGCGCCCGTGCCTCCCGGGCCGCACACGGTGAACAGGGGCGCCTGCCAGAACCCGCCTCCCTCCCCGTCTTCGATGGCGGGCGGCAGCCACGTCCCGTCGCCGACCGGCCGGCTGTGCACGGACAGGGCGTCGAGCAATTCGTCGGGACCGAAGCCGGGCACCAGCTCGGCCGCGGCGCCGATGTCCAGCGGGTGCACCGAGGCGTGGCGGGGGTCGCGGACGACGATGACCGGGGTAGAGCAGGCCTGGCAGGCGTCGATCAGATCCCGGTCGAAGGACGGGGTGGCGGCGTCGACGACGAGGGCGGAGTGGCGCCGCCCCGAAGCCAACCGGGCCCGCACCTCCTCGGCCGAGACGCACTTGACGAACTCGGCCGCGATGGACGCCGACGTGGCCCACTGGGCGACCGCCTCGAACCACGCCGCCCGGGCCGGCGCCAAGCCGAGCAGGACGAAGCGCTCGGCGGCCAACTAGGGCGCGCCCGGTCCGGGGCCGGTGCCGTCCGACGGCTCGGCCGCCACGAGCACCACGGTGCCGGCGTGGGCCGCCTGCACCAGCTGCTCCACCTCGGCCAGGTCGGCCACCCCCAGGGTGACCACCTCGGTGGCCGACGCGGCGCCCGAAAGCAGGCCCGAATCGGCCCGCCCGACCGCCAGGAGAGTGGCCCCCCGGACGACCACCGTCACCACGGGCGAGGCGGGTCCGGAGGAGGAGGAGGAGGCCGTCGGGGCCCCGGGCGCGGCCAGCACGTCCACACCCTGGCCCACCGACAGGGACGCCAGCGAGGTGGAGTCGACCGGGATGCTCACCGGCCGCAGGTCGGGTCGGGAGGCGGTGGACAGCATCGACGCCTCGATCAGCTGCCCGGCCGGCACCGCGACGGCCACCACCCGGCCGACCACGGCGTCGGCCTGGCGGAAGGCGGAGTCACGGGTCGCGCCCGACAGACCGAGGCGGGCGGTGGTCGTGTCACCGGGCTGGATCACGGAGCCGGCGGGCAGGGCCCGGGCCGCCACGACGTAGCGGGTGGCGCCCGTGCCGGCCGTCGAGAGGGCGGCGGCGAAGACGACGACGGCCGCGGCGGCGATGAGCAGCCCGCCGATGAGGGCCCTCTGTCCCGAGCGCAGCGTTCGGCGGCCTATGATCGCTCCGGCGCTGGCTCGCTCGGTCCCCCCGGAGGGACCGGAGGCGGCTCGGCGGAGTTGCACCGGGCGGCCCGGACGGTCGATCACCGGCCTTGCTCCCGGCTCCCCAGCCCGACCCCAAGCCACACACATGAAATCTAACGAGATCCTACCGGCTTGTCTATCGGGCCGTTATCATGTCCCTCATGAGCGAACCGATCCAGTGGATGGGCACGCGCGAGGCTTGCGAGCGTCTGGGGGTGACGCTGCGCACCCTCTACCGGTTCATCGACGAGGGGCAGCTGCCGGCGTACAAGATGGGGCGGGTGATCCGGGTGCAATCGTCCGATGTGGACGACTTCATCACCCGGATGCGCATCGAGCCCGGCACCCTCGAGCATCTCTATCCGGAGCCCAAGCCGCGGGGCGGGCGGCCCTTCGCCGAGGACGGGGCGGAGACCGCTTCCGCCGACAGCTAGCGCAGCTCCACCGCCACCACGGCGGCGTCGGCCACATGGATCACCCGCCGGTCGGCGCCCTCGGAGCGCAGGGTCAGGTAGTCCTCGCCGTGGGCCACGACGGTGCCGGACCATGTTTCCGCCGCCGTTCGCACGCTCACCGGTAGGCGCTCTGCCGCCATGGCGTCCAAGGCGTCGGCCAGGGACAAATCCAGCGCCGGGGCGCGCCGGCCCCCCGCGGCCGCCGAAGCCGGCGCGCCGGCCGGGACCAGCCCCTCCACGGCCCCGGCCCGGAACAGGACCGGATGGCCGCCGGGTCGTTGCACGACGGCGAAGTTGCGCCCCACGCCGGCCAACCGGCCG
>Ga0066702_10000396_pt1 | contig 10809 bp, 4 predicted proteins | sample GraSoiAngelo_151_FD_66507 | JGI IMG/M metagenome (GOLD analysis project Ga0066702, IMG submission 66507) | Grasslands soil microbial communities from the Angelo Coastal Reserve, California, USA - 14_1009_12_20cm | ecosystem: Environmental > Terrestrial > Soil > Grasslands | place: USA...
AATCGCTGCTCACCATCGCAAGTGGAACTAACGTGTTCCAGTAGTTTCTGGTCAAGCGGTATCTATGCCCAACGGTTTGCCAGTTCTAGAGTGCTCGCAGCTTCAAACAAGTTCTTCCAATCCCGGTTTCGAGGTTGTGAATCATGGTTGTTCCAACGCAATTCGCAGTCGACTCGATGCGCACGACAACGCAAAGCCTAAAGCTTCAAAGATTCATTCTCTTGCTTCTGCTCGTCAGCCTGGGTGCTGCTTCGCAGACCTCGTACGCTTCGACTACCGATGGACCGGCTGCATTGCCATTGGTCCTGATTCCAACCGCAATGGCGAATACGCCGGCTCCGGGCATTACGATCACGGTGAACAGCGGAGGCAATCTCCAGGCTGCTCTCAATAATGCTCGATGTGGGGACACGATCCATTTACAAGCGGGAGCCACTTTTACCGGAGCGTTCATATTTCCAAACAAGAGCTGTGATAACTCTCACTGGATCATCGTTCGCACCAGTAGCGATAATTCACTGCTGCCTCCCCAAGGCTCTCGGCTGACGCCATGCTACGCGGGCGTTTCTTCATTACCAGGACGGCCGGGTTTCAACTGCAGTTCGACGAAAAATGTGTTAGCCAGACTTGTGATGCATCGAAGCCAAGCAAGCGGCCCCGTAGTGTTCGCTCCCGGTGCCAATCACTACCGGCTGATCGGCCTGGAACTGACGAGGGATGCAGGCATTGGTTTGGTTTATGCACTTGCCTCGCCGACCCCCGGCACGGTTACTAGCAAGATTATTTATGACCGAATTTGGTTTCATGGCACAGCCCACGATGAAACCGTTCGCGGAGTACAACTGGGAGGGGGTACCTACGTTGCCGTCATAGATTCCTTCTTTACAGACTTCCATTGCGTCTCTTTAACGGGATCCTGCACCGACGCTCAAGCCATCAGTGGGGGAATCAACACCCATCCCATGGGGCCCTACAAGATTGTCGATAATTTCCTGGAGGCTTCCGGCGAAAACATCCTATTCGGTGGTGGCCCGGCTACCCAGACGCCCGCCGATATCGAGATCACGCACAATCACATGTTCAAGCCCCTTACGTGGATGAAAGGACAGCCCGGATACGTGGGAGGAGCTAATGGACGTCCATTCATCGTGAAGAATCTGTTCGAGCTGAAAAATGCAAAACGGGTTCTGCTCGACAGCAACATCATGGAAAATACCTGGGGTGGCTTCTCGCAAGTGGGATTCGCGATTCTGTTGACGCCGAAGGCCAATGGCACATGCACGGTATGTCAGGTGACCGATGTCACGATACGTTACAACTACATCAGCCACATGGCAGCGGGAATGCAGATCAGCAACGGCCGTTCCGATACTGGTCAAATTCCTTTGGATGGCGGGCGTTACAGCATTCACGACGTAATCTTTGATGACATCGATGGAACGAAATTCCACGGTCCAGATGTCTTCGCACTGGTTGCAACGCGTAAAGCTTCCCCAGTGCTGCACGATGTGACGATCAACCACGTCACCGCTTTTCCTAAAACAACGTCATTTCTCATTGGCAATCTGCTATCGGTAAATCCAAAGATGAGAAATTTTGTGGTTGCCAACAGCATCATTAATGCTGGGCAGTATCCAGTATGGTCCACGGGCACGGATGGCAGTCTCAACTGTGCGGCTCACGATTCACCTCTAATCACGCTCAATGCGTGCTTCGCTAGCTATCTCTTTTCCCACAACGCCCTGTTGGCGTCCCCGGGGAGCTATCCACCGTCAACCTGGCCAGTGTCCAATTTTTTCCCGATGACCGACTCCGCAGTGGAGTTGCTTAACTATAACGGCGGAAGCATAGCCAATTACACGCTGCAATCGACAAGCCCTTACAAGGGTGCAGGTACCGACGGCAAAGATCTGGGAGCAAATGTGCCGGGCGTGACCGCGGCCGTAGCGAAAGTAAGGTAGCTGATCACCGCGCTGCCCGGGTTTCTTCTGGCCCCGGGCAGCGCGGTATCGATTCGCATCGTGCCTGTTTTAAGACTTTCCCCGTGAGGTGGAGAGTTTGACACTCGTTTTCATAGCCTTGTAATGAGTGGCGATGTGCCCTCCTGAGCCACTGGTACTCCCTTCCGCTGGGGCAATGGCTAGAACCTCTCGATACTGAATTCCTTCCCATAATCTGCAACACCCCGTAAACTGTGGCAAGATTGTAGAACAAGGAATCGTACTAGCCCCTGGACGCACATGATCAGAACACTGAGAACTCGCATACGCGACTATTTTGTTGAGGTTGCCGCAGTAGCGCTGCGGAGAGCTACGGCAGAACACAAGGTTCAAGTCTTTGACGATGACATCTTTCTAGTTTCCTACCCGCGGTCAGGAAATACCTGGGCAAGGTTCCTCATCGGGAACGTGATGAGCCCTGATGAACCGGTAACATTCGCCAACTTAGAGTTCCGCGTACCCTCAATTTATACTTTTCCCAACCGGGTGTTGCGTCGCCTTCCGCGAATTCTCAAGAGCCACGACGTTTACGATCCTCGCTATCCTCGCGTTATCTACATCGTCCGCGATCCCCGGGACGTGGCGGTTTCCTTCTATCATTACAACCTTAAGGTCCGCAGGTTCACGGATGAGGTCACGCTGGATGAGTTTGTTGATCGCTTTGTTAGCGCCAAAATCTGGCCCAGCGTGGATATTTTCGGCAGCTGGGAAAATCATGTTCTGAGCTGGGTGAAAATGCGCGGGGAAACCGAAGACTTCTGCTTTGTCCGGTACGAAGATATGTTGCGCGACCCCGTAGCGGAGTTGAAGAAAATGACTCCCTTGCTCAAAATCAATCCCAGCCCGGAGACCCTGGCGCGCGCAGTGGAACTAAGTTCGGCGGACCGGATGCGGGCGTTGGAGAAAAGCCAGAAGGGATGGGTTTCGACGAAAGGCACCCGGAAGGACAAACCTTTTGTGAGAGCGGCAAAGTCCGGCGACTGGCAAAGCGCGCTGTCCGAGACTTCGGTGCGCAAGATCGAGCAGGCATGGGGAGCAACCATGCAGAAATTGGGATACGAACTCACCACGTCCCCGCAACTTGGTGGGACAGAGACCTCCGCCGTCTTCTCTTCCCAGAATCAGACATAACCTCTGGGCTCCGCTCTACACGGTTGAGATCCCACTTTTTATAGCCTCCAACCGGAACCTGCGTTTCAGTTCTGGGAGAAGAATCCCTCTTTCTTCCATACCGCCCGGCACATTCGCTGGCTTTTAAGGACCTCATAGGACGAATCTTTCCCTCGAGAGCAATGGCTTGCACATATGGCCCAGGCAGGATCGGCGAAACAGACGAAACCCTCAACTACTCCGTGTCTTTTCATGTACTTAGCTGTGGGTCGGAAAATTCGATCCGGCACGTGACTTGCGTGCTGAGGGCCATCGGACACTCTCGTATAAAGCGGACACTTTCGTATAAACTGAGACCACATGATTCTCGATCCACAATGGGTACAGGGTTTCATTGGTTTGTCGTCTCGCCAACCGCATCTGACAGTCGCGGTTAGGATCTGCTGCGAGGCACTGAATTTACATGCACGTAATGCAAAATCATCGAACTTGGGGCCTTCACGCATATTCCCCCGCTCTGCCGGCGCCGCCTCCAGACCTTCCGCACCTTGCTGTTAAAAACCCGCATGTTGGCATGAAATCAAGCGAACAACCATGAGTTCATCTGCTTACGCCGACATTCTTAAGCGCATTGAGGCCGCGCTGGATGCTGCCCGCGTAGTCTTCAGCCGTTTTCGCCTGGGCGAAGTCGAAGCGGAATACAAGACTGGTCACGATCCGGTGACTGAGGCCGATCGTGCGGTCGACGAAGTGCTACGTCGACACTTGCTGCGCGAAGGTGAGGGATGGCTCTCGGAAGAGAGCGTCGATGATGAGTCCCGGCTTAGCAAGAGTCGTGTGTGGATCGTGGATCCACTCGACGGTACCCGTGAATTCGTTGCGGGGATTCCGGAATTCTGTGTTTCCATTGGGTTCGTCGACAATGGCCGGCCTGTTGCAGGCGGCATTTACAATCCCGCGACCGATGAGATGATGCTCGGGGCCATAGATTCTGGAGTCTGGTACAACGGCAAGCCGGCACGCTGCAGCCAGAGAATAGCCCTGCAAGGATCTCTTGCCCTGGCCAGCCGGAGCGAGGTCAAACGTGGTGAATGGAAGCAGTTTGAAGGTGGCCCGTTGGAGATCCGCGCCATGGGCTCGGTTGCCTATAAATTGGGATTGGTTGCAGTCGGTCGTGCGGACTTAACGTTCACCCTGACTCCGAAGCATGAGTGGGACGTGGCCGCCGGCGCAGCCCTGGTACTCAGCGCAGGAGGCATTGTCACTACCCCGGATAACAGCGAACTACGTTGCAACCAAAAGGATCCCCTCCTCCCCGGGCTGATTGGGTGCGGCCCCAATCTGAACAAAGAACTGATCGCTTACTTGAAAAGCCGTCCGAATCTTGCACAGAGCCAGCAAAACGCTCAGAAAGACAGCCAGGATTCGCCGCGCGGTATCCCTCTGTCCAGTACGCAGGAACGTCTCTGGGTGCTGGACCAACTGCATCCTCGCAACCCCGCCCAGAACGTGCCGTGCGGGTTGCGCCTGACCGGTCTCGTTCCTCAAGGAGCGGTCCAGGCCGCATTGGACGCAGTCGTGCAGCGGCATGAGATCCTGCGAACGGAATTTCGCGTAGTGGAGGGAGCGCCTGAACAGGTTGTGCTTCCGTCTGCGAGGATTGCACTGAACACCGTATCCCTCCGCCACTTCGCACCGCAGGACCGTGAGTCACAGCTACTTCGTCTTGCACGCCAGGAGACGCAGAATGCATTTGAACTGAGCTCAGGTCCTCTACTGCGAGCCGTACTCTTTGACCTCAGCGATGCGGAACACGTTTTGCTGGTCATCTGCCATCGCATCGTGTGCGACGAAGTGTCGCTCCAACTTCTCCTGACGGAAGTGAACTCGGTCTATCAAGCGCAAATCCGCGAAAAATCGCAAGCAGTGCCCAAGCTGTCTGCGCAGTACCACGAGGCTGCTGCGCGGGATGTAGTGCCTTCGTCCGCGGAGCTTGCGTTTTGGAAGCAATATTTGGAAGGCGCTCCATCCAGCATCGACCTGCCTGCCGATCGGCAGCGACCACCACTTCAAACTTTTCACGGCGACAAGCAGCGAATGTCAATTGATCCATCGTTGCTGGAACGGCTCCGCACCATGAGCCAGAGCCATGGTGCCACTCTTTTTAGCACCCTGCTGGCCGCTTTCAGCGTTCTGTTATGGCGATATTCGAGACAAGAAGATCTGATTGTGGGAACCCGCGTTTCCGGCCGAGTTCGGCCTGAGCTCGAGAGCGTCATTGGCCCGCTGGAGAACATGCTGGCGCTTCGGATTGATTCTTCCGGAGAGCCATGTTTCGCCGATTTTGTCGAGCGCGTTCACCAATCGAGCCAGGCTGCATTCTCACACCAGGAAATTCCCTTTGAAACCGTGTTGAAGCAACTACGGCTGGATCGCGATATGAGTCGTCACCCGCTCTTCCAGGTTATTTTCACCACGAAAGACTGGGCCGTCGCGGGCCGCGCGCCAACGCAGCCGGGTGTCAGTCTGCTTGAGTTTGAGAACCCGGCTGAGGAATTCGACCTCTCGGTGGAATTCGCCTTGAATGACAACGGACTGGATGCCACCTTCGGCTACAACACCGATCTTTTCGATGCCCCGACGATCGGACGCATGATAGGCCACTTCCAGAGTCTGCTGGCCGCAGGTGCGGAGAACCCTAGCATCAAGATTTCGCGATTGCCGCTGCTTAGCGAAGCCGAGCGCCAACAGTTGCTCATGGAGTGGAACGACACTGCAGTGGCTTACCCGAGGGAAGCGACAGTACACCAGTTGTTCGAGGCTCAGGTAGATCGGTCATCGGGGTCGATTGCCGTCGTATGCAGGGACGACCGTCTGACCTATGACGATCTGAATAGCCGGGCCAATCAGCTGGCCCGTTACCTGCAAAAACGCGGAGTGGTGCCCGGTGATTTAGTAGGCATCTGCGTTGACCGCTCTGTTGACATGTTGGTAGCAATGCTTGGTGTTTTGAAGGCTGGGGGCGCCTATGTTCCCTTGGATCCAGCCTTTCCCACAGAGCGCCTAGCGCAGATTCTGGAGGATTCAAATGTAAGAGTGCTCTTAGCGCAGCGCCATCTCCTGTCGGTGTTGCCGGTTCAACACGCAAAGCCTGTTTACTTGGACACGCCGGAAATAGCTTTGCAGAGCAGCGAGAATCCGGATTCTAGAGCGAGTGCGAGGGATCTCGCCTATGTCATCTTCACATCCGGATCGACTGGCCGACCAAAAGGCGTGCAGATCGAGCATCGGGCGGTGGTTAACTTCCTGGAGTCAATGGCACGGGAGCCAGGCTTGGTGGCTGACGACGTGTTAGTGGCGGTGACAACACTGTCGTTTGACATTGCTGGGCTGGAGCTTTTTCTGCCGCTCGTCAGGGGCGCGCGCGTTGTCATTGCTGATCGAGAAGTAGCAGTAGATGGGCCAGCCTTGGGGCGACTCCTCGAAACGAGTGGCGCAACCGTTATGCAAGCGACGCCGGCGACTTGGCGCATGTTATTCGAGAGAGGCTGGGCTGGACGCAAGGGAATGAAAATTCTCTGCGGCGGGGAGCAGATGCCTGCCGATTTGGCCAAACAGCTGATCCCATGCTGTTCGTCCCTATGGAATATGTACGGTCCCACAGAGACGACAATTTGGTCCACGCTCTACGAAGTAAGCTCTGCGGAGAATCCGACACCGATTGGCAGACCAATAGCAAATACCCGGGTGTATCTGTTGGACGGTAATTTGAAACCGGTTCCCATCGGAGTAGCCGGTGAACTCTTCATCGCAGGGGATGGAGTGGCCCGAGGGTACTTAAATCGCCCAGAACTGACCGCCGAGCGGTTCACACCAGACCCGTTCGGAGGGGACGAAACTGCGCGCATGTACAGAACTGGAGATCTGTGTCGCTGGCGGGCCGACGGCAACATCGAATACTTGGGCCGGATGGATTTCCAAGTGAAGGTGCGCGGTTTCCGCATCGAATTGGGTGAGATTGAAGCCGTGCTGAGTGAGTGCCCTGGAGTCCGGCAGGCGGCGGTAATGGTGCGAGAGGACACACAGGGAGATAAGAGGCTCGTCGCGTATCTCATTCCGACCCAGCGGGAACTGCACACTGAAGACATCAAGCGCTCACTACGAGAGAAGCTGCCGGAATACATGATGCCTTCACACTTCGTTTCGCTGGAAAAGTTCCCCATGACCACGAACGGCAAGCTCGATCGCAAAGCGCTGCCGGCGCCACCGCTCGAACGTGGGGTACAAACAATGGTTCCGCCGCGCAACGAACTTGAAGCGAAGTTGGCGGCCTTGTTCGCGTCTGTATTGAAAGTCCCCTCGGTCGGAGTCACTGATAACTTTTTCGATCTCGGGGGACATTCCTTGCTGGCCGGACGCCTGCTCGCCCAAGTCCACGAGCAACTCGGCAAGCAGGCGCCACTGTCTGCACTGTTCCGAGGCGCGACTGTCGAAGCCCTCGCGAAATTTCTGGCTGACGACGGACACGCGAGCACTGAACCCATTGCCCTGAATATCCAGGCAGGCGATGGCAGCCGTCTTCCCTTCTTTGCGATCGTGCCGCCTGGGGAAGAATCGATCGGTTACGCAATGCTGGCGCGGCACATGGGGCCAGAACAGACCGTCTATAAAATTCAGGGTCACGCTCCAGTCCTCGATGGCTCGCGGCCACCTACGCAGGAAGAACTTCAGACTCTCACGACGGAATACGTTGCAGCGATCCGTTCGGTGCGGCCTCACGGCCCGTACTGTCTGGGCGGCCTGTGCGACGGAACCCATATCTCCGAGCAGATTGTTCTGAGTCTCGAAAGTGAAGGCGAGGAAGTTGCCCTATTCGCTATTTTTGATACGTGGGTCATGCAGCACAGCCAAAGACGTTGGTTATGGAGAATTGATTATTATCGCCAGCGTTTGCAGAACATCAATAAGATGAGCCTCGCTGAACGGCTTGCCAGCTACCGGCGCGTCGCGGAAAAGAAAGTGCTGATCGCGAGTGGCCGAGAACCAGCACGCACGGATTGGCAGGAATGTTACTGGCCGAAAAACTTCACTCCCCCTCGATTTCGGGCTCCGGTCGTGCTGTTTAAACGGCCCAAACAGCAGTTCTATTACATCAATGATCCGGAGATGGGATGGGGCCGTAGATCCGAGAGTGGAGTCGAGATCCACGAGATTGACTTTCATCACAAGGAGATTCTGCGAGAGCCGCACGTCCGCCAATTCGGAGTTGAACTTGCAGAGTGCATATCGCGAGTCAGCCGGCGCATTCTCAAGCCAGAGCAGTCGACCGAATCTCAGCCGGTTTTATCCGCCGTCTCGGTTCAGCAGTTTCGGCAAGGTTCATGAAGTTCGATAAACGCCAAATCTTGAGAAACGTCGGATCCACCTGGTTCGCGCTGGGTCTGAATGTTGTGGTCGGAATCTTTCTCTCCCCTTTCATCCTTCATCGCCTTGGGGACGACGCCTTCGGACTCTGGATCTTGATCTTTTCGGTTACCGGCTATTACGGGTTGTTTGACCTCGGCATTCGTTCTTCCATTGTTCGCTACGTCGCCAAGTTTTCCGCTACCGAGGACCACGCCGAACTGAACCGATTGGTAAATACGGCTATGCTCGGCTATAGCGCCATCGGAATTTCAGCCCTGGGCATCACGCTGCTCGCCACCTACTACGTACACTCGATTTTCCCCAAGATCCCACTCGATTTTGCGCCCACAGCGCGTTGGCTGCTCTTCATAGTGGGCGCCTCGGTTTCCGCGGGTTTTCCAATTGGTGTCTTCAGCGGCATTTTGGAGGGGTTGCAGCGCTTCTATCTCCTGAATCTCACTAGCGCGTGCTCGACTCTCATCCGCGCTCTGCTCATCGTCATTGCACTGACACACGGACATGGGCTGGTGACCCTGGCGGTGATTACGACCAGCCTGCCGCTGCTCGCCGGGTTGGTCAACGCCGCTGTGGTATTTCGACTTCTGCCGCTGCGCTTCGGATCCCAATACGTAAGCCGGGCCAGTTTCCGCACCATTGCCAGCTACAGCGGCACAACGTTCGTGATCATTTTGGCAGGACGCCTGCGCTTCAAAACCGATGCTGTCGTGATAGGAACGTTTGTGTCGGCTGCCGCCGTAACATATTTCACTATCGGCTCTCGTCTAGTCGACTATGCCTCGGAAGCGGTGAGCAGCCTTTCTCAGCTTGTCATACCGATGTCCAGCCAGTCCCAGGCCCAAGGGGATCTGGATGGCCTGCGAAAGATCTTCGTGCTTGGGAACCGCGCCTGCGCCTTTATTATTCTCCCGATTGCTGCCATTCTGAGCATCCTGGGGAAGTCGGTGATCGAAGCATGGGTGGGTCCGAAATACGTTGCGGCGAGCTATCCGGTATTGCTGATTTTGCTGTTTCCCACCACGCTGATGTTGGCTCAGTCTGTCGCTGGACGCACCCTGTGGGGTCTGGCCAAGCACAAGACTCTAGCTTGGGTGGTAATGGCGGAAGGGATCGCGAATCTGATCCTCAGCATAATTCTTGTGCGGCGCTACGGCATCGTTGGAGATGCTATCGGAACTGCCATTCCCCTCGTCTGCACGCAAGTTTTCTTTATCCCGATTCATCTCTGCCGCTTGCTCGGAGTCCAAGTGTTCACCTACCTCAAGCGCGCGTTCGTGCTGCCCATTTGCCTGTGCGGCCCGATGATTGCGGTCCTTTTGCTCATGCGGCGCTGGTTCGTTCCGCATCATCTGCGCGAGTTTCTGGTACAAGTTGGGATTGCGGGCGTGGTTTACGCCATCGGACTGGGATGGGCATTCTGGAGCCACCGAGCCTGGGATGTGGGAGACTTCGGCGCCAATCAGGATGATGAAGTATCGCTTGCCCTGGTGGAGACCTATCGCGAGGAGGCGTAGCGTAGTCGTCCTTTGCAGTACTTCATTTCATGAGCGAGCAGCCCAAACGTCGTCCCACTCTGATCCTCGGCGCATCTCCACGGGTTAGTGTACCCATGGCGCGCTCATTGCAGCGCTATGGCATCCCGGTTGATATAGCCTCGTTTCAGCCCGAAGACCGGGACATTCATTCCCGCGCCATCTGTGGTTTTCACCGGCTTCCCTCGCGACAACCGGACCCCGCCCTATTTACCCGGGCATTGCTCGATCTGGTGCGAGAAAGGCAGTTCGATACGATCCTGCCGGCGGGCGATCCCGCGCTCGCAGCTCTCAGAGATCTGTATAACGAACTAAGTCCAACGGTGCACGTCGGCTGTCCACCTCCCGCAGTCGTAGAGCGAGTCCTGAACAAATCACTCACCCTGGAAGCAGCGCAGAAAGTCGGCATCAGGGTGCCATTCACATGCACGATCACAGCTGATCAGCTCGACTCAGTGGCTCCGCAGCTGCGATTTCCGGTTGTCGCCAAGCCGGCAAAAAAAGGTGCAGCCGCATTCAAAGTTTTCTATTTTCACACTCTGCAGGAGTTGTCAAAGGCGCTGACCGCCAACGCCTGGGGGCCAGTCATGTTGCAGGAATACTGCCCCGGGGTCGGCGTTGGCATCGAAATATTGATACACAAGGGAGAATGCATCGCACGATTTCAGCATCGCCGTTTGAAAGAAGCGCCAGTTAGTGGCGGCGTTGCGATTCTCGCCGTCGCAGAAGAGCCTGACCCCGAG
>Ga0066702_10000397_pt1 | contig 10793 bp, 11 predicted proteins | sample GraSoiAngelo_151_FD_66507 | JGI IMG/M metagenome (GOLD analysis project Ga0066702, IMG submission 66507) | Grasslands soil microbial communities from the Angelo Coastal Reserve, California, USA - 14_1009_12_20cm | ecosystem: Environmental > Terrestrial > Soil > Grasslands | place: USA...
CCGCAGAATGTCGGCTGTAGCCCCTGCTTCCTCAGGCCGTCCGGGCCCCGGTGAGACAACGAGGTGGGAGGGGGAGAGGTCTTCCGCCTCGTCCGCCGTAATCTCGTCGTTGCGTCGGACGACAACGTCGGCCCCGAGCTCCTGGAAGAGGTGCGCGAGGTTGTAGGTGAAGGAGTCGTAGTTGTCGACGAGCAGGATCATGCGTTGCCCTCCGCAGCTTGGAGCGCGGCTTCGACGGCCGCCAGCTTGTTCAGGCACTCCTGGTGCTCGGCGGCCGGATCGGAGTCGGCGACGATGCCGCCGCCCGCCTGCATGTAGGCGCGGCCGTCCTGGATCCGCACGGTGCGCAATGCGATGCACGTGTCGAACGCGACGCCGGGCACGTAGTAACCGACGACGCCGGCGTAGGTGCCGCGCCGGTAGCCCTCGAGCTCCGAGATGATCTGCATCGCGCGGACCTTCGGCGCACCCGAGACCGTGCCGGCGGGGAACGTCGCGCGCAGCAGGTCGAACGCGGTCACGCCGGGTGAGAGCTCGCCCGCGACCTCCGAGACGAGGTGCGTGACGTGCGAGAAGCGCTCCGGCTCGAGGAAGCGCTCGACCTTCACCGTTCCGGGCACGCAGACGCGCGAGAGGTCGTTGCGCCCGAGATCGACGAGCATCACGTGCTCGGCGCGGTCCTTCTCGGAGGTGAGGAGCCGCTCGGCATCGCCCTCGCCGCGCTCCGTCGTGCCGGCGATCGGGTTCAGGCTCGCGCGCGTCCCTTCCGCCTTCACGTGCGTCTCCGGTGACGAGCCGACGAGCGCGACGCCGTCGAGCTCGAGCAGGAAGAGGTACGGCGAGGGATTGATCTTGCGGAGGGCGCGATAGACGGCGAGCGGCGAGACGGTCGTCTCGCGCTCGGCGCGCTGCGACAGGACGAGCTGGAAGACGTCGCCGCGGCGGATGTGCTCCTTGACGAGGTCGATGCGGCGGAGGTGCTCGTCGCGCTCGGGGAAGCGCACCGTCTCGCCTGCGACAGCGGGAGGCTGCGGAACCTGCTCGATCGGCTGCGCGAGGATGCGCGCGACCGCCTCGGCATCGCCGACGAGCACGTCGGCCGTGCCCTTGACGTGGTCGAAGCGCAGGAAGAAGTCGGCGACGACGAAGCGGCTCTCCGGCACGTCGGGGCCGTCGTCGGGAAGCGGCACCGTTCGCTCGAGCTTCGCGACGTGGTCGTAGCCGAGGTAGCCGACGACCGCCTCGCCGAGCTGCTCGGCCTCCTCGAAGGACACGATCCGGTTGCCACAGCCGACGAAGGAGTGGCGGCCGAGGCGGCCCTGGTCGACCGACTCGAGCAGGAAGGACGCGCGCGCCGTCTCGCGCAGGCGCAGATAGGCCGCGAGCGGTGTCAGGAGGTCGGTGTCGAGTGCGGTCGTCGTCATGTCTCTTGGAGTACGAAAAACGACCCTCGTCGGGTCGTCGGGTGAAGCGGTGCGGGCTCTCTGGCGCGAATGCTTACGCGCGCAGGCTCCCGCCCCGCTCGTGGCGCCATGCCCACCAGTTCGAGGTCGGGAAGCTCATCTGACTCCCAGGGTAGGTGAGCCTGATTCAATGCGCAAGCCTATGGCCGCCCCCGACCTTCTGCTCCAGCTTTTGAGCGCCTTCGGCCCCTCCGGGCACGAGGAAGGCGCGGCCCGGATCTGGCGCGAGGCCGCCTCCGGCTTCGCCGAGGTGACCTCGGACACGCTCGGCTCGTCGTTCGCCCGCGTGCGCTCGGGCGAGGGCGCGCCGACGCTCGCGATCATGGGCCACATCGACGAGATCGGCGTCGTGATCACGAATGTCGAGGACAACGGCTTCCTCTCGTTCACGCCGGTCGGCGGGATCAGCGCCGACACCCTCGCCGGCCAGCGGCTCGAGCTCCTGACCCGCAACGGGCCGATCCCGGCCGCGGTCGGGCGCAAGCGGCTCCAGCCGGAGCAGCTGCGCGACCGCCCGCGCATCGAGTTGATCGACCTGCACATCGACATCGGCGCGAAGAGCCGCGAGGAAGCGGAAGCGCTCGTGCGCGTCGGCGACCCGGGCGTCTGGGCTGGGCCGGCCGTCGAGCTGGCGAACGGGCGGCTGCTCTCGAAGGCGCTCGACAACCGGCTCGGTGCGTACATCGCGCTCGAGGCGGCGCGGCGCATCGCCGAGTCGCGCGAGGCGCAGGTCGACGTCGTCGCGGTCGCCGCGGTGCAAGAGGAGATCGGGCTCTACGGTGCGCGCACGGCCGCCTACGGCCTCGCGCCCGACGTCGCGATCGCGGTCGACGTGACTCCCGCAACGGACGTTCCCGGCGGCGACGCGCGGCGCGCCGGCCGCATCGAGCTCGGGATGGGCGCGATGATCGCGCGCGGCCCGACGCTGAACAAGCACGTGACGGACCTGCTCGGGGAAGTCGCCGAGGCGGAGGGGATCGCGCATGCGTACGAGATCTACTCGCGCACGACGTCGACCGACGCCGACGAGATCCACCTCACGCAGGCCGGGATCCCGACCGGTCTCATCTCGATTCCGACGCGTTACCTGCACAGCCCGAACGAGATCTGCGCGCTCGAGGACCTCGAGTCGATCATCCGGCTCCTCGTCGCGTTCGCGAAGCGGTTGACCGGCGACCAGTCGTTCGTTCGCTGATGGCGCCGCGCAGCGTGATCGTCAGTGCAGTGCGCACGCCGTTCGGCAAGCTCGGCGGCGGGCTGGCCCAGTACGAGGCGACGCAGCTCGGCTCGCTCGTGATCCGCGCGGCGCTCGAGCGCATCGGTGTCGAGGCGCACGAGCCGCAGTACGCGATCATGGGACACGTGCTGCAGGCGGGGGCTGGGCAGGCGCCTGCTCGTCAAGCAGCGATCGGCGCCGGATTGCCGAAGGAGATGCCCGCCGACACGATCAACAAGGTGTGCGCGTCGTCGATCCGAGCGATCGAGATCGCGGACTCGATGATCCGCACCGGTGACGTCGACGTCGTCGTGACCGGCGGCATGGAGTCGATGTCGAACGCGCCGTACCTCTTGAAGAAGGCGCGCTTCGGTTACCGCCTCGGGCACGGCGACCTGCTCGACTCGATGGTCTACGACGGGCTGACCTCGACATTCGACCAGCTGCACATGGTCCAGCAGAACTCGATCGTCGCGCGCGAGCTCGGGATCTCGCGTGAGCAACAGGACGCGTGGGCGGCGCGCTCGCACGAGCGTGCGGCGGCGGCGCAGGACGCAGGCCGCTTCGACGACGAGATCGTTGCGGTCGGTGACGTCACCGCGGACGAGTCGATCCGCCGCGACACGACGGTGGCGAAGCTTGCAGCGCTGAAGCCCGTCTTCGACCCGGAGGGGACGACGACCGCCGGTAACGCGCCGGGCGTGAACGACGGTGCGAGCTGCGTGATCGTCTGCTCGGAGGAGTGGGCGGCGAAGCGCGGGCTCGAGCCGCTCGCGACGATCCTGGCGCAGGGCTACGTCGCCGACGACTTCGCCTACCTGGCGCGCACGCCCGCGAACGCGGGCGCGATGGCGCTCGAGCGCGCCGGCAAGACGATCGACGATGTCGCGCGCGTCGAGATCAACGAGGCCTTCTCGTCGGTTGCGTCCAACTCGACGAAGATGCTCGGCGCCGACGAGGCGCAGGTGAACGTGAACGGCGGCGCCGTCGCGCTCGGCCATCCGATCGGCGCGTCGGGCGGGCGGATCGTCGGGACGATGGTGCACGAGCTGCGGCGCGCGGGCGGCGGGCTCGGACTCGCTGCGATCTGCAGCGGCGGCGGACAGGGCGATGCCCTCCTGATCGAGGTCTAGTTGTCGCTCCTCGTCCGCGCGGCGGGCGGCATCCTCGTGCGGGACGGAGCCGTGCTGCTCGTGCACCGCCCGAAGTACGACGACTGGTCCTTCCCGAAGGGCAAGCTCGAGGAGGGCGAGTCGTGGGAGGACGCCGCGGTGCGCGAGGTCGAGGAGGAGACGGGCCTGCGCTGCGAGCTCGGTGAGGAGGTTGGGCGGACGCACTACGTCGTGCTGCAAGGCCCGAAGGAAGTCCGCTACTTCGCGATGAGCTGCGACGGCGACGCGCGCGCGCAGAACGAGGTGGACGAGGTGCGCTGGGTGCCGCTCGACGAAGCGCGCGCGCTCCTCTCGGAGGACCGCGACCGCGAGCTGCTCGACGTGCTCAGCGCTTCTGGCCGCTGACCGCGCGGATCACGAACCAGGCGCCGCCGACGGCCAGTGCGAGCAAGAGCAGGATCAGGATGGCGTGGACCACGTCGCCGAGCCTCGCGCAACGCCGCGGCTCGTCCGTCGCCCCGTGCGGGTGATTGCCGCGCGAAGAAAGAGGTGTCTGACACCGGCGGTGTCAGACACCTCTGAGCTCAGGTCGTCGTGCCCGCGACGAACGCCGGCAGAAGCGGCGGGCCCGGCGGGATCAGGCTCGGGTCGGCAAACATCGCGCGGATGTCGCCGTCGATCACTCGCGCGGCCGCGGGTGGGAACGTGCACCCTCCCGGACAGCTTGGGAACGCGCAGCCTCCGGGACAGCTGCCGCGAAGCAGAAGGCCCGAGAGCGCACCGACCTGGTAGTCGACGAGCACGAGCAGGTATTCGGAGGGCAGGTACCGATACGCCGGTGTCGGCGTGCAGGTCCCGAGTGGATGCAACCCCTCGAGACACGGGCTCGGTGGATGCAGAGCTTCCGAAAGAGCGACCTCTCTCGTCAGCAGCCCCGTGATCGCAGCAGGCGCGCCCGACGCGGCGATGTCGCTTTGCAGACCCGCATAGCCGCTCGAGACGACGCATACGTCGCCACCGGGACTACATACGGTCGCAGCACCGGCTGTCGATGCGCCGCCCACGACGAGCGAACCGAGGGCAAGCACCAGAAGACACATACGGAGGCGCATACGGCCTCACTCTCTCCCCACGAGAGGGGAATCGAGAATCCCGGAAGGGACCCTGCACGACGATCATATGTGGCGACGGCGCGAAATTGGTGAGGGGCCGCGGTATTCTCGACCTGTGGACGAGCCCTCAGCGGCGAAGAGCGACGAGGACGCGAAGGGCGTTGCTCATTTCCAGGTCGTGCGCCAACTCGACGGGCGCTACCACTGGCAGCTGATCAACCCGTACGGCACGCCGGCGGCGCGGTCGAGCGACACCTACGCCACGGAGGAGGAGACGATCGCCGCGGCGGAGCAGGCGCGCCGCCTGATCGGCAGCGCGTCGATCAAGCCTTCGTCGCCGTGAAGCGCTTGCGGTACTTCGCGACGTCCGTCGGGATGCCGCCGAAGTGCGGTTCGGTCAGCTCCTCGCGCAGCTCCCAGCCGTTGCGCTCGTAGAAGCGGCGCGCGCGGGCGTTCGTGCGCAGCACGGTGAGCTCTGCCTCGTCGCACGTCTCGGCGAGCGCTCGATGCACCTCGTCGAGCAGCAGCTGCCCCGCGCCGCTCCCCCACCACTCGGGGTGCACGTAGAGCGCGGTCAGCTCGTCGTCGGTGAGGCCGGCGACGCCGATCACCGCGCCGTCATCGTCTTCCGCAAGGAGCTGGCGGAAGTTCGGCAGCTCGAAGATCTTGCGCGCCGTCTCGAGCCGCCGCTCGAAGGGGTCGTTGCGGCCGTACGCGGTGTTCGACGAGAGCCAGTGCACGCGCGCCATCGCCTCAACGTCGGCCGGCGTCGCGACGCGGACCTTCACGGCAGCTCCTTCCGGTAGCGCACCTCCGCCGCGTGCACGCCCCAGCGCGCCTCGGTCTTTCGCGCGCCGTCGGCATGCCAGCCGGCGTGCTCGTAGAACGTGCGCGCGCGTGGGTTGTCCTCCAGGACCCAGAGTGTGACGTGCCGATACTCGCGCGCGAGCTGTTCCTCCGCGCGCTCGATCAGCGCGCGGCCCGCGCCCGTCGACCACGACTCCGGGTCGACGTAGATCGCGTACAGCTCGCCGACGCCGTGCTCGTCCCGGCTCGGCCCGACCGACGCGAAGCCGACGACGACGCCGGCGTCCTCGACCACGAACGTCGACCAGCCCGAGGGCGGCCGTTCGAGCCGCGCGCGCCACCGCGAGGCGTCGACCGGCATCGCGTCGAGCTCGTTCGCCGGGAGCACGTGGCGGTACGCGACCTGCCAGCCGCGCACGCGGATCGTCTCGATCGCGAGCGCGTCGCCTGGGGTACCGAGCCGGACGTCCATCGCCGAAGGGTAGGGTCCCGCGCCGTGAAGTTCGAACATGTTCTCGTCGTGGGCGCCGGCCAGATGGGCGGCGGGATCGCGCAGGTCGTCGCCGCGTCGGGCCGCCGCGTCTCGCTGCACGATCCCTATCCGGGCGCGGTGGAGCGCGGCGTCGAGGCGATGCGCAAGAGCCTGACGAAGCTCGGCGCCGACGTCGACGAGACGCTCGCTCGCGTCTCGCCCGTCGATGACCTCGTGCCGGCCGACCTCATGATCGAGGCGATCGTCGAGGATCCGCAGGCGAAGGAGGAGCTGTTCCGGCGGGCGGACGGCACGCTTCCGGCCGACGCGGTGCTGGCGTCGAACACCAGCTCGATCCCGATCACGTCGCTCGCCGCGGTCACAGGCCGGCCCGAGCAGGTGATCGGCATGCACTTCTTCAACCCGGTGCCCGTGCTGAAGCTCGTCGAGGTGATCCGCGGCGTGCAGACCTCGGACCAGACCGCCGCGTCGATCGCCGACCTCGCGCGTGATCTCGGCAAGGAGCCGGCGGAGGCGCGCGACTTTCCCGGCTTCGTCTCGAACCGGATCCTGATGCCCTTCATCAACGAGGCCGCATATGCGCTGATGGAAGGCGTCGCGGAACCGGAGGCGATCGACACGATTGCGAAGCTCGGTTTCGCGCATCCGATGGGACCGCTCGCGCTCGCCGACCTGATCGGGCTCGACACCTGCGTCGCGATCATGGAGGTCCTGCACCGCGGGCTCGGCAACCCAAAGTACGCGCCGTGCCCGTTGCTGCGCCAGTACGTGCAGGCGGGACGCCTCGGCCGGAAGTCGGGCCGCGGCTTCTACGCCTACTGAATTCACCTACGATCGAAGGGTGCGCACGACCCTCGAACGCGAGCTGAAGCTCGATCCGCCCGAGGAGTTCGAGCTGCCGGAGCTGCCGGGCGAGCCGCTCGAAGCGCGCGTCTTCACCTCGACGTACTACGACACGCCGACCCGCTCGCTCGCGCGCGCCGGGATCACGATCCGGCGACGCGTCGAGAACGGGCTCTCGCGCTGGCAGCTGAAGCTGCCGCGTGCCGGCACGGCGCGCGCCGAGCTGGAGGCGGGCGGCGGCCCGGCCGGCCCGCCCGTCGAGCTCTCGGCGCTGCTTGCGGCTCACCTACGCCACGGCCCGCTCGAGCCGGTCGCGACGTTGCGCACGCGCCGCGCAGGCGTGCGCGTCCTCGACCGCGCGATCCCGCTTGCCGACGTCACGCTCGACCTTGTCGACGTGCTCGACGGCGCGCACGCCGCGGGCCGGTTCGCGGAGCTCGAGATCGAGCTCGTCGAGGGCGGGGAGGAGGACCTCGAGCGTCTCGGGCGCATGCTGCGTCGTGCCGGCGCGCGGACGGCGAACGGCACGTCGAAGTTGTTGCGCGTGCTGCCGCTGCCTGACCCGGCGGCCGCGGACGATCCGACGACGCTCGGACGGATCAAGGCGCTGCTGCTCGCGCAGCTGCAGCAGCTCGAGGCGCACGACCCGGGAGTCCGGCTCGGCGCGGACCCCGAGGACGTGCACAAGTTCCGCGTCGCCACGCGTCGCGCACGCGCGATCGCGCGCGCGACGAAGCCGCTGCTCGGCGATGCCCTGCAGCCGCTCGCCGCCGAGCTGCAGTGGATCGCCGACGTCCTCGGGCCGGTGCGCGACCTCGACGTGCTCGTCGACCACCTGCGCGACGAGGCGGCCGAGCTCGCGGAGGACCGCATCGCCGGCGACCTGCTCGTCGAGACGCTCGAGCAGGAACGGCGCGTCTTGCGTGACGTGCTGCTCGAGGCACTCGAGTCGGAGCGCTACTTCGAGCTGCTCGCGACGTTCGAGCAGGCGGTTGCGCTCCTGCCGCCGCTCGACGCCCTCGACGGACTGCGCCCCGTCGCCGAGCGCGAGCTGCGCAGGCTCGCGAAGCGTGCGCGCAAGCTGCCCGACGTGCCGTCCGACGACGAGCTGCACGCGTTGCGCATCCGCGCGAAGCGCGCCCGGTACTCGGCCGAGCTCGCCGAGGTGTCGACGAAGTACGTGGACGCGCTCAAGGCCGTCCAGGACGTGCTCGGCGCCCACCAGGACGCGGCGACCGCCGAGGCCCGGCTGCGCAAGGTCTCGCGCGCGAAGGTCGCGATCGCCGCAGGACGTCTGATCGAACGCGAGCGGGCGAGTCGCCGGGCGGCCCGCGCGGCATATCCCGAGGCGCTCGCCTCGGCCCTCGCGCTCGGGCGCAGAGCGTTCGACTAAGCAGCGGCGCGGCGCGCGCCGAGCTCGATCACCGCGCCCTCGCGCACGCCTGCGCGCACGACCTTGAGCGGGGTCGCGAGCCGTTCCTGCAGCGCGGTGAGGATGACCGCGCCCGCCGCGATCGTCCGCGCGCGGTCGGGGTCGACGCCGTAGCGGTCGACGAGCTCCGAGGAAGGAGCCGACGTGACGAGCTCGACCACGTCACCGAGCGCGCGACCGTCGAGCTGTGCGGCGGCGAGTTGCCGGACCGCGCGCGCGCTGCCGCCGACGGCGTAGGCGACGCGGGGCACCGGCGAGTCGAACCCCGTCAGGTAGCGGTCGACCTCCTCGGCCGCGGCGCGCATCGCGTCCTCCCCCGGCGGGTCGGACTCGAAGAACCGGTTCGTCAGCCGCTGCGAGCCGATGTCGATCGACTGCGACCACGCGGGGCCGTCACGGCGCGTTCCGACGACCACCTGCGCGGAGCCGCCGCCGACGTCGACGACCGCGACGCTGCGCCGCGCCGGCGGATCGGCGGCCTCGACCGCCCCGGCGAACGCGAGCTCGCCTTCCTCGACCGCGCTCAGCACGCGCGCGTGGCAGTCGCCGGCAGCGGCCAGCCGCCGCACGAGCTCGTCGCCGTTCTCGGCCTGGCGGCCCGGGCTCGTGATCAGGATCTCCAGGGCGACGACGCCCGCGGCGCGCGCGTCGCGGGCCAGCCGCCCGACCACCAGCGCCGTCTGCGTCAGCTTCGCGTCGGAGATGCGGCCGAACTGCTCGACCTCCGCGCCGAGGCGCAGCATCTCGCGCTCCGAGAGGACCTCGCGGCGGCCGCGCGCAACGAGCAGGCGCACGGTGTTCGAGCCGACGTCGATCACCCCGACCACCTCGTCATGGTGACGGCCCCACATGACGGCGCCCTCAGCGGGGCCGGGCGAGGCGGCGCGCCCGGTCGCGGCGCCGCATGAAGCCGAGCTGCGCCGGCCGGCGCCGCTCGCTCTTCTTCGGCAGCACGCGTGACCAGGTTCCGTCGGAGGCGAGCTCCCAGGCCTGCGCGTTGTCGGCGTGCAGCGCCTTGAAGATCGACTCGAGCTCGTTGCGGACGTGCGCGTCCTCCACCGGGACCACGACCTCGATGCGATGGTCGAGGTTGCGCGGCATCAGATCCGCGCTCCCGAGCAGGAAGGTCTTCTCGTCGCCGGCCTCGAAGCAGTACAGCCGGCTGTGCTCCAGGAAGCGACCGAGCACCGAGCGGACGGTGATGTTCTCGCTCACGCCCGGGATGCCCGGGACGAGCGTGCAGATCGCGCGCACGACGACCTCGACCTTGGCGCCCGCCTGCGACGCCTTGTAGAGCTCCTCGACGAGATCCGGGTCGGTCAGGTTGTTGACCTTGATGCGGATACGCGCATGTCTTCCCGCCGCGGCCGCATCTGCAACCGCACGGATGTGCTCGACCAGCTTCTTGCGCAGGTTGAACGGCGCGGCGAGGATCTTCCTGAACCGCTGCGGGCGCCCGAAGCCGGTCACGAAATTGAAGAGGTCTGCGACATCCGCGGCGATGTCGGGGTCGGCCGTGAAGAGGCCGACGTCCTCGTAGTCGCGCGCCGTCGTCGCGTGGTAGTTCCCGGTGCCGATGTGGACGTAGCGCCGTAGGTCGTCGCCCTCGCGCCGGATCACGAGCGTCGTCTTGGCGTGGGTCTTCATGTCCGAGAACCCGTAGACGACATGGACGCCGGCCTGTTCGAGCGACCGCGCCCAGTCGATGTTGCTGCGCTCGTCGAAGCGCGCCTTCAGCTCGACCACGCACACGCTCTGCTTGCCGTTCTCGGCCGCGACGATCAACGCGGGCGCGAGCGCGGAGTCGTGGCTCGTGCGGTACACGGTGGTCTTGAGCGCCACCACCTGCGGGTCGACCGCTGCCGCGCGCACGAACGCCTCGACGCTCGTCGCGAACGAGTCGTACGGGTGCTGCACGACGATGTCGTGTTGCGCGATCTCGGCGAACAGGTCGCCGTCGACGGGTGCGGCGAGGCGCCGCTGCGTGTAGGGCACCCAGGGCGCGTACTTGAGCTCGGGCCGGTCGAGCGAATAGAGCTGGATCAGGTCGGCGAGGTCGAGGAGCCCGCGGATCGGGTAGACGCCCTCGCTCGCGACGCCGAGCCGCTCTTCCAGCCGCGCGAGCATCGTCTTCGAGATCGAGCTGGACACCTCGAGCCGCACGACGGCGCCGAACCGGCGCTTCTGCAGCTCCGACTCGACCGCCTCCAGGAGGTCGTCGGCGTCGTCGGAGATCTCGGTGTCGCCGTGCCGGGTCAGGCGGAACGCAGTCCGCTCGGCGATCTCCATCTCCGGGAAGAGCCACGGCAGGAAAT
>Ga0066702_10000399_pt1 | contig 10769 bp, 9 predicted proteins | sample GraSoiAngelo_151_FD_66507 | JGI IMG/M metagenome (GOLD analysis project Ga0066702, IMG submission 66507) | Grasslands soil microbial communities from the Angelo Coastal Reserve, California, USA - 14_1009_12_20cm | ecosystem: Environmental > Terrestrial > Soil > Grasslands | place: USA...
GTGAACCAACTCATCGGGTTGAAGGTGCAAGGCGTAACGCCGGAATACGTTCGCGACCTGCGCGCTTCTGGGCTTACGCTAACCGCGGAGAAAATCATCGCCATGAAGGTGCAGGATATCTCTCCGGAATACTTGAAGGGCTTGCAAGAGCAGGGCTTGCAACCGAACGGTGATGAACTCATCGGCATGCGGGTTCAGGATGTGACGCCGGAATACGTGCGTGGAATTCAGGCGCTCGGCCTGAAGCCATCGGCCAACGAACTGATTGCAATGCGCGTGCAAGACGTCACACCCGAATACATCAAGGCGCTGCAATCCGCGGGATTCAAGCTCAGCGTCAATGACATCATCGGCGCCAAGGTGCAGGATGTAACGCCTGAATTTATTGACGAAGCGCGGAAGCACGGCTTTAAAGATCTGACTTTGCAAAAGCTGATTCAACTTCGCCAATTGGGAATTCTGGAATCCAAGGGTGACATTTAACCGCTTCACCCGCAATCGGAAAAAGGAGGAAGTTCTTATGAGAATACGCCGAACCCTTGCCTATATGGTTTTCGCGTCCTGCGTAGTTCTGTTCGTGGTGAAGAATCGTGCCGCAGAAGTGCACAGCGGCGATTGGACTTTGAGCAGGTCCAACGAAGCCGGCAAAGTCGAGTTCTCGCTGATTGAACACCATCAGGGCGGAAACTCCAATCATCAATTCGACTGGCCTGCGAGCTCGTTTCAAGGAGTGGACTTCTCCAAGCCTGGGAGACAGGATGTTCACTTCACGATTACGCGCGATGCGGGCAAGATCGAGTGCGAAGGATTTCTTAATGACGGAGAAGGCGCGGGACTGTTTCACTTTCATCCCGACACGAATTTTCCACATGAGATGGAGAAACTTGGTTTTCCGGTGGATGATGAAAAGCAGTTCAGCATGGCGGTGATGGACGTAACGCTCGACTTTGCAAAACAGATGAAAAATGAGCATCTCAGCGATATCGACAGCGACAAGCTGATCGCATTTCGTATCTTCCGCGTGGACTCCGCGTTCATTCAGGAACTGCGGGCAGAAGGGTTAAAGATTTCCGATAGCGACAAGCTGGTTGCGTTCCGTATTCACGGTGTGACACCGCAGATGATTCGCAGCCTGCGTCAGAGTGGTTATTCGCCGGACGAAGATACGCTGATCGCTATGAGGATTCACGGCGCGACTCCGGAATGGATCGCGGAACTCAAACAGCGCGGCTACGATCACGTGGACCTGGAGAAGCTGATCGCGTTTCGCATTCACGGCGTTTCGCCCGATTTTATCCAGAAGCTGCAGGGCTTGGGTTATGCGCATCCCGATCCGGATGACTTGATTGCGATGCGCATCCATAACGTGACTCCCGAGTACATCAGCGACATGCGATCCCGCGGAATTCACGACCTGAGCATCGACAAACTGGTGAGCATGAGGATTCACGGCATCGACTAGCAAAGCAATTTTTGTTTTGATTCTTGATGTTGATTGAAGACCGCCTGAGGGCGGTCTTCATTTTTGCGCGGCACTTTTGGGCGACTTGAGGTGTGGAAATCATTCGAAAAAAAGTGGGTTCGAGTGCCGCAGCGCATGTTTCGATCTTGATTCATTTTGGGAGAAACGGGTGATTCGGCGGGTACCCCTCCCCCACCCCTCTGAACCCCGCGACGGGCGCGGGTTTGCAAAAATGCTTCGCAAGGTCTTGAGGCTTAGGGTTAGAGGTCAAAATCTTGACAACAAATAACTTAGGACCTGATTCCGCGAGATCCTTTGTCAGGCAGCCTCAGTGCGTGAACGCTATGTTCAAGCCGGTGGTGAGGATCAGGTCGTTTTTCTTGGCGCCGATTGGCGGGTTGGAGACGTAGATATCGCTGAACTGGTTTTGCCAGCCGAACCATTTGCTGATTTTGGTGACGGTGCCGAGATTGAAGGTGCTGCGGTATTGGCTGGTGTCCTGGAGGTCGGGGAAGAAGTATAAGTTCTGGGTCAGGACAGTGCTTTTGCCGAATTTCTTGTTGAGTTCTTCGCCCAGGGTCAGAGCGACAAATTTGTTGGTCTTGCCATACGAGGCGAATCCGCCTGTCGTGAGCGGAGCGCCGTTCGAATAAGTCTCGTGGGTGTAGTTGATGCCACCGAGGAAGTCGAGCATCGTGGCATCGGACTTAATGGCGTGGTAGCCGAAACCAGCACCGTAAACGCTGCGCAAGTCCAGGAATTGCAGCGCGTTACTCATGAAGTCGGCAGCGCCATACACAAAAACCTTAGGCCTCAGGTTCCGATCATAACGCAGGCCGCCCTGAATCAGATTTGCGACGGTGCTGGGAGTTGCAAGGTTATTCTGGGTGTCGATTGAACTCAGATAGAGCGTGATCTTGTCGTTAAGGGTGGGATGCACCGCATTCAAGGCCAGGGCAAGGTTTTCCGTCTCGCTGTTTCCGCGCGCGACCGAGAAGCCCACATCGGCTCCTCCGGTCCAGCCGTGCTTCAGACCAGGGTGCAGCGACTTGTCATAGGCGGCCTGCTCGGCATCGTTGCGGATCAGGGCGACATCGTCTTTGGCGGCTTCGACTGTACCGGAGGTTTTGGTCGCGACCTCAATTTTGCCGTCACTGGTGGTGACCGGGCCAACCGCGGTCTTTCCATTTTTCAGGCTGACGTGCAGCTCTTCATCGGTCTTGATTTCCTGTATGGCTGCGAACTGGATGGTGACGTCCCCGGCGGCATCGGTGTGCAGGACGAGCGTCTTGCCGTCGGACTTCACGACTGTACCGGTGAGTCGATCGCCATTCTTCAGCGTGACTTGATCCGCGTACAGGGCGGACGTAAGTGCCAGCAGAGCAGTCAGGAAGATCGCTTTGTTTCGGGGAAACCGGGTCTTGCACTGGCATGGACGGACGACGCGCCCGAAGCTACATGTGCGCTGTTGGAATTTAAGCAACACGGATCAACCTCCAAACGAAACTGCTTTGAGAATGAAAAACGACCCGGGGTTGCCGACAACGGAATTCAGGAACGGAAATACAGACGCGGATGCGTTGAAGTGGAGACTGCCGCGAGCAACTGCTCGACCTGTTCAGGTGGGCAGGCGATTAGCTCTTGGTTTCAGTTTTCTTGGTGGCGTCGGTCGAAGCCTGCGCCGGCGGATTGTCTTTCATGCCATCTTTCAAGGCACGAATTCCCTCGCCCAGGCCTTTGCCGAGCTCGGGCAACTTCTTGGGACCGAACACCAGCAGGGCAATAAAGAAAATGACGATCAGGTGCGTCGGTTGAAATAGACCTTCTAACATGGGAGCCTCCAGGGGACAAACCTACCAGTACGAATCATACGCTAGTGGAGGCTGCGAGGAAAGGTCGAGCAGCCTCCGGTAGTGGTCAATTGAATCCGAGACTGTTCAGAGGGTGGGAGTCATCCCGAGCGGAGCCGTTCTTCAGGCGGAGAAAGGGATCTCCCACGCATGAAATCCGAGGGAGGCAGATCCCCTTCGACTCCGCTCATGGCAGGCTCTCAGGCGGCTGAAGTGCGCCGCCTTTCGGGATGACCCCTTCAATTGGATCCAGAACTCAAATTGAGCCGCTACCCCGCCTTGGCCGGTAATATCTTTAGCCATTTCAGAGCTTTAACCCTTCACAGCCTTACCTCTGGATATTCGTCGAATCCTGCCAGGTGGATGATTCCCCCCCAAGGGCGGCCGCGCGTCCGGTGAAACTTGGCCCGATGGTTACCTCGGTGACCTTACTTTCGCGTGCCGAGGCGGGCTATGTTTCTGGAGGCGGTTTTTGACGGTAATTGTCCGCAAAGACCGCCACCAGCAAGGCAATCGAAATAATCCACGTGGTGCATTGGGAGTCCGGTGAGAGTCAAGATTCTGGTCCATTTGCTGTTGTTCAGTGTGGCGGCTTTGGCTGCCGCTCAGTCTGCCAATCCGCAGCCGGTAAACACGATTCAACTCGCGGGATGGCTGACGGGCGGAGTTGCCGGCACCCGGCTGGCGAAATTGGTGGAGCAGCGTGGGCTGGCCACTCTGCCGACCCGGAACGAACTGCGGCAGATCGAGGCTGCTGGAGCCGATAAAGACCTACTGCGGGTGCTGAGTTCGGGGAACGCGCTGTCGGCGAAGGTGGGTCCCGCGATTCCGGAAGGCCTACTGAAGGCGGCAGGCGAGGCGCGGCAACAACATTTCAGCGAAGCTGAAGCGGATCTTCGGATAGTGGTCGCCCAGGACGCGCAGAACTCCGCGCTGCACTATGCGCTGGGCGTGATCTACCGCCAACAGGAAAAGTGGGACGAGGCTTTTGACGAGCTCTCGCAGGCTACGCGAATCATGCCTGAACTGCCGGAGAATCACGGTGCGCTGGCGTATTTGTTTTACCGGCTGGACGATGGGCCAAATGCAATCTCTGAGGCGCGCACGGCGCTGAGCCTCGATCCGAAGAATGCAGAGGCTTATCAGTATCTAGGGCTGGGACTTTATTCCAACGGTCAGTATGGGGCCGCAGTGCATGCATATCGCGAATCGCTGGCCCGCGACCATGATAATGCCGACCTTTATTACGACATGGGGATAGCGCTGCACGCTGGCGGGAATCTGCCGGGAGCAATCGCAGCCTACGAGCAGGCGATTCGTTTGCGGCCTGGGTTCTGGGAGGCTCATTCCAACCTGGGATTGATCCGTCACGAAGAAGGGAACCTGGCGCAGGCGGTCAAGGAATATCGCGAAGCCAAACGGCTGGCTCCCGGGGAAGCATCGATTCGCAACAATCTGGGCAACACCTATTGCGATCAGGGGAACTTCGACTCAGCCATTGAAGAACTAAACGTACTTTACCGCGAGCATCCCGAATGGCAGCAGGGGCATGCGTGCCTGGCGAGCGCGTACATGGCGAAGAAGAATTATGACGGGGCGGTGGACGAATTGAAGTTGGCGGTGCAGCAAAATCCTACAGGATCGACGGAGCACCGCATCCTGGGGCAGGCGCTGTTGATGGATAACAAGCCGGAGGAGGCGCTGCGGGAGTTGCGGCTGGCGGTTTCTCTCAATCCCGATTCTGATGTTGCGCACCACTTGCTGGGGACGGCGCTTTTTCAGGAGCAGCAACTGCATGCGGCGGAGAAGGAATTCCGGGAGGCGCTGCGAGTGAATGGCTCGGCGGACAATCACTATTCGCTGGCAGCCTGCCTGATGAGCCTGGATCGTTATGACGAAGCGTTATCGGAGTTGGAAACGGCGTCGCGGCTCGATCCGGAGCGGACGCTGTACCGGGCACGGCGGGAAGAATTGATCAAACTGATGAAGCAACCCAGTTGGCGGTAAGCCAGTACGTCCGAAATTTGGTTCGAAGATTGACCATCTGGACAGTATTCGTCTAGTCCTGCGGTGCGTAGGCGAGCTTCCAGCCAGTAGTTACACTGCAATCGAGCTCGAAACCCCATCGAGCCGCAGGAATACAGGGGAGATTTCTGATGGCGACGAATGCAACCCGAACCCAGCAAGATCCAGTGAATGCTGTCGTGCAAGCGGCTTTAGGGAAGGAAGCAGTCGCACGCCGTGCTGAGGGCGCAAGCTCTCCGGCGGACGCTCCGCGCAGACCTTCGGGATACGGATTGCCCTGTGCGAAATGCCATCTTTACTATCCCGCCGATCTCGACGTATGTCCCACGTGCAAGCATCGGGAGCGGGTCTCGCCAGTGGTGCCGAGAATTTCGGCCAAGGCGGTGCAAGCGGAAGCCGAGCCCATTCCTGATACCGCGCTGATCGAGCAGGAGCGGGAGGAGTTTCTGCGCCAGTTCAAGTCGCAACTGCTGGAGGCGCATGCGGAAATTGCGAACGGGCCGGAATCGGTCTGCAAATTTGGGGAACATCACACGGGAGAGCCGGCGAGCGCGGAAGTCTGCAATTCATGTTACGAGCGGGTGCAGGAGCGGCTGGATGTGTTCGAAGCGGCGCTGCATTTGGAGTTGAAAGAAGCGGCGCAGATTATTTATGACGCGGTTTGGGCGGATCCCTCCGACCCTGGCAAGACTTATCAGAATGCCGCCAGCGCCCTGCTGACGGAGTTGCGCAAGCGAGCGGGAATGACCACGGTGTTGGGGCCGTTTCAGCCGTTGACGCACTAGGGCGCGGGCTTCGGACATTGGTCATTGGTCGTCGGTCGTCGGTCTTCCGTCTTCGGGTGCTTGGTTCACCATCCAATCGTTTCTTGCTACTCAAGCTTTATTTGTATCCATTTCTTGCCGGCGTACAGTTTGTAGCCTGCGCCATCTTCAACTAGTTTCAGGGGAACGGCGTGCTGCAGGGCTGCATCGGTTTGCGATGGGGTGCTAAGGACGTCATTATTGGCCACGTCCATGACGAGCAGCTTGCCGTCGGAGGTGAAGCCGAAGCCGTATTCACCCGGCGGGAGCGCGGAGCCGCCAATGTTGAGTTTCGATTCAGTGATAAGCATGCCCTGATATTTTTGCTGGATTGCCGTGGAGTATCCGGAGGCATCGACGAGGGCGGCGAGTGTCATCTTGCCATCCGCCAATTGAAAGCCGACCGCGTTCCGAACCTGAGTAGGCGCCTTCTGGCCGCGGAAGAAATATTCGGCCGGGACTGCCTTTTTCAATTCTTCGCTGCTGAGTATGTGCTTCGATGCCTGCTGGGCAGCCGCCGATAGCAGCGCGATCAGCGTAAGGGCAGATAGAACGGTGACACGAATGTGCTTCATGATTGTTTGTCCTCGGATGGGAGAATCAAAATTGCTCTCGGGAACTCTAATTGTTTCAGGGGGCAGGCGCAAATGTCGCGGACGAGGTGGTAGTGGTTCCTTGGATTTCTGATGGCGTCTTCGATTGGCTGGCGATGGACGACGGCGTCATCCCGAGCGGAGCCGTTTTTCAGGCGAAGAGAGGGATCTCCCCTTGCACGTAGTGTCCTAGCGGGAGATCCTTCGCTCCGTCTGAAGAACGGCTCCTTTCAGGATGACGCCCGGCGAGATTCAGATCGTGAACTAAGCCACTAGCAAAGGGATTCTTGGTTTGGGAGCAAGAATCGGATAGTCCGCTTCGGGGCCTTGGTCGTACGCTTCTCTTGCTATGACAATCAATGCCATACTGACAGAAGAAAGCCCGCAGACAATGTCCTCGCGCCAATCTCAACCAGGTCCACAACTTGCCGGTGCAGTCGATGACCCGCGGTGGCATGCGGTGGTCGGCCGCGATGGCGCACGGGACGGAGAATTCGTCTTTGCGGTTTCGAGCACGGGCGTGTATTGCAGGCCGTCCTGTGCGGCGCGGCGGCCGCGGCGCGAAAATGTCCAATTCTTCGTTACTCCCGAACAGGCCGAACGGGCTGGATACCGGGCGTGTCTGCGCTGCCGGCCAAGGTCGTTTAGCGGCAATGCCGAAGCTGAAGGGGTCAAGGCAATTTGCCGATTCATCGAGCAGCATCTCGATGAGCCATTGACGCTCGATCGCCTGGGCAAAGAATTTCGCCAGAGTCCATTTTATTTACAGCGGCGTTTCAAGGCTGCGCTGGGGATCACGCCGCGCGAGTATGTCGATTCGTGCCGGCTGCGCATGCTCAAAAGGAACCTGCAGGCGGGGGATTCGGTGACACGGGCGATGTACGACGCTGGCTATGGATCAAGCAGCCGGCTGTACGAAAAGACCGCGTCACAGTTGGGCATGACGCCAGATAAATACAGGCGCGGCGCGATTGCAGGGAGCATTCGCTACGCGTGCGCCGATTCGCCGCTGGGACGCATGCTGATTGCGGCTACGGAGCGCGGGATTTGCTCGATCCAGTTTGCGAAATCGGATGGCGAATTATTGGAAGGCCTGAAACGTGAATTCCCCTTCGCGGCGCGGAAAGCGGATGCGGGCGGGCTGCAGTCATGGGTGAGTGCGTTGTTGCGGCACATGCGCGGCAAGGATCTTGACTCGGCTTTGCCGCTCGACATTCGAGCAACAGCGTTTCAGCGGCGAGTGTGGGCTTATCTGCAGTCGATTCCATTCGGGTCGACGAAATCGTACATCGAGGTGGCGAAGGGAATTGGACAACCTCGCGCTTGCCGTGCCGTTGCGCGCGCGTGCGCTACGAATCCTGTGGCGGTGGCGATCCCGTGCCATCGCGTGGTGCGCGAGGACGGCAGTATGGGTGGATACCGGTGGGGTGTCGAGAAGAAGAAGGCCTTGCTGGAAATCGAGGGGGCGCGGACCTGAACGGGCCAAGTATCTACGCTACTCCAGATTTACGCGCGGCCCAGTGTTACCTGCACCCCGGCAGAGACATTGCAAAGTATATCTCTAGGATAGGGGCGGAACGACTTCGCCGTTTCGCTTGCGCACCGCCAGCCAATTCAGGAACGCGACCGCTACTGCTCCAGCCAGAATCAGAGAATTGTTGTATTCAATTCGCGTGAGCAGGGTGGCGCAAATCAGCACACCCAATATGGCCAGCACGGTTCCACCGGGTACCTGGAAGACTGCCGGCGTCTTCAGCTTTTTGCGGAGTGCCGGCAACGAAGCGCAAACTACACCGTAGTAGAACAAGCGCGATCCCGCGGAGAGGGTCGCGTTTCCCGCGAAGCTGCCAAACAACGCCAGCAACCAAACCAGCAGCGCGAAGACGAAGATGGAAAAGTAAGGAGTGCGGAAGCGTGAATGGACGATGCCGAAGAGAGAAGGGAAATCTCCGCGCTCGGCCAATGCGAAAGTAATGCGCGGCGTGGTCAGCATGTTTCCGCTCAGGTAGCCATAAATAGAGAAGAGCGCGCCGAGAGCGATCAGACCGGCTCCGCCGTGTCCTATGACAATGCGAGCCACGTCGGCCAAAGGGCGCTGATTGTGGGCTGGGTCAGGCAGGACGCCCACAACGACCCACTGAATCAAGCTATAGATGATGGCGCAGGTAATCAGTCCGGCGAATAGTCCAAAGGGCATATCGCGGCGCGGGTCTTTGGCCTCGCCAGCCGAAATCAGAACGGCCTCAAATCCGCCATACGCGAAGATAAGAAGCACCATGGCACGCACCCAGTCATTGGCTCCGGGCGAAGCGGTGGCCCAGGGAATGATGCGGTGCGTACCAATTAAATAAAATGCTCCGGCTGCAGCAACCAGGCCGAGCGATGCCAGTTTTGCCACGGTGAAGGAAGTGCTGACTCGGGTGCCGGCGCGAACTCCACGAAAGTTGATTGCCGCCAGGACTCCGACCAGCAAGGTCAAAATCGTTAGCTTGGGCAGTGGCTGGGTGGCTTGCGGCCAGAATTCTCCCAGATAGATAACGAACAGGTTGGCATTGGCCGCGCACGATGCCAACCGCACGAACCAGACCAGCCACGCCACCTGGATGCCCATGAATCGGCCGAAGGCTTGCTGAGCGTAGATATAAGGACCGCCCGTATCAGAGAAGCGGGACGCTACTTCTGAGAAGCAGGCCAGCACAACACCCATCGCGACCGCGGCAAGGATCACCGCCAGCAGGCTCGCCCGTCCAAGAAGGCCAGCCAGCACGGAAGGCAATCCAAAGACGCCGCTGCCGATAATGCAATTCACCGTAAGCGCGGCCAGGCTCCAGCGACCGATGGCGCGGACGAGCGCGGGAGCTGATGCGACTTCAATCGGCGTGCTTTCGCGGCCGGTTTGGGGCATCGGCAGTTGTATCACAAATCGCGGGTGGGCTGACGGGATTGCCGGGTTGGAATTCGTTCAAGCCAAACCGCAGCCGTCATTCGTAATCCTGTTTGAGTCCGAGTTTGCCAGAACGTATAGAGATTGCATATTCATCCTCTCCGAGACTGGTGACTTTGGAGCAGGTTGCGAGTGCACTTATGAGCGGAGGATAAAATTCCGTGCACGAGAGGCCGTGTTGTCCATGAGGCTGAAAATCCTTCATGTAAATCTTTGAAATGCCGCGCCAGTAAAGGCTTCCGCCCCCCTGGTGACCTTTTCGCGCTCCAAAGTAATGCCAGAATTACGAAAGGCGCATGCCCGTGGGACATCTATTCGCTGCTGGTTGCCGATGAGATGTTTGACAGGCAAACGAGATGGCCATAACCGATATGGACGACCTTCACCTACGGATCGCACGCGTCACCGAAGACCTGCGCACCATTCAACAGGAGTTGAACTGCGCTGCGATGCAGGCTCCGAGTGATCCGGAACTGCTGGAAGCCCTGAACTCGCTTTCGGAGACGGAGCCGATCGACACGCTACGGTCCGCTCTCGATCAAATGCGACATTTCTTGTGGTTCTATTCGCAGGTGATGAGCAGCGAACCTGAACTCGGCGATAAGATGCGGCAAGCGGCCGCACAGAAAACTGCGAGTGACGAATCCCCGAAGACGGGAAGCGCATTTCTGGATCAACTCTCGCGCGCCGACGAGCTGATGTTGCTGCATCATTTGGCGGACGCGAGACGGCGCAAGCCGAACTAGACTCGGCCCCATTTTTTAACGCGCAGGGCCGAACAGTTCCGTAAATTCGGCCGCACGCAAGCCTTCAGCGGCACTCACAACCCAAAGAGGCAGCGACCGTCGATCAGGCGTGCGCCTGGTAACCCCGGCCGCCGACGATGGTCTTCAGCACTTCACCAGCGGAATTCAACACCGTGAAATCTGCGACTGCGCCCGCACTGAGAACTCCATGGTGCGCGGCTAACCCAACCGCTCTCGACGGATTTAGCGTGGCCGCTTGCACCGCATCACGCAAACTCCAGTTTGAAAATTGAGTTACGTTGCGCACGGCTCGATCCATGGTGAGAACGCTTCCGGCGAGGCTGCC
>Ga0066702_10000404_pt1 | contig 10751 bp, 8 predicted proteins | sample GraSoiAngelo_151_FD_66507 | JGI IMG/M metagenome (GOLD analysis project Ga0066702, IMG submission 66507) | Grasslands soil microbial communities from the Angelo Coastal Reserve, California, USA - 14_1009_12_20cm | ecosystem: Environmental > Terrestrial > Soil > Grasslands | place: USA...
TCGCAGACGCTTGGAATCCACGGACTGAAGGAGCTCGACATCTGGACCGGTCGTGCTCGGATCTCGCCTGTCGGCTAGCGCCGACGCCTGCTCAGCAAGGCGACGGTCTCGTGACCCAGAAAGAAGATCACAAAAGCGCCGACCAAAAATGCCATGAGCGCGGCAAGTACCCAAACCCAGAGGCCGGTGACGTACAGGGCTGCCTCGGCGCCAAGCGCGGCGGCGACCACCAGCCCGCCAAACCACAGCTGCGCCGCGGTGGAAAGCCGAAGCACCTGCGTCGCTAGCCAGGCGCCAAGCACCCCCGAAATGAGGAAGACCGCCAGAGTCAGGAAGTACCACAGCCAGAGATGGAAAATGATGATCACAGGGGTGGCAACCAGCGCGAAAATTATCGAAGCGGTCTGGACTACAGCATTGGAGTCGCTCGAACTGGTGGCAAGGCGTGCCTGCGCCTCTTGTGCGTGCAAGTCCTGTTCGATTCGTTGGTGTAAGGCGATGGCCGTCACCGGCAGACCGGCGGCACGCTGAAGGTCCGCAATCCGTAGCTCGATTGGTGGATGCGTGTCGAATAGCCCATTGAGCCAGTGCCGGTAGTGCTCGAGCGGATTGTCAATAAACATGCCGGCAGTGGCATGGTTGAAGCCAGTTGGGATCCGGCTGCTGCCCTCCAGCTTCGTCAGGGCACTGATCAGCCCCGTTGGTTCTCCGGCAAGCTCGGCGCCCGCGGCATCCGCCAGGGATTCCCTCGAGCGCGAGACGGCCAGTTGAATAATCGGACCGATCAGGAGCCCGATGGCGTAGAGAGCAGCCCCGAGAACGATCAGCGCGATGGCTCCGCGCTCACCCTCTTCCCGATTGGTGTTGACGCGAGCGGCGAGCTGCCATGCCAATCCGGCAAGCAGGAGAGCCGTGCCGACGACCGTACTGACGATCAGCAGGAGCAAGATGTCGCGATTCTTGATATGGCTGAGCTCGTGGGCGACAACGCCATCGAGCTCATCGTCACTCATCACGTCGAGCAGGCCAGTGGTGACCGTCAGCGCGGCATGCCTCGCATCGCGCCCAGTGGCGAAGGCATTCGGCGCCGGATCTTTTATGACGAAGACGTTGGGCTTTGGAAGGCCGGCGCGGCTCGCAAGCCGCTCCACCGCGCGGTGCAGCCGCGCAAAGGCCACGGGATCAGCCGGCTCCGCCCGGGAAATTCGCAGCACCGCGGCGTCCCCACGGAAGTAGCCATAGGCGGAAGCAGCCAGGGCGATGATGCCGAGGGCGACGGCGCTCGGCAACGCACCACTGAATCCGGCCACGAAGTAGCCAATTAGCCCGCCGGCGCTAAGCCATACCCCGAGAAACACAATGAGGAGGGCTGCAGTCTTGACGCGATTACCCATGGCGAGGCGCGACAGGGCTCCCATCATGAACCCTTAACGCCCGCGGGGGCAAAACGGCTCGGGTTGCGCCAGACTACTGCCATGGTTCTTATGAGGCTAGTGCGAGTTGTTGCGACGATACTCGTCCTTGTTCTCGCGACCTACGCCTTGTGGACGGTGTACGAAAACACGCTGACGCCGGCCGCCCTGGATCAGGGCGCCGCCGCCAACGCAAAACCTATACCCCGGGGTGTTCTCTCCCCGACGGCAGCTCGGGCGCTGAAAGCTTACGGCGGCGAGGCGGTCTGGAAGAATGCGACCACAGTCGAGAGCACCGTCACTGTGGGAGGTCTCCTGTTTCAGCTGAAGGGGGCCGGCATCCCGCCTCACGCAAAGATCACCGTCGATATTCGACGTCCTCACACCGTGATCGATCCCGTCGACGAATCTGGTGACATCGGCGTTCTGGACGGTTTCAGTGTGTCGATCGCCTCGCCGGGTGGCGTGATCCTCGAGCAGCGCGCCGATGCGCGGGAGCATCTGCAGAATGCCACCATCAGCACCAAGTGGGATCGGTTAAACCTGGTGTACTTCCTCGGCTATGCCTTTTGGGGCTACTACAGTCTCCCCTACCAGCTGATGCGGAGTGACATCGGATGGACTGAGCTCCATGACGGCGTGCTCCAAGTCGACTATGGAACAAACCTGCCGGTCCACAGCCGCATCCAGCGATTCTGGTTCGACAGGAGCAGCGGGCTCCTGCGGCGCAATGACTACACGCCCGTAGCAGCCGCGCGCGACGCGAGAGCGGCCAACGTGGTCTTTGCCCATGGAGTCTCCAACGGCATTTCTTATACGTCAAAGCGCCGCGTGAAGATCTCGCTTGGCCAGTACGGTTGGGTTCTTCCTTTTCCCGACTTCATCACGATCGATGTGGAGAAGTGGGCGTTGCGGTGACGTCCTCGAAGCTCCACCTCGCGCCAGTCGAGCAGGGGCAGGGCATGATCTGGGGAATCATCGCCGTGACGAGCCTGATCGCCATGGCACTGTCCGTCTACCAGCTGACTCGTCCTGGGATGTTGTTCGGTCTCACTGAATACGACGATGGCGTCTACTTCGGCTCGGCGATCAGGCTGGTCAACGGCGCACTGCCATATCGGGACTTCGTTCTGGTCCACCCCCCGGGCTTCGAGCTGCTTGCCAGCCCGGTCGCATCGGTTTCACGAGCGAGCGGCACCCGAGACGCGATGGCAGCGGTCAGGTTGTGCATGCCACTGGTCGCAGCCCTCAACGTGCTGCTGGTTGGCGCATTGATCCGACATCGTGGCCGGCTTCCGACGCTAGTTGGCGCCGGCCTGATGGCAATATTTCCGGCGGAGGTCGGTGCAACGCATACCGCGCTGCTCGAACCCGTGCTTGACCTTTTCTGCTTGCTCGGCGCGCTGCTGGTCTTCCACGGAGAGATGCTCGGCGGACGACGGCAGCTGTTGCTCGGCGGAGTCGCCATGGGATTCGCCGGCACGGTCAAGGTCTGGGCGGTAATCCCGGTCCTCGTCATTGCGGTGTTGTGCCTGCCTCAGGTTTGGCGCCGCTTGGCGCCCTTCATCTCCGGGGTGGCGATCGGCTTCGCCGTCCCGACTCTGCCGTTTGTCATCGCCGCGCCCGGATCCTTCTACCGTGACGTGGTGACCACCCAGCTGGCCCGGGTCGCAGGCTCGGGCCGCATCCCGTTCACCATCCGTCTCGCGGATCTGACGGGAGGCCCGAGAATCTTCCATGGGTGGCTCGCTGTCCCCCTGGCGATCGGGATCGCGGCCGTGGTCATCGCAGCGCTTGCCCGGTCGACTGGGCACCCAACCACATTCGAGTGGTTTGCCGTGGGATCGACGGTCGGAATCGCCGCGCTTCTGATGTTGCCGGCACAGTTCTACGGCCACTACGCCGCCTTTATCGCGCCCTTTCTGGCGATGGCTGTCGCCAGCGCCGTTGGGCTCCTGGTGCCGCCGACTTTACTGCGGACCGGCCTGGCGATCGCCGCGCTCGGACTCATCGCGCTTACAGCCAACCATGTGAGGGTCATCGGCGGAGAGCATGCGGCAGACAGGGCCCTGAGCATCGATGCCGTCATTCCGGCGGGCGCCTGTGCCCTGGCGGACAGTCCAGCGGACCTGATCACCGCCGACCGTTTTGTTTCGGCCTCGCCAGGCTGCGGCGACAACATCACCGATCCGTATGGCACCACCATCTCGTATGGCGGCTCGAAGCCTGCAGCGGTGGCGGTATGGCGGCACGCCTTCGAGAACACTGATTACCTGGTGCTCTACTCGCTCCGTAACGGACGCATCCCCCTGGTACCGTCCCTGCGCGCCGAGCTCGACGATCATTTCACGTTGGTGAGTACGGATGGCCTGCTCATCTACGTGCGCAACGGCTTGCCAGCCATCTCCGAGCGCCAGGGTGGGTAAAGTCCACGCTGGGGAGCGATGCCAGGCAACAACCTACCGGCGCAGCTGACAAGCCTGATCGGCCGGGAGCGCGAGATCGGCGAGCTCAGGCAGATGCTCGCCCGCTCGCGGCTGGTGACCCTCACTGGGGCTCCCGGCTGCGGGAAGACTCGCCTGGCGCTCGCGGTGGCGACCGACGCCCGCGAGGCGTTCCCCGATGGAACCTTCATCGTGGAGCTGGGCCCGCTCGCCGACAGCGGCCTCGTTCCGCAGACCATCGCCACGACCTTCGGCGTTCGCGAAGGTCCAGACCGCCCGCTCATGGCCGCACTCCATGAGCATCTGCGGTTGAAGCTTCTCCTGCTCGTCCTCGACAACTGCGAGCATCTCCTGGATGCCTGCGCCAACTTCCTCGAAGCGACCTTAAGGGCATGCCCCACCCTGAGTGTGCTGGCCACCAGTAGGGAGCTGCTCGAAGTCAACGGGGAGCTCGCCTTTCGGGTCCCCTCGTTGACGTATCCCCCTGAGGGCACCGACCACACCTACGAGTACGAAGCCCCGCGACTCTTCGTCGATCGGGCGCAGCTGACGTTGCCGGCGTTCAAGCCGACTGCCGAGGATTGGCAGGCCATCGGCGCCATCTGTCGGCATCTGGACGGCATCCCGCTTGCCGTTGAGCTCGCCGCCGCCAAGGTCGACGTGCTCTCCCCGGTTCGGATTCTCGATCACCTGAGCGATCGCTTCCGCCTTCTCTCGGGAGGTCGACGCCGTCCCGGGGGCAGACCACAGACATTGCGCGCCGCCATCGACTGGAGCTACGTGCTGCTCGCTCCCGCGGAGCAGAAACTGTTCAGGCGACTCGCCGTCTTCGGGGGCAGCTTTACGCTCGAAGCCGCCGCCGCGGTGGCGACTGCCGATGAGGTCGGCCGCGCTGACGTACTGGAGCTCGTGGCCCGGCTGGTGAAGAAGTCCCTGGTTGTGGCCCAGTCGAGCGACGAACAGGCTCGCTACCGCCTATTGGAAACACTCAGTGAATACGGTCGCGAGAAGCTCCTGGCGCACGGCGAGCTGAGCGACGTCCGAAACCGCCATCTCCAGTTCTTCGCCGAAATGGCCGAGGCTGCCTTCAAAGAGTGGCGGACTGAAGCCCACAGCTCATGGCTGCAGCGGCTTGTATTGGATATCGAGAACCTCCGGCTGGCACTCGATTGGGCGCGCTCTCAGGACCGGAGCGCCTCGGTCCGGCTCTCCGGGGCGTTGGCCTGGTTCTGGTGGACTAGCGGCCGCCTCCTGGAAGGCGGCAAACGTTTGGAGGAGTCGCTCCAGCCACCGGAAGGGACCGACTTCGATAGAGCTCGGGCGCTCGATGGCGCCTGCATGATCGCTTACCACCACAGTGATTTCCTTGCGCTCGAGACGTTCGCGGCTGAACAGGTGATTGTCTGTGAACGCCTCGGCGATAGGTGCGGACTGGCTAGCGCCATGACCGCACTAGCAGAGGTCGCTTTGTTCAAGGATCACGACGCGAAGGCGGCCGAGGCGTTACTGATGAAGAGTCTCGAACTGAGCACGACGGGCGGCTTCCTGACCCAGGAGAGCGAAGCGCTTACCATCCTTGGCCTGATCGGGTTCTGGCGGGACGATCTCGAGAGCGTGCCCCAGCCCTGGGAGCGGGCGCTTCGGCTGAGCGAGCAGGTGAGTGACGTACCCCAGCGTATCCGGATGCTCGCGGATATGACCTGTCTCAACTTAATCCGAGGGCGGATCAGTGACGCGGCCCGCTCTGCAGCTGCTGCGCTGGCCGCCTACCGCGCGACCCCGGGGCACCACAGTCTGGAGGAGATGCTGCTCCAGTGCTACGCGTGGCTCGCCGTCGAAGCCGGCGACATTGAGCGTGCGCTGCAATTGGAGGGCGCTAGCCGTGCCAGTTCAAGGTTGAGCGGATATGGAGAGCCGCCCACGTGGTCACGCTACTGGAATCCCGTCCTCCGCAAAGCCATGGCCACCGTGCCCGCCGAGGTGGTTGAGCGCGCGCTGAGCGAGGGAATGCAGCTAGACACTGAGCAGGCGTTCGCGTTGGCGGAAGCCCTGGCAAGGCCAGCGCCGATTGCCGATCGGCGCTACGTTGAGATCGCTGGCGTCAAGCTGACACGACGGGAGCTCGAGGTTGCGGTGATGGTAGCGAAGGGCATGAGCAACCGTCAGATCGCAGCCAGGCTGGTGCTCACCGAGCGCACGGTCGAGGGGCACGTCGAGAATCTGCTCAGCAAGCTCCACTTCCATTCGCGAGCAGCCGTGGCCGCCTGGGTGGTGGCGCAAAACGAACTCGCGGTTGAGCGCCCTCCCTAACCGCCGCCGAAGTCACGTCCCCGCCCGGCACGAAATCAGGTAGCCATGATCATCCATCTGAGGCTGAGTGCTGACTCACACGGCCTGCCGACCGAGGCCTGGCGCTAAGCCCGCCAAAGTCAGGTACCCGCCGGAACCGAAAGCAGGTACTTCCCACGCTGCGCCGCGAAGAACCTCCGCGTAACTTGGCGGCGGATGCAAGTCACTGACCCTGCACGATTCCTATCAATAGGAGGCCGGTAACGATGAGCCCCGCTTGCTATCGCCACTATTTGTTCCTGGCGGAAATGCGGCCGCCCCGGAATGGCGTCGATGAAATTGCGACGCAGGCCGCCCGCCTGGTCTTCGCGGCGATCATGGCGGCGCCGGACCTGCCCGCGGAGAGCTACGAAGGACGGATGTGATTCACGTGGAGGTGAACCGCGAGGTGCAGTTCGTCGGGTCGGATCAACTACTGGAGCGGTGGTAAGGGAGGCCGAGCAAGATGCGAAAGATCTATCGAGCGGTAGTAATCCCGGTGGTTGGCGCGGCCCTGCTCTGGGGCAGTGCCATCGTAGGCAGCGCCGCAACTGCGACACTCACCGGAGAAACCTTCACCTGGGTCGGGGTACAGTTCAACGGCTTTTTCTCCTGTCAGCAGCGCACTCCACCCTCGCCGAGCAACATTTTCTATGAAGTCTCGACATTCCCGGGCGGAGGGGCCGCGACCGGACCATACCCCGGCAACTTCATCGAAGACGGCAACATTACCTTCGATAGTGGCACTGGCGTCATTACCGCTTGGGAGGTCGAAGACTTCAGGGTCGACGATTCCAGTGGCAACCTCACAGTGACGGGGACTAAACACCTGCCGCCCGGCGTGGGGACGGCAAGCTGCACCAACCTTTCCGCGACGAACCCTATATCGACAGGACAGGCATCCGCCGTGCTTGCCTACGACGCGACCATCAACACGACAAGCCCGCCAACGCAGGACAGTGGCACGTCGACGGTCACGTTGGACTTCTCGACAGACGGGGATAGCGTTACAGGGTCGCACTTCTCCGAAACCTTTGGTGTTCTGACCCCGGAGCAGCAACTCCAAGCTCTCAGCGCCATCGTGCAGGGTCAGCAGCTTGGACCTGGCAAGAGCCTCGCCACCAAGCTTATGGAGATCCTCGCCTCGGTACAGGCGGGAAAGACGAATACGGCGTGCAATCAGCTCCATGCCTTTGAACATGAGGTCGCTGCACAGTCGGGCAAGTCCCTTCCTGGCGACAATGGCCTGATGGCGGCGGCAATGCAAATCGAAGGTGCCCTGGGCTGTTGAGTCTCAAGTTGAGGGAGGGACGCATCCCTTCCTCAACCCACAGAGGGACGCTTGAAACGTGTTCTGAATGGCGAAACAGGGTTTGGCCTTTGATTCCAACCCCGAACGTCAAGGCCGCACACGCTCGCTACTGGTGCGAAGACGCCGTCCACGCGGCGATCTGGGCCCGTGAGTTAACCCCGAGCTTGTTCAAGATGTTGCGGACGTGACTGTCGACGGTATGCTCGGAGATGAAGAGCCGGGCTCCAATCTGCTTGTTACTCAGTCCATCAGCGACCAGTTGCGCCACCTCTGCCTCTCGTTTCCCCAGCAACGCTGGCCGCGCAGTATCTGGTGACGCGCCGCCAACCTGAGCGGATTGACCAAGCGCGAGCCGCAACGCCGCGTCCCGGCTCAAGCTTTTTCCGGCCCTGAACTCGTCCTCGAACTTAGGTGAACCAAGCGCCGCAATCGCCGACTCTTTTGCCCGGCCTTGAAGTGGCGCGAGGATAGCGACCACACGCGCGCCCATCCGGGCCCGAACCACTTCTGCGGCGCCCAGAAGCTGTGCCGCGAGCCGCGCCTGGCCAGAGCTTGCGGCCAGCCAGCCAAGAGCATCAAGCACGTAATACTGCGGCCCCCGATCATCCAACTTGGCAGCGATTCGCAACGCTTCGGCAAACAGGGGTCTTGACGCCTCAAGATCGCCCGCCATCAGGGCGACCATGCCGAGGTTGATCAGCATCATTTCAAGGACGTAGAGGTCACCTGCGGCTCGGCTCAGACTTGCGCCTTCTGACGAGGCGGCTCTGACCGTTTCAAGATTGCCCTCGAAGAGCCCGTTGAGCGCCTGAGCTTGGAGGAAGGTGAGCCTGGCGGGGAGGTCATCAAGACGTGCCGTCACGAGTCGAGCCTCTTCGAGCAAGCGTCCGGCGGCCGCGCGATCGCCGGCTATAGTCTCGGCAATCGATGACATGGACAACGAGTGCGACAGAACAATGATCTGCTCTGCCTGTCGAGCCGCCGCCACCGCTCGTTCGAGCGTCAGCCTCGCCGTTGTCGGATCACTCTGGAGCACCGCCAAGAATCCCCGCATGAAGTACGCCGGGGCACGTGAATCCGGATTGGCACGTCCAGGCGCGAGCAACTCATCGAGCCACCGCACTCCCTCCGTAGTCGCGCGTGTGACCCAATACCATCCCACAAAGCTGGCGAGATCAACTCCTCGTTCGTAATCGTGCTGATGTAGGCATCGTTGGAGAACGGATCGGATGTTGTCGATCTCGAGGTCCATCCATTCGAGCCACTCGACGAGCCGATGGCGCCCTTGCGACACGGCTCGCTGATTCCTGGATACGTAGTATTCGGTACAACGAAGTTCGACCACATTCTCCTCGCCAGCCTCTCGCAACTTGAGAGCGGCATATTCGCGCATGGTCTCGTGCAAGCGATAACAAGCGAGGTTGTTTGCATCCTCCTTCATGACCAAGGATCTGTCGACCAGTGACGAAAGGCAGTCCAGTGCGTTTGCTGCCGCCACATCCTCGGATGTGCAGACAGCCTCGACATCTTCGAGAGTGAACTTGCCAGCGAACACAGACAACCGCCTCAGGATGGTTTGGTCGCGCGACGTCAAGAGATCGTGGCTCCAGTCGATGGTGGTTCGGAGCGTTTGATGACGTGGGAGTGCTGCGCGGCTTCCGCCCGTCAGCAGACCGAAGCGGTCCGTCAAGCGCTCGAGAATCTGCTCGGCACTCAGAACCCGTGTTCTGACCGCCGCCAGCTCGATCGCTAGTGGCAAACCGTCGAGCCGGCGGCATAGATCGATGACCGCTCGCTGGTTCGCGGCGGTCAGTTCAAATGTCCCCGAGGCGGCCGCCGCGCGTTCCGTAAACAACATGACGGCCTCGTTCTGTCCCAACAGCGTCAGCGACTCGCCGGCGTGGGCTGATGGCAGATCGAGAGGCGGGATTGGGACCACGTGCTCAGCCGGCACCGAGAGTGGCTCTCGGCTGGTGGCAAGGACGCGCAGGCCAGGCGCCCCTCTGAGAAGGTCGGTCACGAGCGGAGCGGTTGCTCCCAGTAGGTGGTCACAATTGTCCACCACCAGCAACAGCTCTTTGTCCTGCAAGTACGACAGCAGAAGAGCCGACGGCTTGGTCGCGCCCTGGTCCCGCAGGTCCAGGGCCGCGAGAAAGGTGTTGCTCACCAGGGCGGGGTCCTGAAGCTCAGCGAGCTCGACCAGCCATGCGCCTCCCGAGAAGCCGCGTCCGAGATCGGTCGCGATCCGGATAGCCAGGCGGCTTTTGCCAACGCCGCCAGGCCCGACGAGCGTGACCAGGCGGGCCGTGGAGAGCGTCTTTCGAAGCTCCGCAAGCTCGCGGCGGCGGCCGATGAAGCTCGTCGTTTCGGCCGGCAAATTCCCCAAGCGGCGCGAGGGCCTAGCCACGGTGAACAGGACGTTACTACGGCGCCAGGCTACTCGGCGCCGACCGACTACTTACCTGATCACGAATTTCATCGATTTCGGCGGGACGCATGACTCCTAGGCTGAGGAGCATGAGGGCGGAGCTACCGATCCAGCGAGTGGAGGTCAGTTTCATCGGCGTCCCTCCCGCCGAAAGGATCGAACGAGCGTCTGGAGTCAGTGAGGTACAGATCGACGGGCCGATCGTGCGCTGCCTGGTCAGCGGCAGCTTTCAGCCATTTCTCGAGGCGTTGCGAGGCTACGAGGTCATCAGCCTCAAGTCGACATCTGCTGACACTCCGAGGAGGAGATGACCATGTCGTCGCCGAAGACTCTGGCAAGGATCGCCGGGTTGTTGTACCTGGGCACCAGCGTGCCCTTCGTATTCGCCGTGCAGGTACGATCCCGCATCATCGAACCAGCCGACGCCGCGGCTACGGTTCACAACATCCGCGCGTCGGCAACACTGTTCCGCGTCGGCCTTGTGGCCGACCTAGTGTCGTGGGCAGGCTTTCTCGCGACGGCACTCGCGCTGTATCTGCTGCTCAAGCATGCAAACCAACTTGCGGCCGTAGCTATGGTGGCCTTTGTTGCGGTTATGGTCGCCGTCGGCTACTCGAATACAGTGAATCAGTACTCCGCCATAACGATCGCCATGAGTGCAGAGTACGCGAACGGATTGGGCCAGGCCGGCGCCAACGCCTTGGTGCTCATGTTTACAGATGTTCAGGGCAATGGCCTGGACATTAACGAGCTGTTCTTTGGCCTGTGGCTGCTGCCACTGAGCTATCTGGTCATCAAGTCGCGATATTTTCCCAGGGTGATCGGCG
>Ga0066702_10000405_pt1 | contig 10751 bp, 6 predicted proteins | sample GraSoiAngelo_151_FD_66507 | JGI IMG/M metagenome (GOLD analysis project Ga0066702, IMG submission 66507) | Grasslands soil microbial communities from the Angelo Coastal Reserve, California, USA - 14_1009_12_20cm | ecosystem: Environmental > Terrestrial > Soil > Grasslands | place: USA...
TTTCCGCTCAACGTGCCGATCAATCCCGGGCCGAATTTCAACCAGGTGCTCGATGTCTTGCGCAACGAAATGGTGACGTATGAAACCGACGGGCACGGGAAGTTTCACGAGGAGCCGGCGACCGGCGAATGGAAAGACCACGCCACACAACTGCATCGTGAATTGATCGAACTGATCGCCGAGTCGGACGACACGTTGCTGGACAAATTTTTCGAGCAAGGCTCGCTCTCGGAGGAGGAATTTCGCGCGGGCATTCACGCGGCCGTGCAGGCGCAGATGTTCATCCCGCTCTTCTGCACGTCGGCCGTGTGGAACGTCGGGGTTGGCCGCTTGCTCGACTTCACCGCGAAATACGGTTCCTCGCCGCTCGATCGCGAGAAGATCGATGCAGAAGACGCGCGCAGCGGTGAGCAGGTGCAGGTGAAAGTCGGTGGCACCGACCCGGTGCTGCAAGTGTTCAAGACGATGAACGAAGAACACTTCGGCGAGCTTTCATTCTTCCGGATTTATTCCGGGCAAATCAGGACCGGCGGCGATTCGTTTAATGCCAATCGCAAGATCACTGAACGCATCGGGCAGATTTTTCTGCTCAATGGCCAGACGCGCGAGCCGGTGTCGCATCTCGGCGCGGGCGACATTGGCGCGACGGTAAAGCTCAGGAACACGCACACCGGCGACACGCTTTGCGCTCCGAATCATCCGGTGAAACTTGCCGTGCCGGAATATCCGCGCCCGAACATTCACGCCGCGCTGCAACCCACGGCGAGGGGGGAAGAGGACAAAACGGCTGCGGGGCTCGCGACGTTGCACAACGAAGATCCGGCATTTGTTTTCCGCGCCGATCCTGAGTTGCACCAGACGATCATTTCCGCGCAGGGGGAACTGCACCTCGAAGTGATCGCTGAGCGTCTTCGACGGCGGTTCCGGCTTCATTTCGACCTCATCGAGCCGCGTGTGCCATATCGCGAAACGATTCATGGCCGCGCCGATCACAGGTATCGGCACAAGAAGCAAACCGGCGGCGCAGGGCAATTCGCCGAAGTCGCAATCAAGCTCGCGCCCGGGCCGCGCAACTCTGGCATCGCGTTCAGCGAATCACTTTCCGGCCAGTGCGTAGACCGCGTGTTCGTGCCGTCGGTCGAGCGTGGGATCGAGATCGCGTGCGCGGAAGGAATTCTCGCCGGCTGTCGCGTCGTGGACGTGGAAGCGAATTTTTACGACGGCCTGATGCATCCGGTCGACTCGAAGGACATCGCATTCCAGGTCGCGGGCTATTGGGCATTTAAGGAAGCGTTCATGAAAGCGCGGCCCTGTTTGCTCGAACCGATCAATGTGCTCGAGGTGCGCATTCCGGAAGATTGCATGGGCAAAGTCGTGGGCGATCTTTCCAGCCGTCGCGGGAGAATTCTTGGCACGGATGTCGATGGACAATTTCAAATCATCTCGGCCGAAGTTCCCGCGATGGAACTCTACCGCTACGCCAGCATCCTGCGCTCGCTCACCAGTGGACGCGGCGTTCACTCCGAGCAATTCAGTCGCTATGAAGAAATGCCACGCGAGATCGAACAGCGCGTGATCGACGAAGCAAAAAGAGCGCGAGCAGCCAACAGCAGCTCGGGGCGTTGAGCTTCACTCGTAGCCGCGCAAGGTCTCGTGTTCATTCGCGCCTGCCGCTCCGTAGCTCCGAGCCGGACTCGCATTAGGCGAAGGTGGGTCCATTAGCGTTGGGACTTCAAGAATTTTCACGGAAAAACAGATCGCGCTCGGCAGACCCTTCGTTCCGCCGCGCATTGTTGCGCGGCAGGACTGACAGACAGTTAGCAGTTCAGCGAATGATGCCCTGATTGACGTAGCAAATAAAGAAATGCAGAGCTACACGTTATGGTCAGAGGTCGAGTTCCGCCTCTTGCAATCACACACCACAAATCTAAAATCGAAATCGACGTGCCAGGGTGGCGGAATTGGCAGACGCGCCAGACTTAGGATCTGGTGCCGAAAGGCGTGCAGGTTCGAGTCCTGTCTCTGGCACTACTGCTTGGCCTTTTCTGCTAACGATTCGTGGGACTCCACATAATCACTTCCGCTGAAGTGTGTTACTCGGAGCTGTTGGTGCCAACCGCCGTTGCTTGCTTCGACGCGCCGAGTGCCACTTCGAGGGTGCCAATCTGACAAGCCATCCATTCCATTGTCGAGGCGGCGACCGGCCAGACCCTTCGGAATATCGACACCGCTGATCGCGAGAATGGTCGGCGCTAGATCGGTGTTTCCGCTTGGCGCCGAAGTTTCGAACCCACGGCGAAAGTCGGGACCCGTCGCAAGTAAAGTATTGTTGACATCAAAATGGCTGAGCGTGGCGTGCGTTCCTTCGCCAGCTTTGCGATTCCAATCGGCATCGATCATTCCTGCGACAGAAAACTGATTCTGTTCGTCGTATGAACGAAACGACAACACGACATCGGCGCCATCCGGCGTTTCAATAAAGGCGTCGCTGGAAGCAAATGTCCCCGTAAGCCGATCGCGAGTGAAGATTACTCCAGCGAAATCGCTGTGCTGCAGCCAATCTACCAGCCGTTGCGTCACTTCACGATCGTGATCGCGCACGTAAAAGAGGACGGTGCCGCCGTTGCCGGCGACGAGAATGTCGCCGCGGTTCGGCTTATCGGAAAATTCCTTGGTGGCATGGAAACCGGCTTTGTTGAGGAGGGCGACGACGTCCATGGAGCGGCGGATAGTGGAGAAGCCGTGATCAGAAACGACGAAGACGTCAGTGGAATCGCGAATTTTTTTCTTTTCTAACGCCCCCAGCAGCATTGCGAGATCATCATCGACAGCTTTGATGGCGGTGATCGATTCGGGCGAGCCGGGCGCAAAGTTGTGCTCGGCCAGATCGGGTTCGCTCAGCCAGAGGAGCGAGAAATCGGGAACGCCGTCGCGCCAGAAAAATTCAGTTAAGGCACGAGTCGCGAAATGATTTCGTTGCCTTGAGTCGGTGCCGGGGTCATCCAGAATCGGCCCGAGGAGTTTTATCATTTCGTCGCGTGCCGAGGGGCCAAGAGGCGCAGCGGCGAAAATCGTGAGTGGTTTCCCTCTTATTCTCACGTAGGTCCAGTCGTTGTGCCGGTCAAAGAGTATTGCAACCGATTTCACGCCCACCAATGCGACCTTTTTGCCGGCGGCACGCAGTAATTCCACGAACGTCGGAATCGCCAGATATTTCCCGCCGGAAACTTCGTCGCCACGTTTGATGGAATCGGGATCGCCCAGATCGATGGGCTGTCGTGAATTGATCGCGGGGCGAAATTCCAGATTGGCGGCGAGGCCGTTGCGATTCGGATAGCAACCGGTGGCGAGCGCGGCACCGTTCACATCGGTCGCGGTGGGATAAACGGAGTGATGATTGCGAAAACGGACGCCGTCGTGTGCGAGCTTCTCGAGGGTAGGCGTGTATTTTTCGGTGACGAAATCCGGGCGCATGCCATCCCAGACGACGAGAACGACGTGATGATTTGTGTTGGGCGCGGCGTCGGCGGTCGTCCCGCTCGACAATGCTGCGATGACAACGAAGAAGAATTTTCTGAACTGGAGTTTCACCGCGCGAGTTTCGGTTGAAGAACATAAATTGTCATCCCGAGTCCGAGCCGGACTGGCGGTTTCTTTGCGGCTCGGGATGATGCGCTGTCCGCTTCGCGCTTTGCAATGCAGGACTTAGGTTCGGCGTCGGACTTATCGCTTGCCAGCAGCACGGGCGTTGGAACAAAGTGAAGAGTGGTGAAGGCTGGATTCTCCAACAACGGAAAAGTGTCGCGCGAGATCGAACGCAAATTTTTGGTGAAGCGTTTGCCACCAAATCTGCGGCAGTACCACAGTCGCACGATCGAGCAGGGGTATCTCGCGGCGAAAACCGATGGCACGCAGATTCGTTTGCGCAAATCTCGCCGGCATCATTCGCTCACGATCAAACGCGGCCGCGGGATATCGCGACAGGAAATCGAAATCGATCTCACGCGAGATCAGTTCGAGGAATTGTGGCCAGCGACGGCAGGGTGTCGGTTAACAAAAACGCGCTATGACATTCCGTTTGGAAAACATACCCTTGAGGTCGATCTTTATCGTGGTCGTAACGAGGGACTGGTTGTCGCGGAAGTGGAATTCCGGGACGAGACGGAATGCAGGCGCTTTCAGCCGCCGGACTGGTTCGCAGCGGAGGTGAGCGGGAAATCACGTTACAGCAACGTCCGGCTGGCGCGGGAGTGAAGCGATGAGTTATCAATTGCGACGCAATCAAACGTTGGGCGCCAACCTGCGGCGGATTTGCCGGAAACAGGTAGACGGCGCGCTGGAAATTGTGCGCGGCGAGCGGGAGGCGAACGACACGCCGGTGCATGAGACGCGAAAGCATCTGAAAAAGGCACGCGCCGCCTTGCAGATGGTAGCGGACGAAATTGGGCGCCCACATTACAAGAAGCAGAATCATTGTTTCCGCGGTGTCGCCCGGCTCATTTCAGATGTGCGGGACGCGGAAGTGCGTCTGCAAACAGTGCGGCAATTACAGGAGATCACGCTTCGCACTTCGCAGCAGACATTTCGCAAAACCGAGGAGCTGCTTCTGGCGGAATTGGAACACTTTGTGGCGGCCTTTGCGGGTTGGCAAAAACAGGCGGCACCGCAGCTGGAAAAGTTGCAGGAAGAGATTGAAGAGTGGCCGGTCGAAAACCTCGATTGCAAAGACATTCGTTGCGCCGCGCAACGCGCATACAAATCCGCGCGTCACGCGCTGGTCTGCGCAAAAAGCAAACCGACGCCGGAGAATTTTCACGAATTCCGGAGCGAAGCGAAACGGCTACTTTATCAACTGCGGATTTTACGACCAATCAATCCGCTGGTCATTGGCGCGTTGATCGAGGATCTCGACTCGGTAGCCGAGGTCTTCGGACGATCGCACGATTTGTATTTCTTGGGCGAACGGTTGCGCTACGATGGTGCGCAACCGCCCCCGCGAGAGACGCGGGAACTGGTCACGGTGATCGAGGCGAGCGAGGTAGAATTACAAAATCGCGGAGTCGATCTGGCGGAACGATTTCTCGAAGAGCGCCCGCGGGATTTCGGGCGCCGCCTCGGCACTTGGCTGCAACAGTGGGTTAGAGGCGAAGCCCCCACCGTTGCCGATGCGCTGGTCTGTCATGACGTCAGTGTGCTGAAATAACGGGCGGCGATGGCGTGAAAGGTGCCGCGCCGTCGGCCCCTAATGTTTGGGACACAACCCGCCTTCGCCTCCCCACGGCCCGGCGGCAGCGCGTGTTCCTCCAGGGCGAAGCGCTTTTGGAATTCGCGAACAATGATCCTGGCTAAATTCCCTCATTTCTGATCCACCTACATCCGGAATCGCGCCGGCGTTTTGGGCGTCGTGACGGCTTTAGTAGCGGTAGTGCTCCGACTTGTAGGGGCCGTCGACTGGCACGCCGAGGTAGTCCGCTTGTTGTTGGCTTAATCTCGTTAGCTTGGCGCCGATCTTTTTGAGATGGAGTCGAGCTACTTCTTCGTCGAGTTTCTTGCTCAGGACATAGACGCCGGGTTTGTAATTATCTCGATTTTTCCAGAGATCGAGTTGGGCGAGCACCTGATTGGAAAATGAGTTCGACATAACGAAGCTGGGATGGCCGGTGGCGTTGCCCAGGTTCAATAATCGACCTTCAGAGAGAAGGAAGATTTCGTGGCCATCCCGGAACGTATATTTGTCGACCTGTGCTTTGATGTTCGTGCGCTTCACCCCTTGCGCTGAATTAAGGGCGTCGACCTGAACCTCGTTATCAAAGTGGCCGATATTACCCACCACGGCCTGGTCTTTCATCTTCTCCATGTGCGCAAGCGTGATCACGTCAGTGTTGCCCGTCGCGCTGATGTAGATGTCGCCCCGGCCTAACGTCTCTTCGATAGTTGTGACTTCGTAGCCTTCCATGGCCGCCTGCAGAGCATTGATCGGATCGATCTCGGTAATGATGATGCGCGCGCCCTGGCCACGCAGCGATTGCGCGCAGCCTTTACCGACATCGCCGTAACCGCAGACGACCGCGACCTTGCCGGCGATCATGACATCGAGGGCGCGGTTTAATCCATCAACCAGGGAATGCCGGCAGCCATAGAGATTGTCGAACTTCGATTTGGTGACCGAATCATTGACATTGATTGCAGGCACAAGGAGCCGATTTTCCTGATGCATCTTATATAGGCGATGCACGCCGGTCGTCGTTTCTTCCGAAACGCCGCGCCAATCTTTCACCAGTTCATGCCAGCGATAGGGATTCGCCCGCTGAATTTCGAGTAACAGATCCTTAATGACTTGCTCTTCTTTGTTGGCCGATTTTGATTTCGCCCAATCGCTCCCTTCCTCAAGCTCGTAGCCTTTGTGGATGAGCAGCGTTGCGTCGCCGCCGTCATCGACTATCAGCTGTGGTCCTTTCCCGCCCGGGTGCGAAATCGCCTGATAAGTACACCACCAGTATTCTTCCAAGCTCTCGCCTTTCCACGCGAAAACTGAGATGCTCCCGCTCGCGACCGCGGCTGCGGCGTGATCTTGCGTGGAAAAAATATTGCAACTCGCCCAACGCACGCTTGCGCCGAGATCAGTCAGTGTTTCAATCAACACTGCCGTCTGGATCGTCATGTGCAGCGATCCGGTGATGCGCACGCCAGCGAGCGGTTTGGATTTCGCGTACTTCTCGCGGATCGCCATCAAACCCGGCATTTCCTTTTCCGCGATGGAAATTTCCTTACGTCCCCAATCCGCCAGAGTGATGTCGCGGATCTTGTAATCTTGTTTTGTCTTTGCTTCGGTTGTTGTGATGCTCATAAAGTTTCTTGCACCGCCTTCTTCAAGACGTCTGCTTTGTCGGTCCGTTCCCACGTCAAAGCGTCCAGATCGTCGACACGGCCGAAATGGCCGTAGTTAGTTGTCTTTTTGTAAATGGGGCGAAGCAGGTTGAGCTGTTTAATAATCTCAGCGGGTTTAAAACTGAAAATTTCGCACACGGCCTCGGTGAGTTTTTCATCGCTGACCTTGCCGGTGCGAAAGCTGTTCACGCTCACGCTAACCGGGTCGGGATGACCGATAGCGTAAGCGAATTGCACTTCGCAACGATCGGCCAAGCCAGAAGCGACCACATTCTTCGCGACGTAACGGCCCATGTACGCAGCCGAGCGATCGACTTTGCTTGGATCTTTACCGGAGAATGCACCCCCGCCGTGGCGTCCCATGCCGCCGTAACTATCGACGATGATTTTGCGGCCGGTCAGGCCCGCGTCGCCCTCGGGTCCGCCGATGACGAAGCGGCCGGTTGGATTGATTAAGAATTGTGTCTTCTCGTCGAGCCACTCAGCCGGCACGATCCTTTTGATCAGCAGTTCGGTTAGTGTTTCGCGCACTTCCTTCTGCTTGACATCAGCCGAGTGCTGCGAGGACACGACGACTGTTGTGGCGCGTTTCGGAACAAACCCATCGTATTCAATTGAGACCTGTGTCTTGGCATCGGGACGCAGCCATGGAATTTCGCCGGCCTTACGCATGCGCGAAAGCTCGCGCCCCAGCTTGTGGGCGAAGGAAATCGGCGCGGGCATAAGCTCTGGGGTCTCGTTGCAGGCATAACCGAACATCAGTCCCTGATCGCCAGCACCTTGCTCGGCTGTGCCCTTGTCATCCGCCGCGGCCTCGTCGACGCCTTGCTTGATATCGCGCGATTGCTCGCTCATAGCGCAAAGCACCTGGCAGGTGTCGGCGTGAAAACAACAATCCTGGTTGGTGTAGCCGATGTCGCGGACCGCCTTACGAGCAAGGGCGATGAAATCGAAACGGGCGTTGCTCGTAATTTCACCGGCGAGAACGATGAGGTTGCCCTTGGCCAAAGTCTCGCACGCGACACGGCTCTTCGGATCCTGTTCCAGACAAGCATCGAGCACGTAATCGCTGATCGTATCGCAGACTTTATCGGGGTGACCTTCGGTAACGGACTCGGAAGAGAAGATATGGCGAGGCATGATAATAAACGTGATTCGTTGAACCGATGAAGCGTTAAAGCGGTGGGAATGTCGGACAAACGCTGGAACGGTTCAACGCTTTAACGTTTCGACCTTCCAAACATATTGACCAATCATGATATGTAGATATATCGTTTCTTTTGTCGATGCCGTCAACGATTAACTTCCTTCGCCTCATCGCCGATCCCACGCGCCTCCGCCTCCTCCTCCTTCTCGAGCAGGAGGAGCTTTCCGTGGCCGAGCTCCAGGAAATTCTGGGGATGGGCCAGTCCCGCATTTCCAGCCATCTCGCCCAACTGAAACGGGCCGGAGCGGTGGTCGATCGGCGCGCGGGCAAGAACGTGTATTACGGTTTGCAAAATCCTTCCCGGAACGGAGCACGCGCCCGGGTGCAGGAGCTGGTACAAACCGTGGCCCGTGAGATCCCGGAAACGGCCCGTGATCGCACCGCACTCAAGCTGGCGCTGCGCAAACGGCAGGACAAAGCGCGGGAATATTTCGATGAACTAGCCGGAAAATTTGGCCGCAGTTATGTCCCAGGCCGATCTTGGGAAGCGCTGGCGCACGTCCTGATCACGTTGTTACCCCCGCTGACCGTGGCCGATTTAGGTGCAGGCGAAGGAACGCTGGCGCAGTTGCTTGCCAAAAACGCACGCAAAGTAATTGCGGTCGATAATTCGCCGAAAATGGTCGAATTCGCGTCGGAGCTGGCGAAAAGACACGGGTTCCGCAACATCGAATATCGTCTTGGCGACATGCAGGAACCACCAATTGCCAAAAACAGCGTTGATCTCGCAATTTTCAGCCAGGCGTTGCATCATGCACCGAAGCCGGAACGCGCCATCAAGAGCGCCTACTCCATTTTGCGAAGGAACGGGCGCATCGTAATTCTGGATTTGTTGAGCCATTCCTTTGAGCGAGCGCGGGAATTGTACGCCGATCACTGGCTCGGGTTCAGCGAAGTCCAGTTGCACCAGTTTCTGGAGAACGCGGGGTTTAAAGACATTGATGTGCGCGTGGTTTCCCGCGAAAAGCAGAGTCCGCATTTTCAGACGGTGTTCGCGACCGGAGTGAAGTGAATTGAGCCGCATGCCTGGCAGGCCGTTGGCAAGCGTTTTGATTCGACCAAAGGCCGGAAAGTTGGGACGATACCTTGGAAAAGGAGCCGCGTGTCCGAAAATAACATGTCCGCTGAGCCCGAGGCGGATCTCGCGCTTGAGATCGCGCACATTTTGTTCATCGACACCGTGGGTTATTCGAAGCTCACGGTTGATGAGCAGGGCAAGTTTCAGGAGCAGTTAAATCAGATCGTGCGCGGAACGAAGTCTTTCCACACGGCAGAAGCCGCCGGCAAATTGATTCGGCTCCCAACGGGAGATGGCATGGCGCTAGTATTTGCAGAAAGTATCGAAGCCCCTTTGAAGTGCGCTCTGGAGATGACCGAAAAATTGCGCGCGTATCCGCAATTGGCTGTTCGAATGGGAATTCACAGTGGCTCGATCAGTCGAGTGATGGATGTAAATGATCGCGTCAACATTGCCGGCTCAGGCGTAAACATCGCGCAACGAGTCATGAGCTGCGGCGATGCCGGACACATCTTGATGTCGAAACATGTTGCCGACGACCTGGCCGAATATCCACAGTGGCGTCCTTTTTTGCACGATCTCGGCGAAGCCGAAATGAAACATGGGCAAAAGATCGACATCGTCAGTTTCTATTCGGACAAAGCGGGAAATACCGAAGTCCCGCGGCGTCTGCGGCAACTGCATTACGAGCGCGAACTTCAGCGCACGGTGAGTCGTCGTCGAACGGTCGCCGTCGTTTTACTGGTTGCACTCGCTGCTGCTGCGTTCCTCTTTTTCTACCGCCGCGCAGCAGTACCGCCGGCGATAGTCCCCGAAAAGAGCATCGCGGTGCTTGCTTTTGAAAATCGCAGCGACGACGCGGGGAACGCCTATTTCGCTGACGCGATTCAGGATGAAATTCTCACCCGATTGTCCAAAATCGCGGATCTTAAAGTGGTCTCACGGACGTCGAGCCAGCAGTATCGAAGCAGATCGGAGAATCTGGCCGCGATTGCCCGGCAGCTGGGGGTAGCGCATGTGCTCGAAGGCAGCGTCCAAAAGAGCGCCAACGTAATCAGGGTGAACGTTCAGCTGATCAAGGCGGCGAACGATTCACACATCTGGGCCGATACATTTGATCGACAGTCGAGCGATATCCTTGCGGTTGAAAGTGAGGTCGCAAGAACGATTGCCGACCAGTTGCGGACAAAGATGACGGGGCAGGAGGAGCAAGCTGTTGCCATGAAGCCGACGGAGAATTCCGAAGCTTACGATACCTATCTCCGCGGTCTCGCTTACACTTTGAAGCCCGGCAATTATGGCGCAAATCTCCCAAATGCGCAAAAATACCTGCGAGAGGCCGTTCATCTGGACTCAAAGTTCGCACTCGCTTGGGCGCTTCTATCATCGGTTGATTCAATGGGATACCTCACGCTCGGGCTCGAGCCAACGGTTGCTCTGCGTGAGGAGGCGCGGCAAGCGGCGGAAACGGCACTTACACTCCAACCGGACCTGGGCGAAGCTCGATTAGCCGAAGGACAATATAATTATGCGTGCCTGAAGGATTACAACACGGCTGTTCGGTATTTCGAGCAGGCACGACGGCTCCTGCCAAACAGCAGCCGGATTCCGGAGCTGCTCGCTTACGTTGCGCGTCGC
>Ga0066702_10000408_pt1 | contig 10727 bp, 10 predicted proteins | sample GraSoiAngelo_151_FD_66507 | JGI IMG/M metagenome (GOLD analysis project Ga0066702, IMG submission 66507) | Grasslands soil microbial communities from the Angelo Coastal Reserve, California, USA - 14_1009_12_20cm | ecosystem: Environmental > Terrestrial > Soil > Grasslands | place: USA...
CATACGGCATCGAGTAGTTGCGAGCGTTCATACTTCCTCTGCGGGGGTGTCGGGTGTGGGATTCATGAGCTCCGCACGATCGATGATCTTGCCTTCCTCATCGGCGATCTCGACGTGCTCGGTGAGCCACGTCAAGGCCTTTCCCTTCCTGATGTCCGAGCGTACCGCGGGTAGCTGATCATTGCGGTCGAGCTGCTTGCGGACGGCAGCAGGCTTCTGACCTGCGGCTTGCGCGATGCGTTCGATCTCGGCGTCGACCTCTTCGTCGGTCGCTTCGAGGTCCTCCGCGTCCGCCACGGCCCGCAGGGCGAGGTCGGCCTTGACCGCGGTGACCGCGGCTTCGCGCAGGTTGGCCTGGAACTCCTCGGTGGACTGGCCGCTGGCCTGGAGGTACTGGCCCAGGTCGGCGCCCTGGGCACCGAGACGATGCGACAGCTCATGGAGCCGGCGCTCCATCTCCTCGTTGACCAGCGGCTCGGGGATCTCCTCGCTGACCAGTTCGACGACGGCGTCGACAGCCTGACTGCGCACGCTCAGCTGGGTCTGCATCTTCTTGACCGCGCCGACGCGCGTACGGATGTCGTCGCGTAGCGCGTCGACGGTGTCGAACTCGGACGCGTCGCTGGCCCACTCGTCGGTGACCTCGGGGAGCAGCTTCTCCTTCACCTCTTTGACCAGGACCTGGAATCCCACGTCTTCTTCCTGGCCGGGAACGGCCGCCGTGAACTTGAGGATGTCGCCGGCCTTGGAGCCGCGCAGCTGCTCGTCGAGCTCGGGGACGACCGAGCCGCTGCCCAGCTCGTAGAGGAAGTCGTCGGCCGTGAGCCCTTCGATCTGCTCGGAGTGCCGGTAACCGCTCAGGTCGATCAGTACGTGGTCGCCGTCGCGCCCCGGCCGGGAGACGGTCTGCAGCTCGCCGAACTGCTCACGCAGGCGGTCGAGCTGGCGGTCGACCTCGGTGTCGGTGACGTCCGGGCTCGGAACCGTGACCCGGAGCCCCTGGTAGCCGGCCACCGAGACCTGGGGCCGGACCTCGACGACCGCCTCGAACTGAACGGGGCCGCCCTCGCGGCCCCCCGTGATCTCGATTTCGGGGGCGGCGATGGCGTCGACATCCTGCTCCTCGAGGGCCTGGACGTAGTAGTCGGGGAGGGAATCTCGGAGCGCCTCCTCCCGGGCCACGTCGGTGCCAAGGCGGGTCTCGAGGATGCGCCGCGGCGCCTTGCCCGGGCGGAAGCCGGGAATGCGCGTGTCACGGGCGATCTTGCGGAAGGCAGCGTCGATGGCCCGGTCGAACTCGGCCTCGTCGACCTCGACCGACACCTTTACTTTGTTGCCCTCCAGGGACTCAACGCTCGAGCGCATCGGCGGACCACCCTACCGGGGGGTGCCGCCAAGCTTGCCGGTACTCTTTCGTGCGAAGACCGGGGAGTGGCGCAGTGGTAGCGCACCTGCTTTGGGGGCAGGCGGTCGGGGGTTCAAATCCCCCCTCCCCGACCGGGTCCGCGCACGTCAGGCGCTCAGAGAGCGGGTGACGGGAGTCGAACCCGCGTAATCGCCTTGGAAGGGCGAGGCTCTACCGTTGAGCTACACCCGCGTGGTGTGGATGGCCATCGTAGGGTCCACGTCTGCGGGTGACCGACGCGGCATAGTCGTTCGGGCGGAAGCCGGCACCGCAACCACCTTCGGAGGAACTCTCTGAGACGCGATCTCACCATCGCGCTGATCCTGCTGATCCTGGGTGCCCTCGGCGCGGGCATCGCCACGGTCGTCGTCCGCAACGGCGAGGAGACCACCAAGACGACCACGGCCTCGCCGTCCACCACCGAGGCGCCCACGGTGGGCGGCTCGACGACGAGCGCGGCGGCGCCGACGACGGCAGCCAACGTGCCGCTCACCCAGCCGCCGATCGGCGGGCAGACCCCAGCCACTTCGGCCGCGCCGACGACCGCGGCGCAGACGCCGACGACGGCCGCCCCGACCACCGCCGCCCCGGTGACCACCACACCGCCTACGACCACGCCCTCGGGCACCACGCCGACGACGGCGCCGTCCAGTGGCCTGGCCACGCCGGGCGCCGGCCAGGTCGCGACGGGCGGAACCACCGCCCGCACGGGCGGACCCGATCTCCTCCTGCCGGGTATCGGGCTGCTGGCCGCCGGCGGCCTCGGCCGCCGGCTCCGGGTTCGCCGCTCCTAAGCGCTGGGCGCGGGATGGCGCCGGTGCACGAACGACCCGTCCTCGAAGTCCAGTGCCTTCTCCAAGTGGACGATCGTGCCCGCCTCGGGCTTGGAGATGAGCCTCACGGAGTCGACGAACGCGCGCATCAGCTCGACGCCGCGGCCCTGCTCGGCTGACGTGTCGGCGTGGCCGGCGCCCACGGCATCGGAGTCGAAGCCGCGACCGGTGTCCACGACCCGGATGACGCACTGGTCATCGTCGAGCTCGAGGCTGACCTCGAACTCGTCGCCCGGCCCGGAGTGCTTCAGCACGTTGGTGCAGGCCTCGGTGAGGGCTACCGCGATGTCCTGGACGCAATCCTCGATCACTCCGACCTCGACCATGGCGTTGACCGCAATGTGACGGCTGACGGGGATGGTCCGCTCGTCACGCGGCAGCGATAGGGCGAGAATGATCCGCACTAATCGATTCGTACCCGCGGTGCCTGGGCGACAATCACGCCCGTCGCTCGTGGTGTTGGCCTTAGTCGTCGGGTTCCAGGCGGCGAGCGAGGTTGTCGAGGGTTCGGCGTATCACGCGGACGTCGCCCTTCATCACGAACTCGTCGACGTCGGGGCTGTCGGCCGCCTGGTGACCGACAGGGGCGGCCGAGAACATCACGACCGTGCAGGAAGGGTGTATCTCCTTCAGACGGCGTGCGACCGAGAACCCCCCGCCCCCGGGGAGCATGAAGTCGACGATGGCAGCGTCAACGTGACGGGAGGACGCCGCCTCGACGGCCTCAGTCAGGTTGGTCGCCGAGTGGACCTCCCAGGTGGGCGAGGCGATCGCTTCGAGCAGGCGGACCATGTCCGGCCCGTCATCGATGATCAGCAGTCTCGGTCGCCGAGCTACGTCACCCACGCCCGCCAGTCTGTCCCTCTTCAGCGGTTCGGTGAGACCATGGACAGATGATGCGGAAGCCGGTCACCGTGGGTGGCGCCGTGATCGCGGTCATCTTGGCGACTGTGATCGGAGCCGTCGTGATCATCGCCCAGGCCCTGGTCCGCATCGTCGCCCGCCGCCGCGTCTGAGCGCTTCAGCTCATCGACGCCCGTCGGGAGAGCGGGTCGACGGCGTAATACACGGCCATCAACGCGTGGAAGGCGAGGCACGCGTAGGCGTTGATGACGGCGATGATCAGGGCGAGGGTGTACACCACGCTGCCGGCGGTGAAGGCGACCGTGGCGCTGCGTCGCCGCCCCTCGGGAAAGTCCGCATGCAGGAGCCGCCGGCGCGACGACGCGTAGAGCCACAGGGCGGTCCAGCAGTAGGAATTCACGGCCATCGTCGCCGTGTACACGACGGCCGCCACCTTCGCACCTTCCCCGCGCCGCAATGCCTCGCCGAGGACACCAGTGGGATAGGGGATGAAGACCACGGTGAGCAGCAGGAGTTGGTTCAGATAGACGAAGGGGCGATCGATGTGGGCGAAGTAGTTGAAGATCGAGTGGTGATTCAGCCACATGATCCCGATGATCACGAAGCTGACGACGTACGCAGCCAGCCCCGGCCACCGGTCCCACAGCTCGTGGCCCAGATTTCGGTAGTTCGAGGAGGGCTCGGCGATGGTGAGGACGAGCAGGGTGATGGCGATGGCGAACACGCCGTCGCTGAACGCCTCGACGCGGCTCTTGTTCATCGCCTCTACGTTCTAGGCGACAGCGCGCCGGGATGTGCCTGATGTCTCGTTGACGGCAGGGCTGGAGCCGCTCAGGATAACGGCGTTAGGTTAGCGGCGGTAGTCACTTTGGGGGTTCCAATGACTCGACTCGGAGAGCTCGCGGTTCGGCGCCGGCGGCTGGTGATCGTCGCCGGTCTCCTCCTGCTGGTCGTGGCCGGCGCCATCGGCGGCAGCGTGGCCAAGCGGCTGTCGAACGGCGGCTTCGACGATCCCCACTCCGAGTACAGCCGCGCCTCCGAAGTCATCCGTACCGAGTTCCACTCGGGCCAGCCCAACCTGGTGCTGCTCGTGACGGCGAAGGCCGGCACGGTCGACAGCCCGGCGGTCGCGGCCGACGGTCTCCGCCTCACCCAGGATCTGGCGTCCCAGCCCTTCGTGAGCCAGACCGTCTCCTACTGGTCACTCGGCTCGCCGCCGCCGTTGCACAGCGATGACAGCCGCGGCGCCCTCGTGCTGGCGCGCATCACTGGCAACGACGATCAGGTGATCAAGCGGGTGAAGGATCTCGCCCCGCGGTTCACCCGGGACGACGGCGTGGTCAACGTGCGCGTCGGCGGCTTCGCCCAGGTCTTCAACCAGGTCGGTACGCAGATCCGCAGCGATCTCGAGCGCTCCGAGGCCATCACCCTTCCCATCGTCATCCTCCTGCTGGTCATCGTCTTCGGCAGCGTCGTCGCCGCCTCCCTGCCCCTCGGCGTCGGGGTGCTGGCCGTGCTGGGGACGTTCCTCGTGCTGCGCGGCCTGGCTGCCATCACCCACGTGTCGATCTACTCGCTGAACCTCACAACGGCGATGGGGCTCGGTCTCGCCATCGACTACAGCTTGTTCGTCGTCTCCCGTTACCGAGAGGAGTTGCGCGCCGGGCGGGACACGGACGCCGCAGTCGTGCGCACCGTCGAGACGGCGGGACGCACCGTGCTGTTCAGCGCCCTGACTGTCGCCGCGTCGCTCTGCGCCCTGCTCGTCTTCCCCCTGTACTTCCTCCGCTCGTTCGCCTACGCGGGAATCCCCGTCGTCGGCCTGGCGGCCGGCGGCGCCGTGGTCGTCCTTCCCGCCGTGCTCGCCGCGCTCGGGCCGCGCGTCGACCGGTGGGTGCTTTGGCACCACGAACCCAAGCCCGTCGGCGAGGGCGGCTGGCACCGGGTGGCGATGGCCGTCATGCGCCGGCCGGTCGCCTTCGGCGTCGGGGTCGTCGTGGTCCTCGTGGCCCTCGGGCTGCCGTTCCTGCACGTGAAGTTCGGACTCCCCGACGACCGAGTACTGCCCACGTCGGCTAGCAGCCGCCAAATCCAGGACGACATGCGGCACCACTTCTCGTCGAACGAATCGGCGCCCATCGAGGTCGTCGCTCCGAATGCGCCGGCCACACCGGCCCGCGACGCCACTATCGACCAGTACTCGGCCCGGCTCTCCCACCTACCGGGCGTCGCACGCGTGGACAGCCTGACCGGCTCCTACATCGGAGGTCAGCGCCTCATCGGTCCCAACCCGGGATCGCTCCGCTTCGCCGGCCAGCAGGGGACGTGGCTCTCGGTCGTAGCGAGCGTCGAGCCCCTTTCGGCGCCCGGCGAGCACCTCGTCCACGAAGTGCGCACCTCGCCGGCGCCCTTCCAGGTACTCGTGTCTGGGCGGTCGGCCGAGCTGGTCGACTCGAAGCATTCGGTGGCGTCGCACCTGCCACTGGCGCTCGGTCTCATCGGCATCATCACGTTCGTCGTCCTGTTCCTCTTCACCGGCAGCGTCGTCATGCCGCTGAAGGCGCTGGTGCTGAACCTGCTGAGCCTCACGGCGACGTTCGGCGCCATGGTGTGGATCTTCCAGGAGGGCCACCTCTCGGGGCTGCTGGGGTTCACCCCGGTGGGGACGCTGGACACGTCGACGCCGATCCTCATGTTCTGCATCGCCTTCGGGCTGTCGATGGACTACGAGGTCTTCCTGCTCTCGCGTATCAAAGAAGAGCACGACCGCACCCACGACAACGTGCACTCCGTCGCCGTCGGCCTCGAGCAGACTGGCCGCATCGTCACCGCGGCGGCGGCCCTCCTCGCCGTCGTGTTCCTCGCCTTCGGCACGTCCGAGATCACGTTCATCAAGCTGTTCGGCATCGGCTTGGCCCTGGCTGTGGTCATGGACGCCACCCTCATCCGCGCCACGCTCGTGCCCGCCTTCATGCGGCTGGCCGGCGAGGCGAACTGGTGGGCACCCGCCCCCCTGCGCCGCGTTTACGACCGCATCGGACTCAAGGAGGCGCCCGATGGCGCCGCCGGCGCCGCCAACGACGGGCTGGCCGCCGCCCTGGGCGTACGCCGCGGGGCTCGCGTCGAGGTGGTGGGCGCGCTCGACGGTCAGCTGACGAAAGCCCTCGAACGTGCGGCGGGCCGCATCGCCCCGTCGACCGAGCCCGACGCCGACGTCATCGTGCTCGCCGCCCAGCGGGCGAGCGACCTGGCCCGGCTCACCGACTTGGCTGACCACGTCAAGAAAGACGGCACCATCTGGGTCGTGCGCCCCGAGCACAACCTGGCCAAGTCGGTGCGCGCTCACGGCCAGGCCGCCGGCCTGAGCGAGGGACCGACGGTGACCCTCACCGACGAGTTCGTCGGCGACCGCCTCGACGTGCGTCACGACGGGAACGGCAAGGCGTGAGCTCAACCGCACCCGCCGGTCGCACCCGCGCCCGTCGGGGCGAAGGCGAGCTGCTGCACACCCAGATCCTCGACGCCGCCGAGCGCCTGCTGATCGAGACAGGCAGCGAAGAGGCGGTGTCCATCCGGCGCATCGCCGAGGCGGTGGGCGTGACCCCGCCGTCGATCTACCTTCACTTCGCCGACAAGGACGAGCTGATCTTCGCCGTGTGCGAGCGGCAGTTCGAAGCGCTCGACCGGGTGATGGACGAGGCCGTGGTCGGTATCGAAGATCCCCTCGAGGAGCTGTACGCCCGCGGCAAGGCCTACGTCCGCTTCGGGCTCGACCACCCGGAGGAGTACCGGATCCTGTTCATGCGCGCCGGCAGCCACCCCCCCGACGCCGACGACGAGGGACGCATCCGCCGGGCCTCGGCCTTCGATCACCTTGTCGATGCCGTCGCCCGTTGCGTCGACGCGGGCTCCCTGCCCAAGCGATCCGAGCCGTTCTCCGTCGCCCTCGAGCTGTGGTCGGTCGTGCACGGCCTGACATCGCTGGTCATCTCCAAGCCGATGTTCGCCTGGCCCGACGTCGAGGCCCTCAGCGACCACCTCTTGACGGCGACGTGCGCGGGCCTCCAGGCGGCGCCCGCCTTCGTCCCGCCGAAGCGCGGACGCTCCCGGCGCTGAACCGTCAGGGTCGGGGCGCCACCCGGGCCAGCGCGGCGGCGTCACCCTCCACCTTCAGACCCAGGCGCTTGGCGGCGCGCAGATCGAACTGGCCCCGCAGCAATCCGATGACGACCTCGGGGGCACCCGTGACAACCGCGTCGGGATGCTCGGCGGTGCCGGCGTGGGCCCGGATGGCCCCGTCGTCGGTCGCCACCACGACTGGCTGATCGCCTGTGCGCAGCTCGACGGTGACCGGCTGCTGATCGGGATGAGCGTCCGCGAACAGGTGCTCGAGCGGGTACTTCAGCCAATGGGTGCGGAACTCGTCGTCCGGGGACCGGTCACCCATCAGCGGCGCGCCCCAACGCCCGAGGGCGAACAGGACGGGAAGTAGTTCCTGGCCCCGCTCGGTGAGTGAGAACAGCGTGGTGGCGATCGGCGGAGGCGCCTCCTCGCGCCGGACGAGGCCGTTGTCCTCCATGTCCCGCAGGCGATCGACGAGCATGTTGGTGGCGATGCCCGGCAGGCCGTGGCGCAGGTCGGTGTAGCGGCTCGGACCCCGGAGGCCGAGCTCCCGAACGATCAGTAGCGTCCAGCGGTCACCGACCACGTCGAGGGCCTTCGCGAGGGCGCAGTACTGCCCGTACGAGCGCATGCACGAAGTATACCCCTGTGACCTTGATCATAACAAGTACTTAGTTGACTTTTTCAAGCTCTCGATTTAGGGTCCCAAGCATGGTTGCCACCACCACCCCCGTCCGGTCGAAGAGCGCCATCCTCATCACCCTCTGCCTGGCCGCGCTCATCATCAACATCGACGTCACGATCGTGAACGTCGCCCTGCCGAGTCTCGTGCGGGAACTGGGTGCGACGACGACCAAGCTGCAGTGGGTCGTCGATGCCTACACCCTCGTATTCGCGGCGCTGATCCTGGCCGCCGGGAGCATCAGCGACAGGGTGGGCCGCAAGGGCATCCTGCTCGCCGGCCTCGGCGTGTTCGCGCTCGGCAGCGTCGCCGGTTCGCTGGCCAATACGCCCAATGAGCTGATCGCCGCTCGCGCCCTCATGGGCATCGGCGCCGCCGGCATCTTCCCGGCGACGCTGTCGCTCATCGCCAACGTGTTCACCGAGCGGGCCGAGCGGGCCAAGGCCATCGGCCTGTGGGGAGCCACGACAGGTGTAGGGGTGGCCGCCGGACCGATCGTCGGTGGCTGGCTCCTCGAGCACTTCTGGTGGGGCAGCGTCTTCCTCTTCATGGTCCCGATCGCGGCCGTGGTCGCCGCCCTGGTGGCGTGGAGTGTTCCGACGTCGAGAGACCCGAACGTCCGGCCCATCGACATGCCCGGGCTCGTCCTTTCCAGCGTGGGCATGGGCACCCTGATCCTGGCCATCATCCAGGCGCCGGACTGGGGCTGGGGATCGGCGCCTACCCTCGGAACCCTCGGCGCCGGACTGCTGGTGATCGCCGCCTTCGTCACCGTCGAACGGCGGACCGAACAGCCGATGATGGACGTCAGCCTGTTCCGGAACCCCAGGTTCACGGCCGCCAGCGGCTCGATCACCATCGGCTTCTTCGTGTTGGCCGGCTTCTCGTTCCTGATGACGCAGTACTTCCAGTTCATCAAGGGCTACACCCCGTTCGGGACCGGGGTCCGTCTCCTGCCCGTGGCCACCTCGATCGCCGTCGCCGCCGTCCTCGGGACGAGGCTCGCCGTTCGCGTCGGGAACAACGTGGTCGTCGGTGCCGGTCTGGCGCTGTGGGGCGGCGCCGTGCTGTGGATCGCCACCGTGAACGCATCGACGCCGTACTCCGTCATCGTCGCCCAGATGCTCATGGGCGGCGGCGGCTTGGGACTGATCACGGCTCCCGCTACCGAGGCCATCATGGGCGCCGTGCCAACCAACAAGGCAGGTGTCGGGTCGGCAGTCAATGACGCCACCCGGCTGTTCGGCGCCGCCTTGGGCGTCGCCGTCATCGGCAGCGTCGCCGCTTCGCTCTACGGCGACCGCCTCGCCTCCAGCCTCCCCCACGGCCTGCCGGTTCAGGCGGCGGCCGCGGCCAAGGGCTCGGTCGGCGGCGCCCTGGTGGCAGCCAAGTCGATGGGAGCGGCCGGACAGGCCCTGGCCACGTCCGCCGTCGGCGCCTTCGAGCACAGCCTCTCGGGCGCCCTGCACGTGGCCGGCGCCGTGGCCCTCTTGGGCGCGGCGATGGCGGCCCTCCTCCTGCCCGCCCGACCCCGCACGAGTGATGAAGGCGGGCGCAACGAACTCGAGATGTGGCTGTCAGGTGCCCGGCGGCTGCGGGCCGTCCCCTCAGCGGCCGGCCCCGTGGTCGGGGCAGCCGGCGGATCGGTCAGCGTGCTGCAGCTGGACGGCGAGTGGGCGCACGTGCGCGGCGACAACGCCGACGGCTGGGTGAGCCGCCACTTCCTCCATGCCGTCCCATCGCCGACCGTCGATGTCTGACGTCGAGTCAGGCGGCCGGCTCGAGGATGATCACCGGGATCTGGCGGGAGGTCTTGCGCTCAGCGGGCCGTGCGGCCCCGCCTGGTCAGGGCGTCAATCGTCACCGCCGCGAGGAGAACCAGTGCCGTGACGATGAAACGGACGTAGGCGCTGTAGCCCTGGAGGCCCATGCCGTTGTCGATGGCAGCAATGACGAGGCCGCCGAGGACGGCATGCGCGGGCTTGCCCCGTCCACCGAACAGGCTGGTGCCGCCGATGACAGCGGCGGCCACCGCATAGAGGACGAGCGTGCCGCCGTCGATCGACGTGGACACCGACCGCAGCCGGGAGGCGTACACGATGCCGGCGATGCCGGCCGTGAACGACGCCAGTGCGAAACACGCGGTCCGGATCAGCGACAGGTTCACGCCCGCCCGCCGCGCCGATTCCGGGTAGCCGCCGATGGCGTACCCGTAGCGACCGAACTTGGTCCTGCCCAGCAGGAACGTCCAGGCCACCAGCACGCCGAGCACCAACAGCACGACCCAGGGCAGGCCCTTGATCGCCGTCACCACGCCCCGGTCGGTGTTGCAGATGAGGACGACGACGACGCCGGCGACGAGGACACCCACGATCCGCAGAACGGTCAGGCTGACGGGTGGGGCCACCAGTCCGCTCGAGCGGCGTCTGGAATCGCGGACCCACGCTCGGGCGCCGTACAGGCCGACGAGCACGAGCATGACGATCCAGCTGGCGGCCACCGTGAGCTGACCGCTGGTGATGTCGTTGACGACCTTGTCGTTGATCGGCACGACGCCGCCCTGGCCGAGGATGAGCAGCATCACCCCCTGCCAGCCGAGCAACCCGGCGAGGGTCACCACGAACGACGGCAGGCCGATGCGCGTGATCAACAGGCCGTGGAAGACGCCGATGGCCGCCGTGGCCACGAGGGCCACGAGGATCGCTGCCCACCACGGCCAGTCGGTGCCCTGCTTGAGGAGCTCGGCCATGACCACGCCGCCGAGGCCGGCGACGTAGCCCGACGAGAGATCGATCTCGCCGAGGAGCAGGACGTACACCTC